>Ga0256405_10001283_pt1 | contig 69777 bp, 69 predicted proteins | sample RumenRJG_02DNA_FD_189096 | JGI IMG/M metagenome (GOLD analysis project Ga0256405, IMG submission 189096) | Bovine rumen microbial communities from Lethbridge, Alberta, Canada - RJG_02 | ecosystem: Host-associated > Mammals > Digestive system > Stomach > Rumen | place: Canada: Alberta...
ATTATTAACTATTAACAAATTAAAGAGATGGCAAAGCTTAAGACCAACTCCGGTGCCAAAAAGCGCTTTACGCTTACCGGAACGGGCAAAATCAAGAGAAGACACGCTTACCACAGCCACATTCTCACCAAGAAGACCAAGAAGCAGAAAAGGAATCTTGACCACTTCGCAATCCTCGACAAGGTTGACGAGCGTCGTGTAAAAGAGCTTCTCGTTCTCTAATTATCAACAAATCATTTAAGTGTAACTTGGAACGCAGTCGCAAAAGAACCATCGTGAGGATGGTCACTGCCTCCAGAAAAAATCAAAATTATGCCAAGATCAGTCAACTCTGTTGCCTCCAGGGCACGCCGCAAGAAGATTCTTAAGAGAACCCGCGGTAATTTCCTTTCCAGGAAGAACGTTTGGACGGTTGCGAAAAACACCTATGAAAAAGGTTTGACCTATGCTTATCGTGACCGCAAAGCCAAGAAGCGCGAATTCCGTGCACTGTGGATCCAGCGTATCAACGCTGCCGCCCGCCAGTACGGAATGTCCTATTCCCAGTTCATGGGCAAGCTCGCCAAGCAGAATGTAGGTCTGAACCGTAAGGTTCTCGCAGACCTTGCCATGAATAACCCCCAGGCATTCGAAGCCATCATCAACTCCGTAAAATAGTTGCTGATGGGCTGGAAGGATCTTTACCATAACAAGTGGGTGAGGATGGGCTTTTGGGCGCTCCTCTACCTGTTGTGGGTGATCTGGCTCGGTAATTATTGGTGGCTCCTCGGCCTTGTCGTCATTTTCGACCAGCATATCACCAAGAAGGTGAAATGGCTGTTCTGGAAAAAAGAGTACAAGGAGGGAGAGAAGCACAATGCCCTGCTGGACTGGCTCGACGCCATCATCTTTGCAGTGGTCTTCGTGACTTTCATCAATATTTTCTTCTTCCAGGCGTTCAAGATCCCTTCTTCCTCCATGGAAAGCTCGCTGCTTACGGGTGACCACCTCTTTGTCAGCAAGCTGACCTACGGCCCGAAGATTCCCGAGACACCGCTGACCATTCCGTTCACGCACAATGTCATCGGCTCGCACGAGTCCTACTCGACGGCGCTGCACAATGACTACCGCAGATTGAAGGGACGTCGGCATGTCCAGCGCGGAGACTACGTGGTATTCAATTTCCCGAATGGGGACACCGTCCTGTCCAAGGCTCCTGCCGACGACTACTATGCCGTTTGCCGGACCGCCGGAAAGTCCTATGCGATCGCCAATTACGGCCCGATCAAGGTCCGCCCGGCAGACAAGAAAGACCATTATGTCAAGCGGTGCGTCGCCGTTGCCGGCGATACGCTTGAGGTCCGGGACGGACAGGTCTACATCAATTCGGAAGCCCAGACCGTATGGCCGGGCGTGCAGAATACCTACTCCGTCGTGACAAACGGGAGCCGCATCAATGCCAAGACGATCGAGAAACTCGGACTGAACGTCTCCGAACTCTGGTACGACGCCAACCTCCCCGGATATCCGCGGATGGCCCTGACGGCCGCCATGCTCGAAGAAGTCAGGACGCTCCCGAACGTCACGCAGATTACGCAGAACAACGACGGCCACCCGCCGGATTATCCGGATTCCTACCTGTTGATCTTCCCGTTCAAGGAGTCATTCAAGTGGACCCGGGACAATTTCGGACCGCTGTGGATCCCTTCCAAGGGAGCGACGGTGGAACTGACGGCCGCCAATCTGCCGCTCTATGAGCGCTTGATCCGGGATTACGAGCATCACACGCTGGAGACCTCCGGCGACGTGATCCGCATCGACGGGCAGGAAGTATCCAGCTATACCTTCGGACAGGACTATTACTTCATGATGGGCGACAACCGCCACAATTCCCTTGATTCGAGATACTGGGGATTTGTACCTGAAGACCACATCGTCGGAAGACCCGCCGTCATCTGGCTTTCTACGGATGCCGGCAAGTCATTCCCGAAGAATATACGGTGGCGCAGGTTCCTCAAATTTGTCTAGTTTTCTTTGAATTACGGAAAATAAACGCGATATTTGCAGCCCGCAGAAAATATTTGGTTCAGAATAATAATAAAAAAGTTACAATATGGCAAAGGTTTGTCAAATCACCGGAAGGAAGAGAATGAAAGGCAACAATGTTGCCCATTCCAAACTGCGCACGAAGCGCGACTTCGACCTCAACCTCAGAACCAAGCGTTTCTGGTCTGAGGAGGAACAGAGATTCATCACCCTCAAGGTTACCTGCAAGGGTATGAGGAATATCGAGAAGAATGGCCTCGCTGCCACGCTCAAGGAGGCTCAGAAGAAAGGATACGTTAACCTTGTTTAAATTGAAGAATTATGGCAAAGAAAGCAAAAGGTAACAGGGTCCAGGTTATCCTGGAGTGCACTGAGCAGAAGGCGAGCGGTGTTCCGGGCATGTCCCGCTACATCACCACCAAGAACAAGAAGAACACCCCGGAGCGTCTGGAGCGTAAGAAGTACAACCCGTATCTCCACAAGGTTACCATTCACCGCGAGATTAAATAATTTTTAAGAGGATTCAGATATGGCAAAGAAAGCAGTCGCTACGTTCGCAGCCAAGGCCGGCTCCAAGAGCATGGTCAAGTGCATCCGCATGGACAAATCCCCGAAGACCGGAGCTTATGTCTTCACTGAGCAGCTCATCGAGTCCGGTAAGGAAAAGGAATTCTTCAACAAGAAGTAATCCATCCTACATAGATAGATTGAAGAGACCCCGCCTTTTTTTCGGCGGGGTCTTCTTTTTTATGTTCCGTATTTTAGGTATCTTTGTAGGATTATAGAATTGACGGACTATGGGATTATTCAGCAAAGGTGTCAAGAAGACCAACGAGAATTTCTTTTCGAAACTTTCGCGGGCGATCGTCGGTAAATCCAAGGTCAGCGAAGATGTCCTGGATGCCATCGAAGAGGCCCTGATCTCTTCCGACATGGGCGTGGACACCACCCTCAAACTGATTGACAACCTGGAGGACCGTGTTGAGCGGGACAAGTACATGTCCATGGACGAACTGGTCGACATTCTCCGGGACGAGATTGGCAAACTGCTCAACGTGAATGATTCCGAAACGCCGGTCCAGCCTTTCGACTTTTCGAAGAAACCCTATGTCATGCTTGTCGTCGGCGTCAACGGCGTGGGCAAGACCACGACAATCGGCAAACTGGCCGCCAGCCTGCGTGCACAGGGCAAGAAAGTCGTCATCGGCGCGGCCGACACGTTCCGTGCCGCCGCCGTCGACCAGCTCCAGATCTGGGCTGACCGGGCCGGTGTCGACATCGTCCGTCAGGAAATGGGTTCGGATCCGGCTTCCGTCGCTTATGACACCGTCCGTTCCGCCGTCGCGAAGGGGGCGGATGTCGTGCTGATCGATACGGCCGGCCGCCTGCACAACCGCGTCGACCTGATGAACGAGCTGACCAAGATCCGCAACGTCATCCGCAAGGTCGTGCCGGACGGACCGCATGACGTGCTGCTTGTCCTGGATTCCACGACCGGCCAGAATGCGTTCCAGCAGGCCAAGGAATTCTCCCGTGCGACGGATGTGACCTCGCTGGCCGTCACCAAGTTGGACGGTTCCGCCAAGGGCGGCGTCGTGGTCGGCATCGTGGACCAGTTCCGCATCCCGATCAAGTTCATCGGCATCGGCGAAGGCATCGATGACCTCAAGGTCTTCGACAAGAAGGAGTTCGTGGGCTCCCTGTTTACCCGCGAAGATATCGGAAAATAAAAAACATCATACCATGAAACTCTCATACAGCTGGCTCAAAGAATACATCGGGTGCGAACTGACCCCGCAGCAGGTGGCTGACGCCATGACCTCCATCGGCATCGAAGTCGATTCCGTTTCCGAACAGGAAGAAATCCCCGGCGGCCTGGCCGGCGTCGTCGTCGCAAAGGTCCTCGAATGCGTGGCGCATCCGGATTCGGACCATCTCCATGTCACCAAGGTGGATGACGGCTCTGCGGAGCCGGTCCAGGTCGTCTGCGGCGCTCCGAACGTGGCGGCGGGCCAGAAGGTCCTCTTCGCCCGCATCGGGACCGTCCTTCCGGGCGATTTCAAGATCAAGAAATCCAAGATCCGCGGCGTGGAATCCTTCGGCATGATCTGCGCCGAAGATGAACTCGGTATCGGTACCGACCATGCCGGCATCATGGTCCTTCCGGACGATGCCGTCGTCGGAACGGCGGCCAAGGATTTCCTCGGCCTCAAGACCGACGCCGTCATCGAATATGAAATCACGGCCAACCGCGTCGACGCCGCTTCCCATTTCGGCGTCGCCCGCGACCTGTATGCCTATCTGAAGCACAACAACCTCCCGTGCGAACTGCACTGTCCTTCCGACGAGGGTTTCGCGGCAGGCGAAGGCGAAGCGATTCCGGTCGAGGTGCAGGACCTGCAGGGTGCTCCGCGGTACAGCGGCATCACCATCAAGGGCGTCAAGGTCGCCCCGTCTCCGGAATGGCTCCAGAAGGACCTGCGTGCCATCGGCCTGAATCCGATCAACAACATCGTGGATATCTCCAACTTCATCCTCTTCGAACTGGGCCAGCCGCTCCATATCTTCGACGCTGACAAGATCGCCGGCGGCAAGGTCATCGTGCGCCGGGCTGCGGAAGGCGAGAAGATCAAGACCCTGGACGGCATGGAGCGCTCCCTGAAGGCGACCGACCTGGTCATCGCCGATACGCAGCGGGCCATGTGCATCGCCGGCGTGTTCGGCGGTGAAGATTCCGGCGTCACCGACGAGACGGTCAACATCTTCATCGAGGGTGCCTATTTCGATCCGGGTTCCATCCGCAAGACCTCCAAGGCCCATGGCCTCCAGACCGACGCCTCTTTCCGCTTCGAGCGCGGCGCCGATCCGGCCGTCGCCGCTTTCGCCGGCCGTCGTGCCGCGAACCTGGTCCTCGAACTGGCCGGCGGCCATGTCTGCGGTCCGCAGGAGGAAGTCTATCCGGAGCCGGTAGCCAGGAAGGTCATCGATCTGGATTATGGCCGTATCCAGCGCTTCATCGGCAAGAAAATCGGCCGGGAAGCCATTGAAGGGATCCTGACCGCCCTGAATTATGAATTCCTGGAGAAGACGGACGAAGGCGCCCGCGTGGCGGCTCCGACCTATATGGTCGATGTCTACCGCGAGTGCGACGTCGTCGAGGAGATCCTCCGCATCTACGGATACAACAACATCGAGCTTCCTTCCAACATGCGGATGTCCGTCACGCCGACGCCGTCCCCGGATCCGGAAGCCGTCCGTAACTATATCTCCAACTTCCTGGCCGCCAACGGCTTCGTGGAGATCATGAACAATTCCCTGACCAAGAGCAGCTACTATACGCCGCTGGAGACCTTCCCGGAGGACCGCTGCGTGCGCATCGTCAATCCGCTCAGCTCCGACCTGAATGTCATGCGCCAGTCCCTGATCCCCGGCGCACTCGAGGTCGTCGCCTACAATGTCAACCGCCAGGTCTACAACATCAAGGCCTTCGAATACGGTTCCGTCTACCAGCGTCTTGCGGAAGGGGACGGCACCACCCTGGCATCCTATGAGGAGCATCCCTGCTTCAGCCTGGTCCTGAGCGGCCCGGGTGAGAAGGCATGGCGCCAGGAAGCCCGCAAGGGCGATTATTTCCAGTTGAAAGGCTATCTGGAACTCCTGCTCCAGCGTTATGGCGCAGACCTCTATTCCCTTGAGACGGAAGCGGCTCCGGCCGATCTCTTCTCCGAAGGACAGGTCTATCGTCTCCCGGGTTCCCACCGGCAGCTGGCGGTCATGGGTACCATCCAGCCGGCCCTGGCCCGTCGTTTCGATGTCAAGCAGCCGGTTTTCGTCGCTGAAATCAGCTGGCCGGCCCTGCTCGAACTCGTCAAGCGGGTCAAGGTGAAGTTCTCCGAACTCCCGAAATTCCCGGAAGTCCGCCGTGACCTCGCCCTCCTGCTGGATGAAAACGTCCAGTATGCGGATATCCGCCGTTCCGCTTTCCGTGCCGCGAAGAAACTCCTCCGCCAGGTCGGCCTCTTCGATGTCTACCGCGGCGACAAGATTCCGGCCGGCAAGAAGCAGTATGCCCTGAGTTTCGTCTTCCAGGATCCGGATAAGACCCTGACCGATGCCGAGATCGAGAAGATCACGGGCAAACTTTTTGCTGTTTTCCAGAACGAATTCGGCGCTGTCCTGCGTTAACATGAAACTGATCCGCATCATCCTTCCGCTTCTCGCGGCGATCGGCCTGGCCTCCTGTGCAAAGGAAGGCCGGGTCATTCCTGCCGATGACATGTCGGAAATCTATGCGGAAATGCTGGTCATGGACCAGTGGGTCCGGCTGTCCGACCTGAACCGGATCGCCGATACCAGCCTGGTCTATGAACCGATTCTCCGCCGGTACGGCTATTCCCCGGAAGATTACCAGGCGAGCGTCGAAGCTTACCTGCAGGATCCGGGAACCTTCTCCGATATCATGGAAGGGACCAAGGCGCTGCTTCAGGCCCAGACGGACCGGATCAGTGCAGTCGTGCGGATGGAAGAAGACCGTGAGGCGTATCTCCGTGAGTTGGAGGCCCGCAGGGATTTCAAGCGCCCGCCCGTGTTCGATACCGTGCGCGTATATCCGCTGACGTACCGGGTCGCGATGGACTCGACAGGGTATTATGCCCTCGAGCGGCTGGAACCGGACACCTTGTTCGAGGGGCCGGCTTTCCGGCTGCGGGATACCGTGGCTGTCACCGCTCCTGCAGATTCCGTCAAGCCGGCCGTAAACATTCAGCCGGTCCTCCCCGAGCGTTTCCGGGGAAAGGATGTTACTTTCGAGCAGATCGTGAGCGAGGAGGAGGTTGCGGAAACTCCGTAAAAGGATGGGAATGAAAAGAATTGCTGCAACATACCTGTATCCGCTGACCGGTTTCGAACCGGTCCGTAACGGATTTGTCGAATATGAAGAGGACGGGACTATCGTCCGGACCGGCGTCTGCGAAGACCCGGCGGCCGAGGAGCATTTCGTCGAAGGAGCCCTGATTCCGGGGTTCGTCAACACCCATTGCCACATCGAACTTTCCTATATGTGGAAGTTGTTCCGCCGGGGCACGGGCATGGCCGGTTTCATCGACCAGATCAACGCCTTGCGGGATACGGCTTCGCTGGAGGAAAAACTGTCGGACATCCAGACCTGGATGGACCGGCTCTGGCAGCGCGGCGTCAGCGCGATGGCGGACATCAGCAACTGTGCGGATTCCTTTGCCATCAAGGCCGCTTCTCCGATGTATACCCGCACTTTCCTGGAGGTGTTCGGCACCGAACCGGAAGACTGTCCGGCCGTGATCCGCAGCGTCAAGGCCCTGCAGGCGGAAGCCCTTGCCTGCGGTCTGGATGCGGCTCCGACGCCGCATGCCTGCTATACCATGAGCCCGCAACTGCTGACCGCCGCCAGCGCCGAAGGCCTGGCATCCGGCTTCCTGTCCTACCATAGCGAAGAGACGCCGCAGGAAGAAGAGATGCTTCGCAGCGGTTCCGGTCCCATGTGGGAAAACCGGGTCCGTGCCGGCATGAGCACGCCGCCGGTGACGGGGACCTCCTCGCTGCTGTATTTCCTGGACCGCCTGCAGCAGGCGCATCCGGCTCCGTTTGACGAACACATCCTGCTGGTGCATGAAGTCTGCATGGACCAGGAAGGTATCGACGCGGTCAAGGCGGCCATGAACCATCCGTTCATCGCGCTCTGTCCGCTGTCCAACCTGTATATTCACGACGCCCTTCCTCCGGTGGAGCTGCTCCGTGCCAACGGCATGAAACTGACGGTCGGAACGGATTCCCTTTCCAGCAATGACGACCTGAATCCGGTCATGGAACTGTTCTGCCTGCAGGAGAATTTCCCGCAGGTTCCGCTCGGCGAATTGCTGACATGGGCCTGCCGCAACGGTGCGGAGTTCCTGGGCAAGGAACGGGAACTGGGTACGCTGGAGTCCGGGAAACGCCCGGGACTGGCATTGATCGACCATCTGGGTGCGGACGGCCGCCTGACGACCGCGAGCGCCTCTTATCGGATTGTATAGCCTATGATGCGGGAAGATTTGGTTTTCGGACCTATTCACAGCCGCCGGCTGGGTTCCTCGCTCGGCATCAACCTCTTGCCGCAGAAGGGGAAAATTTGTAACTTTGACTGTATCTACTGCGAATGCGGCTGGAACAAGGACGGTCATGGTGATCACGTGCTTCCGACCGCGGCAGAACTTCGCCGCGACCTGACGGCCAAACTGCAGGAATGCCGTGCGGCCGGGACGCCGATCGATTCGATCACTTTCTCCGGCGACGGAGAACCGACCCTGAATCCGGATTTCGCCGAGATCATTGATATTACCCTTGCCCTCCGGGACGCGTATTATCCGGAAGCGAAGGTCTCCGTGCTGTCCAATGCGACCCGGGTCGGGCGGGAAGACGTCTTCCGGGCCTTGCAGAAGGTCGACAACCCGATCCTGAAGATCGACGCTCCGACCGATGCCCTGGTGGCGCGGATCAACCAGCCCCAGTGCGACTACAGCGTGCGCCAGGTGGTGGAGGACCTCAAGCGTTTCGAGGGTAATTTCATCCTGCAGACCATGTTCCTGAAGAGTCCGGATTTCGATTCCTCCGATCCGGAGTCGTTGGAAGGCTGGATGGAGATTGTCCGCGAACTCCGGCCGCGGGAGATCATGGTCTACACCATCGACCGGGAGACCCCGATGAAGGGCCTGCAGAAATTCACGGTCGAGCAGATGCGGGAACTGGTCCGGCCGCTGCTGGACGAAGGTTTCCGGATCCAGATCAAGGGATAACAAGATATATGTTTTTGTGATATATGGCTGATTTGTTCAACAAATACGGATACGCTCCCGACAAGGAAGCGATCGACAGAAGTCTGGGGATCATCGCCCGGAACCTTGAAAATGCGGTTTCCCCGCAAATCCTGAAAGAATGCCTGTCTTTCATGGACCTTACCACGCTCCGCAACCAGGATACCCCGGATTCCGTCCGGAAACTGGTGGAAAAAGTGACGGCATACAAGAAAGCCTATCCGGACTATCCGCTGCCGGCATCCGTATGCGTCTATCCGAATTTCGCTTCCGTCGTCCGGGACAGCCGCTGTTGCCCGGAACTTCATGTCACGACGGTATCCGGATGCTTCCCGACCTCCCAGAGTTTCCTCGAAGTCAAGATGCATGAATGCGAGATGGCTGTGGAACAGGGTGCGGACGAAATCGATATCGTTCTGGCTCTCAATGCTTTCCTCTGCGAGGATTACCGCAAGGCTGGCGATGAGATCCATGCCATGCGCCAGTGCATCGACAAGGCCGCCGCGAAGCAGGGCCGCAAGGTTGTTCTCAAGGTGATCCTGGAGACCGGTCTGCTGGTGACGCCGGAGCGCATCGCCAACGCTTCGTTCCTGGCCATGGAAGAAGGTGCCGACTTCATCAAGACTTCCACGGGAAAGGTCGACGTCAATGCCACGCCGATGGCCGCCTACGTGATGTGCCAGTGCATCAAGGCTTTCTACGAAAAGACCGGCCGGAGAGTCGGCTTCAAGGCTGCCGGCGGCATTTCCACGGCCATGGATGCGGTCTGCTACTACAGCATCGTTTCGTCCATCCTGGGCAAGGACTGGCTGAACAAGCAGTATTTCCGTTTCGGCGTCAGCCGGCTGGCGAACAGCCTGCTTTCCGCCATCGAACAGAAAACAGTCACCGTTTTCTAGGAAACGGCTAATCGTCTTTTCGACACCCAAATCGCCCTCTAAAGGCCGTCCGGCGGGTTCCGCCCGGACGGCTTTCCGTCTCATTTCCAGAAATGCGCCGCATCGGGTCGGCCTTCCAGATGCCTGGGAGGCCGATTATCCGTTTAAACGTTTATTTTTTCTGAAAACGGATCGCTCCCGGTACCTTTGTCTCCGAACAAAAGCGCATTGCCATGAAGACCTCGAGACGACTCCTGATTTGCCTGCTCGCCCTTGCGGCGGGCCCTTCCTGCGACCGGCAGGATACAGACGAGTACCTGACGGACGGTTCATCGTATGAAACCGTCTCCCACGACCGGATCATCCTGGGCGAAAAACTGGATGATCCCTATTCCGTCACCAACATCACCAAGGCCGTCGAATCCCTCTATCCGACCAAGGCCGGGCAGGTGACGGTGACCGAGACGGATCTCTATGTGCGGTTCCTGCCGGAGACCGACGGCCAGTATGCGGACCTGGTCCGGATGGGCCTGGAACTGGTCGACCATCCGCTGGATTACCGGATCGTCCAGGACGGAGACTGGTACCATGATCCCGGTCTCGACGACGACCGGATTACCTGGCAATACTGCGTTGTCCCGCATGATTTCAGCTTTCCTTCGGGCGTCCGGTATGAGATCCTGGACCGCTGCTACATCTCCGAGCACGATCCGGGCACCCGCGCGGCGGATCCCGACATCGACTGGGGCGCCGTCGAACGGGAGGCTTTCCGGCTGACCGGCAACGCCGACATGATCCTGCCCGAGACCCGCACCTCCGAGAAGCCCCAGGGGCGGATCACCATTGTCGACGACGACGCCAACGGCGGGAAGCCCTTCGGCGTGGCGGGCGTCAAGGTCGTCTGCAATTCGTTCGTCAAGTTCAGCACGGCCTACACCGACCGGGACGGCTATTACGAGATCTCCAAGAAATACTCCTCCAAAGTCCGTTACCGCCTGATGTTCAAGAATGAGAAAGGGTTTGCCATCGGCGTCAACCTGATCCTGATTCCGGCCTCGATGTCCGCCCTTGGGAAAGGCCCGGCGGCCGGGATCGATGTGGAGATCACAAAGGATTCCGACCGAAAACTGTTTACGCGCTGCGCCGTCAACAACGCGGTCTACGAGTACATCGACCGTTGCCGGGAAGAGGACATGGACATCTTGCCGCCGCCTTCGAACCTGCGGATCTGGCTTTTCCAGAACCTGTCGGTCAGCAGTTCCTGCATGCTCCGCCAGGGCGCGGTCGTCGAACATGAGATCCTGAAGAAATACCTGGGCGAGTACGGTTCCCTCGTCAAGATCATCCTGCCCGACATCACCCTCGGCCTCAAGGGCTGCGACACCTATGCTTCGATCTATTCCACGGCCGTCCATGAACTGGCCCATGCCAGCCATTTCCGGCAGGTCGGCAAGGATTACTGGAACAAGTACGTCTTCTATATCCTTTCTTCCTACGTGTCGACCGGCGTGACCTACGGCGACGGCTCCGGGACGGACGCCGGGTACTGCGACGTCGGTGAGACCTGGGGCTACTACATGCAGAACCGGATGTACAACGACCGTTACGGCGGCGTCATGCCGGTTGCGGGCTCTTCCTTCTGGTTCCATCCCCAGGTGTTCCGTTATCTGGACGAGCGGGGCATGACGCGCGGCGAACTGTTCCGCGCCCTGACGAAAGATGTGACCGACCGGACCCGTCTCCGGGACAAGCTCCTGTCCCTCTATCCGGAAAAGGGGAGCATCATCACCCAAGTATTTGACCGTTATTCCGAATAGCTATGAAACGTCTTTTCCTGATCCTTGCGCTGACCGTCTCAGCCTCCCTCTCCGCCCAGGAGTGGAACCTTTCGACCAATGTTGCCGGATATGCGGATTTCGGAACCCTCAATGCCGAGATCGGCTATGCCTTCTCTCGCCATTGGAACGCCGCCGCATCTTTCCGCTACAATCCTTTCCAGTATGAATCGGACGGCGAGCCCCTGCAGAGCCGCCAGCGCTCCTTTGCGGCCGGTGTGCGTTACTGGCCGTGGCACATCTATTCCGGCTGGTGGCTGGCGGGCCGGGCCCGCTACCAGGAATACAACCGGGGCGGCATCCGTTCGCCGGAGACCCGGGAAGGGGAACGGTACGGAGCCGGCATGGCCGGGGGCTATACGTACATGCTGACGCCCTGGCTGAACCTGGAAGTCGGGCTGGGGGTCTGGGGCGGTCTGGACCGCTATGTCCTGTATGAATGTCCGGTCTGCGGCCTGACACTGGAGAAGGGGCGGAAAATGTTCCTGCTGCCCGACGAGTTGCTGGTTGCGTTGAGTCTTGTTTTCTGATGAAGTGGAAATTTCCTCAGGTCCCGGTCTTCACCTGCATCTTAGGCCTTGTCTTTCTCCCCGGGTGCAGCATACGGGAAGACCGGGATTCCTGTCCCTGCCAGCTGGTGCTGGATTTCGGCGGACTGCCTGCCGAAACCCTGCTGCTGACGGAGGCGGGCGGTGACGTGCGGCGGGATACCTTGCCGGCCGGAACCGGTTCCTGGCGGGTGGCCGTCCCCCGCGGGGATGTCCGGCTGCTGGCCGTCTCGCCGCCCGCTGCCTTCCGTTCCGGAGAAGGCCTGCGGATTCCGGAGGGGGAGGCGTGTCCGGAACTCTGGCTGGCGGTCCGCCAGTATCCCGGCGCCGGGGAAGAGGTCCGGGACAGCGTCCGCCTGCACAAGGAGCATGCCCGCCTGCAGATCCGGATCCGCTCCGCGGGGGGACCGGTGCCGTATGCCTTGACCGTCGTAGGAAATATTGCGGGATATGATGCCGGCGGAAAACCGGCGCCCGGAAGTTTCCGCTACCGGATGCGGCCGGATGCGACCGGCTCCTGCGTGGCCTGCGTCCCGCGGCAGGCAGACAACTCCCTGATGCTGGAGGTTTTGGAAGGGGACAGTCCGGTCCGTTCCTTTGCGCTGGGGGAATACCTGGCGGAAAGCGGGTATGACTGGACGGCTCCGGATCTGGCAGACGTTTCCGTCGAAATCGATTTCGCCCGGACCTCGCTGACCCTCCGCTCAGCGGACTGGTCGCAAACTTTTTCGTTCGAAATCGTGATTTAATCTGGAAAAATATTGTGATTTCAAAAACAATTCTTAACTTTGCAATCCATTCTGAGCGCGAGTGGCGAAATTGGTAGACGCGCTACTCTCAGGAGGTAGTGCCTATTACTGGCGTGTCAGTTCGAGTCTGATCTCGCGCACAAGGACGGTTCCGTGGAACCGCCCTTATTTTTTTCTATGTTCTCCGGTCTTATCTCGTCGCTGCAACGGGGTTCACGGGAATTCTTCCCGGATCATCCGCGGCACACAGGGCGAGCCAGGCGATGATGGTGGCATCGAGTTTCAGGTCGCCGAGCGAGAGACGCTCGTAGGTGTCCATGATGGTGTGGTAGGTCCGGTTGTACTCGAGTTCGTCTTGGATGAACTGGTAAGCGGGCAGGCCGGCCCGCAGGAAGGAAACATGGTCCGTCGATCCGGTGGACCGGGGAGACAGGTACTGGAATCCGAGCGACTCGATATCCTTCATCCAGGCTTCGAAGAACGGGAAGGCGCCGTCGTTGCCTTCGAGATAAATGCCTCTGAAACGGCCGGAGCCGTTGTCCATGTTGAGGTACATGGCAAATTTGTCGTAGCCGGGCAGTTTCTTCTGATCCTTGTAGAGGTATTTCTCCAGGTAGCCCCTGGAACCGTACAAACCCTGCTCCTCTCCGCCCCAGAGGGCGAGACGGATGGTCCGTTTGGGCTTGACGCCCAATTCCTTGAGAATCCGCATGGCCTCGATCATCGAGATGCATCCCGAAGCGTTGTCCGCACCGCCGGTGCCGCCGTGCCAGGAATCCAGGTGGGCTCCGATCATGACGATCTCGTCCTTGAGCTTGGGATCCGTTCCGGGAATCTCGGCATAGACGTTATGCACTTCCTGGTCATTGGTGAATTCGTTGATGAGTTCCAGTTCCATTTCCACCTTCTCTCCGTCCTGGATCAGGCGTACCATGCGGCCGTGGTCCTCGATCGGCATGATCACTTCCGGCGTAGGTTCGGGCTGGCCGGCCGTATAGGAAACGCCGGTACCGCTGACTACATTGAAGGTCCCCCGTCCGGTGACGACGCAGAGCGGTTTTTCCGCCGCCAGGAGTTCAGACTGAAGCCGCTGGAGTTCCATCCGTTCTTCCCGGGTCAGGACCGGGCCGGCGACGGTCCCCGAGGCGCGGGGCGGGCCCATGGGAGAGATGGCGCTGTTGGCCCTCCTGTCCATGGACAGCGAGGCGAGTTCCTCTTCCGTATAGCGGTTCGCGAGCGGTTCGAAGTTGATGCTGTAGGTCTGGCTGACCGGCAGGAGGACGACTTTTCCGGACAGTTTGCCCCTGTATTTCTCTATGTCCTCCTTGCTCTTGATGTCCATGACGATGCATTCTCCTTTGACCAGACCGTCCGTGCTGCCGGACCAGGCTTTGGGATTCACCGTGAAGGCGCAGTAGTACGGGGAGGTCATGGCCGCGTACGTCTTGACGACGTCCCATCCGCCGCGCGGGAATGAATAGGCGAAATCGGTGCGGACATTGGAGAGTCCCAGCTGATTGAGTTTGTTCATGACTTCTTTTTCGGCGCGTCTTTTCTGCCGGGAAGCCGTCAGCCTCGAACCGAGATGGTCCGTCATGAACCGGGCGATTTCTTCGACCCGGGAGTTGTCCAGCCCTTCGTGCTTGACTTTCGTCGCCATTTCGTGCGATTGCGCGACCTGGGCGTTGAGGGAATTGCCGCAGGCCAGAACTGCCGCCAGCAGGGCAGCGATGCATGCTGTTCTTTTCATGGTGTTATTGTTTGAAGTTCGTTGATGCAGGGGAAATGCACGCAGCGGCATAAAGATACAATAATTCTGTTGATTACGCTATTTTATGCATAGAAATTATGGGTTTTTGCATTCACTTTGTTCTCTGCGTTTTTATCGTTACATTTGTGAATGACACGAAAAACGATAAAACGGACATGAAACAGCACATCAAGCAGGCCCTGCTTCTTGCGGTGGGGATCGTTCTGGGCGGGATCGCCGTCCAGGCGCAACCGAAACTGTCGGCAGACAACATTGACGCCGTCCTGAAAGCGATGACCCTGGATGAGAAAGTGACCCTGTGCATCGGCGGCGGCCGTGCCGTGACGACCGGCGGGGTTTCGACCGGTATCACGGACCTGGTCAAGGGGGCTGCCGGAAGCACGCGGAAGATCGAGCGCCTGGGCATCCCGAGCACCGTCCTGGCGGACGGGCCGGCTGGTTTGCGGATCGACGCGACCCGGGAAGGCGATTCCCATACCTATTATGCGACCGCTTTCCCCATCGGTACCCTGCTCGCTTCGTCCTGGGACCTGGACCTGGTGTCGGACGTGACGGCCGCCCTCGGTAATGAAGTGTTGGAATACGGTGTCGACGTGCTCCTGGCTCCCGGGCAGAACATCCACCGGAATCCGCTGAACGGCCGCAATTATGAGTATTTCTCGGAAGATCCGCTGCTTTCCGGCAAGATGGGAGCGGCTTATGTCCGGGGTGTGCAGTCGAACGGCGTCGGAACGTCCATCAAGCATTTCGCGGCCAACAACCAGGAGACGAACCGGAACGAGAACGACGCCCTCGTCGGGGCGCGGGCGCTCCGGGAGATCTATCTCAAGAATTTTGAGATCACCGTCAAGGAATCCCGGCCGTGGACGGTCATGTCTTCCTATAACAAACTGAACGGGGAATATACCCAGCAGAGCCATGACCTGCTGACCTCCATCCTCCGCGACGAGTGGGGCTTTGACGGCATCGTCATGACGGACTGGGGCAACAAGGCGGATACGCCGAAGGCGGTCCGTGCCGGCAACGATCTCATGGAACCGGGCAACGTGACGGAAAAGGAGCGGATCCTGGCGGCTATCGCCGACGGAAGTCTCAGCGAGGCGGACCTGGACCGGAATGTGCGGCGCATCCTGGAGTACATTGTCAAGACACCTTCCTTCAAGGGGTACCGCCACTCGGACAGCCCTGACCTGAAAGCGCATGCGCAGGTCGCCCGGAATGCCGCCGGCGAGAGCCTGGTCCTGCTCCGGAATGAGAATGGCACCCTCCCGATCGTGCCCAGGGGACAGAAGGTCGCCCTGTACGGCGAGTCGACGGTCGACTTTGTCGCCGGCGGGACCGGTTCCGGCACGGTCAACAAGGCCTATTGCGTCAACATGGTGGAAGCCCTGACGGCCGCCGGTTTCCAGCCGGACAAATCCATTACGGGTTTCTATGACGAATATGTCAAGTACAACGATGCGATCCTCGCCCTCAGCGGCACGCAGCGGACGTACCGGTACGGCATCTCGAAGTTCGACGATCCGGCCGTCCCACGGTCGGCCATCGACCTGCATGCGGCCAACAACGACTTCGCCGTCGTCGTGCTCGGGAGAATCTCCGGCGAGGGTTCGGACCGGAACATGGACAATGACTTCAACCTGACCGCCATCGAGCGCCAGCTCCTGTCCGATGTCCACGCCGCCTTCCATGCGCTGGGCAAGAAAGTCATCGTCGTCCTGAACATCGGCGGTGTCATCGAGACCTACTCCTGGAAGCGGATGGCCGATGCCATCATCCTGCCGTGGCTCCCGGGACAGGAGGGCGCAAACGCCGTCGCCGATGTCATGACCGGGAAAGTGAATCCTTCCGGCAAACTTCCGATGACCTTCCCGGTGGATTTCCTGGACCATCCTTCTTCGGCGGATTTCCCGTATACGCAGGTGAAGTCCAACACGCCGTTCGGTACGGCCCGTCCGGCCGGCTCCCATGAGAAGAATGTCGATTACACGGAGTACAATGAGGGGATTTGGGTCGGCTACCGTTACTTCGAAACCGCCGGGACGGAGGTTTCCTATCCGTTCGGCTACGGCCTGAGTTATACGGAGTTCGCCTATTCCGCCCCGGTGGTGAAGGTAACCCCGGAAGGCGGCATCACGGCCAGCGTCACGGTTCGGAATACCGGCCGGACGGCCGGCAAGGAAGTGGTGCAGGTCTATGTCCATGCTCCCGGGAAGACCCTGGAGAAACCGGTCGTCGAACTCAAGGCTTTCGGCAAGACCCGTCTGCTCGCCCCGGGCGAGAGCCAGGTCCTGACCTTCGAAGTTTCCAACTATGAACTGGCCTCCTTCAACGAGGCGGCTTCCCGGTGGGAAACCGAAGCGGGAGACTATACCGTCCTCTTTGCCTCCCATGTACGGGATGTCCGCCAGCGGGCCGCGTTCCGCCTCCGGGCCCCGAAATCGTATGATGTCATAATGAAATAAGAAAATGAAGATTGTTTTTCTGGATGCCGCCACGTTGGGTGACACGTCCCTGGCTCCGATTGCCCGCCTGGGCGAACTGGTCTGCTATCCGAATTCGACGCCGCAGGAGGCCCGGGAACGGGTCGCCGGCTGCGAGGTGCTGATTGTCAACAAGATCAATGTGGACCGCCCCCTGCTGGATGCGGCTCCTTCGCTCCGGCTGGTCTGCGAAGCGGCGACCGGGGTCAACAACATCGACCTGGACGCCTGTGCGGAGCGGGGGATTCCAGTCCGGAACGTCGCCGGTTATTCGACCGATTCCGTCGTGCAGCAGACCTTCATGCACATGCTCTCCCTGCTGGGCGACGCCCCCTATTTCGATGCGAAGGTGAAGTCCGGGGAGTATTCCCGCAGCGGTCTGTTCACGGATGTGAGCCGGCCTTTCGTGGAGATTACCGGCAAGACCCTGGGGGTCATCGGCATGGGCACCATCGGCCAGCAGGTCGCACGGATCGCAACGGCCTTCGGCATGCGCGTCATCTATTATTCCACTTCCGGTACCGGCCATTGCAAGGACTATCCCAGCGTGAGCCTGGAGACCTTGCTGAAGGAATCCGACGTGGTTTCGGTCCATGCCCCGCTCAATGCCCGGACCAGCGGCCTGATCGGCGCCCGGGAACTCGCCAGGATGAAACCGTCCGCTTTCCTGATCAACCTGGGCCGCGGCGGCATCATCGACGAAGCCGACCTGGTCGCCGCCGTCGATGCCGGACAGATCGCCGGAACGGCGACGGATGTGTTTACGTCCGAGCCGATTCCGTTGGATCATCCGTTCCTGCAGGCTCGCCATCCGGAGCGTTTCCGTTTTACCCCGCATACGGCCTGGGCCAGCGTGGAGGCACGCGAACGTCTGGTCGCCATCATCGCGGAGAACATCGAAAAGGGTTGGTGACATGCGGATCGTCTTTCTGGATGCCCTGACCATCGGGGCCGGCTCCTTTGCCGCTTTGGAAGCCCTGGGAGAGTTCGTCGGCTACGGCGACTCGACGCCGCAGGAAGGCCTGGAACGGGTCGCCGGCTGCGATGTCCTCATCGTCAACAAGTTCAAGGTGACGCCTGCCTTGCTGGACGCCGGCCCTTCGATCCGGCTGGTCTGCGAGTCGGGGACCGGCATGAACAACATCGACGTCGCGGCCTGCGAGGCGCGGGGCATCGCCGTCCGCAACGTAGCGGCGTATTCCACCGCCACCGTGGCGCAGACGACGTTCATGCACATCCTGTCCCTGTTGGGGAACGGCCTGCATTTCGATACGGCCGTCAAGTCGGGCGCCTATTCCCGGAGCAAGATCCTGACAGAGGTTTTCACGCCCTTTACCGAGGCGGCCGGCAAGACCCTCGGCATCGTCGGACTCGGTGCCATCGGCCGGCAGGTCGCCCGGATCGGCCGCGCCCTGGACATGCAGGTCATCTATTATTCCACGACCGGACAGCACCATGATCCGGCGTATGAAGAAGTGGACCTGGACGGCCTGCTCCGGCGGAGCGATGTCCTGACGATCCATGCGCCGATGACGGACCGCACCCGCGGACTGATCGGGGCAGAACAGTTGTCCTGCATGAAACCGACCGCGTTCCTGGTCAACATGGGCCGGGGAGGCATCGTGGTGGAGCAGGACCTGGTCGACGCCGTCGACAGGGGGACGATCGCCGGCGCCGCCGTCGATGTCTTTACGCGGGAGCCGCTCCCGCTGGACCATCCGTACCTGCATGCGCAGCATCCGGAGCGGTTCCGTTTCACCCCGCACATCGGGTGGGGCAGCGAGGAAGCCCGCACCCGTCTGGTCGATGGCATCGCCGCCAACATCCGCACCTGGATGGGCTGCTGACCCTTCCGAAACATAACAAGAAAGCCGGAGCATCTCCGGCTTTCTTGTTATTAGAGCGGCGGGATTATTCCCATTCGATCGTTCCCGTCGGCTTCGGGGTGAGGTCATACAGCACGCGATTGACACCCGGGACCTCCGTAACGATGCGCTTGGTAATGTGATGCAGCAGTTCGTACGGGATCTCTTCGATGGTGGCCGTCATGGCGTCGCGGGTGTTGACGGCACGGATGATGACCGGCCAGTCCCAACTGCGCTTTCCGTCCTTGACGCCCGTCGACTTGTAGTCGGGAACGACGGTGAAATACTGCCAGACCTTACCTTCCAGGCCGTTCTTGGCAAACTCCTCCCGCAGGATGGCATCGCTTTCGCGAAGGGCCTCGAGCCGGTCGCGCGTGATGGCACCCGTGCAGCGGACGCCCAGGCCGGGACCCGGGAACGGCTGGCGGAAGACCATGTTGTCCGGCAGGCCGAGCTGCTTGCCGACGACGCGGACCTCGTCCTTGTAGAGCAGCTTGATGGGCTCCACGAGTTCGAACTGGAGATCTTCAGGAAGGCCGCCTACATTGTGGTGGGACTTGACGGGACCGGATTCGACGATGTCCGGATAGATCGTACCCTGGGCCAGGAAACTGATGCCCTCGAGCTTGCGGGCTTCTTCTTCGAAGACGCGGATGAATTCGGCGCCGATGATTTTCCGCTTCTGCTCGGGATCGGCCACGCCGGCCAGTTTGTCGAGGAAACGGTCCGTCGCATCGACATACACCAGGTTGGCATTGAGTTCATCGCGGAACACGCGCACCACCTGTTCTGCCTCGCCCTTGCGAAGGAGACCGTGGTTGACATGGACAGAAACCAGCTGTTTTCCTACAGCCTTGATCAGCAGGGCCGCTACCACGGAGGAGTCGACACCGCCGGACAGGGCGAGCAAGACTTTCTTGCTGCCGATCTGGGCACGCAGCTGCGTGATCTGTTCTTCAATGAATTTCTCGGCAAGGGCCGGTGTCGTGATGCGCTCCATCTCAGCGGGGCGAACGTTTCCTGTTGTCATAATCAATACTATGTTAATGTTAAAAAATGATCCGGGTTACTCCCACTCGATCGTTGCCGGCGGTTTGGACGAGATGTCGTAGACGACGCGGTTGACGCCGCGCACCTTGTTGATGATCTCGTTCGAGATGTCCGCCAGGAAATCGTACGAGAAGGGGAACCAGTCCGCCGTCATCGCATCGGTGGAGACGACGGCCCGCAGTGCGACGGGATTCTCGTAGGTCCGTTCGTCGCCCATGACGCCGACGCTCTTGACCGGCAGCAGGATGACGCCGGCCTGCCAGATCGCATCGTACAGGTTCGTCGCCATGACCCGCGGGTCGGAAGCGGACGGGAAGCCCATGCCGGTGCAGTCGTAGTTCCGCAGGCCGCGGATATAGATATCGTCCGCTTCGCGCAGGACGCGGAGTTTTTCTTCGGTGACCTCCCCGATGATGCGGATGGCCAGGGACGGACCCGGGAACGGGTGGCGTCCAACCAGTTCTTCCTTGATGCCGAGGGCGCGTCCGACCCTGCGGACTTCGTCCTTGAAGAGCATGCGGAGCGGTTCCACGATCTTGAGGTTCATTTCCTGCGGCAGGCCGCCCACATTGTGGTGGGACTTGATCTTGGAGGCGGCGCCGGCGATGCCGGCGGATTCGATGACGTCCGGGTAAATGGTTCCCTGGGCCAGCCAGCGGGCATTCTCGATGCCCTTGGCGTATTTGTCGAATGTCTCCACGAAGAGCCGGCCGATGACTTTGCGCTTGGCTTCGGGCTCGGTTATGCCGGCCAGTTGGGAGAGGAATTCCCGGGAGGCATCGGCGCCGATGACATTGAGCCCCATGTCCTGGTACGATGCCAGGACATCTTCGAACTCGTTCTTGCGGAGCAGGCCGTTGTTGACGAAAATGCAGGTCAGGTTGTGGCCGATGGCCTTGTTGAGGAGCACGCCGGCGACGGTCGAATCGACGCCGCCGCTCAGGCCGAGGATGACCTTGTCGTCTCCGATCTGCGCGCGCAGCTGGGCGACGGTCGTTTCGATGAAGGAATCCGGGGTCCAGTCACCTTTGCAGCCGCAGATCCCGAGGACGAAGTTGCCCAGCATCCGGGCGCCTTCGGTCGTGTGGAACACTTCCGGATGGAACTGGACGGCGTAGGTCTGTTCTCCGGCGATCTGGAAGGCGGCGTTGGCGACGTCGGCGGTCGAGGCGATGACCTGCGCTCCTTCCGGGAGGCGGGAAATCGTGTCGCCGTGGGACATCCAGACCTGGGAATGCAGGGGAACGTCCTTCATCAGCGGGGAATCCGGTCGGACGACGTCGAGCATGGCCCGGCCGTATTCGCGGGCGATGGAGCCTTCCACGTTGCCGCCGAAATGATAGGCGAGGTATTGGGCGCCGTAGCAGATGCCCAGCAGCGGAAGACGGCCCTTGATGGCGGACAGGTCCATCTGCGGGGCGTTGGCGTCGCGGACCGAGCACGGACTGCCGGAGAGAATGACGCCTTTTACGGATTCATCGAGGACGGGAATTTTATTATAGGGATAGATTTCACAGAAGACGTTGAGTTCTCTCAGCCGGCGGCCGATCAGTTGGGTCACCTGGGACCCAGCGTCGAGAATGATGATCCGTTCTGTCATGTTAATCGGTTTGAAAATACAAAAATACGATAAAAAGTTTATATTGTGGCCGGAAATCCGTATTTTTGCGGGATTTTATTAAGGAAAAGAAAATATGGACGTAAGGAACATCGCGATTATCGCACATGTCGACCACGGCAAGACGACGCTCGTGGACCGGATGATCTACCAGGCCAACCTGGTCCGCCGCCCCGAGAACCTGGGCGAACTCATCCTCGACAACAACGATCTCGAACGCGAGAGAGGTATCACCATCCTGGCCAAGAACGTGTCGGTCATGTACAAGGATGTCAAGATCAACATCATCGACACGCCCGGGCACAGCGATTTCGGCGGAGAAGTCGAGCGCGTGCTGAACATGGCGGACGGTGTCCTGCTGCTGGTCGATGCTTTCGAAGGCTGCATGCCGCAGACCCGTTTCGTGCTGAACAAAGCCATTGAAATGGGCAAGAAGCCGATCGTGGTCATCAACAAGGTGGACAAGCCGAACTGCCGCCCGGACGAAGTCCAGGAAGAGGTGTTCGACCTGATGTTCAACCTGGGAGCGACCGAGGACCAGCTGGATTTCAAGACAATTTACGGCAGCGCCAAGCAAGGCTGGATGTCCGAAGACTGGCGTCAGCCGACCGGCGACATCACCGCCCTGCTGGATGCGATCCTCGAGGTCATTCCGGCTCCGGCCCAGGTGGAGGGAACGCCGCAGATGCTGATCTCCTCCCTGGAGTATTCCCCGTATGTCGGACGAATTGCCGTCGGCCGTGTCACCCGCGGCTCCCTGAAGACCGGCATGCCTGTCAGCCTTTGCAAGCGCTATGATGTCGTGGAGAAACATAAGATCAAGCAACTCATGATCTTCGACGGTCTCGGCAAGAAGAATGTCGACAGTGTCCAGTGCGGCGACATCTGCGCCGTGGTGGGTATCGAAGGGTTCGAAATCGGCGACACGATCGCGGACATCGAAAATCCGGAGGCGCTTCCGCCGATCGCCATCGACGAGCCGACCATGAGCATGCTCTTCTCGATCAACAATTCCCCGTTCTTCGGCAAGGACGGCAAGTTTGTCACGTCCCGCCATATCAAGGACCGCCTCGACAAGGAATTGGAGAAGAACCTGGCCCTCCGCGTCAAGCCGGGCCTCAATGCGGATTCCTTCGTGGTCTTCGGCCGCGGTGTCCTGCACCTGTCCGTCCTCATCGAGACGATGCGCCGCGAGGGCTTCGAATTGCAGGTCGGCCAGCCCAAGGTCCTCGACAAGACCATCGGCGGCCAGCGCTGCGAGCCGATCGAGGAACTGACGATCGAAGTTCCGGAAGAATTCGTCGGCACGGCGATCGAACTGTCCACCCGCCGCAAGGGCGCGTTGGTGCGCATGGAACCGCGTGGCGACCGTACGGTCCTGGAATTCGAAATCCCGACCCGCGGCATCATGGGACTGCGCAGCAACCTGCTGACCGCCACCCAGGGCGAAGCCGTGATGGCGCACCGCTTCAAGGAGTACCAGCCGTTCAAGGGAGAGATCGAACGCCGCAACAACGGTTCCCTCGTGTCCCTGGAGACCGGTGAGGCGATTGCCTACTCGATGAACAAGCTGCTGGACCGCGGCCGTTTCTTCGTCGAACCGGGCGAAGAGATCTATGGCGGCATGGTCGTCGGCGAGCATACCCGCGAGCGGGACCTTAACGTCAACATCTGCAAGACGAAGAAGCTGACGAACGTCCGCGCATCGGGCAGCGACGAGAAAGTCGTCTTGCCTCCGGCCATCAAATTCAGCCTTGAAGAGGCCCTGGAGTACATCCAGGAGGATGAACTGGTCGAGGTGACGCCGCATTTCATGAGAATCCGCAAGATTCTCCTCGATCCGCTCGACCGGAAGAGAAAAAGTGACCAAGAAGATTGATATTTCAAATCTTTTTCTTACCTTTGCAACCCTTAAAATCTGTTTACAGGCGAATGATGGATTTGATGATCATACCTTTGAATGGATTGCCTGCCGGAAAAAGCGATTTTTCATGGCATGCGGGGAAAGAGTTCTTTGAGTCTTTCGGCAACTCGGAAATCCTGGATGCGGATCTCGATGTCCGTGCAGGGGTCGTGAAATCAGGTAATTTTCTCGGTATCGACGTAGAAATCTGCGGTACCCTGACGGTCGCTTGCGACCGGTGCCTGGAGAATCTCGACATGCCGGTGGACGAGACCGTCCTGCTGAGCGTCAAGTTCGGTGAAGAACCGGCCGACGGAGATGCGGACGCGGCGGAAGGGGAGCGGGAAATCCTCTACCTTCCTTCGGACGGCGGCGACATCGACCTGAGCCAGACGGTGTATGACTATGCATGCCTGGCCCTTCCGATGCAGCGGGTCCACGAGGCGGGCGGATGCAATCCGGCCGCAGCCCGTTACCTCAGCCTGGATGATGAGATGCCGCAGGAACCGAAAGAACCCGGTGACAGCCCTTTCGCTGCTTTGAAAGGACTGTTTGATAAAGAATAATAATTAAAAAAACAGATAACAATGGCACATCCGAAACACAAACTCTCCAAGCAGAGAAGGGATAAGAGAAGAACGCACGATTTTGCTGCTGTTCCGACCCTCGCAACTTGTCCGAATTGCGGTGCAACCGTGATCTATCATCGCGTTTGCCCTGAGTGCGGCTACTATCGCGGCCGCCAGATCGTCGTCAAGGACGTCGAGTAATCCGGCTTTCGAGATTTCCGCCGTGAGACATCCGGCGCTTTGGCCCGATAGTTCAACGGATAGAACGGAAGTTTCCTAAACTTTAAATCGTGGTTCGATTCCACGTCGGGCTACCATAGCGGACTTTTCCGAAAGGAGAAGTCCGCTTGGTTTACAGCCTGACGTGAAATCTCCATTTGCCACGTCGGGCTACCATAGCGGACTTTTCCGAAAGGAGAAGTCCGCTTGGTTTATAACCCGACGTGAAATCTCCATTTGCCACGTCGGGCTACGGAAAACCCCTGCGGAAGCGGGGGTTTTCCGTATTTGTTTGGATATTTAGATAATTATTCATAACTTTACCGCGAACTTGAATAAATATCCGACATGAAAGAACTTAGACAAAGGGCGATCCGCAAGATTCTCAGCAAGACGCAAGTCCAGAACCAGGACGAGCTCCTTTCCCTGCTTGCTGCAGAAGGAATCCGGACAACCCAGGCAACCCTCTCCCGCGACCTGAAAGAAATGCGCGTGGCCAAGTTGCATAAGCAGGACGGCGGTTATTTTTTCTCTCTCCCCGTCGATGCCATGCATATCGTCCCGGATGCTCCCCACTCCGTCGCCGGCATTCTCTCCCTTGAAATCTCCGGTCAGCTGGCCGTCATCCGCACCCGCCCGGGCTATGCCAGCATGCTGGGCGCCGTCGTCGACGCCTCCGTCGGCACAGAGGTCATGGGCACCATTGCGGGAGACGACACCTTGCTTTTGATTCTCCGCAAAGATGCGACCGAAAAAGCCTTGATCGTCACCCTCTCCCGGATCCTTCCCGGGATCGAAGATAAAGTGACGAGATATTGACCTTTTTCGCATTTATGACTATATTTGCATACTTTGTCGCAGTATGCACGGATGAACAAAAAAACTCTCATTGCCTGCCTGATATTGCTTGCAGTCCTGGTTGCCGGGATCGCATTGGCAGTGGGCTTTTTGTATTCCGGGACAAAATCCGATCCCTCGGAACCGGTCGACCGTTCGCTGGTCGAAGACCGGAATCCACTCCTGTCCGCCGTCCCCTCCGACGCCGCCATATTATTGACTTTTAAGAATATGGAAGATGGCCTGCACCTGTTGCAGGACAGTACGAAGGTATTCGGGGAAATGGTCGCGGGCACCGGCAAGCGCGGGTTCAACCGCTTTGTCGACCGGATTTCCGTCCTGCGGGAAGAAGGCCGTCTCCGTACGCTGGACCGTTCCTCCATGGCCGTTTCCCTGCATTACAGCGGTGACCTTGTCCCCCTGATGCTGGTTTCCGCCCCGCAGGATACGACCGCGGACATCCGTTCCTTCCTCGCCGCGGCGGATTCTGCCGGCATGGTTTGCCGCCATGTGCCGGCCATGCTCGTCCTTTCTCCCTCCGAGACCCTTGTCAGGACCGCCCTCCGTCATCTGGACGGCGGCGTGTCCATCCTGGACAACGAAGGCTTTCCGGAGATGGTCTCCCGGATGGAAGGGGAGGATGCGCTGTACTTCTCGAACGTCTATGCCGGGAAGATCTTTTCCGGGTGGCTTACAAGTACATATGCACGGACCTCCGCTTTCTTCTCGACGCTGGCCGAGTGGACGGCATTTCCCCTTGCCGGCACCGGTGAGGACCTTCTGCGGATGAAAGCGGCGGCGGTTTACGGCAGCAGTTCGTATTTCTTCATGCATGTCCCTGTCCAGGGTGAGGCCCGGGCCGCTTCGGTCCTGCCCGGCCGGACCGTCTTCGCCGTGGATCTTCCCATGTCCGACGTATCCGCCTGGATCGACGGATACCGGAAATACCTGGACGCCGGCAAGAAACTCGGCCGTTACAAGTCCGGTAATTCCAATTTCCAGAAATCCTTCGGGCTCTCCGCCGAGCAGTGGGCCCAGCAGCTGGACATCAAGGAGGTCGCCAAGGCCGTGGTACAGGACGGCGACGTCCGGCATCCGCTTCTCTTTGTCCGCCCGGGCAAGGCGGATGCGGAAATCATTCTCCGGGACACCGGCGTGGCTTCGCTCAAGAATGCCGCGGGCGTGCTTCCCTTTGCTTGGAAAGGATATCTGCCGCTGCTTTTCGGCGGATTGTTCAATATTCCGGACGACAGTTATTTCGTCTGGCATGACGGCTGGATGGTCATCGGAGACGCCGGTGCGACCGGTTCGTATGCCTCCTGGTCGGAGGAATCCCTCCGCAGCCGCCTGGCTGAATACGGGCTGGAGTCCCGTCTCCCGGAGCGCAGCACCTCCCTGCTGGCCTATCTCTCCATGGATGCGGCCCTGGCCGATGAAGTCCTCCGTCCCGGCATGGCTTCCGCCTGGAAGAACACCCTTCGCGGCCTGGCTTTCGAACCGGCGGTCCTTTCGCTTTCCGGCGATGCCGGCAGCCTGACCGTCGACCGGGTTTCCGCCCGCCAGCGTCGTGCGGCCCGGACGCGCGGAACCGAAGCGGCCGTCATGGATGTCCCCGTGGACATCGAGGTCCCGGCCGGTCCGTTCACGGTCCGGAACAGCGGTACCGGCAAGGACAACACCTTCTCGCAAAGCGCCAACCTGGCGCTCCAGCTGCGGGATGAAAACGGCAAGACCCTGTGGAGCCTGCCGTTCAAGACGCCGCTCTGCGGCTATGTATCCGACATCGATTATTACGCCAACGGCAAGATCCAGTTCCTCTTCGCTTCGGGATCGAAACTGTACCTGATCGACCGGCTCGGCCGGATGGTCAGCGGTTTCCCGGCCGAACTGGGGAAGGAGGTCCTGCTGGGTCCCGGCGTCTATGATTTTACAGGTGCCCATGGCTATACGGCCATGATCCTGCACAAGGATAACACCATCGGCATGTATGACCTTCACGGAAAAGTCCGGGAAGGCTGGCTGGGCATCGCTCCTGAGAAACAAATTGTCGCGCTCCCGGAACTCGTGACCGTGGAGGGCAAGAAATATTGGGTCGTACGGACGGCTGACGAGCCCATCGTCTACGGTTTTTACGGCGGGGATCCTGCCGGCAAGAATGAGACGAAGAAAGTCCTCAAGACCTTGAAACAGTAACCAACCGAGTAATTAAAATGAATTTTCAATCGGTCAACAAGATCCTCGAAACGAGTATCCGAAAGAACTGGGATCGCCCGGCTCTCTCCAATTACCAGGGTGCAACCCTGAAATACAGCGATGTGGCGCGGCGTATCGCCAAACTCCAGATCGCTTTCGAACAGTGCGGACTCCAGAAGGGCGACAAGGTCGCCATCTGCTCCCGCAACCAGGCGAACTGGGGTGTCAGTTTCCTCGCGGCAATGACGTACGGCGCCGTTCCGGTGCCGATCCTGCACGAGTTCAAGCCGGGTAACATCCACTACCTGGTCAACCATTCCGAAGCCAAGGTCCTTTTCGTGGACGAGGTGATCTGGGAAGGCCTTTCCGCTGACGAAATGCCGGACCTGCATGTCGTTGTCCAGATCAACACCTTCAAGTTCCTGTACGCCCGGAATGACGAACTCTGGCAGGTTCGCGAGCACTTGAATGAGAGTTTCGGCCACAAGTATCCGAACCATTTCGGACCGGAGGACCTGAATTATTATGAAGACTCGGCGGATGAACTGGCTCTGATCAACTATACGTCCGGAACCTCGGGCTTCTCCAAGGGCGTCATGATTCCGTACCGTGCCCTGTATTCCAACATCGAACTGGCCCGTGTCGCCGAGCCGCAGATGACCTGTGAGGCGGAGGTCGTGTCCATGCTCCCTTCCGCCCACATGTATGGCATGATGTTCGAGTTCCTCTTTGAGATGACCCTCGGGGCCCATGTCCATTTCCTGTCGCGTGTCCCGAGTCCGAAGGTCATCATGAAGGCGTTCTCCGAAATCCATCCGAATATCATCATCGCCGTTCCGCTGATCATCGAGAAGATCTACAAGAGCAAGCTCAAGCCGATCATCGACAAGAACAAGCTCTTTTTCAAGATCCCGATCCTGGACCGTATGATCCAGAAGAAGTTCCGCGATGAACTGGTCCATACGTTCGGCGGCCGTTTCGAGGAGGTCATTCTCGGCGGCGCCGCTTTCAACCCGGAGGTCGAAGCCTTCTTCAAGAAAATCGGATTCCCGTATACCGTCGGCTACGGCATGACCGAATGCGCGCCGATTATCGGCTATGCCCACTGGGACAAGATCAAGCTGGGTTCCTGCGGACAGATCGTTCCGAACATGGAAATCCGCATCGATTCGCCGGATCCGGAACGTATCCCGGGCGAGGTCCAGATCAAAGGCGCGAATGTCTTCCTCGGTTATTACAAGAATGAGGAAGCGACCCGCCAGGCCTTCACGGAAGACGGGTGGTTCCGCACCGGCGACATGGGTGTCCTCGACAAGGACGGCTTCCTGTTCCTGCGCGGCCGTTCCAAGTGCATGATCCTCGGTCCTTCCGGCCAGAACATCTATCCGGAAGAACTGGAGGCGGTCATCAACAACGTCAATTACGTCGTGGATTCGCTGGTCATCGAAGATGCCGGCGGCCTGACGGCCCTCGTCTACCCGGACTACCACCAGGGAGAACTGGACGGCATGAACCGTTCCGCCCTCGAAGCCCGCATCAACGGCACCCTGCCGGAGATCAACAAGGAGATTCCGAACTACGCGCAGATCAAGAAGATCGAGTTCCTTCCGGAAGACTTCGAGCGGACGCCGAAACGCAGCATCAAACGTTATCTCTACCAGCGCAACTAATATGCAGAAATTCGACCAAAGCTATCTGGACATGGCGGCGATATGGGCGAAGAACTCCTATTGCAAACGCCGTCAGGTCGGTGCCTTGATTGTCAAGGACCGCATGATCATCTCCGACGGCTACAATGGAACGCCGTCCGGCTTTGAGAACATTTGCGAAGATGAGTCGGGCGCGACCAAACCGTATGTGCTTCATGCCGAAGCGAATGCTATCTCCAAGGTGGCGAAATCCGGCAACAGCAGCGACGGTGCCACCCTGTTCGTGACGGCGTCTCCGTGCATGGAATGTTCCAAGCTGATCATCCAGGCGGGCATCCGCCGGGTCGTCTACCGGGATGAATACCGGCTGACGGACGGCATTGATCTGCTCCGCAGAGCCGGGATCGAGGTCGAGAAAGTAGATTGAACATGGACAGAAGAGACAGGAATGGGATCTGGATCGCCCTGCTGGGCATCGTAATCGGCATGCTGATTACGTTGATCCTGTCGCTGTGCCTCCGCCAGGGCAGGGCCCGGACCACCTATTCCAATTGGCAGAAACTGAACCTGATCCTGGATGAGGTCCAGCGGAACTATGTCGATACGGTCGACGTGAAAGGCATGACCGACGCCGCCGTTGTAGCGGCCTTGGCGAAACTGGACCCGCACTCCGTCTATCTGCCGCCGGTCGAACTGGAGGAATCCGAGACCGAACTGGCCGGCAATTTCGACGGCATCGGCATCCAGTTCAATGTCCCGAACGATACGGCCATCGTCCTGGAGGTGATTCCGGGCGGTCCGTCTGAAAAGGTCGGACTGATGCCCGGCGACCGTCTGCTCAAGGTGGACGACAAGGTCATCGCCGGCGTCCGTTTTCCGCAGGACAGCATGGTCCGGCGCATGAAAGGCCCTGCCGGCACGAAAGTCCATGTAACCGTGCTCCGTGACAAGGAAGAAACGACCTTCGAGATCACCCGCGGAAAGATTCCCGTCCACTGTGTCGACGCTTCCTTCATGATCGATGACAAGACCGGCTACATCCGCCTGTCCAAGTTTTCCCGGACGACCTACCAGGAAGTCAACCTGGCGGCCCTGGACCTGCTGGCGAAGGGAATGGAACGGCTGATCTTCGACTTGCGGGACAATACCGGCGGTTATTTCGACCAGGCGCTGCTGCTGTCGGACATGTTCCTGGACCGGGGCGACGAGATTGTCTATCTGGAAGGCCTGCACCACAAGCGTGAGAATTACACCGCCGACGGAAAGGGCCTCCTCCGTTCGATACCCCTGTCCGTCCTGATCAATGAATCGACGGCTTCGTCGAGCGAGATCTTCGCAGGCGCCATCCAGGACAACGACCGCGGCGTCATCGTCGGCCGCCGTTCCTTCGGCAAGGGCCTCGTGCAGGAGCCGCGCTATTTCACGGATGGTTCCGCCATCCGGATTACGGTGGCGCGTTTCTACACGCCTTCCGGCCGTTGCATCCAGAAGCCTTACGGGGATTCCGAGGATGACTACCGGTACGATATCCTGCGCCGTTACTCGGATGGCGAAATGTTCGAGAAAGACAGCGTCAAGATCGATACTTCGGCTGTCTTCCAGACGGCCGGCGGCCGTACCGTCTACGGTGGCGGCGGCATCGTCCCGGACGTCTTCGTTCCCGTGGATACGACCCGGGCGACCGATTTCTTCGTCGCCTGCAACCGCAAGGCGACCCAGATGCGCTTTGCTTCGGATATCTTCGACCGCTATAAGTCCCAGTTGCTCGCCATTGACGATTATGCGGCCCTGGATGCTTTCCTCGACGGTCTGAACCTGCCCCAGCGGTTCATCCAGTTCGCTGCGACCCGGGATCGGATCCAACTGAAGCCGGGTGAATGGAAAGAGACGGAGGCCTATCTGGTGCCGCAGTTGCGGGCCCTGGTCGGCCGGTACAGCAAGTTGGGGGACAACGCTTTCTACAAGTTGTACCTCCCGGTCGATGAAACCGTCCGGATCGCCCTGGAGGCGCCTTCCACCGTAGAAGTCCCGTAAAATGAGAAGTCCCGGCCGCGGCCGGGACTTCTTTTTTATCGTTGTGCGATGAACTGGTAGACGATGTTTCCGGCCTGCCGGGCCGGCGCTTTCGGATCTGACGAGAATTTGGACAGCCGGGCGGCGCGTATGGCGAATTCCCGCAGGCAGCGGTCGTCCGTCGACACTTCCTCCTGTACCTTGGCGGCAACGACATTGCCGGCGTTGTCGACGGAAATGATGACGGTCACCATGCCGCCGCCATAGCAGCGGTATGCCGGAATCGGCAGCCGGCTCGCTTTCCGGCCCTCCAGGTAGTAGGAGACGACGGAAGGGCCGCTGTATTCCCGAACCTCTTTCTTGGGGGTATTCTGGGGCTTGCTGACCGCCACGTAATCTTCTTCCGGTTCGTCCGGCTCGACCCCGTCCTTGAGGTCCTGGGCGAGTCTGCGGGCATCTTCATACAGTTGGGCGGCGTCCGTCCCGCGGTCATCCTTGAGCTGGCCGCGGTCCGTGGCCAGGTTGCGGAATTGGGTGGCGGACTGCCCGGAGAGCAGTTCTTCGATCCGCCGGGAAATCTCTCCGTCGAATTCCTCTTCTTCCAGCCGCTGCCGTTCCGCCTCCGCGAGGCGTTCTTCTTCCTCCTGACGCGTAAAGTCCAGCACGAAGGTATTCTCCTTCTGCAAGATCGATCCGATCTGCGAGAGCAGTAAAATGATAATCACCGTGAGATGTACGATCACGGTGATATACAATCCTGCTTTATCTTCGCCGGACAGTTTCATGGGCTACTTCTTGGGTGCGAGATATCGTTGGATCGTCGCCGACATGACTTCGATGGCGACCTTGTTATGTCCGCCCTGCGGCACGATGATGTCCGCGTAGCGCTTGCTGGGTTCGATGAACTGCAGGTGCATGGGCTTGACCGTCTCGGTATAGTGTTCGATGGCCGTCTCGATCGTGCGGCCGCGCTCCGCCATGTCCCGGATGATGATACGCATCAGGCGGTCGTCATCGTCGGCGTCGACGAAGACCTTCATGTTCATCTGGTCGCGCAGTTCCTTGCACGTAAAGATCAGGATGCCTTCCACAATGATGACATCGGCCGGTTCGACCGTGACGGTCTCCGTCTTCGAACGGGAGCAGGTCAGGTAGGAGTAGACCGGCTGCTCGATGGTCTTTCCCTGCTTGAGTTCGCGGATCTGCTGGCAGAGAAGTTTCCAGTCGATGGCATCCGGGTGGTCGAAATTGATCTTCTGCCGTTCTTCCAGCGGAAGGTGGCTGGAATCCTTGTAATAGGAGTCCTGAGGAATGACGACTACCCGGCCGTTCAGCTGGTTGATGATGGACTTGACGACGGTTGTCTTTCCGGAGCCGGACCCGCCGGCGATACCGATTACGATCATGGTGGTTTGCAGTTTGGTTCTTTCGTTCAAGTGTTTAAAAAAAAGAATTTTAACGGCGGGGGCCGTTAAAATTCTGCATTTTTCGGAGTGCGCGGGAACGGGATGACATCACGGATGTTGGCCATGCCGGTCACGAACAGGAGAAGCCGCTCGAAACCGAGACCGAAACCGCTGTGCGGCACCGTACCGTAGCGGCGGGTATCGATGTACCACTCGAGGTTCTTCCGGCTCATGCCGAGTTCCTCGATACGCTGCTCGAGTTTCTCCAGCGAGGCTTCACGCTCGCTTCCGCCGATGATCTCGCCGATCTTCGGGAAGAGCACGTCCATGCCGCGGACCGTGCGTCCGTCTTCGTTCTGCTTCATGTAGAAGGCCTTGATGTCCTTCGGGAAGTCGATGAGGATGACCGGCTTGCCGAAGTGCTTCTCGACGAGGTAGCGTTCGTGCTCGCTCTGGAAGTCCGTGCCCCAGTGGACCGGATATTCGAACTGCTGGCCGTCCGCGACGGCTTTCTCGAGGATCTCGACAGCCTGGGTATAGGTGACGCGCTCGAACGCGATGCCGAGGACGCTCTGCAGGCGGGCGATCAGTCCGTCATCGTATTTGTCGTTGAGGAATTTCAAGTCGTCCATGCAGTGGTCGAGGGCGTACTGGACGAGGTATTTAACGAATTCTTCGGCCAGGGCCATGTCGTCATAGATGTCGTAGAAGGCCATTTCAGGCTCGATCATCCAGAATTCCGCCAGGTGGCGCGGGGTGTTGGAGTTCTCTGCGCGGAACGTCGGGCCGAACGTATAGATCTCGCCGACGGCCGTCGCGCCCAATTCGCCTTCCAGCTGGCCACTGACGGTCAGGCTGGTTTTCTTGCCGAAAAAGTCACGGCTGAAATCGACGTTGCCCTTCTTGTCGAGCGGGATGTTCTTGAGATCCATCGTCGTGACCTGGAACATGTCGCCGGCGCCTTCCGCATCGGATTCCGTGATCAGCGGGGTATGCAGGTAGACAAACCCCTTGTCATTGAAGAACTGGTGGATGGCGAAGGCCATGGCGTGGCGGATGCGGAGGACCGCACCGAACGTATTGGTACGCAGGCGCATGTGAGCGACGCTGCGCAGGTATTCGAGAGACGTGTCTTTCTTCTGGAGCGGGAAACGCATTGGATCGCATTCGCCGTAGACCTCGATCTGGCGGGCCTGGATTTCGACGGCCTGGCCGCTGCCGACGGATTCGACGAGCATGCCGGTCACGCCGATGCTGGCGCCGGTGGTGATCTTCTTGACCAGTTCCTCATCGAAGAGGGACATGTCTGCGACGACCTGGATATTGTTGACGGTGGAGCCATCGTTGAGGGCGATGAACTTGACCAGTTTGTTGCCTCGTTTCGTCCTGACCCAGCCTTTGGCGAGGACTTCCTGGCCCGGTTGGCTGGCCAGCAGCTCCTTGACCTTCTTCCTGACAAGTTTTTCCATATTGATTCGCTTCTGTATATGCTTGTTCTTAATCATGCAAATATAGTCATTTTCCAGCTAAATCCGCCACTCGTCCCCTTAGAAAGCATAAAAAAAGCAGTCCCCGGAGGAACTGCTCTTTTCTTATTGCTTGACAGAGTCTTACTCTGCCCTTCTTGCCTGGTACATGATCTTGAGCGCGGAGCAACGTCTGAGCTCCTGCTTCACATCCGTGATGATACCCATACGGACATCGGAATCGCCCTTGATGACAGTGGTCATGAAAGCACGGTCACCTTCGCTCATCGCATCGCGTTCAGCAGCGATGAAGTCGCGGATGTCGTCGACCGTCTTGAAAGAATCGTTGAGCTGGATACGGGCATCGGTACCGTACTGGGCCTGCAGCATGCGGGTTGGCGGGCCGATGTTGATGTAGGAAGCGAGGTCTTTTCTTTCAAGTTTCACAACTTCTGAAGCTTCAGGAAGCTTGACCATAACCTTGTTCTCAGTGTCGCGCATCTGGGTTGTAACCATGAAGAAGAACAGAAGCATGAACACGATATCGGAGAGGGAACCGGAGCTGATGCCCGGAGTCTCTTTCTTACCACTTTTTCCGAATTTTGACATAATTCTATTCCTCCTTATTTTTTGGCTACATCCTTAGGCTCGGCTTCGGAGATGTTCTGCGGGATCGCTTTCTTCACGATATCCTGCTTGTCCTCACTGAGACTGTTGAAAGGCTTTCCATAATTGTTGCGGGAGAAATCGTCACGCAGTTCGTTGACGGCCTTGACGAGTTCGTTCTGCACGGCAATATAGGCGCGGTAGCTGGTACCACGGTCGTTCTGCAGGGAGATAACGCCCTTGCTGACCGGATACTGACCGTATCCTTCGATGTCCGTCATCGTCTTTTCAGGCAGATTCGGGTCATCGGCGGGGTTGGAAAGGAATTCCTTGATCTTGTCCTTAAGCTGGCTAACATCGATAGGCTCACTACCGGCGAGGATCCTGTCAGCAGAGTTAATCTTCACAATAATGATATTGCGACGGTTAACCTTCTGGTCTACCTGCTGTTGGTTCTGGTCAGGCATCGGCGGGAGACGGCGCTGGAGACCTGTCTGGGATCCCATGGTCGTAGTCATGAGGAAGTAGCAGAGCAGGAGGAACGCGATGTCCGCCGTGGAACTTGTATTTAACGCTGGTGTTGATCTCTTAGCCATATCCGTAATTATTTGTTACGTACTGCACTGAGAATTTCACCGCAAATGATGGCGAGGATGGCGAGGCCACCGGCCAGGTAGGTGAGATTCAGGATCGTGTCAGTAAGTTTGAGCGTAGATGCGGAAGGCTGCTCGGTCAGCAGACCGACGGCCGGAGCACCCGGGGAAATAAGATAAACGACGAAGCAGATGGCTGCGACGGCGACGAGGCCGATGCCAAGCTTCACGAGGCTCTTGGGATTGTTGACGGCTGCAATGGCGATACCGAACACGACGATGCAGAAGATCGCAATGCCGACAAGCGCGTATGCCCAGTAAAGGAGAGGATCAACAGTGCCGTTGTCCGCTGCAGGAGTTCCCGGATAACCCTTCATGAAACCCCATACGAGGATTGCAACACCGATGAGGATCAGCGCCAACATGAGCCATTTGAATATTTTGTTGTAATTCTTCATTATTCAAAGGTTGGCTTAAAGGTGATACTACTTGTGGTATTTGGTAAGGATATCAACGAGGGAGATGGAAGCGTCCTCCATGTCGATGGAGAGGGAGTCGATCTTCGCAAGGATATAGTTGTAGAACACCTGGAGAATCATAGCGACGATAAGACCGGCGACGGTCGTGATAAGGGCGACCTTCATACCACCAGCAACGACGTTCGGGGAGATATCACCGGCAGCCTGGATGGCGTCGAAGGCCTGGATCATACCGATAACGGTACCAAGGAATCCGAGGGACGGGGCGATGGCGATGAAGAGGGAGATCCAGCTGAGGCCGTTCTCCATCTGGCTCATCTGGACGGAGCCGTAGGAGACGATGGTCTTCTCAACGGTGTCAAGACCCTGGTCATAGCGGAGGAGACCCTGATAGAAGATGCTGGCGACCGGACCGCGGGTGTTGCGGCAGACCTCCTTAGCCTTCTCGATACCACCTTCAGCGAGAGCGTTCTCAACAGCGGTGAGAAGCTTCTTGGTGTTGGTCTTCGCAAAGGTAAGATAAAGGATACGCTCAATGGCGAGAGCAAGACCGATGATCAAGCAGATGATGATGAGGGACATGAAGCCCGCACCACCTTCGATGAACTTCGTCTTGAGGGCCTGGTGCAGCGGAACTTCCTCACCGGAACCGGCGAAAAGATCCTGAGAGGAAGAAGGAGCGGCTACTTCTTCAGTAGCGGCGGGAGCAGCCTGGTCAGCGTCCTGAGCAGAGGCAATGCTTGCAGAGAAGGTCATGAGACCTGCGACTGCCAAAAACATGAAAAACTTTTTCATAATTGTTTTTGTGTGTTTGAAATAATTAAAGTATTAAAGTTTTAATAAAATTGTTTTCGATTCAAGTGACGCTTGCATTGCACCCTAAAATTCGGTGCAATTTAGCAAATTATTTTCAAATGGCAATAATTATTTACTGATTTCTCCTTTCAGGTTTTTGCCCATCATCGTCGAAACCCAGCGGTTGTCCCCGCTTTTGCCCATCAGGAAGAACAGTTTCGCCAAGGCGCTTTCCGTCGTGGAGTCGTAGCCGTTGATGACGCCCGCGTCCTCCAGGGCTTTGCCGGTGGCATAGATCCCCATGTTGACGGAACCGGCCAGGCACTGCGTCACGTTGACGATGACCTTGCCCGCCGCGCAGGCTTCCCGGACGATGTCGAGGAACCAGGGAGCGGTCGGGGCGTTGCCGGCGCCGTAGGTCTCCAGGATGACGGCGCGGGTGAGGGGATCGCACAGGATGGTGCGGACGATCTGGGCCGTGATGCCCGGGTGGATCTTCAGGATCGAGACGCGGGTGTCCAGTTTCGTATTGATCGACAGGTTCTGGTACCAGTCCAGCGGCTTGCGGATGAACTCCTTGTTGTAGCGGATGTTGATGCCGGCTTCGGCCAGCGGCGGGAAGTTGGGCGACTGGAAGGCGCGGAACACCTCTGCGTTGACTTTCGTGGTCCGGTTGCCCCGCATCAGCAGCGAACCGAAGCAGACGCTGACTTCGGGGACGAGGGCGTGGCCGTCGGCGTCCTTGGCGGACGCGATTTCCACGGCGGAGATCAGGTTCTCTTTGCCGTCGGTGCGCGGTACGCCGATCGGAAGCTGGCTTCCCGTGAAGACGACAGGTTTCGTCAGGCCGTCCAGCATGAAGCTCAGGGCCGAGGCGGAGTAGGACATGGTGTCCGTCCCGTGGAGGATGATGAACCCGTCGTAATCATCGTATTTCTCGAAGATGAGTTCGGCCAGGCGCTGCCACAGGCTCGGTTCGACATCCGACGAGTCGATCAGCGGATCGAAGGTGTAGGTATCGATCCGGAACGCGAATTTGCGGATCTCGGGGACTTCGTCCAGGATCTGGCTGAAGTCGAACGGCTTGAGGGTCTGGTCCAGGATGTCCTGTTTCATGCCGATGGTGCCGCCGGTGTAGATCAGCAGCAGGGAGGATTTGGTGGTTCCGGTCTGTGTCATGGTCTTATGTGATGCTGAACAGTTTTCTTGCATTTTCCGTGGTGGTTTCCGCCACCTCTTCGAGGCTGACGCCCTTGAGTTCGGCGATCTTCGCCGCGATCAGGGGAATGTAGGTGCTTTCATTGCGTTCGCCGCGGTGGGGGACCGGTGTCAGGTACGGGGCGTCGGTTTCCAGGAGGATCCGGTCGAGGGGGACCTGCCGGACGACCTCGGCGAGCCGGGCTTTCTTGAACGTGACGACACCGCCGATGCCCAGCGACCAGTCTCCGTAATGCTGGAGCCGGAGGAACGTCTCGTAACTCCCGCTGTAGGCGTGCATGTTTCCGCGCAGGTTCAAATGCCTGCATTCGTCCAGGACGGCGAAGAAATCGTCCGTGGCATCCCGGAGGTGGATGTTGACCGGCAGGCCGAGCCGGTCGGCCAGTTCCAGCTGGACCTTGAGCGCCCGTTTCTGCTCTTCGCGGAACTCGACGGACCAGTGGTAGTCCAGGCCGATCTCCCCGATGGCGACGATGTCCCGGTCCGTCCAGGCATCCAGCGCGGCGATTTCGTCTTCCCACCGGGCGTCGACGGACCCCGGATAGAGGCCGAGCATGGAATACAGGACGCCGGGGTAACGGCCGGACAGGGCGAACAGGGCATCCCGCTCCCGGCTGTCCACGTCGGGCTGGATCATCCAGGCCACGCCCGCCGCGCGGGAGCGGGCGATCGCCGCATCCGCGTCGCCGGCAAAGGCTTCGTCGTAGAAGTGCACGTGGGTGTCTGTGAATAGCGCCATGTCCTGCAAATTTACATATTTTTCGGCTTGATTGTACAGTTTTGGAGCAGGTCCATGCAAATAAAACCGTCTGCCGCCAGGATCCCCGTATCCGCCGCCACTTCGCCGTAGGTCCGTCCGGTCTCCCGGCAGAGCGCATCCAGTCCGATGCCGCGCCGCTCCCGGATACAGGCGGCCAGTTCCGCCAGCCGTTCCACCCGTTCCGCCGGCAGCCGTCCGTCATAGGAAGCATGGATCTCGGCCGGAAGGTCCCGCGGTCTCTGCCGGGGCGCCGCACCCAGCCCCAACTGCGCCGGAAGGGTGTCCAGGTCGGTGACCGGCTCCGCCAGTTTCTCCCGGAGCAGCAGGTTGCATCCCTGGGACCGGAGATCGTCCGCCCGGCCGGGCAGGACGAGGACATCCCGGTCGTAGGACGCTGCCAGCCGGGCGGTCATCATCCCGCCGCCGCGGACCTTCGATTCGACGAGGATGACGGCCCGGCAGAGCCCGGCGATGATCCGGTTTCGGCGGAGGAAATGGACGGCCAGCGGCGCCGTGCCGGGCGGATAGTCCGTCACCAGTCCGCAGCCGGGGGTCCGCGCCATCCGGGCGGCCAGGGCGCCGTGCCGGAAAGGATAGACATCGTCGATGCCGGTGGCCATGACCCCGACCGTGGGAAGTCCCTGTTCCAGGGCGGTCCGGTGGGCGATTCCGTCCGTGCCGATGGCCAGGCCGCTGACGATCAGCGGCTTTTCGGGCGTCCGGGCGAGGGTCGTGACGATCCGCTGGCACCATTCGGTCCCGTAGGGACTGATGTCCCGGGTGCCGACGATGGCGACGGCGGGACGGTCCGGCCGGAAGATCTCCGGCGGGGCCGAAGTGCTCCGCAGATAGAGGCCCAGCGGCGGATCGTCGCATTCGCGCAGCAGGGCGGGGTAGTCCGGGTCTCCGTAACCGATGAACCGGTAGCCCGAACGGAGCAGGCCCTCCAGGCTGTCCCGGGCCTGCTCCAGCGTCCGGGGCGTAAGGGCCTCCAGGTATTTGGAAGGCCCGAGGATCTCCCGCGCCCGGTTGCGCGAGAGCCGGAAGGCGGCGGCCGGGTCCCCCAGGGCCCGGACCAGCGCATGGCCTTTCAGGGGTTCGAAACCGAAGGTCAGGTTCAGGGCGCACCAGGCCGCCATGTCGTCAGGTACCATGTCTTTTTTGCCCGAAGGTCGCGAAAAAGAAACAGAAAAAGCGGCCGGACTTGCTCGGGACCGGCCGCTTTTCCATATATTTTAATAAAAAGAATGAATCTTTATGGCCTACGGGATGATCAACAGCGCGTCACCGTAGGGACCGAATTTGTAGTCTTCCTTCAGGGCGACCTCGTAGGCATGCATGACGGGCTCGTATCCGCCGAAGGCGGCGACGGACATCAGCATGGTGGAGCAAGGCAGGTGGAAGTTGGAGACGATGGCCGTCGGGATGGCAAACCGGTACGGCGGGAAGATGAACTTGTTGGTCCATCCGTCGTAGGCGTTGACTTCGTCGTTGGTCGTCACATAGGTCTCCAGGCCGCGCATGACGGTCGCGCCGACGGCGAGGACCTGGTGGCCCGACCGCTTGGTCTTGTTGATCAGGTCGGCGGTCTCCTGGCTGATGATGAGGCGCTCGGAATCCATCTTGTGCTTGGAAAGATCCTCGACGTCGACCTTGCGGAAATGGCCGAGGCCCATGTGCACGGTGATGAAGGTCTTGTTGATGTCCTTGAGGATCATGCGGTTGAAGAGTTCGCGGCTGAAGTGCAGGCCGGCTGCCGGAGCGGAGACGGCGCCTTCGTTCTTGGCGAAGATCGTCTGGAAATTCTCGCGGTCTTCCGGGGTCACCTTCTCCTTGACCCACGGCAGGATCGGGGTCTCGCCGAGGGCGAAGAGGGCTTCCTTGAACTCTTCGTAACTGCCGTCGAACAGGAAACGGAGGGTGCGGCCGCGGGAAGTGGTGTTGTCGATGACTTCGGCGACGAGGCTTTCGTCCTCGCCGAAATAGAGCTTGTTGCCGATGCGGATCTTGCGGGCCGGATCGACGATGACATCCCACAGACGCTGCTCCCGGTTGAGTTCGCGGAGGAGGAACACCTCGATGTCCGCGCCGGTTTTCTCCTTGTTGCCGTACAGGCGGGCCGGGAACACCTTCGTGTCGTTGAGAACGAAGGTATCATCCTTGCCGAAATAGTTGATGATGTCCTTGAAAAGTTTGTGCTCGATCTCGCCGGTTTTCTTGTGGAGAACCATCAGCCGGCATTCGTCGCGCCATCTCGGGGGGTCGGACGCGATCTTGTCCTTGGTCAGGTTGAAGTTGAACTGTGAGAGTTTCATAACGTCGTTTGGGCTGTCGCAAAGGCAGACAACCAAAATATTATACGGCTGCGGAAGAAATATGTTTCAGGGGAAATGAACTTTTTTTCAGACTTTCGCTTCCCGGAACACCTCGGCGATGGAGGGATAGGTGTTTTTCAGGAAGGGCGGAAGGCTGGATTTGGCGACCCAGGCCGCTTTCGAAATGTCTTCTTCTGTCTGCGGGGTCAGGTCGACGGGATCGGTGTAGAGCATGTCGTACCACCAGGTGTGCTTGAGGTGCCAGATCCCGTCGCGCCGGTAGCAGTGGTCCGTGATGCAGATGAGGTCCCGCAGTTGCAATTTGTCGACGCCGGTTTCTTCCTGCACTTCGCGGACCGCGGTGATGCGGATGTCCTCGCCGGATTCCTGATGTCCCTTGGGCAGGTCCCACAGTCCGTCCCTGCGGATCAGCAGGTAGTCGCCCCGCCGGTTCGACACCAGTCCGCCGGCCGCGTTGACTTCCTTGAATTCCGAACAGATCCGGCGGTAGGTCGCGTCGGTGTCTCCGGACGGGATGTAGATGCGGCTGAGGGTGGCGGAAGCCTCGAACATGCCGACGAGGGCATGGATGTCGAGTTTGTCCCCGAGGTGGAATTCCACGGAATTCGGATCGGCCAGGGCCGCCTCATCCGGGGTGCAGATGACGATACTGCGCTTTTCAAAGTAGATCTTGTGCATTTCTCCGGCGAAAATTCGTATCTTTGTAAGTTACTGCAAAGATAAAGCAAAAATCCCGAACAAGCATGGAACAAGTTGGCAGATTGTTGGCCCGCTCCCTGATGGACCTGGGCGCCGTCCTTCTCCGGCCCGAATCCCCGTTTACCTGGGCGTCCGGCTGGCATTCCCCGATCTATTGCGACAACCGCAGGATCCTTTCCTCCCCGGAACTCCGCTCGCGCGTCGCCGGCTGGCTGGCCGACGAGGCCATGCGGCTGTATCCCGAGGCGGAGACCGTCGCCGGCGTGGCGACCGGTGCGATCGCCCACGGCGTCCTGGCCGCCGACCGCATGGGCAAGCCGTTCGTCTATGTCCGTCCGAAACCGAAGGACCATGGCACCGGCTCCCAGATTGAAGGCGTCCTGAAAGAAGGGACGAAAGTCGTCGTCATCGAAGACCTGATCTCGACCGGCATGAGCAGTTTGGCCGCCGTCCGTGCCCTTCGCGAGGCCGGCGCCGAAGTCCTTGGCATGGTCGCGATTTTTACCTATGGCTTCGATCTTGCAAGGGAACAGTTCGCCGCCGCCGGCGTACCGCTGACGACCCTCTCCAACTATGGACTGCTGACCGAAGAGGCCCTGGCAAGCGGTTATATCGATGCGAAAGGATTCGAGGCCCTCAAGGCTTGGCGCGAGGCGCCGTCCGAGTGGGGCCGTTAAGCAAGATACAGACAATGACAGAATACCAAAGCAAGCGTGCGGTCGTCTCCCGGCCGCCTTACCAACTCTACATGGCCTTCGTGGACATGCGGAATTTCCTCCAGTACCTGCCGGAAGACAAGCGGCAGGACGTGACGGCCGATTATGACAGCCTCCATGCCACGGTGCAGGGCTTCAACATCGGCGTCCGCGTCACGACCCGTCTTCCGTATTCCCGGATCTCGCTCGCCGATGACGGCGCTCCCTTCCGGTTCAACGTCGATTTCTTCTTTGACGCGGCTGGCGGCGATCCCGACAAGACCGAGTTCCACATCAACGTGGCGGCCGACCTGAACTTCATGATGAAGATGCTGATCGGCGGAAAGATCAAGGAAGCCCTCGACAAGATCGTCGACGGCATGGTCGCTGCGTCGGAGGGACGGATGCCGGAGGGTTTCGATCCCTCGATGTTCAAGGACATGCATGTTTGATCCCGGTTTCATCCGGCTGCTGACCGAATCGGTCGGGGAAGAGAAGGCCCGCATCGTGCTCGATGCCCTGGGCCGCGACCCTTCCGTGTCGGTCCGCCTCAATCCCTCCAAACTGACGGAAGTGCCGTTCCCGGATGCGGAACGCGTGCCCTGGAGCCCGTACGGCTGGCTGCTGCCGGAGCGTCCTTCCTTTACGATGGACCCGCTCTTCCATGCCGGTTGCTATTATGTCCAGGATTCTTCCGCCATGTTCGTCGGCGAATTGTTCCGCCGGACCTTCGTCCCGGAAGGCCGTCCCGTCGTCCTCGATCTCTGCGCCGCTCCCGGCGGCAAGACCACCGACCTGGCCGCCTCGCTCCGCGCCATGTGCGGAGACGGATTCACCCTCCTGGCCAATGAAGTGATGAAAGCCCGTTTCCGGGTGCTGCGCGAGAATGTCGCGACCTGGGGAGATCCGCGGGTCGCCGTGCTCTCGCGGGACCCATCCGCTTTCCCGGACCGGCCGGTTTTCGATGCCATCGTCGCCGATGTGCCCTGCTCGGGAGAGGGAATGTTCCGCAAGGATGACCGGGCCGTGGAAGAATGGTCCGCGCCGACCGTGGCCTTCTGCGCCGCCCGCCAGCGCCGGATCCTCTCGGACATCTGGCCGTCCCTCAAGGAAGGCGGTCTGCTGGTCTACTCGACCTGCACGTTCAACCGGGAGGAAAACGACGGGAACGTCGGCTGGATCTGCGAGGAACTGGGCGCGGAAGTCCTGGACCCCGGCGATATCTGCGGCGTCACCCGCACGCAGCGGGGCTATGCCCTCCTGCCGGGCCTGGTCCCGGGCGAAGGACAGTATGCCGCCGCCCTCCGCAAGACGGCGCCGGCCGGCCGTCCCGGCAAAGGCGATCCTGTCCTGGAACTGGGCGCGACGTTTCCGGCTGCGGCCGCTCCGGCCGGCCCGGAAATTGATGTAGACCTCCCGACCGCCCTGCAGTACCTCCATGGCGATGCCGTCCGCTTGCCGGCCGATGCGCCGAAAGGACTGCTGACGGTCTGTTACCGGGGCCATGCCCTGGGACCGGCAAAGAACCTGGGAACCCGGGCCAACAACCTGTATCCCAAGGAAAAACGAATCAGAAAGGATATCAGATAAATGAAAAGACACATGATTCTCGGGCTGCTGGCTGCCTGCCTGGCCCTGCCTGCCTGGGCGCAGACGACCACGCCCGAACAATATCTCAAGCGTTACGAGACCCTCTCCAAGCGGGTCGGCGCTTCCGGACTGGGCATTGAGACCTTGCTGGACAACTGGGCGAAGGATTACCCGGAGGACCTGGAGATGCTCCAGTACCGTTTCCTCTTCTATTTCGACAAGTCGCAGCGCGCCGAGGTGGTGGTCAAGGACAAGAACCGTTTTCTCGGCGAGAATCCCACGCTCTCGCTGAAAGACAGCCTGGGCCGGGATGTCTATTATTTCCAGGAAACCTTCTACGACGATGAACTTTTCGGAGAGGCGGTTTCCACCATCGACAAGGCCATCCAGCTGGCTCCGGACCGGCTCGACCTGCGGTTCAACAAGGTGGCGGCCCTGGTCGGCTATGAAAAGGAAAGCCCGGACATGGCCTTGTCCGACCTGAAGGGCCTGATCGACTACAATGCTTCCCGCAAGCCGGCCTGGAAGTACCCGGGTGTCGAAAAGGTCGACCAGGAATATTTCGATGCGGCCATCCAGGAGTATTGCTTCGTTTTCTTCCGCTACGCCACGCCCCGCTGCTACGAAGCATTCCGGGACCTGTCCCTGAAGATGCTGGACTATGAGCCGAACAATGTGTTGTTCCTCAATAACATGGGATCCTATTTCCTGGTCTCCCAACACGACAACAAGGCGGCCCTGAAGTATTACAACAAGGTCTTGAAAATCAAGAAGGATGACATCACCGCCATCCGCAACTGCATCCTGCTGGCCCGCAATGCCAAGGATGTCAAGCTGGAGAAGAAATACCTGCCGATGATGGCCCGGTACGGAGAGACCGAGACGGACAAGGCGGCTGCACAGGCGCGCCTGGACGTCCTGAACTCCAAGAAGAAATAATTACTGGGCGCGGACGGTCTTCGCCGGATCGACCCGCGAGATGAACAGGCAGGGGATCAGGAGCAGGAGCATGATGACGACGTAAGCGACGGCGTCGGCTCCGAGGATCATCAGCGGCTGGATGTGCACCGGTACGAAGGAGACGAAATAATTCTCCGGGTTGAGCCGGATCAGATGGGTGGTTCCCTGGATCAGGCAGAACAACAGGGCCAGTCCGTTCCCGATCAGCATTCCCTTGAATACCAGGTTGGAAGAGACCCGCAGGAACACTTCCGAGATGGCCCGGTCCGTCATGCCCAGGGATTTGAGGGTGCCGATGGTGGAGATGTTCCGGAAGAGGAGGATGAGCAGGCCGGAAATCATGTTGAATCCGGCGACGATGGTCATCAGGACCAGGATCATGACGACGTTCTGGTCGATCAGGTCCAGCCAGGAAAATACCGACGGATATTTGTTGAGGGCGGAGGTGGCCAGGACGGCCTCTTCCTCCTGGGGCGTCGACAGGAGGACGATGGTCCCGATCCGGTCGGTCATCTCCTCCAGGGCGGCATTGCTCTTGTCGGTCAGGCCGATCTCCAGGGCCGAGACTTCTTCCTCCGACCAGCCGTTGAGGCGCTGCATGTCCTGCAGGCCGGCAAAGACGACCAGGTTGTCGTCCCCGGACAGGATGCTCGGGTAGATGTCCGTAACGTGGAAGTTGCGGACCTTGACCCGTTCCCCGACGAAATAGGCCAGCAGGCGGTCTCCCTCCGAGAGACCCAGCATCCGGGCCAGGCGGGACGGTACGCGGACGCCGAGGCTGTCGGGTCCGGACGGGACGCCCTTGAACAGGACGCCATGGATGTTGTCGCCGCTGCGGACGATGCCGGCACGGTATACGGCCGGGACGATGTCCTGTACTCCGTCCTGTTGCTCCACCACGTCGCGCCAGGGCTGCGTGGTGGAGATCGGATCGGTTTCGCCCACATAATTCAGATCCGGGGCCGTGAGCTGGATGTCCCCGGAAATGGCCGAAATGCCGTCGCGGAGTTCCTTGCGGAATCCTCCGGAGATGGCGACAGCCAAGATCATGACAAGAAAGGAGATCGCGATCGAAATGACCGCGATCTTCCCTTCAAAGCGAAGTCTCCGCGATATGAACCGCGAAGCGTTCATTACCAGATTCGGACGCGCTCGCTCTCCGGACGCCACATCTTGTCACCTTCCTTGATGCCGAATGCATCGAAGAATTCCTGGAAGTTGCGGATGGCGACGTTGACGCGGTTCTCGCCGAGGGAGTGGACATCCATGTTGGTCCGACGGGCCTTCTCCTGGTCGGTGATGTTCTGGGCCCAGATCGTAGCGTAGGAAAGCCAGAAGCGCTGCTCGGGCGTAAAGCCGTCGATCAGGCCCGGGCGGTTGTCGGCGATGGCGTTCTGCATGGCCGTCCAGGCGATGCTCAGACCGCCGTGGTCGCCGATGTTCTCACCCATGGTGTAGGCACCGTTGCCATGGAGACCCGGAAGGATCTCGACTGCGTCGTACTGGGCGCCGAGGATGGCAGCCTTCTCGTTGAACTTGTCCTTGTCCTCGTCGGTCCACCAGTTGACCATGTTGCCCTGTGCGTCGAACATGCTGCCCTGGTCGTCGAAACCGTGGCTCATTTCATGGCCGATGACGACACCAATGCCGCCGTAGTTGACCGCTTCGTCCGCATTCGGATCGAAGAACGGCTTCTGCAGGATCGCGGCCGGGAAGCAGATTTCATTGGTCGTCGGGTTGTAGTAGGCGTTGACCGTCTGCGGCGTCATGCCCCACTCGGTCTTGTCGGTCGGCTTGCCGAGCTTGGACAGGTTGTCAGCCGTGTACCAGGCGCTGGCGTTGCGCAGGTTCTCATAGTAGGAGAGGGACGGGTCGATGTTGAGGGTGCTGTAGTCCTTCCAGACATCCGGGTAGCCGATCTTCACGGTAAAGGCGGCGAGTTTCTCGCGGGCGCGGGCCTTGGTGGAGTCGCTCATCCAGTCGAGTTCGTCGATGTGCTGGCCGAGGGCGGTGCGGAGGTTCTCCACAAGCTTGACCATCTTCTCCTTCGAGGAGGCCGGGAAGTATCTCTCGACGTACATCTTGCCGACGGCCTGGCCGAGGAGGCTGTTTGGAACGGCCATGGCACGCTTCCAGCGCGCACGCTGCTCCTGGGCACCGGCCATCTGGCGGCTGAAGAAGTCCCAGTTGGCGGTATAGAAGTCATCGCTCAGGGAACCGCAGGAACCGCTGACGAAGTTGGCGAGGGTGTAGGCCTTGAGGGACTCGAGGTCGCAGGTGGCGAAAAGCTTGTTGAGGCCGTCGAAGAAGGAAGGCTGCTCGACGATGACCTTGTCCTGGTCCGGAATGCCGGCTTCGCTCATGATGAGGTCGAAGCGGACGGCGGGCCATTTCTTGAAGATCTGGGCGGAGGTCATCGGGTTGTAGGAAGCCGCCACGTCGCGGCTCTTCTCGCGCGTCCAGGAAATCTCAGCGAGGTAATCCTCGACGGCGAGGTCCTTGGTCGCCAGTTCTTCGGCGTTGGCGAGGCCGGCCATGCCGAGGACCTTGACGAGGAAGTTCTTGTATCCGGCCTTCAGTTCTGCGTTCTTCGGATCGAGATAGTAATCCCGGTCGCCCATGCCGAGGCCGCCCTGGCTCATGTAGAGGATCTGCATGTTGCTGTCCATCATGTCGGCGGAAACGCCGGCACCGAAGAATCCGCCTTCACCGACCTTGTTCATGCGGCCGAGCAGGCGTGAGAGTTCTTCCTTGGAAGTGACGGCCTGGATCTCCTTGATGTACGGCTGGAGCGGTTCGGCGCCCAGCTGGTTGCGGGTCGTGGAGTCTAAGGCCATCTTGTAGAGGTCGGAGATCTTCTGGTCGACGGAACCCTTTTCCGGGGTCATCTTGGTCATGTCGGCGAAGAGGTCGTTGAGCTGCTTCTGGGTGTTCTCGCTGAGCATGTCGAACGAGCCGAAGCGGGAGTATTCGGCCGGGAGCGGATTGGCTTTCTGCCAACCGCCGGTAGCATACTGGTAAAAGTCCTCGCCCGGGGATACGGAGGTATCCAGATTGTTCAGATCCAGGGCGGGTGCGACGGCTGTCTGCTTCTGTCCGCAGGCAGCGACGATCATGGCCGCAGCCATGAAAAGAGTACAGGTCTTTTTCATATGGCGAATTGTATAGTCCCTTCTTTATCCTTGCGAAGTTAGGAATTTTTGCGATATTTGTCACCTTATTTGAAAGAGATTGTGACAAAGGAACAATTTCAAGGGTTGATCGTACGATATGCCGTCGCCACGGCAGGCTTGGTCCTGGTGGCGCTGGGCGTTGCCATCTCCTTGAAATCCAATCTGGGAACAGCGCCCGTCTCCTGTCCGCCGGCCTTCCTGAACCTGCGCTGGGAAGCCGTCAGCGTCGGTACGTTTACCTGGATGATGCACATCGTCTTCATCCTGCTGCAGGTCCTTCTCCTGCGCCGCAAATTCAAACTGGCATTCCTCATGCAGATTCCGGCCGCTTTCGTATTCGGGTATCTGTGCGATGCCGCCATCTGGCTGGTCCGGGACCTGGCTGTCCCGAACTATGCCGTGCAGATGATCCTCTGCCTGGTTTCGGTCGTGCTCACGGCCATCGGCATCCGGATCGAAGTCGCCGCCGACGCCTGGATGCTGGCCGGGGACAAGACCACGGCCGTCCTGTCCGATGTCTCCGGCGTACGGTTCAGCACGGTGAAAATCCTGTTCGACGTGTTCCTGGTCATCTTGTCTGCCCTCTTCGGCTGGGTGGCATTCCGGAATCTCACCGGAGACGGCTCGCAGGTGGTCATCCGGGAAGGCACCCTGATCCTCGCCTTCTGTACGGGGCTCTGCATGCGCCTGACGGACCCCCTGATCGACCGGGTCCTGCGCCCCTTATTGAAAAACTTCCATGACTAAATTCGTTCATTTCCTGAAGGAGTGGATGCTCCCGATCGCCATCGTGACGGGAGCCGCCGCCTATCTGATCTACTATTATACGCCGGCCCTCCGGCCGCTGGGCCCGGTCTGCAACAAACTCGCTTCGACCGGCCAGCGCTGGGTCATCGCCATCCTGCTTTTCTTCCAGTTCGTCAAGACCTCGCCGCATGACCTGAAACTCCAGCGCTGGCACCTGTACCTGATCCTTTTCCAGTGTCTTTCGTTCGTCGGCATCGGCCTCCTGACCGTGATGACGCCGGAAGGGGATGTCCGGATTCTCCTGGAATGCGCGATGCTCTGCTTCATCTGCCCGACCGCTTCGGCGGCGGGTGTCATCACGGAGCGCCTCGGCGGCAACCTCCACGGGACGGTCACCTACCTGCTGCTGATCAATACGGCGGCGACCTTCCTGATTCCGACGGTCATTCCGCTGGTCAACCCCTCGTCGACCCAAACCTTCTGGCAGTTTGTCCTTTCCCTGGCCCTGCGGATCTTCCCGCTGCTGCTGGGACCCTGTTTCCTGGCCTGGATCATCCGTTATACGACCAAGAAACTCCAGCGCACGCTGATGCGGTGGAGCGCCAACTCTTTCTATGTCTGGGGCGTGGGCCTGATGCTGGCCATCCTGCTGTCAACCAAGGCGTTGCTCCACAGCCACATGTCTCCCGGAGCGGTGTTCTGCATCGTGCTGGTCTCCCTTGCCTGCACGGCCATCCAGTTCTTCCTCGGCCGCAAGTTCGGCCGTGGCCGTGATGCGAAAATCACCGCCGGCCAGGCGCTCGGACAGAAAAACACCGGCTTCCTCATCTGGCTGGGATATACGTACATGACCCCGGTGACTTCCATCGCCGGCGGTCTCTATGCCATTTGGCAAAATCTCTTCAATTCCTGGGAACTGTACCAGCACGAACACGGCCGGAGCATCTGACCGCCGTTACGGAGCGATCGTGCAGAACGCTTTGTAAAGGGACTCGATATCGGCGATGTAGCGGATGGTTTCAAAACCCTGGAACATGCCGAGCCGGACCGTATCGACTTGCAGGATACTTTCTTCCCGCATTTCCGGAATGACTGCTTCCAGATCCGTCCACTTTCCGTGCGGCCGCCCGGTGTAGGCGGCATAGGCGATGACGTCCTTGATCCGGCCCTCGCCGGCGTTGTAGGCGGCCAGAACCATCCGCATCAGTTCCTCTGCGTTGTCCGCATCGTCTTCGAACAGGCCGTGCAGGCGCGCGAGGTAGTCCGTCGCGGCGCGGAGGTTCTCTTCCGGATCCAGCATGTCGTCCGTATGGTGTTTCCGGGCCGTATGGGGCATCATCTGCATGAGTCCTTCGGCGCCGCGGGGCGAGCGGAGTTCGATGTGGAACTTGGATTCGTTCCAGACCAGGGCTGCCAGCATCCGCCAGTCCCAGCCGATCTTCGCGGCGTATTTCTTCAGCAGGGCGTCATAGGGGCTGGCCGGTGTGCCGAGCCGGTCCTCTTCGACCCGTTTGACGGGATGGTACGTGGGTTGGAACCGGGCCAGCATGCCAGCGAAGGCTCTGGTGCCGCGAAAGGGACCCAGCCAGCCGTTGACCGCCTTGACCAGCCCGTCCCGGCCGTCGCGGATGATCCAGACCGTGCTGTCGGGCAGGACCTCGGAGACAAACCAGGTCTCGGGAACCGGCAGGGAGTCCCGGAAGGGGAGTACGACCATGTCGACGCTGTCCCTCATCAGGCTGTCCAGGGGAAGGTCGTCGCGGGTCAGGAAAATGTCGGGGATGCACGCTGTCTCTTCGCCCAGGGTCTGCAGCAACTCGTAGTTGAATCCGGCGCTGTATTCCATGGTCGGGGACGACCAGCCCCGGAGGGCGAGGGCGCAGCGGACGAATTCTTCGGTGACGGGTTCTGCCTGCTGCTTCCGCGAGCGTTGCAGGAGGCTGGGGAGGAGCAGGACCGCGAGGGTCAGCAGGAGAAATCTTGCGGATCGGCGGGGGGACATCGCTCAGCGAGATTTAGAACATGCCCTCCGAGGAGCCGGACCGGCCGCCCATCAGGCCGCCGAGGCCGGAGGAGATCCCGGAGCCGCCGCCGGACGAACCGCCGCTGATGCCGCCGGAACCGGCCCGGTCACTGGCCTTGCTCTGTTTGTTCGGCTGCGTGTAGAACGGCCACCAGAGGCCGAACTTGAGGGCGCGTTGCGGCCGGATGTAGCCGTGGGCGCTGAAATAGTCGGCCGAATCCATCGGCCAGCCCATGTTCGCGTTCTGAAGCTTGATGAAGACCGTCGCCCGTTTCCACTGCACGTTGACGAAGGCGTCGATGTACGGACTGCCGCCGTATTTCTCGGTCTTCTGGTTGTGGAACTGGCCGAGCGCCGGGCTGTAGGCCGGGGCGTACCAGGGGGTCGTCGCCGTCATGTTGACGCCGATCTGCATCTTCATGACGTCTTCCCGGACGATCGGGAACTGGAAATACCAGCGCAGGTTGAGGGCGACCGGCGGAAGCGGCAGGACGTCTTCGTTGGAAGAGACCTGGAAGAGGGCCCGGTTGTCGAAATGGAAGTTCCAGAGGCGGAAATTCTTGGTGACCGCGACCTTGGCGACACTCATGGGCGTCGTGTTCTGGCGGACGATGGCGAGGGTGTCGTAGTAGATGTTCTTGTCCAGCAGCGCATATCCGGCAGCAACTTCCAGGTCCCAGTGCGGGATGGAAAGCCGGCCCTCCACCTTCGTTGTGGAGATCTTTCCGAATTCATTCTCCCACTTGTAGTGGTTGGAATAGTAATGCTGCGTGTAGAAATCCGGCTCGTCGAGGGTTGTCTCGAAATGGGCGGAAAGGCTCAGCGGACTCTTGCGGTGCCGGCGGAACGGATACAGGTTGAGGTCCGCGTCGGCGCTGATGCCGGTATCGCCCAGTTCATCGCCCATGAAGGTGAAGTATCCCTGCGCGTTCCAGTGGACCGCGTTGCGGAACTGGCCGCCCACGCCGCCGTACAGGTAGGTGGAATTCCAGGTCGTGTTCGACGTCCCGCTCAGGAAACTGGACGGGGTAAAGAGATAATGCCGCTGGATGCGGTTGCCGATACCGACGTCGAGGGTCGACACGACGGCATCGGCCGCCCAGGGCTGCAGTTTGGCGAATACCTTGTTCTCCAGCCGCATGACGCGCAGGGAGTCGTTGCTCTGGGTCGGGTGGATGAAGAACTGGTCATGGTAGAAGGCGCGGCCGGTCTCGTCCGACGCGTCGATCTTGTCCGAGTAGATCTTGCGGAAGGTCGAGAACTCGCTGCTGTGGCCGATGAACGCCGTCGTTCCGTCCGGATCGAAGACGCCGGCTTCCTGCTTCGACGTGTCCTTACCGTGAATCAGATCCGTGATGAAGGTCAGCGGAATGCGGTAGGTCTGGTCGAGGAAGACCGTGTTCTTGACGACTTTCGTGTCCGCCTCGGTCAGGTGGACGGCGATTTCCCGGGAACCGACGGTCGTGTCCCGGATCCAGAAATTGTCGGTGATGCCGCCGTTCTCGCTCTTGCGGATCTTGTTGTAGAGGTAGCCGGCATGGGCCTGGTAGCGTTTGCCCAGGTAGTTGGCGGAGGCGGTGAAATTGCGGTTGTCCGTATCCTCGCCCTCGAACATGCCGTTGGCGCCGAAACGGTTGTATTCGAGCCGCAGGTTGAGTTCCGGCAGGATGTTCTGGGTCGTCAGGATGTGGAGTTCGGCTTCTTCGCGTTCGGAATTGGCGAAGTTGGTGCCCCAGTAGGCGAGTTCGTCGTACGGTGTCTTCGTCGAGTAATGCGGCAGGGTCGCCGGCGAATAACTGTAGACTTCATAGGGCTCGTAGAAGGAGATCTTCTCGTTCGAAGAGCGCTTGAAGAAATCGTAGGTCTGGGCCGGGGAACCGATGATGCCGAGATAGGTGGCACCGACGTCCTCGCGCTGGAACGGATAGTCGTTGAAGGTGTAATTGAATGAGGTGTCTTTCGGGACGACCTTGACTTTGCTGAACAGCGGATCCCGGGTCCATGTCACCAGCCGTTTGTAGTACAGGCTGTCCGGAAGGGCGAATGTCTCGAGGATGCGCGGCGTGTTCTCCCGGATGCTGTCCTTGATCGCCTGCAGGCTGTCCTGGATGACGAAGAGACTGTCCATCTCCCGCTGCTTGCGTTTTATCTTCTGCTCATAGTCATACCGCTTGCGGGCATTTTTGTCGAGGCCGGCATACCACTGCTCGAATTCGCGTTTCGCCGCCAGGGTGGAATCGGCGTAATACAGGGAATCGAGACGGGGCCAGTCGGTCGAATCGCCGGCGGCGCGGAGCGAATCGACGGTCAACTTGTGGGTCAGGGAGTCCACGAGGGCGACATAGTAGCGGTAGCGGAACGGATCGGTCAGCCGGAGGGAGTCCGGTGCCTGGATCGTGTCGCGGGCGGTGATGGCGAGAGATTCCGCACCGGTCGAATCGTCCGGGGAGAACAGCGTGTCCGTGACGGCAGGCTTTTCGCCGGCGGCGCGGAATTTCGTGTAGACGTTGTTCTTGTAGATGATGGTGTCCGGATTTCCGGAAAGGACTGGCCCGACCAGGTCGGCCAGGGTGACGCCGCGGCGGGCGATGTCCATGCCGAATGTCTGCGCGGCGGCCAGGGCGACCACCACCAGCGGGAAACCGATCTTTTTCAGAATGCCTTTCATCTCAGGGTTTTCATGATGCCGCTCCGGAAGCGGCTGCAATCCTGCAAATTTACGTACTTTTCCCGACACCGCAAAATATCCGTTCCTGCGCTTGTCAATCCTGCGGGTTTTGATTACTTTTGCGCTCCGTTCCGCGGGATCATCCTGCCATGGACCGGGACAATCGATCGTTTGACAAGACGGATATGGAAAAATACAAAGAGAATCTGTCACAGCACCTTCTTACCATTTGCACGGACTCCGGGCTTCTGAAAGGTACGCTTCTTTCCTCGCCGGACATTGACGAGGCATGGTTGCGGTATGCGCCGTCCTTCTACGGCGATGCCGTACGGAACTTCAATGCCTATCCGGAATTCTGTCTGGGCTGCGCCGGGTATCTCGGCATGGCCGTCGCTTTCCTCTGGGATCGGGATTGGTCCCGGTACAAGGATGCCGCCTACGCGTCTTTCCTGGGAGAGCGGGGCTTTGATGACATGGATGACCACATCACGGATACCATCCTGAAAGACCGCAGGTTCAGCGTCCCGGCCATGCAGTCCTGTGCGGCCCATGCGTATCATTTCCTGCTGAAAGAGAACCCCGAACCCGGTACGGCGGACGCCTACAGGATGTTTCTTGCCACCGTGGAAGTGATGTTCAAGATCGGGGCGGCCATCGAACTCTGCCGCCTGGGATACCAGTTTGAAAAAGTAAACCTCACGTAACGATGCCCTTCCGGAAGAAAAAGAAAACCAACGCCTATAAGGAGGCCAACGAAGCCTTTCTCCAGGAGAAAGCGCAGGAAGAAGGAATGGTTGTCCTTGACAACGGCGTCTTGTACCGGGTTCTGGAAGAAGGACGCGGTACAAGGAAACCGACCCCGCGCAGTATCGTCTATGTCAACTACACCGGGAAACTGATCGACGGCACTGTCTTCGACACCACCGATGGGCAGCCGCTCCCGGCCCTCTTCATGGTGGGGGACCTCATCATGGGCTGGCAGATCGCGCTGACCCGGATGCGCGAGGGCGACAAGTGGGAGGTCATCATCCCGGCCAAGTGGGGTTATGGCGCCATGAAGATGGACGATATCCCTGCACACAGTACGCTTGTCTTCGAACTGGAACTCGTCAAGATCGAACGGTAGCCTCCGCCCGCCGGGCGGGAGGAGACATAAGAAGCGCCCGCAGGCCGGAGTTCGGCTTGCGGGCGCTGGAAAGGTTGTATTCCGCGGGGCGGTTACTGTTCCTTGATGATGTCCATGCCGAGGCGGATGGCCTCTTCGTTCATCGGGATGAGGTGGTGGTGGCGCTCCGGCAGGGTCTTGCGGAGGGCTTTCAGCACGCTTTCGATGGAGACGATCGGGTGCACCTTCAGCAGGCCGCCGAGCACGATCATGTTGAAGACCTTGATCATGTTCATTTCGGCAGCCTTGTCCATCGCGTCGATCCGGTAGACATGGATGTCCTTGCGGGTCGGGGGCACGTTGATGCCGTAGCCGTCGTAGATGAGGGTGCCGCCCGGCTTGACCTTGCTCTCGAATTTCTCGAGGGAAGGCTGGTTCAGGACGATGGCGGTGTCATAGGAACTGAGGATCGGGGAGGAAACCGGTTCGTCGCTGACGATGACGGTCACGTTGGCGGTACCGCCGCGCTGCTCCGGTCCGTACGCCGGCATCCAGGTCACTTCCTTGTCTTCCATGAGTCCGGAATAGGCGAGGATCTTGCCCATCGAGAGGACGCCCTGTCCTCCGAATCCAGAAATGATGATTTCGTGTGTCATAATGCCTTGCGTATTTTATCCGTTATCCTTGAGGTCGCCGAGCGGGTAGAACGGGACCATGTTCTCTTCCATCCACTTGTTGGCCTTTTCCGGGGTCATTCTCCAGTTGGTGTTGCAGGTGGAGACGATCTCTACGAGGTTGGAACCCTTGCCCTGCATCGAGTACTCGAACGCCTTGCGGATCGCCTTCTTCGCCTTGAGGATGGCGGCGACGCTCTGGACGCTCTGGCGGGTGACATAGCAGGTGCCCTGGAGGCTGGCGGCGATATCCGCCATCTTCAGCGGGTAACCGTGGAGTTTCGGGTCGCGGCCGTACGGGCAGGTCACGGTCTTCATGCCGAGCAGGGTGGTCGGGGCCATCTGGCCGCCGGTCATGCCGTAAATGGCATTGTTGATGAAGATGATCGTGATGTTCTCACCGCGGTTGAGGGCATGGATGGTCTCGCCGGTACCGATGCAGGCGAGGTCGCCGTCACCCTGGTAGGTGAAGACGAGGCGGTCCGGCCACAGGCGCTTGACCGCGGAAGCGAGGGCCGGTGCGCGGCCGTGGGCGGCTTCCTGCCAGTCCACATCGATATATTTATAGGCGAAGACGGCGCATCCCACGGGGGAGATGGCGATGGTCTTCTCCTGCATGCCCATTTCTGCTACGACCTCGGCGACGAGCTTATGGACGACGCCGTGGCTGCAGCCCGGGCAGTAATGCATCGGGACATCGTTGAGCAGTTCCGGTTTCTTGTATACCAGGTTCTCCGGCTGGATGATTTCTTCTCTTGTCATAAGGCGTCTGGGTTAGCGGGTCATTTTCTTGATTTCTTCGACAACCTCTTCCGGTTCCGGGATGATGCCGCCGAGACGGCCGTACCACTTCACCGGGATGTTGCACTCGACGGCGAGCTTGATGTCCTCGACCATCTGGCCTGCGTTGATCTCGAGGGAAAGGATGCCCTTTACCTGCTTGCCGAGCTCGGCGATGCGCTTGGTCGGGAACGGCCAGAGGGTGATCGGACGGAGGAGACCGACCTTGATACCCTGTTCACGGGCGAGAGCGATCACCTTCTTGGCGATACGGGCGGCGGAACCGAAGGCTACGATGAGGTATTCGGCATCCTCCGTCATGTATTCCTCGAAACGGACTTCCTTCTCTTCGATCTCGCGGTATTTCGCCTGGAGACGGAGGTTGATGATTTCCATTTCTTCGGAACGGAGCTCGAGGGACGTGATGATGTTCGGCTTGCGCATGCCGATGCGGCCGGTGGTGGCCCAGGGGCACTGCTCGGCGATTTCAGCCTCGGTGCGGCGCGGCTTGAAGTCCGGCAGGACGACTTTCTCCATCATCTGGCCGATGGCGCCGTCGGACAGGATCATGGCCGGGTTGCGGTACTTGAAGGCCAGTTCGAAGGCGAGGTCCACGAAGTCGGCCATTTCCTGGACGGAAGCCGGGGCGAGGGTGATCAGGCGGTAGTCGCCGTGGCCGCCGCCCTTGACGGTCTGGAAATAGTCCGCCTGGCTCGGCTGGATGGTGCCCAGTCCAGGGCCGCCGCGGGAGACGTTGACAATGAGGGCGGGCAGTTCGGCGCCGGCCATGTAGGAGATGCCTTCCTGCATGAGGCTGATGCCCGGGCTGGAAGAGGAGGTCATGACGCGTTTGCCGGTGGCGGCGCCGCCATAGACCATGTTGATGGAAGCGACTTCGCTTTCTGCCTGGAGTACGACCATGCCGGTTGTCTCCCAAGGCTTCTCCGCGGCGAGGGTCTCGAGGACTTCGGACTGCGGGGTGATCGGATAGCCGAAATATCCGTCGCAGCCGCAACGGATCGCGGCGTGGGCAATGGCTTCATTGCCTTTCATCAAGGTGACTTCTTTCTCTGCCATGGTCAATCCTCCTTTTTACGATAAACAGTGATACACCCGTCCGGGCAGACGATGGCACAGGAACAACATCCCGTACATGTGTCTTCGAGGACGGCTTCAGCATAGTTGTAACCCTTCTGGTTGACATTCTTGGTCGTAAGGGCAAGAACGTTCAGAGGGCAGGCGACCACGCACAGGCGGCAGCCTTTGCAGCGTTCGATGTCGACAACTGTCGCGCCTTTCATTTTTGCCATATAGTGTCCGTTTTTGCAGTTAGTTCAAAGATAGTTAAAAAACTCATTGGTTGTACATGTCCTTGTTGTAGAAGGCCAGGATTTCGTTGGCAATGTCAAGTGCCTGTGCGGCCGGGCTTTCCGGGTTGAGGTGGACGGCTTCGAGATAATTGTTCATCGCCATCTGCCAGTTGCCTTTCTTCCGCCAGGCGTTGCCCAGGAGGTAGAACAGGGTGTCGTCCATCACGCCGCCCCCCGAACGGTACCGTTCCAGTTCGGCGATGGCTTCATCCGCCCGGTGTTCCTCCAGCAGGGTCCTGATCTTCTCTTCCATGGACTATTTCCTGTCGAGGAACATGCACCAATGGTAGGTGTCTTCTTCGAGGCCCTTCTGGATGCCGACGATGCGGTTGTAAAGTTTCCGGCTGATGGGGCCGCACTCCTCGGGATCGCCGATCTTGTAGGTGCGGGTGACTTCGGTGCCTTCGAGGGTCGGCTTGTCGTCGATGCTGCAGATCGGGGTGATCACGACGGCCGTACCGCAGGAGTTGACCTCTTCGAAACCGGCCAGTTCCTCGACGAAGATCTTGCGGCGCTCCACCTTGAGGCCGAATTCCTCGGCAACCGTGCGGAGGCTCTTGTTGGTGATGGACGGGAGGACGCTCGGGGAATCCGGCGTGATGTAGGTGTTGTCCTTGATCGCGAAGAAGTTGGAGGATCCGAATTCCTCGATGTGCGTGTGGGTGGCGGTGTCGAGGAAGAGGAGTTCGCGGTATCCCAGCTTGTGGGCCAGGTTGTACGCATGCAGGGACTGGGCGTAGTTGGCGCCGAGTTTGTATCCGCCGGATCCGAAGGTGGCGGCGCGGTCATAGTTGCGGGAGATGACCGCCGTACCGGGCACGAGGCTCTTGGCGCCGGAATACGTGCCGACGGCAGAGGCCATGACGGCGAACATGACGTCGTTGGCCGATTTGATGCCGAGCTGGGGGTTGATGCCGAACAGGACCGGGCGGAGGTACAGGGAAGCGCCGCTTTCATAAGGCGGGATGTGCTCCCAGTTGGCCTGGACGCAGCGGACGCACAGGTCGATGAACATCTCGACCGTCGGGGCCGGCATGTCCAGATACCGGGCGCTGCTGATCATGCGCTTGGCATTCTCGTCCGGGCGGAAAAGGCGGACCTTTCCGTCGGCTCCCTCATAGGCCTTGAGCCCTTCGAAGCAGGAAGGAGCATAGTGGAAAACGCCTGCGAAGCAGTGTAAGTTGAGGTTGAAGTTGTCGCTTACCTCGGGCTCCGTCCATACGCCGTCGATGCATTTGGTGAAAACGATGGCATCTGTCGGGTAATAGTTGAACGAGCGTTTTGAGTAATCGATGTTAGCCATGATTGTTTATCAGTTTTAGTCTTCGATGATTCTGTCCTTGTTGTACGTATGGATCTTGGTGTCGCCGGCCAGGATGATGTAGCCGTTCTCCGCCAGGGAGTTGAGTTCGTTCTCGCCGGGGTAGACCCGGACGGGGGCGACCCATTCGACCTTGCGGGTGATCGCGTCGGTGATGTCCTTGCTGTAGGCGACGCCGCCGGTCAGGATGATGACGTCGACCTTGCCGTCCACGACCGCCGCCTGGGCGACGATGTACTTGGCGATGTTGAGCACGAAGGCCTTCATGAAAACGACATAATCCGGCAGGCCTTCCTTCGCTCTCTGGACGATGACGCGCATGTCATTGGTTCCGAAATAAGCGACGGCGCCGCCTTTGCCGATCAGTTTCTTCTTGATTTCCTGCTTGGAATACTGGCCGCTGAAGCACATGTCGATCAGCGGGTAGGGCGGGCAGCAGCCGGCACGTTCCGGGGTGATCGGGCCGTCTCCGCCCAGGCCGTGGGACGTGTCGATGACACGGCCGCCGCGGTGCAGGGAGATGGTCACGCCGCCGCCCATGTGGCAGATGACCGCCGTGGTGTCCTCGGCCTTCCGGCCGGTGTCACGCAGGTACTGGCGCATGATGGCGCGGGTGTTGAGGGCGTGGAAAAGGGTCTTGCGCGGGAATTCCGGGATGCCGCCGACGTGGCATTCCGGGAGCATCTCATCGGCCATCGGCGGGTCCGCGACATAGGCGACGCAGGGGCCGAACCGCGGGGTGATGCCTTTCTTTTCCCGGATGGCGTTGATTTCGTTGGCGATGTCGTCGCCGATGATGGCGCTCAGGTTGCAGGCGTGGTTGCCGTCCCGGCTGGTTGCGAGGACTTCGCGCATGTCCGCATTGACGTTGTACACGCCGGTGATGCAAGGGGTGAAGAGGCCGCCGCGGGCCATGACGATGTCGATGTCCTCGAGGCGGATGCCCTTTTCTTTCAGGGCGCCCAATATTTCGGCCGTACGCATCTTGTCCTGGTCCATCACGTCCGCGAACCGCGACAGTTCCTCGACGGAATGCTCGAGTTTCTGCTCGAGGACGATTTCTCCGTCGCTGTAGTAGGCGAATTTGGTGGTGATGGAGCCGGTGTTGACGACCAATATGTTCCCTTTCGGGGCTTTTCCGTTGATGGTTGCGATGGCGCTCATAACTTGTTTTTCATAATCTCCCTACAAGGTCGGGATTATTCTGCAGAAAAACAAGAAAAAGAAACGAAAATTGTTATCTAATTATTGGCTGATGCTTTTAAATAAAAACGTAATGGTTGGATTAACTTTCAATTTAAAAGTTAGAAACGATTTGATGGAGTGCCTTACAGGCAAGATATCCCGCGACGGGGGCCGCGGGATGCTTCGAATATGTAACGGATTTTATTCCGGCAGGTCGGGGAGGGACAGGAAAGAAGCGCGCAGATGCCGCGTGCTCCCGTCTGCGAAGCGGACCTGGAAGGTCGAATAATCGGAACTGGCGGACAGGACGGTGCCTTCGCCGAAGACGGCGTGGCAGACCGTCGCTCCGATGCGGAACGGGCTGTTGTAGGCGGCCCGTTCGTCGGAAAAGCCGTCGGCTGCCGTCCGGGCGGCCATGGCGGCGCCCAGCACGTCGGGCACATAATTCTCTTCGTCCAGGACATGGACCAGGTTCCGGGTGCCCCGCCACAGTTCCTCGGGGATGGTCCCTTCTACCACGACCATGTTCTTCTTGATTTCCGCCAGGAACCGGGACGGATACTTGCTCATCTTCGTGGAGACGTTGAAGCCTTCGCTTTCGGTTAGGAACAGGGCCTTCTCCGCACGGGTTACGGCCACGTACATGAGCCGCCGTTCTTCTTCCTCTCCGTTCTTCTTGTATTCCCGGATGGTCCGCATGTTCGGGAATGTCCCTTCCGACAGGCCGATGATGAAGACGTAGGGGAATTCGAGGCCCTTGGCCTGGTGGATGGTCATCAGTTTGATGACCCGGGTCTCCTTGCGGTAGTCCGCATTGGTGTACAGGGCGATGTCCTGCAGCCAGTCGGAGAGGGTCGGTTCCTCTTCGGCATGCGCTTCCTCATAGAACCGGACCGAACGGAGGAGTTCGTCGATGTTCTCGAGCCGGTCTTCGTCCTGGTCCTCCCGGATGGCGCGCTTGAGGCCGGAGTCTTCCAGCATGCGGTTCATCAGGTCGGACACGGAGACCTTCCCGACGGCTTCCCGTCCTTTTTCGATCAGCTGGACAAAGCCCTCGGCGGCGGGTTTCCCATATTCCCCGGCATGCGCCAGCAGGGTGGGGTAGAGCGACCGCCCGTCGCGGGCGGCGTCTTCTTTCAGCCGGTCCAGGAAGGCCCGTCCCAATTTGCGGGAAGGGGTGTTGATGACCCGGAGGAAGGCCATGTCGTCGTCGGGGTTGGCCAGCAGGCGGAGATACCCCAGCGTATCCTTGATTTCGCGCCGTTCGAAGAAGCGGATGCCGCCCCAGATGACGTAAGAAAGCTGTTCGGACAGGAGGGCCTGCTCGATGGCGCGGGACTGCCAGGCGGAACGGTACAGGACCGCGATGTCCTGCAGGGAAGCGCCGGCGTCGAGGAGTGTCCGGATGCGGGCCACGATCCAGTCGGTCTCTTCTTTTTCCGTGCGTCCGTGGAAATGGATCACGGCCGGCCCTTCGGACCGGCGGGTGAAGAGGTCTTTCGGAATGCGGTTCTTGTTGTTGGCGATGACGCAGTTGGCGATGTCGAGGATCTTCGGCGTACTGCGGTAGTTCTCGTCCAGGACGATGTCCTTGTCGGAAGCGAACTGGACGAAACGGGCGGGCTTGGCTCCGCGCCATTCGTAGATGCACTGGTCGGGATCGCCGACGACGAAAATGTTGTGGTGCCGGGCTCCGAGTTTCTCGATGAGGTTCCAGTCATCGGTGTTGCAGTCCTGCGCCTCGTCGACCATGATGTAGTTCAGCTGTTCCTGCCAGTGCTCCCGCGCGTCTGGGAAACGGTCGAGGATGAAGAGGGTGAAGTTCATCAGGTCGTCGAAATCGAGGGCCCAGCCCTTCATCTGCCGGCTGGCATAGCAGACCAGGTTGCCGGTGCGCCGCATCTCTTCCGAGATCCGGCTCTCGGGCAGCATGTAGGCTTCAATATAGCCGTTGAGGGCTTTCTCGGCGGCGATCCCGTCGAGGAATTTCCGGACGGTCTTCTCGGTCCGCTTGATACCGAGTTCGTCCATGCACTCCTTGGCGAGGGTCTTCGCATCGTCCTCGTCCAGGATGGTGAAGGATTTCGGGAAGCCCAGCCGGTAGATTTCCTTGCGCAGGAACTTGACGCAGAAGCCGTGCAGGGTGCAGACAAAGTCGTTGTAATCGCCGCTGTGGACCATCAGGGCGATGCGGCTGCGCATTTCGGCGGCCGCCTTGTTGGTGAAGGTCAGGCAGAGGATGTTGGCCGGATCGATGCCCAGGACATTGACCAGGTAGGCATAGCGGTAGGTCAGGGCCTTGGTCTTGCCGGTGCCTGCACCTGCAATGACCCGGACCCTGCCCTCGGTGGCGGTGACGGCCTCCCGCTGCCGGCTGTTCAGATCCTCCAGGAACCGCATGGCGTCAGACGAGCCGGATTCCTTCTGCTTCCATTTTCTGCAATGCCTGGCGGTGCCCCGCTTCGTCGACGTAGCCGATGGCATCCTGCAGGAGCAGGACGTCGTAGCCGGCCTTCAGGAGGTCTTCGCAGGTATTGCGGACACAGTATTCGGTCGCGATGCCGCAGACATAGACATGCTTGATGTCCATGATGTCCAGCACGTCGTGCAGGCTCTGCCCGGCTTCGTTGATGCCTTCGAAACCGGAATACTGCTCGACGTCCCGGTTGTATCCCTTGTAGAAGGTCAGGGCCTCGTCCGTATAGGGGACCAGGGCTTCATGCACCTCGGCGCCCCGGGTCCCCTGGACACAGTGGGGCGGCCAGGGACCGCCCTGCTGCGTAAAGGAACAATGGTCGGCCGGGTGGAAGTCCCGGACGAAAAGGATCGGGAAGGCGCCGCGGATGACGTCTTCCGACTCCTGCGGCTCCGCCGTCTTCTCGCGGATGAAGTCCAGGGACCGCCGGACGGCTTCTTCGGCATGCTGACAGGCCATCGACCCGTCGATGAAGTCGTAGAGCATGTCCACGACAACCAGTGCACAGTCTTTCATATCAGTCCTTATCTTTTTTTTCAGTAATCGGAATGCTGATCCGGACGAATGTCTTCGCATCGTCCCGGGTGACGTATCGCGAGTCCGCGAAGTCCGCGACGCCGAGGCGCGCGGTCATCGGCCGGGTGATGTCCGTGGTATGGCTCCGGATGAGGTGGCCCGTGCCGATGTTGCTGCCTTTGGGCACGACGAACCCGTTCTCCTTAAGAACGATTTCGCCGCTGCCGTCATTGACTGTCCCGTCTCCGGAAATCCAGTAGGGGACGAGCATCTCTTCCTGTGCGGCAAAAGCAGCGCCGGAGCGGACACCGGTCAGGACGACATGCAGCTCCATGTCTTCGGTGAATGACACTTCCGTGTCGGGGAAGGAATAGCGGACCGCTTCGCGGGGATCATAGGTTACGACCGTTTTGCTGCGGCTGCCGGCCGTGTAGCCGGACGGGGATTCGAAGCCCAGGGTAATCCGGTCCCCGGTCTTGAGGGATACGTCCCGGAGGGTGATCCCGCCGGACAGTTCCCCGGCCGGGATCCTGACCACGTCGGCCGAAAGGGCGAATCCGGACGGACCTTCGACGGTCAGCGGAATGGAGAGGTCCCGGGCCGTCTCCTTGACAACGGCCAGGCCGATGCCGACCTCTCCGCCCTGATAGACTGTATAGGAAGAGGATGCGAAATCCACCGGTTCGAGGGTTTCGTCCGTTCCATTGTTGCAGCCGCCCAGCATCAGGAGCGCTGTCAGGGCACCGAAAAGCTTGATTCTCATATTACACAAAGGTATTTTATTTTTGTAATAAAAGCAAGAGAAGAACCATGCACCTGATGTCCGGAATGTAATACCAGAATGCCCTGATCCAAATAATGGAAAAGGGCATTCTGCTAAGGGCAGGTTGAGAGGACTCCGAATACCAAACGGCTATTTCTTCGGCTTGGGAGTGCGCAATTCTACAGTAGCCCCGACTTCCGTCAGTTCTTTCTGCAATTCCTTGGCTTTCTCGGCAGGCATGCTCTCTTTGATGACGATGGGCGCTTCCTGGACCAGTTCATATGCTACCTTGAGATCAATCTCAAGGTAGCTGCGGAGAATCTTGACAACTTTTATCTTGTTGATTCCCACATCTTTGAGATATACATCGAAGAACTCGGCTTCGAGAGCCTGGTTCGTGAAAGCGAGATCCGGTTCCTGGCTGGACTGCCTGGACGAAGGCGCGGCAAATGTCATTAGGGAGGACAACAGCGCGGCAAATAGGATGAATGCTATTTTTTTCATGGTCTCAATGGTTTAAAAGGAAGGTTTACAAAAAGCTTGCCATTTCAGTCGATTTTGAAGGCGGCGATTTCCCGGTTGATCCGTTCGAGGATCTCGAGCTTGACGGCGCGAAGTTCCTCGGAAATGTCGACCTTGTAGTAATGCGGATTGATCAGACGGCGCTCGGACGGGCTGAAATGGTGGAGCGTCTCGTTGTAGAACGCTTTCTTCTCCTGCAGCGTGTGCTCCACGAAGCAGGGAACGCCGTTCTGGATGACGGGATCCTGCAGGTGGCGCCAGGTGTAGGTGCCGGCCTCGAAGGTTTTGTATTTGTACCGGTCCTGCTCGTCGTAGATGGTGAATCTCTCTCCGGCCTCGATGGCCTTTGCCGTCGCGTCCCCGCGCAGGCAGGTGACGTCGGCCTTGTAGATCTCGCCCAGGTCCGGATCCTTCTTGATGATGCGGTAGGTGATCTGGAAGCCCGGGTTGATGAGCTTGATGGTGTCCTCGGAACGCTTCAGGACCGGTTTTCCGCCGATCTGGACGAGTTTGTAGACGTTGCCGAAGCAAGGGGCGGCCTTGCTGGTGGCGATGGCGTCGCCGACTCCGTAGGAATCGATCTGGGCGCCCTGGCGCTCCAGGTCGGTGATCAGGTATTCGTCGAGGGAGTTGGTGGCGAAGATCTTGCAGCCGGTCATGCCGTGCTCGTCAAGGATCTTGCGGACCTTGATGGACAGGTAGGCAAGGTCACCGCTGTCCAGCCGGATGCCGTAGCCGTAAGGGTAGTCGTCGTCGATGCCGTTCTCGCGGAAAGCGCGGATGGCGTTGAGCACGCCGCACTTGAGGGTGTCGTACGTGTCGATCAGCAGGATGAGGTTCTCGCCCCGGTGGGTCTTGATATAGTCGCAGAAGGCCTGGTGCTCGCCTTCGACGCTGCTGCCGTAGGAAGTGACGTAGCTGTGGGCCATGGTGCCGGTGGAGGGGACTCCGTTCGCGACGCCGGTCAGGATGTTGGACGTGCTGGCGCAGCCGGCGATGATGGCGGCCTTCGCTCCAAACTGGGCGGCCCAGGGACCATGGGCGCGGCGGGAGCCGAACTCGCTGACCGGCCGGTTGGTGGCGCGGCAGACGCGGGACGCCTTGGTGGCGACGGCCATCTGGTGGTTCATGATGCAGAGGATCGGGGTCTCGAGGACCTGCGCCTCGATGAGCGGGGCTTCGACCGTGATGACCGGCTGGTTCGGGAAGACAATCTCTCCTTCCCGCATGGCGTAGACGTTGCCGGTGAATTTCATCGTGCTGAGGAAGGTGCGGAATTCCGCGTAGTCTTCGCCGGGGAGGAACTTCTCATAGAAGTCTGCGGGCATCTTGCCGATGCTGTCGACCATTTCGATGACTTCGGCGGTACCGCTGACGACGGCCCAGTTGTTGTTCTCGGGAGCTTTCCGGTAGAACATGTTGAAGACCGCGGTTTCCTGGGCGCGTCCGGTTTCGAAGAAGGACTTGCCCATCGTGTACTGGTATTTGTCGCTGCAATAAGCGGGGTTGAACATTGCCATGATTGTTGTGTTTACTGTGGTGAGGTCCCGCCTATGCGGGCATGCCGACAAATGTACATATTATTTCAGACTTTTTTGCTACCTTTGAACATTAATCTGACAAGATGGAAAAACGATTGTATCCTTTGTTCCGGACCCGGTTCGGCTGCGACCCTGAAGGCGCGGAACCCATGACCGGTTCCGGCAGCCACCGCCAATATTTCCGCCTGACCGCCGGGGATCGTTCCGCCGTCGGCGTCGTCGGCACCGACGTGGAAGAAAACCGGGCGTTCCTGACCCTTGACCGGCATTTCGCCGCCCGGGGAATCCATGTTCCCGAAATCCTGGCCGTCAGCGACGACGGCATGTGCTACCTGCAGGAAGACCTGGGGACGACCCTGCTGTACGACCTGCTGGCCCATGGCCGCGAGAGCGGCGCCTATGATCCGCAGGAACGCGCCTTGCTTTGCCGGACCCTGGCGGCCCTCCCGAAGATCCAGTTCGAAGGCGGTGCCGGGCTGGACTGGAACGTCTGCTATCCGGAACCGGCGTTCGGGGAACGGATGATCCGCTTCGACCTGAATTATTTCAAATACTGTTTCCTGAAAGCGACCGGCCTGGAATTCAACGAGGTCCGGCTGCAGGACGACTTCGACCGCCTGTGCGCCGACTTGCTGGAGGACACCGGCGATACGTTCATGTACCGGGATTTCCAGGCGCGCAACGTCATGGTCCGGGACGATGAACTCTATTTCATTGATTTCCAGGGCGGACGCCGCGGACCGTTCTACTACGATGTCGCCTCTTTTGTCTGGCAGGCCCGCGCCCGCTATCCCGAATCCCTGCGGGAAGAAATGATCGCCGCCTACCTGGACGCCCTGAAAGCCTATGTCCCCGACGTCGACGAAGCCGCCTTCCGCGACCGGCTCCGCCTCTTCGTCCTTTTCCGGACCCTGCAGGTGCTGGGAACCTACGGATTCCGGGGCTATTTCGAGAAGAAACCGCATTTCCTTGCCAGCGTACCGTATGCCATGGACAATCTCCGGGCCCTGGTCCGCACCCCTTTCGAAGCCTATCCGTACCTGAACGGGATCCTGACGAAACTGACGACCATGTCGCAGTTCTACGAGACGGCCGAAGACCGCCGGCTGGAGGTCAGCATCTGGAGTTTCGCCTTCAAGAAAGGCGTTCCGGTCGACAAGAGCGGCAACGGCGGCGGGTATGTCTTCGACTGCCGGTCCATCAACAATCCCGGCAAGTTCGAGTATTACCGCCAGTTCAACGGCATGGACGCGGAGGTCATCAAGTTCCTAGAGGACGATGGCGAAGTCTTCGGATTCCTGGAGCATGTCTATGCCCTGGTGGATCCGCATGTCCGGCGTTTCATGGAGCGGAAATTCACCCATCTGCAGGTCTGTTTCGGCTGTACGGGCGGGCAGCACCGTTCGGTCTACTGCGCCGAGCACCTGGCGAAACATCTGCGCCGGGAGTTTGACATCCGCATCACGGTGACCCACCGCGAGCTCGATATCGAAAAAGTCGTCTGACCATGAAAGCCATGATCTTTGCCGCGGGGCTGGGCACCCGGCTCAAACCCCTGACGGATACGATGCCGAAGGCCATGGTTCCCGTAGCGGGGACTCCGCTGGTTGGCCATGTCCTCGGCCGCCTGCGGGAAGCCGGATGCGCGGATATCGTCGTCAATGTCCACCATTTCGGCGACCAGATCATCCGCTATCTCTCCGACCGGGACTGGGGCCTGCCTGTCCGCATCTCCGACGAGAGGGACTGCCTGTTGGACACCGGCGGCGGCATCCTCCATGCCGAGGCGCTGCTGCGGGACCCGGACGCCTGTGCGCCGGGGCGTTTCCTGGTGCACAACGTGGACATCCTTTCCAACCTGGATATCCGCCGGTTCGCCGGCCAGGCTCCGGCAGAGGCCCTCTCCACCCTTGTCGTCAGCGAGCGGGACACCCGCCGTTACTTTCTGTTCCGGGAAGAGGCCTGCCCTTCGGATCTTCCGCCGCGGCTCCGCCTGGTCGGGTGGACCAACATCGCCACCGGCGAGGTCCGTACGCCTTTTGCAGACCTGGACGTCGCCTCCTGCCGCCCGCTGGCGTTCGCCGGCATCCACCTGATGTCGGAAGGCATTTTCGATGCGATGCGCGCCCTGGGCTTTGCCGGAAAGTTTTCGATCACGGACTTCTATCTGGCCGCCTGTGCCCGCTACCCCATTTACGGCGTCGTCCCGCCGGACTTCCGCATGCTGGATGTCGGCAAGCCCGCGTCCCTGGCCGCCGCGGAAACCTTCCTGGCCGGGATCGGATAGGGAAGCGCTTTTTTTATTATCTTTGAAATCCCTGCCGGAAAAGAAAAGAGTGCGCAGGGAACAAGAGGTAAATCAATTTCTTACAGCGCTCGGTTCCGTTTTGTCTTCGGTATGAAGGGACAAAAACGGGACAGAAATCAGATTTATCAAATCAAAGAGCCGTCTGTCCGGATGCCCCGTTCAGATCACGTCTGCATCCTTCTATGGCAAAGGTAACACTTTGTCTTTTTTCTTGCAAGAGGACTTCATCATTCTTCCAAAGTCCTTCGCCCATATCTTTCCCTCCTCCGGTCCATAGTACCGCGAAACAGCCTAAATCCGGGTACTCCGACACGCCTGACAGAAAAAAGTTGAAATTTTCTCAAAAAAATTTTTGCCGTCTTTTGATGTCCAATGGTGCCGTTCTTAGCATAGGGGCATTGTACACTCCGGTTTCCCTCCTTTGCCGTTACTTTTGCCATCGTTAATCACCGGGGATTGTACATTCTGCATTCCCGGTATCTTCTGAGTAACATCAATATCCCCGTTTTCCGTATACGCCTGGTGCCATTTCCCGAGTGTCTCTTTTGTCATTCAATCTGCCGTTCCTGAGTGGTTAGATGTGCCGAACTTGTCTTGTACAATGTGCCGAAAATCGGGTCGAGTAGATGCTGTTAAAGCGCTATATATCAATATTATACACTTGTTTATTTAAAGATTTATTCCATATCTTTGCAGCGCAAATGGGACACGAAAACTATTAAATACAGAGTCTATGTCAGAAGTAAACGAAATCAAGAAAAGTCAAGCCGTCCATGATGGCGACCGAAAGCTCACGGACCTCCAGTCGAGAGTCCGTTCGTTGGAGAACCTTTGCTACTCGGCGAAGGAAGTTCTGAACCTGGAGGAAGCCGCCTGTTTCCTGGGAATCGCCAAGAGCACCCTCTACAAGATGACCCACGAGAACCGGATTCCTTTCTACAAACCTGCGGGCAAGCTGATCTACTTCGAGAAGAGCGTCCTCCTTGAATGGATCCGCAGCAACCGCATCATGTCCGAGGCCGAGCTTCAGGAAGAAGCCAGAAAGAAACTCCTTGAGCTCAATGCCCGGCCCTAGCTGTTTCCATATCGATTATGGTACAGCTGAATCCCATTCCGGTGGACACCCAAGTCAACTACCGGATGCCGACAAAGTTTAACCAGCGGACCGGGGGCTACCCATCCGCACAATACCCGAATCAAAGATGAAAGCGAACGTTTCCTACAGCCTTATCCTGAACAAGGTCCAGGCAGACTATCTCTCCGCGAGCAAGTACGGGATCAACCGTATGCAGGCCCTGGTTTCACTAATCGATCTCACCCAGACCGAGGAAGGAACTTACGAGAAAAGAGGCTTCTCTGCCACCGTCAAGGTCGGCCAGTTCGTCGCCTCCGAGGTGGAGCTGTCCCGGCTCTGGAAGTGCGACCGAAAGACCGTATCCCGAGTCCTGGACCAGATGAACCAGGTGGGGCTGATCTCAACCACCCAGTCAAACCGGACGAGCGTCCATACCCTGCTTTGCGTGGGATCTTGGCTCATCAATGGGGAGACAATCATGAACAGCTTCTTCAAAAGGCTGTCCGAGCGCTAGTAATTAAGCCGGTATGCTTCGACTGGATCGATATCCCTTCATACTCTTCCCTTCCCTTTTCTCAATCGGATAGGATTTCCGCAGCCAGGACAGATCCTTCCACTGGAGGGACTCTTCCTGCTGCCAGAGCATCAGGTTTTTGAGCGAAGGGAAAGAGAAAAAAGGGCGCGAGCGTCCGATTGGATTCCGCCATCAAACCTAGCTGAGCCGCAGAGCTGGCTGTCCATAAAACCCAATGGCCCTGAAGGCCCGTGGGGGCAATGCCCGGCAGTTTCTGCCGGAGAGGTGCCGCGATTCAATCGCGACACCGACAAGCGAGAAATGCCAATGTCGTACGGTTTCGCTCACGCTTGCCGTCCTCCAATGGCTTCTTGTATGCTCCCA
>Ga0256405_10001284_pt1 | contig 69759 bp, 69 predicted proteins | sample RumenRJG_02DNA_FD_189096 | JGI IMG/M metagenome (GOLD analysis project Ga0256405, IMG submission 189096) | Bovine rumen microbial communities from Lethbridge, Alberta, Canada - RJG_02 | ecosystem: Host-associated > Mammals > Digestive system > Stomach > Rumen | place: Canada: Alberta...
TCGGCTACCGCAAGGACGGCGGGCGGCTGGTGATCGACGAGGACGAGGCGCCCATGGTGCGCGAGCTGTTCGCGCTCTACGCCACCGGCGAGTACAGCATGAAGCAGATCGAGACGCTGTTCTGGGAGCGGGGCTATCGCAACCACAACGGCAACCGCATCGCCCACACCACCATGTCCGGCATGATCTCCAACCCCAAGTACAAGGGCTACTATGTCGGCAACAAGGTCAAGGTCATGGACATCTTCACCAAGAAGCAGAAGTTCCTCCCGCCGGAGGAGTGGGTGATGTTCAAGGACGAGACCGGCGAGATCGTCCCCGCAATCGTCAGCGAGGAGCTGTGGGAGCAGGCGAACGCGGTGCTCAAGAAGCGGAGCGAGGACGTGAAGAACCGGCAGGGCATCTGCAACCACGCGAACCTGTTCACCGGCAAGCTGTACTGCACCCACTGCGGCGCGGCGTACTACCGCAAGGACTCCGTCGACCGCAAGGGCAACAAGAGCAGCAAGTGGGTCTGCTCCGGCAAGATCAAGAACGGCGCGGACTTCTGTCCCTCCTTCGCCATCTACGAAAGCGAGCTCAAGCCCCTGCTCTTCGAGCTGTTCACCGACAGCGACGCGGACGCCGACGCGCTCATCGACGAGTATGTGGATCTCTACAAATCCCTCGACCGCAGCGACGACCTCGCCAAACGCATCGCGGCGCTGGAGCAGCAGGTCGAGACAGCGGAGAAGAAAAAGCAGAAGCTGCTCACCTACAACGCCATGGGCGAGCTGAGCGACCGCGACTTCCTCACCATGAACCGCCAATGCGCCTGCGAGATTGACGACGCGCAGAAGGAGCTCTACGACCTGACGCAGCAGCGGGACAGCGCCGCGGACTTCCAGAAACACATCGCTGCCATCCGGCGGGTCTTGCAGGACGCAAAAAAAGACGCCGGGAACGGCGTCATCAATAAGGAATTTGTGGAGCAGTATATCGACAAGATCTACGTCACCCCGGAGGACGACGGCTCCATGCGGCTGCAAATCAAAATCTTCACCGGCGAGAGCACCGACAAATATCTCCTGAATCTACGCGCAAACGCCGCAAAAGCGGCCTTTTCTCCCCAGAATCTCGAAGGTAGTACGGGGCACACGTTCAAGAAGATGATCGAGTCCTACGAGAAGGGCCTGTAAGAGCTCTGCCGCAACAAAAGGAGCGCTGTCGGAATCGGCAGCGCTCCTTTTCTGTTACATCCGCATGGCGTCCAGCTGCCCCGTACTCTTGAGCGCGGGGCGCAGCGCCGTGTAGAGGATCGGCGCGATGATCATCGCCGCCACCGCGTTGATCGCGGATGCCGGGAACTTGCTCAACATCGTCGCCCAGACCGTATCCAGCGGATAGCCGTAGACAAAGCGCTGGAAGATGTAGGTCTTGAGCATATACAGCGCCACATACGTCCACGCGCCCGCCGTGCTGGCGATGACGTTGCGCTTGTGATCGTCGGCGGCATGTCCGCCGGAGAACGCGATCCTCCCCGCGACCCACGCCATGATGAATTTTGATACAAAGGTGATGATGCTCTCAAAACCGTAGCCCGTCTGGATGTCATAGATGAAGCTGCCAAACCCAGACGCCAGACCGCCGAATACCGGCCCGAGCAGCAGGCTTCCCAACAGCGACACGGGATTTGCCAGGCGCACCTTGCTGCCGAGCAGCGGGAAACTGATCATCGTCCCCACATAGACCAGCGCCGCGAGCAGCGCGACATAGACGATTCTGCGGGTTGAAACCTTTTCTTTCATGGGTTTTCCCTCCTTTGACTCTGCCGCTTTACCATAGCGCAAATCTGATATGCTTCAAATATCCAGAAGCAATTATTTTTATAAGACCAGTTTGGATAAAAGAAAGAGAGGCTGACGCCTCTCTTTCCGGTTTACAGCAGCGCCTCGACCGCCTTCTTGACGTTCTCCATGCTCTCCGTCGGCTCAAAGCGCTTGACGATGTTGCCCTCGCGGTCGATGAGGAACTTGGTGAAGTTCCACTTGATGTTGCCGTTGTTCTTGAAATCCTTGTCCATCTTCTTGGCGACGCCGTTCATCACCAGCGCCTGCGGACCCTTGCCGAAGCCCTCGAACTTGGTGTTCTCGGTCAGCCACTTATAGAGCGGGATCGCGTTCTCGCCGTTGACGTCGATCTTGCCGTACTGCGGGAAGGTGATGCCGAAGCGGCCGGTGCAGAAGGTGTGGATCTCCTCATTGTCCCCCGGCGCCTGATTGCCGAACTGGTTGCAGGGGAAATCGAGGATCTCAAGGCCCTTGTCGTGATCGGCGTCGTAGATCTCTTGCAGCTCCTTATACTGCGGGGTAAAACCGCAGCCGGTGGCCGTGTTCACAACCAGCAGCACCTTGCCTTGGAAATCGGACAGCGCGACGTCCGCACCCTTGCGGGTCTTGACAGTGAAATCATAGATATTCATGGATAGACTCCTTTCGTAAGCCAAATTTAATTGAGCTAAATCAATTGTAGCTCCGACCTATGATTTGTCAAGACCTATTTTGTGAAAAATCATGGCAAACCATCCAAAGTCATCACATACGGCTGCTCGTCCAGCGTGCAGCGCAGCGTCCACCTGCCGTCCGTGGAGACGCGCACGTCCGTTGCCTCGCGCATGTGACGCAGCGCGCGGTACTGCTGCTTTGCCTCCTCGCTGTACTTCGACATGTCGTCGGAGTGCAGGAACACGCCGCCGAGCACCGCGTCGAGGACGGCAAGCTCGTTTTTCTGCTTGCGCGTGAGCTTTACGTTGTCATCGCGCAGGAAGAACACATCCGGATCGCTCAAATACGCCCGCCCGTTGAGCTGGCGGCGGAACACCACGTTGCCGATGGCCTGGCGCGTGGAGGGACGCTCACGGTGAATGAGGCGCATGTAGAACTTGTCGTCCCAGTCCAGCGTCACGTCGCAGCTGACGCGGCAGTAGTCCACCACGCCGAACGCCGGCATCACCGGCACGCCGCAGCCGAGGATTTTGCGGTAGCCGCACCAGCCCCGCAGCATGTCCATGGCGCGGCACATGCGCGCGGCGCGGCTTTCGGTCTCCGTGCCAAACGGTGCGACGGCGTAGAGGAAGTCCAGCTTGACGAGGTCGAAGTTCCAGGCCCCGAACACCTTGCTGAACACCTGCGCGAGGTACATCTCCACCTCGGGATGGTCAATGTCCAGCGAGTAGAAGCCGCCCCAGTTGCTGCCGTTGGACCAGAGGTTCCCGTCCTGATCGCGGAGGAACCAGTCCGGATGCTCCTTGAGCAGCTCGCTCCCCTCCTGCGCCACAAAGGGCGCGAGCCAAAGCCCCGCCTGGTAGCCCTTGGCGTGGATGGCGTCCGACACCGCAGTCATGCCGCCTGGGAATTTCTTCTCGTCCGGCTCCAGCCAGTCGCCGACAAAGGGCTCCCAGCCGTCATCGATCTGGAACAGGTCGTCCGGCTCCAGCATGCCCTCGCAGCCGGCGAGGTCCGAGAGGATCGACTTCTCGTCGATGTTTTGATAGCGGTTGTACCAGCTGGAATAGCCCGCGATCTTCTCCATCGTCCGCGGGACGATCCGCAGCGCGGCAAACCACTCGTTGAAGACCTCGTCCTCCTCACCGACCGCGTAAAAGAGGTCAAAGGCGTGGAAGTCACCCTTGCACTTGACGCCCTCGCAGTCGCGCTCGACGGTCAGCTCGCCCTTGCGCGCGTCGTAACGGAAGATCGTGTAGCCAGGCTTTTCGTCCAGCGAGGCAATGAGGCGGTACGTATCGTGGTAGCGGAAATAGCAGTACGAAAAGCCATGAAACAGGCCTGGCTGGTTTGGATAGTCCACGAAATGATAATCGGCATAGCGATCCAGTTGGAATTTATTCACCGCCGAATCCGGCAGCGGCGCGTGGTCGCGCTGTATATCACGCGGCGTATACTCCGGGCAATAGGTCCAGGTCTGGTAGCCGTTCATGAAGATCTTTTCGCCCTCCGCCAGATGCAGCGGCGCCGTCGCCGTCACAGAGCGCAAATGACCGCTGGGCAGATTGCAGATGACCCGCTTCTCCCCTTCGTCCATATTGAAGCTGCCCTTGAGCACGCTGGGGCCGTCAAACTCCTCCACCGTGACTTGATAGTTGAATACCATCATTTCCGCTCACCTCCAATTTTTTCCATTGTATCACGTTCACACAATTGGTACAAGGTAAAAAAATCACCGCCCGAAGGCGGTGATTTTTTATCGGTTTACTTGCCGGAAAGCTGCTCGTCGATGCCCTTGGCGCCGAGCTTGCCCGCGCCCATGGCGAGGATGACCGTCGCCGCGCCCGTCACGGCGTCGCCGCCGGCGTAGACGCCGAGCTTGCTCGTCATGCCCTCTTCGTTGATGACGATGCCGCCCTTGCGGTTGACCTCAAGCCCCGGGGTGGTGGACTTGATGAGCGGGTTGGGGCTGGTGCCCAGCGCCATGATGACGCAGTCCACGGGAAGTTCGAACTCGCTGCCCTTCTTCTCGATGGGACGGCGCCGTCCGGAGGCATCCGGCTCGCCCAGCTCCATCTCGATGACGGTCATGCTCTTGACATAGCCGTCGTCGCCGCCGTGGATCTCCACGGGGTTGTGCAGGGTCTTGAAGACGATGCCCTCCTCGATGGCGTGCTCGACCTCCTCATGGCGGGCGGGGAGCTCCTCCATGCCGCGGCGGTACACCACATACACGTTCGCGCCGAGACGCTTGGAGCAGCGCGCCGCGTCCATGGCGACGTTGCCGCCGCCGACGACCGCGACCGTCTTGCCCTGAAGCGGCATGAGCGGGGTATCCGCGCCCTCGCGGTAGGCCTTCATCAGGTTGATGCGGGTCAGGAACTCGTTGGCGCTATAGACGCCGCAGAGGTTCTCGCCAGGGATGTGCATGAACATCGGCAGGCCCGCGCCGGAGCCGACGAACACGGCCTCGAAGCCGTACTCCGCCATCAGCTCGTCGATGGAGACCACGCGGCCGATGACCATGTTCATCTCGAACTTGACGCCCATGGCCTTGAGGCCGTCGACTTCCTTCTGCACGATCTTCTTCGGAAGTCTGAACTCGGGGATGCCATACACCAGCACGCCGCCGGCGAGGTGCAGCGCCTCGAACACGGTGACGTCATAGCCCTTCTTGGCGAGGTCGCCCGCGCAGGTGAGGCCCGCGGGGCCGGAGCCGACGATCGCGACCTTGTGGCCGTTGGGCGCAGGCTTGGCGGGGGCTTCGTTCACATGCTCGTTGTGCCAGTCGGCGACAAAGCGCTCCAGACGGCCGATGCCGACGGGATCGCCCTTCTTGCCGCGGATGCAGTGCATCTCGCACTGGGTCTCCTGCGGGCAGACGCGGCCGCAGACCGCGGGAAGGCTGCTGGTCTCATGGATGACCTGATACGCGCCCTCGTAGTCCTTGGCGACGATCTTCTCGATGAACTGCGGGATATGTACGTTCACGGGACATCCCTGCACGCACAGCGGGTTCTTGCAGTTGAGGCAGCGCTGCGCTTCGTCCAGCGCCTGCTCCTCGGTGTAGCCGAGGGCAACCTCAAGGAAGTTTTTATTGCGGACATCCGGCTCCTGCGAGGGCATCGGATTCTTGGTCAGACTCATATTCGGCATCTTACTTGACCTCCTTCTTGAACAGGTTGCAGGTCTCTTCGTGCTTATGGCGCTCCCACTCGCTGTACATGCGGCTGCGCTTGACGGACTCGTCCCAGTCGACCTTGAAGCCGTCGAAATCCGGGCCGTCCACGCAGGCGAACTTGGTGACGGGGCCATCCGCCTCGTTGAGGGTCAGGCGGCAGCAGCCGCACATGCCCGTGCCGTCGACCATGATGGGGCTCATGGAGACGATGGTGGGGATGTTGTACTTCTCCGTGACCTTGCAGACGAACTTCATCATCATCATCGGGCCGACGCAGAAGACCGCGTCATAATTCGCGCCCGCCTGGATCTGCTCCTCGAGCAGCTCGGTGACCAGCGCCTTGCGGACGTAAGAGCCGTCGTCCGTGCCGACAAAGTAATTGGTACAGGCCTTCTTGAACTCGTCCTCGAGCACGACCACGTCCTTGTTGCGAAAGCCCACGATCAGATCGACGTGCACGCCGCTCTCATGCAGCTTCTTCGCCACGGGGAACGCGATCGCCGTACCGACGCCGCCGCCGACGACGGCGACCTTCTTCGCGCCGGGGATCTCGGTGGCGTTGCCCAGCGGGCCGACGAAGTCCTGAATGTAGTCGCCCTCCTGCTTCTGGTTGAGCTTCTCGGTGGTCGCGCCGACGATCTGATAGATGATCGACACGGTGCCCTTCTCACGGTCGAAATCGTGGATCGTGATGGGGATGCGCTCGCCGTCCTCATCCACGCGCAGGATGATGAACTGGCCGGGTTCGGCCTTCTTGGCGATCATCGGCGCTTCGATCTCGATGAGGACGAGCGTCGGCGTCAAGGGCCTTTTCTTTACGATACGATACATGGCTGCCACTCCTCTTTTCTTGATAGGTTCAGTTTATCATGAAGCAAATTTTGCGTCAATCCGGGTTTCTATAATGACGACGCCGCCGGTGAGGTCGGCGCGCTTGAGCGTCCCCTCCACCGTGGTCTTGCGGCCGAACAGGTCGGTCAGTGTGATCGTGCCGCCGTCGGTCTCGATCGCCGCCACGTCGGACGCCAGCAGGTTTTCCTTGGATTTTTCGTTTTTGTAGACGTTGGAAAGGCACATGGTCACTTCTCCCCTTCCACCAGCTCCAGCACCTCGCGCAGCTGGACGTTGGCGACCTCAAAGCTGCCGATCGCCTCCAGCAGGCGCTTGCGCGCGGGGCCTTCGAGGCTGTCCACCAGCTCGGCAAGCTCCTCCGCGTGGTGCTCATTGTGGTCGATCATGTAGGCGAGCAGCGCCTTGGTGCGCTCCGCCGGCGGGATATCGCCATGGTCGTGATGATGCTCATGTCCGTGGTCGTGGGTGTGCATATCGTTCCCTCCCTCACAGAATGTTCAGCTTTTGCAGCGCCTGCTCCGTGCCGCGCAGGATGTCCGCGCTCTCCGGCAGGTCGAATACGCTCTTGCCGAGGATATCGAACTCGGTCTGGTCGGCGTCCTCGCCGATGACCGCGAGGATCGGAATGTCGCCGGTGTCGACAAAATCCATCGCGCCCGGATCGGTGACGCGGTTGATGATCACGCCGCACTGCTCGTACATCACCAGCTCGTCCGCCACGCGCTTGACGGTCCGGATGACCTGCGTGCCCTTTTTGCTCGCGTCGGAGACGAAAACGAGGTGCGTCACCTTTTCGAGCACCCGGCGGTTCACCTGCTCGATGCCCGCCTCGCTGTCCACCACCACGTAGTCGTAGTCGTGGATCAGCAGGCTGATGACCTGACGGAGATAGGTGTTCACCGCACAGTAGCAGCCCGCGGTCTCGGGCCGACCGATGGCGAAGAAGTCGTAGCCGTCCAGGTGCTGCATCGCGGTGAGCAGGCGGCCCTTGACGCTCTCGAGGATGTCGCTCACGCCGCCGCCCTCGCGCTCGGTCACCTCGCCGGTGACCGCCTTGCGGATGTCGTCCAGCGTCGTGCCGGGATCGACGCCCAGCGCGGTGGAGAGCCCCACGGCGGGGTCGGCGTCGATGGCAAGGATGCGCTTGTCGGGGTACGCTTTGGTCAGCAGCCGCACCATAGCGGCAGAGATCGAGGTCTTGCCCACGCCGCCTTTTCCGGCAACGGCAAGGATCTTCGCTTCCGTCATCGCGCTCCCCTCCTTTTCTCCAATTGGATAGTATACCACGGCATTTGGTGCATTTCAAGGCATTTTCATGGAAAAGGCGACAGGTTTCCCCGCCGCCTTTCGTCTTGTTCAGTTTGCCAGAACGGCGTCATGCACGGCACAGAGCGCGGAATGTCCGTGCTCCCGCGCAACATAGACGGTCAAAGTGCCCGTCCCCGCGTCCACGCCCTGCACAATGATCCCCGCGGCGTTGAGCGCGAGGATCGCGCGCTTTTCGATCTCCAGCGAGGGCAGCGCCCGCCCCACCACCGTCACCGCGGCAAGGGCGTCGCCGCTTTTCTCCCGGCAGGTCACGCCGGCGATGCGCTCCGCAGCTTCCGCGCAGATGCGCGTGCCGGCGCTCTTCGGCATCGTGCCGCGCACCTCGATTGTCACGCCCTTCTCCTGCGCCAGCGCCACGCATTTGTCGTGGAGCACCTGTGCGCCCGCGCGGGAGAGGGCGTACATATCCTCGTATCCGATGCGCTCCATGCGCCGCGCCGCCGGACACAGCCGCGGGTCGGCGGTGTAGACGCCGTCCACGTCGGTATAGATGACGCAGCGCTCCGCGCCGAAGGCCGCCGCCAGCGCGACCGCGGTATAGTCGCTCCCGCCTCGCCCCAGCGTGGTGACGTCGCCCGCGTCGTCCACGCCCTGAAAGCCGGTGACGACCACGACTCGGTGGCGCAGAAGCTCCGCGCGCACCCGCCGCGTGCCGATCTCCGCGATCTTCGCGTCGCCGTGCGCGGCGTTGGTCCGGATCGGCAGCTGCCAAGCGTTCAGCGAGACCGCCGGGATCCCCTGCGCCTCCAGCGTCATTGCCGCCAGCGCCGCCGAAACCTGCTCCCCGGCAGTGAGCAGGGCGTCCAGTTCCCGCGGCGAGGGCTTTTGCGCCGCGCCGCGGGATTTTTGAAGCAGTTCGTCCGTGGCGTCGCCCTGCGCGGAGACGACCACGATCACGTCGTGTCCCGCGTCGCGCTCCTCGCGGACGATCTGCGAAACGCGCAGCAGCCTCCCGGCGTCCGCCACCGAGCTGCCGCCGAACTTCTGCACGATCAGATTCATGCGTATCCCTTCTTGAAAAAACATGGATTGGCGGTTCTCCGCCAATCCATGTTATGTCTCAAAGGTTTCCGGGGTTCATCCCGCGAGGATCTCGAAGCGCACCACGCCGCCCAGTGCCGCCGCGTCCGCGATCAGCTGCTCGAGCGTCTCGGTCATGGTGCTGGTCTCCGCCGAGACCGTCACCGCCGCGCAGCCATCGGTGGGGATGCTCTGGTTGATGGTCAGTATATTTGCGCCCGACGCGGCAAAAATAGAGAGGACATTGGACAGCACGCCCGGGTTGTTCTTGAGCAGCGCGTAGAACGTGATAATGCGCTCCGTACGCATATCCGTGAACGGCTGCACCGCGTCGCGATACTTATAGAACGCGCTGCGGCTGATGCCCACCGACTTCGCCGCCTCCTGCGCCGTGCGCGCCTCGCCGGCGCGAAGCATCCGGTTCGCCTCCGCGACCTTCAAAATCACCTCCGGCAGCACCTCCGCCGCCACGAGATAGTACTTTGTCCCTGTCATCTGTTCCCCTCTCACAGTCAATTTTTCCTGTTCTGTACGCCATACTAGCACAGCTGTCCGCCGTTGGCAAGCACTTTTTGAAAGGGATATGCCCATGTACGAAACCCGCGTCAAACGCCTTCTGCTCTGGTTCTCTGCGGCGGCAGCCGCCGCAGCGTCGCTGTACGTCGCGCTGCGCTTTCTGCTGCCGTGGCTGCTCCCCTTTTTCATCGCCGCCGCGATGGCCGCGGTGATCGAGCCGGCGGTGCGGTGGCTGCAAACGCGGCTGCGATTCAAGCGCGGCTTTTCCTCGCTGGTGCTGACGCTGTTCCTGCTCTTTGTCCTCGGCGGACTGCTGTCCCTGCTCGGGACGGCGCTGACCGGCGAGGCCTACGCCCTGCTGCGACGTGTTCCGGCGCTGCTTGCCGCGATCCCCGAGACGCTGCGGGCCTTGCTTGCGCGGCTGGAGCGCTGCGCCGCCCTCTGTCCGCCGTGGCTGCGCGAAGCGGTGGAGGACACGCTGACCCGCTCCGTCACCGACGCGGGAGCGTTGCTTGGCACGGTAACGGAGCGGCTGCTCACCGCCCTTGGCTCACTGGTCACGATCCTGCCGCGCCTGCTGCTCGCCGCCGCGACCTCCGTGCTGGCGATCTATTTTACATCGTCCGCGCTTCCGGAGCTGCGCACCGCGATCACCCAATCCACCTCCGCGGCGACGCGCCGCAATCTGGCGTCGCTGCGTCGGGTGTTCTCCCGCTCCGTCTCCCGCTGGCTGCGCGCGGAGCTGACGCTCTGCGCCGTGACCTTTGCGGAGCTGCTGGCGGGCTTCTGGTTCCTGCGCCAGCCCTACGCGCTGCTGCTGGCGTTTCTCATCACGCTCGTAGACGCGCTGCCGGTGTTCGGCACCGGCACGGTGCTGCTCCCGTGGGCGCTCGTCGCGGTGCTGATGCAGAACACGCCCAAGGCTCTTTGTCTTGCGCTGCTCTATCTCGTCACGCTGACGGTGCGCAATATGCTCGAACCGCGGCTGCTCGGCGCGGTGGCGGGCGTGCCGCCGATCCTGTCGCTGCTGGCAATGTACCTCGGCTTCTGCACCTTCGGCGTCGGCGGCATGGTGCTGTTTCCCTTTGCGCTTTTGCTCGCTTCCCAATTTCGGCGGCAATGAAAAAGGACGGCGATTGCCGTCCTTTTTATTCGCCTTATACGCTCTCATCGGCGAGCTCGCCGAAGTATTTCTCATGCGCCTGACTGTATTTGCGGTTGAAGGTCTCGTCCTTGCCCTGATGGAGCTGGTGGATGTACTCGTGGTGGTTGCTCATGATCGTGTTGTCCGACTGCGAGAGGGTGTAGACGCCCAGATTGGAGCACTGGTCGGAGATGCGCTCGATGTTCACCAGAATGTCGAGGTAGCTCAGGCCCGTGAGCGTCGAGCACTTGCCGTCGCGCACGCGCTTGATGTGGTTGGCGCGCAGCGTCGCAACCAGGTCGTCCACGACCTCCTCCACTGGCTCGATGCGCCGCGCGGCGTGCATGTCCAGCGCCGTGAAGCTCTCGCAGGCATAGCCGAGGATCTCGTCGAGCGCATCGCGCATGACCCGCAACTCATGCTTCGCCGCGTCGGAGAGCTCGTTGCCCTTGTCGCGCAGCTCCTGCGCGTTCTCGGTCAGGTTCACGGCATAGTCGCCGATGCGCTCGAACTCGGAGAAGCACTGGATGTAGTAGTTGAGCAGGTCGTTGCCGTAGCCCATCTTCACGTGCGGCGAGAGCTTGATGAGGTAGTTGTCCACGCGGTCGGCGAGCAGGTCGATGCTGTCCTCGTTCTCGTTGATGACGTCGATCCTGTGCTGATCGTAGTTTTGCAGCACGTCCATGGCGCTGATCACACCCTCGCGGGCAAGGCGCGCCATGGTGCCGATGGCGTCGGAGGCGCCGGCGAGCGCCAGCGCGGGCGAGGTGAAAAACTTCTCGTCCAGACGCTCCAGCTCCCGCTCCACGCTCGTACCCAGCTTTTCGTCGTCCTTGACGATGACGCGGGAGAGCTTTTCAAACTGCCCGCACACCGGCAGCAGCACGACGGCGGAGAACAGGCGGAACACCGTATGCACGTTGGCGATGCCGCCGGAGGTCAGCGTCTTGTCCCACAGCGCGTCCAGCACGCCGGCGCCGCGCAGGATCATGATGGCGGCGATCACGAGGAGCGAGCCGCAGATATTGAAGATGATGTGCACCATGCCCGTCCGCTTGGCGTCCGCCTTGGAGCCGATGGAGCAGACGATGGCGGTGGTGACGCAGTCGCCGATGTTCACGCCGATGATGATGGCGTAGACCGAGCTGAAGGTCAGCGCGCCGGTGGTGGACAGCGCCTGCAAAATACCGATGGTCGCCGACGAGCTCTGGAGCAGGAACGCCACGCCCGTACCGGCGAGGAAGCCCAGCGCCGGCGTATCGGAAAGGCCGACGAACATCCGCGCAAAGCTCTCGGACGAGGACAGCGGGCTGACCGCCGCGGTCATGTTGAGAAGGCCGGTGAACAGGATACCGAAGCCCATGGCGATCTGTCCGATGACGCCGGAGTGCTTCGTTTTTACCGTCATGATCATCAGGATGCCGATGATCGCCGCGAGCGGCGCCAGCGTGGAGGGCTTGAACAGCTCCACCCACGACGCGCCTTCCCCGCCGTTGAGATCCAGCAGACGGATGATCTGGCCGGTGACGGTCGTGCCGACGTTCGCGCCGAGCACGACGCCGAGGGACTGGTGCAGCGTGATGACGCCCGCGCCGACCAAGCCGGAGGTCAGCACGATGGTCGCGGTCGAGCTCTGAATGATGGCGGTGACCACGAGGCCGAGGAAGAAACCGACGACCGGATTGTTCGTCACCTTTTCCATTGCGGTTTTCAGCGCGCCGGAGGAGCTCTCCTTGAGGCCGTTGCCCATCAAACGCATACCGTAGAGGAACAGCGCAAGGCCGCCGAAGAGCGAAATCACATTGAAAATCGTCATAGGCAGAATGTCCTTTGTAAGATTAGGTAGAGCCGCAACTCCCACCAAATACTATACTACCAGAAATCCGTCGGATTGCAAGGATTTTTCTCGGTTTTGTCGTGAAAAATGCCGACTTGTTTTTTATAACTGGTATGTTATACTGACCAAAATGGAACAACGAGGAGGCTGCCCTATGTATCAGAACGTAAACCCCATCGGTGTTTTGGATTCCGGCATCGGAGGGCTGACCGTCGTGCGTCAGCTGCAGCGCCTGCTGCCCGGTGAGGATATCGTCTACTTCGGCGACAGCGCCAACTGCCCCTACGGCAACCGCAGCGAGGACGAGATCTTTGCGCTGACGATGAAGATGCTTCGCTTTCTGGAGGCGAAGCAGGTCAAATGCGTCGCCATCGCCTGCAATACCATCTCCACGCTTGCGGAGCGGCTGCGCCCGGAGTGCCCGTTCCCGCTCATCAGCATCGTGGAGTCCAGCGCGGACTATGTGGTGCGGGAAAAGCTCAAGCGCGTAGGCCTGATCGCCACGGAGTTCACGGTCAAGACCGGCGCCTACGACGCGCGCATCCACGCGCAGGACCCCGACTGCGAGATCGTCTCCAAGGGCTCGCCCAACCTCGCCGCGCTCATCGACCGGGGCGACTTCAATCAGGCCGCCATCAACGAGGAGATCACCGAGAACGTGGACGTGATCCTCGCCAAGGCGCCGGTGGAGCATCTGCTGCTCGCCTGCACCCACTTCCCCATCGTCTCGGACAACTTCCACGCCTGCTTCCCGCAGCTCACGCTCATCGACCCCGCCGAGCAGCAGGCGGAGTCGGTCAAGAATCTGCTGGTCTACCGCCAGTTGAGCAATCCCCAGACCCGCGGCTCGCTCTCGATCTTCACCTCCGGCGAAACGGAGGTCTACGAGGCGGTGTCCCAGCGGCTTGGGCTGTACGGTCCCGCGTCCTGCGACGCCGTAACCCTCGGATAAAAACAGAAAAGCAGCCTTACGGCTGCTTTTCTTCGTTTTCGGGTTCTTTTGGCTCTTCCCACGGCTGCATGGTCGCGACCAAACGGTGAATCGGCGTGCCCAGCTCGTAGAACTTCGCCTCGTAGTCGGTCATCACGCCCACGGGGCCGTTCGCGTGCAGGTCGTCCGTCACCTCGTTGAGGGTGAAACCGAACTGCGGGATCTCCTCCACCGAGAACTCAAACAGCTTTTCGTTGTCGCTCTTGAAGTGGATCTGCCCCTCCGGCGTCAGCACCTTGCGGTAGAGCTTGAGGAAATTCCCGTGGGTTAGGCGGCGCTTCGCCTGATTGCTCTTGGGCCACGGGTCGCAGAAGTTGATGTAAATGCGGCTGACCTCGCCGCTTTCAAAAAACTCCGGCAGCTGGTTCACATCCGCGTCCACAAACCACACGTTGTGAAGCCCCTCCCGCGCAGCGCGCTCCATGGCGACCACCATGGCGTCGGGCACCTTCTCGATGGCGATGAACAGCACGTCCGGCTCCGCCTTGGCGGTCTCGGCGGTGAAGCGTCCCTTGCCGCAGCCGAGCTCCACGCGCAGCTCCCGCGCGTCCGGCATCAGCTCCCGCCAATGGCCCTTGCGGTCGTAGGGGTCCTTGATCTGATAGGCTTCGCAGCGCTCCATGCGGGGTATTAAGTTTTTCTTTTTTCTCATTCTCATAGGCGCTATCATAGCCGAAAACGCGGCACGACGCAAGCATAAATTGAGAATGTTAAAAAAATAACGAAATATCCCGTTGTTCCTCTTGCAAAACGCCGCGCGTCCCCTTATAATATTGGTAATTATGAGCAAGGAGGTTGTTTCCTATGCCTTTTGTCAAGTACGAGCCCAAGGGCGACATCGCGTATCTCGTCATCGACCGTCCCGAGGCGCTCAACGCGCTCAACGCGCAGGTGCTCGCCGATCTCGACGCGGCGCTCGACAACATTGATCTCGACCTCATCCGCTGCGTCATCGTGCGCGGCGCGGGCGAGAAGTCCTTTGTCGCGGGCGCGGACATCGCGCAGATGAAGGATCTCGATCCCGCCGGCGGCGAGGCGTTCGGCAAGCAGGGCAACGACGTGTTTTTGAAGCTGGAGAGCTTCCCCATCCCCGTCATCGCGGCGGTGGGCGGCTACGCCCTCGGCGGCGGCTGTGAGCTGGCGATGGCCTGTGATTTCCGCATCTGCTCCGATACCGCGGTGTTCGGTCAGCCCGAGGTGGGCCTCGGCATCACCCCCGGCTTCGGCGGCACGCAGCGCCTTGCGCGTCTGGTCGGCCCCGGCATGGCGAAGCAGATAATCTATACCGCCCGCAACATCAAGGCGGACGAGGCGCTGCGCATCGGGCTTGTGAACGCGGTCTATCCCGCGGACGAGCTGTACGCCGCGGCGGAGAAGCTCGCGAGCACCATCGCCGCCAACGCGCCGATCGCGGTGCGCGCCTGCAAGAAAGCGATCAACGAGGGCGCGGCAAAACCCATTGAGCAGGCGGTCGGCTGTGAGGAAAAGGCGTTCGGCTCCTGCTTCCAGACGGGAGACCAGCAGGAGGGCATGGGCGCGTTCCTCGAAAAGCGCAAGCACGCCCCCTTTACCAACCATTGAGAAATCCAAGCATTTCAAATAAAAACAATCAGGAGGAACACGACAATGAAAGTAGCAATCTTCGGCGCCGGCACCATGGGCAGCGGCATCGCGCAGGTCTTCGCGGCCAAGGGCCACACCGCCCTCATGTACGCGTCCAGCGTTGCGTCCGCGCAGCGTCACAAGGACAACCTCAGCGCGAAGCTGGACAAGCTCGTCGCCCGTGAGAAGATGACTCAGGAAGCCAAGGACGCGATCATGAACAACATTCTGGTCGAGGAGAAGTCCGCGGCTGCCGACGCCGACCTCGTCATCGAGTGCGTTGCCGAGAACATGGCGACCAAGCGTGAGCTGCTCGGCGAGCTGGACGCGATGTGCAAGGAGTCCACGGTGTTCGCCACCAACACCTCCTCCCTGTCCGTCACCGAGATGGGTCTCGGCCTCAAGCACCCCGTCATCGGCATGCACTTCTTCAACCCCGTGCCCAGCATGAAGCTCATCGAGGTCATCCGCGGCGCCAACACCACGCAGGAGACCTTCGACTTCATCTACAACCTCTCCAAGGAGATCGGCAAGGATCCCGTCGAGGTCGCAGAGGCGCCCGGCTTCGTCGTCAACAAGATCCTCATCCCGATGATCAACGAGGCCATCGGTCTCGTCGAGACCGGCGTCGCCTCCGTCGAGGACATCGACAAGGCCATGCAGCTCGGCGCGAATCACCCGATGGGCCCCCTCGCCCTCGGCGACTTCATCGGTCTGGACGTCTGCCTTGCCATCATGGACGTGCTCTACACCGAGACCGGCGATCCCAAGTATCGCGCGGCGCTGCTGCTCAAGAAGATGGTCCGCGGCGGCCAGCTCGGCCGCAAGTCCGGCAAGGGCTTCTACGACTACAGCAAGAAGTAAAAAACAACACAAAAAAGGAAGCCTGCCCCATGGCAGGCTTCCTTTTTTGCGTTATGCAACCGTGTATCCGCCGCGCACCAGCAGCTTGGTCGTCGCCGCGGTGGCTTTGACGCCGCGCTCGTCAATGGTCATCATGTAGAGGTGGTTTTTCACCAGCGCCTTGCCGCCTTCCAGCGTGGTCGCGTCCGTCTCGTCAATGAGGCCGGGGCTGGACGGCGAAACGCAGGTCGCCGTGCCGACGCGGAGCATCACCTCGCAGCCGATCGCGCCGCGCAGGGTCTGCCCCTTTTCCAGCGTCACCACGGCAAAGGTGTCCGTCGAGCCGACGTTGTCCCCGGTCTGGACGCTGCCGCCGTACTTTTCTGCCAGCGCCTTCGTATCCGCCTGCACCTGCGCCGCCAGCTTGTCCGACAGCTCCTTGTCGCGCGCGGCAAGCTGCTCGTCCACCTTGCCCATGAGCTGCGCCATGAACGTGTCGTTCAAGTAGCTCAACGTCACCAGCGGGTCGGATTGGGAGCCCGCCGTGCCCGCCGCCATGACGCCCACGACCAGCAGCGTGTAGCTCAAGAGCATCAGTCCCGCGAGGCGGGCGATCCAGTGATTCTTTCTCATATGTATCGTACCTTTCTGCTCGGGGAGGCGTCCGCCTCCCCGCGTTATCTTCAAACCAGTTGTGTATGCTGCAATCCGAAGCTCACCGCGATCGCCGCGTCGATCTTCCCCATCAGCGCGCCGTCCACGCGGCCCATGCGCTCGCGCAGCCGCCGTTTGTCGAGGGTGCGGATCTGCTCGAGCAGCACCACCGAGTCCCGCGGCAGGCCGCTGTCCGGCGCGGCAATGTTGATGTGCGTCGGCAGCTTCGCCTTGTTCGTCTGGGATGTGATGGCGGCGGCGATGACCGTCGGACTGTATCGATTGCCGGTGTCGTTCTGGACAATCAGCACCGGACGAACGCCGCCCTGCTCGCTCCCCACCACGGGAGAGAGGTCGGCGTAATAAATGTCGCCTCGTTTTACGTTGGTATCCACGCTGTTCACACTCCGAGCGGAAGAAGTCCTTCGGGCGTACCGCCCGCATAAGGCTGTTTTCATTCTCCCACATGAGGGCGGGTTTTATACCTCGCCCCTGTTCATCTTATGCGGAGTGTATCCACAGCGTCACGCGATGGGCGCGCCGTGCTCGAGATACACGCGCGGCACGCGCTTCGATACCGCGCAGAGCAGTTCATATGAGATCGTGCCGCATTGCCGCGCCGCCGTTTCGCACAGGCAGTGCTCACCGAACAGCTCCACCTCGTCGCCGGGCTTCAGCTCCGGTTGGTCGGTTGCGTCGATCATGCACATATCCATGCAGATGCGGCCCACCTGCCGCGCCATGCCGTAGGGCGTGCGCACGGTCAGCTTGCCCGAGAGCGCGCGGTGCAGCCCGTCGGCGTAGCCCGCGGAGAGCACCGCGATGCGGGACGGCTTGTCGGTGAAGTAGGTCCTCCCGTAGCTGATCGAGGTCTCGGCATCGAAGTCCCGCACCGTCGCCACGGTTGTCTTGAACGTCATCACCGGCTTCATGCCCATGCGCTCCGCCAGCTCGCCCGTGCCGTAGAGGATGATCCCGCAGCGCACCATGTCCGCCGCCCACTCCGGGTAGGACGCGATGCCGCCGGCGTTGCAGCAGTGTTTGAGGCGGAAGCGGAAGCCCGATCGTTCCACCGCGTCGATCATGCGGAGAAACCGCTCATGCTGTACCTTGGTGAACGCGACGTGCTCCGCCGCGTCCTCGTCGGAAACGGCGAAGTGCGTGAACACGCCCTCCACGTTGAGGTGTTTGAGCGCCAGAACCTCGCGGATCTCCCGCAGGCTCGCGTCGAAATGCGTGTCGTCGCAGGGAAAGCCCAGACGGCCCATGCCGGTGTCCAGCTTGATGTGGACGGTCATCGGCGCGCCGACGCGCTCCGCCGCGGCGTCATAGGCGCGGGCGGCATCCAGATTCACCACCGCCTGCGTCATGCCGAGACGCACGATGCGCTCGCCCTGCTCCGGCGGCGTATATCCCAGCATGAGAATGGGGATCGTTACGCCCGCGTCGCGCAGCTCCGCCGCCTCGTCGATGTTGGACACCGCGAGGTACGCCGCGCCGAGGCGTTCCAGCTTCTTCGCCACATGCACCGCGCCGTGGCCGTAGGCGTCCGCCTTGACGACGCCAAGCAGCTTTGCCTCCGGCCCCACCTGACGGCGGATCACATCAAAATTGTGGGCGAGATGATCCAGGTTGATCTCCGCCCAGGTGCGTTTGAGAGGAGTTTCCATCGTCTGTTCTCTCTTTTTCCTTTATTCTGACTCCACTATATCACCAAATGCAAAATTCGTAAACTCCAAATATTGCATGACCCAGCCGTCGCGCTCGATCTCGGCGTACAGCGGCGCGTCGTTGGCGTCAAAATACGCGGTGACGTACAGCGTCTCGCCGTTCAGCTCCGTTTCCAGACACAGCCTCAGCGCGTCCGTGTCTCCGTACCGTTCCGTGTTCTGCTCCGTGATGAAGCCCTCCGCCGCGGCGCGCAGCACCGCGGCCGTGCCGTTGACGGCGTTGAGCTCCGTCGCCGCACCGCCCGCGGCGAGCGCCATGCCGTCGTAGGTCAGCGACAGCGCGTCGCCGGACACCACCGCGCTGACGCCCGCGATCGCCTCCGGTTCCAAAACCGTGACATGGGTCTCCTCGCCCTCACGCTTCACGTCCAGCCGATAGCGCGTGGACTCGTCGCGCTCCGCCGTCGTCAGCTCCACCGTGGCGGCATAGCCGTCCATCGCCGCGTATTTCTGCTGCAGCTTTTCCGCGCGCGCGTCGGTCTGCTCCGCCGCGCAGCCGCAGAGCAGCAGCGCGGCAAGGCAGAGCAGCATGGCAGCATATCGTTTCATTCCTCCGTCCCCCCTTGCTCTTCAAACCCTATGACGGAGGCGGCGGTTTTTATGCCGGGAAAATTTATCTTGTATCCAATCAAATTTTGTGGTAAGATGCTTGCAGAACGATTCGGGAGGTATCCGTCATGGTATTGCAGGAATCCGGCGAGATGTATTTGGAGACGATCCTCATTCTCTCGCAAAAGAGTAAATACGTCCGCGCCATCGACGTCGGCGAGCAGATGGGCTTTTCCCGCCCCAGCGTCAGCCGCGCGGTGCATCTGCTCTCCGAGGGTGGTTTTATCAACATCGACGCCGACGGCGGTCTGACGCTGACCGGCGCCGGACGCGAGATCGCAGAGAAGATCTACGAGCGGCACACGGTGCTCTCCAAATGGCTCATCTCTCTGGGCGTGGACGAGGAGACCGCGACTGACGACGCCTGCAAGATCGAGCATGACATCAGCGACAAGTCCTTTGCCGCCATCAAGAAGCACATCGGTATCCAATGACACAAAAATCCCGCCTCTCGGCGGGATTTTTTCATTTATAACACTTTGCTGAGGAAGTCCTGAAGTCTCGGGTGCTGCGGGTTGGCAAACAGCTCCGCGGGAGCGTTCTGCTCAAGGATCTTGCCGTCCGCCATGAACAGCACGCGGGAGCCCACCTCGCGGGCAAAGCCCATCTCGTGGGTGACGACCACCATGGTCATACCCTCGTCCGCCAGCTCCTTCATAACCTCCAGCACCTCGCCCACCATTTCGGGGTCGAGGGCACTGGTCGGCTCGTCAAAGAGCATCAGCTTGGGCTTCATCGCCAGCGCGCGCACGATGGCGATACGCTGCTTCTGTCCGCCGGAGAGCTGCACCGGATAGGCGTCCGCCTTGTCGGCGAGATCCACGCGCTTTAAGAGCGTGACCGCCAGCTCGTCCGCCTCGTCCTGCTTCATGAGGCCCGTCCGCACCGGCGCGAGCGTGATGTTCTTGCGGATGGTCAGGTTTGCGAACAGGTTGAAGTGCTGGAACACCATGCCCATCTGACGGCGCACCTCGTCGATCTTGACCTTGGGGTCGGTGATCTCGGTGCCGCCAAACGTAATGGTGCCGGAGGTCGGGGTCTCCAGCAGGTTGAGGCAGCGCAGGAAGGTGGACTTGCCCGAGCCGGACGGCCCGATCACAACGACCTTTTCGCCGGGGGCGATGTGCTCGCTGATATCGTCCAGCACCAGATGGTCGCCGAAGGACTTCGTGAGGTGATCAACGTAAATCACTTTGACGCAGCCTCCTTTCGAGCTTGCCCAGCAGCGCCGTGAAGAGCATCACCAGCGCGAGATAGATGCAGGCCGTCCCCATCAGCGGGAACATGGCCTCGTAGGTGCGGTTCATGACGCCCTGCGCGGCGTAGAGCAGCTCCTTGCCGCCGATGACCGTGATGAGCGAGGTATCCTTGAGCAGGATGATGAACTCGTTGCCGAGCGCCGGCAGGATGTTCTTGATGGCCTGCGGAATGATGATGAAGCGCATGGTGGTAAAGTAGTCCATGCCGAGGCTGCGCCCCGCCTCCATCTGCCCCGCGTCGATGGACATGAGGCCGGAGCGAATGATCTCGGACACATACGCGCCGGAGTTGATGCCGAGCGTCAGCGCGCCGACCGCCGTGAAGTTGCGGCTGCTGGCAAAGACCACCATGCCCATAATCAGCAGCTGCACCATCATCGGCGTGCCGCGGATGACGGTGGTGTAGACCTTGCAGATCGCGTTCACAACGCCGAGGATGATGTTCCTGCGGCCCGGACGCTGCTGGTCATGCGCGGTGCGCACCAGCGCCACGATCAGGCCGAGGATCACGCCCAGCACCAGCGCCATGGCGGTGACGACCAGCGTCGTGCCGACACCCTCGATGTATTGCAGCCAGCGGTCGTTGATGATGAAAGCGGAATAGAACTTATAGTAAAAGCTCTGGAAGAAGCCCAGCTCGACGCCGGATTTCATCTGCTCAAACAGCAGCTCGTAATAATCCATGCGGTTCTCCTCATTTGAAAGAAAGGGAGCGGCAGAGCCGCCCCTTTTCAGGATCAGTTGCCGATGTACTTGTCGACGATGCTCTGCACGGTGCCGTCCGCCTTGAGCTCGGCGAGCGCGCCGTTCACAGCGTCGAGCAGCGCGGTGTTGCTCTTGGCCATGCCGATGGCGTAGTCCTCCACCGCGTACTCGGTGTCGAGGATCGTGAGACCGGCGTTCGCCGCGACGAGGGACTGCGCGGGGGCATTGTCGATGACGACCGCGTCAACCTGACCGTTGATCAGCGCCTGCACGGCGGTGATGCCGTTGTCGTAGGCGATGACGTGATCGTCGCCGTAGTCATCGGAGCAGTAGATGTTGCCGGTGGTGCCGCGCTGGGTGCCGATCATGTAGTCGCCGAGGTTGTCGAGCGTCACGTCGGAGCCTTCCTTGACGATGACGGACTGCACGCCGGTGGAGTAGCTCTCGGAGAAGTTCATCACCGCGAGACGCTCCTCGTTGACGGTGACGCCCGCCATGACGATGTCGCTCTTGCTGTTCTGGGCGGCGAGAAGCGCGGCGTCAAAATCCATGTCGTCGATCTGGAGCTCAAGGCCCAGCTTGTCGGCGATCGCCTGCGCGATCTCAATGTCGATGCCGACGAAGTTGCCGGCATCGTCCGTGGACTCATACGGAGGGAAGGCGGCGTTGGTGGACATGGTCAGCTTGCCGGCGGTCACGGTGTTGAGATCAGCCGCGGTCTCGGCAGGAGCCGAAGTGTCAGCAGGGGTAGTCGCGTCAGCGGGCGTAGTGGTTTCGGCAGGGGTCGCGGACTCGTTGGCCTGATTGCCGGAATCCTTGCTGCCGCAGGCGGCCAGAGAGAGAATCATGGTCGCCGCGAGAAGCAGCGCAAAAATCTTTTTCATCTTGATATCCTCCATTTCATCGAACGGCGTCTCCGCTGTGTGTATGCATAATAATACAAATTATTCGTTCCGTCAATCAACGTATTCGATAAATATAACAGTATATAATAGCCGCCCCTGTGCATATTGCACAAGAGCAGCCAAATTTTATGCATATATTCAGTGTTTATTCAGCATTTCTCACGATCAGCCGACGCACCTCGGAAAGCGAGACGCCGCGCTCACGCGCGATGCGGGCAAGATCCTCATACTCGAGCTTGCTGCGCTCCGCGCCACAGCCCGTCGCCGTTTTGCGGCGCACCGGCCCATAGGCTGTGTCCAGCGTCTCGATGGTTCGATCCAGCACATGGCGGCGCAGCCGCGCCTCGCGGATCCCGATGGTGGTGGTGTGGCGGAAGATCGCCTCCACCATCGTATCGCGCTGCTCCGGCATACACAGCACCCGCAGCAGCACGCCGGGGCGGCCCTTTTTCATCTGCACCGGCATGGTGTACACGTCCCGCGCACCCAGCGCAAAGAGCTGCTCGGCGGCAAAGCCCAGCGCTTCGCCGGTCATGTCGTCCATATCGCACGAAAGCTCAATGATCTCCTCCGTCTCCCCTTCGCCCTCTCCGAGGATCGCGCGGACACAATTTGCCTGCTCAAAGTCCTTCTTCCCCATGCCGTAGCCATACGCCGTGCCCCGCATGAGCGGCATCGCGCCGAACTTGGTCACAAAGTGCCGCAGCAGCGCCGCGCCCGTGGGCGTGCACAGTTCACTTTGGATCGCGCCGCCGTACATGGGGATATTCCGCAGCAGCAGCGCCGTCGCGGGCGCTGGCACCGGCAGGATGCCGTGGGCGCAGTGTACCGTGCCGCCGCCGACGTTCACCGGCGAGGCGACGACCGTATCGGGGCGCAGCTCGTGCATCAGCAGGCACACGGCGGTCACGTCCGCGACAGCGTCCATGGTGCCGACCTCGTGGAAGTGGATGTGCTCGACCGGCTCCCCGTGCACCTGGCTTTCCGCCTCCGCGATGGCGCGGTAGACTGCCAGCACGTCCGCCTCCACCGCGGGGCCGAGGTGCAGATCCTCCACGATATGCGTGATCTCATGCATCCCGCTGTGGTGATGGTGCTCGTGGTGGTCGTGATGGTATTCGTGCAGGTGTTCGTCCTCCTCCACGCCGTTCACCGAGACGCGGAAATGCGTCCCCGTGACGCCGCACTTGACGGACGGCTCCGCGGAGACGCTCACGCCGGGGATGCCGAGGGCGTTGAAGCGGTCGAGTAACGCCTGACGGTCGGGCAAAAGCTCCAGCAGCGCCGCGGCGAGCATGTCCCCCGCCGCGCCCATGGAGCAGTCCAAATACAGTGTTTTCATCCGATGATCTCCGATAGGTTGTCCAGAATCGCCTTGGCGACGCCGGGATTGTTCATGGAGTAGACGTGCACCGTGCGGATGCCGTTGGCGAACAGGTCGATGATCTGGTCGGTGGCATAGGCGATGCCCGCCTGACGCATGGCGCTCTCCGTGTCGCCGAAGGTGTCGAGAATGCGGCGGAAGCGCTCGGGCAGCGTGGTGCCGGAGAGCTTGAGCGTGCGCTTCATCTGCCTGGCGTTGACGATGGGCATGATGCCCGGGTGCACCGGCACGGTGATCCCCGCCTCGCGGAGCTTATACATATAGCTGTAGAACACAGGATTGTCGAAGAACATCTGGGTGATGAGGAAATCCATGCCCGCGTCCACCTTCTCCTTGAGGTGGGCGATGTCCTCCTTCTGGTTGGCGGAATCGGGGTGCGTGTCGGGATAGCACGCGCCCGCCACGCAGAAATCCGGATCGAACGTCTTGATGTCCCGCACCAGCTCGATCGCGTGGTGGTAGTTCTGCTCCTTGAGCTCAAAGCCATCGGGAATGTCGCCGCGCAGCGCGAGAATGTTGTCCACGCCCTTGCTCTTGAGCAGCTTGAGCTGCTCCTGAATGTGGTCGCGACTCGAGGTGATGCAGGTCAGGTGCGCCATCATCGGCACACCCATATTCGCCTGTAAATCGTGAGCGATCTCGGCGGTGTACTCGCTGGTGCCGCCGCCCGCGCCGTAGGTCACGCTCATGAATATCGGTTTGAGCGCCGCGATCTCCCGCGCCGCCCTGGTCACGCTCTCGCGGGTGTCCTCGGTCTTGGGCGGAAAGACCTCAAACGAGACGGAATACTGCTTGGATTCCACGATCTTGCTGATCTTCATAGCCGTTTCCTCCTTGGTTTGTTGGGATGCATTATACCATCACAGATGGAAGAATACAACAAAATCCCTCGCAAAAACGAGGGATTTTGTTGTATTATACACGGCCCATGTGCACTGCGACCACAGCTTCGCGCCGTGGCGGCTCCTTCGCCCACAGGCGCTCGAGCTTGCGCATCTCCACGCGATAGAGCGCGAGCAGCAGGATATCCGCCGCCACCCACGCGATGGGGTTGGAGCAGCACACGCCCGCAAAGCCGTAGCTTCTCGCGAGGATAAACACCACGAGCATGCGCCCGATCAGCTCGGCAAGGCCCGCCGCCATTGCCTGATTGGAAAAGCCCATGCCCTGCAGGCCGTTGCGGAAGATGAAGATGATCGCCAGCAGCGGGTACGCCGCGCCGTTGAGGACCAAATAGGTGTGCACGTCCGCGAGGATCGCGGCGTCCGCGCTGCCGATGAACGCCGACGCCACGGCGCTGCCCGCGAAGTAGTTGAAGCAGAACGCCGCCGCGCAGTAGAGGAACGCCGCGACCGTCATACTGTTCACGCCCTTGCGGATGCGCGGCAGATCCTTCGCGCCGAGATTCTGGCCGCAGTAGGTCGCCATGGCGACGCCGCAGCTGTCCAGCGGCGCGGAGACCAGCATGTGCACCTTGGAGCCGGCGGAGACCGCCGCCACCGCGCCGGTGCCGAGGCCGTTGACCGCGCTCTGCACCATGATGGTGCCGACGGCGGTGATGGAGAACTGCAAGCCCATCGGCACGCCGATGGCGGCAATCAGCCGCATCCTGCGGCCGTCTGGCCGCAGGTCGTCGCGGCTCAAGTGCAGGATCGGCACCTTGCGCCACATATAGACGACGCAGGCGACGCCGGAGAGCAGCTGCGAGAGTACCGTGGCATACGCCGCGCCCTCAACGCCGGTGCCGAGGAACTTCATGAACACCACATCCAGCACGATGTTGATGAGCGCCGCGCCGATGAGGAAAAAGAGCGGCGTGCGGCTGTCCCCCAGCGCGCGCAGCACGCCGGAGCTCAAGTTGTAGAGGATCATCGCGCCCGCGCCGAGGAAGATGATGTGGATATAGCGGTAGGCTTCGTCGTAGATCTCCGCCGGGGTGTTGGTGATGCGCAGGATATCCTCCGTCCACACCGCCGCGATCAGCGTGATGAGCGCCGTGGACAGGAGCCCCAGCCAGATGAGCTGTCCGGTGCGGCGGCGCACCTCGTCCTCGTCCCCCGCGCCGAAGCTCTGGGCGATCGGAATGGCGTAGCCGGAGCAGATGCCCAGCGCAAAGCCCAACACCAGAAAATTCAGCGCGCCGGTGGAGCCGACGGCGGCAAAGGCGTTGACGCCGAGGATGCGGCCGACCAAAACGCTGTCGGCAAGGTTATAAAACTGCTGAAACAGGTTGCCGATCAAAAGCGGGCCGCAGAAGGCCAGAATGCGCTTGATGGGCGAACCCATGGTCATATCTTGGATCATACCGTTCGCTTCTTTCCTTTTCAGGTTCCCATCATTCTAGTCCTTTACCCACGGATTGCAAGAGGAAAAGCGCCCAAATTTTTGGACGCTTTTCCTAAATTCTTTGTCGTGTTTTTGTCTAATCTGCTGTAACGCTGTCCTGATACGCGTCCAGCAGATCATAGAGCGCAAGCGCCGGATCGGCGGCGGGCGCGATCTGCTCTCCCAGCTCCAGCACCGTGCGTCCGTCGCGGGTCGGCTCCCACGCGGGGAGCCCCGCGCCGTTGGGGTCGCCGTACTTCACAAAGTTCGCCCAGTACTCCCGCATGACCTCGCTCAAGGCGCGGTCACCCTCGTCGTAGAGCCACGCGTGGCGGTCGAGGTTGCCGAAGGCGTAGGGCAGCTCGCCGCCGTGGGCGGAGCCGAGGGAGCCGTTGTCCTTGGTGAAGCGGTACTCCCAGACCGGCTTGCCCTGCGCAGCGAGCAGCCGCGTCCAGCAGTAGTGGCTGTAGCTGAACCACGCCGCGGAGTAGACCGCGTTGCTGCTGCCCTTGGCGTCGCCGCCCGCCTCCACCAACCAGTGATATTTCTCGTCCACCGGCGCCGGCGGGTACAGCGCCGCGGCGTCCTCCGCCCGATCGCCGAGCAGCGGGCGCAGCGTGTCCACATAGTTCTCCCGCGTCACCTTGGTGAACAGGGTGAAGAGATCCGCCTCGTGGACGTTGAAGCCGTTCAGCAGCGCCTCCTCGTGGTTCTCGCCCTTTTCGTAGGTCAAGTACGGCTGCTCCGTGATCGCGTAACCGTCCACGGTCATGGAATTGTTGGTGAACTTCGTGTTCACCAGTCGTTCCGCCGGAATACCGCGCAGGTCGTCCATATCCTTCGAACCGAACTCCGCCATGATATTCCGCCCCATCTCCAGCGCGTCGGCAAGCGTGCGGAAGGTGTGATAGGGCCGCTTGGCGACGACGCCGCTGCTCTCCGCGATGGCGCGGCGGAACAGTCCCTCGGAAAGCGGCGAGACGCACAGCGCGTTCACGCTGCTCGCGCCCGCGGACTCGCCGCAGATGGTCACCTGCTCCGGATCGCCGCCGAACGCCGCGATGTTGTCATGTACCCACCGAAGCGCCGCGATCTGGTCGAGCAGACCGTAGTTGCCGGTGGTGCCGTTTGCCGACTCCGCCGCCAGCTGCTCGGTGGCGAGGTAGCCGAACACGTTCAGCCGATAGCCGAAGTTGACCACGACGACGCCCTTGCGGGCAAGGCTCTCACCGTTGTATTCCATCCATGAGGGCTGACCTGTGGTCAGCGAACCGCCGTGGACATACACCATGACGGGCAGCTTTTCCTGCGCTCCCGCGGGCTTCCATACGTTAAGGTAGAGCGAATCCTCGCTCATCGGCTCCAATGTGTTGCCGACGAGCTTCGGGCGGAACGTGTGATAGATGCCCCACTCGGTCAGCGAATTGAACCACGTCGCGTTTCGCACCTGCATGGACATGGGCGCAAAGTGGTCACAGACGCGCACGCCCTCCCAGGGCTCCGGCGGCTGCGGCTCCCGCCAGCGCAGCGCGCCCACCGGCGGCGCGGCGTACGGGATGCCGGTGTAGACCTCCACGCCGCCGTCGGCGGTATAAACGCCGGTCAGGTCGCCCTGCGCGACGGTGACGACGCCCGTCGGCGTCGGGTTTTTGTCCTCCACGGCGGGGATCGCACGGACGGGCGGGCCAAAGAGCCGGAACGTCAGCGCCAGCGCCGCGATCAGCACCGCCCATCCGGCAAGGCGCGGCAAAAAGCCGCCGCCCAGCACGCGCAGACGCGCAAAGACGAAACCGCCGAACAGCGCCGCCGCCAGCAGCCAGCCGGGGAGATTGATGCGTCCAAGCAGGAACAGCAGCACGCACAGCGCCGCGGTCAGCGCGAGCAGGATCACGAATCCCACATTTCCTTTCATGCCTTTCCTCCCTGCCGCACCGGCCCCGCGCAGCGCGCGAGCCAGTTGCTCTTATAGTAGTAAATCACAAACGTGGCAGCGGTGATGAACCACGTCACCGGATAGGAAACGCTGATGCACATGACCGTGTGCCAGCGCGGCACGACGAATGCGATCCAGAGGATGCGCAGCAGGCACACGCCGATGAGGCTGATGACCGTCGGGGCGATGGCGTCGCCCGCGCCGCGCAGGGTGTTGGAGATGATCTCGATAAACGACCAGATGGCGTAGTACGGAATGAAGTACCACATCATGCGCGTCGCCTCCGCGATGACCGCCGCGTCCGTGGTAAACAGCCGCAAGCCCCAGCGGCTCAGGCCGATGAGCAGCGCCGATAGGACGACAGAGGTGCCGAGGGTAGTCAGCAGCCACTTGCGCACGCCCTCGCGCATACGGTCGTACTTGCCCGCGCCGAAGTTCTGGCCAACGAAGGTGCAGATCGCCGCGCCGAAGGAGTTGCTCGTGACCCAGTACACGCCGTCGAATTTGCTGATCGCCGTCCACGCCGCGACGACCACGGTGCCGAAGTCGTTGATCGCCGCCTGAATGAGAATGTTGGAGATGGAGTACATCGCGCCCTGGATCGCGGCGGGAACGCCGATGTAGAGGATGCGCTTCAGGGACGGCGCGTCGATGCGGAGCTTGCGCAGCTCCATGCGCTCCGGCCCCTCGCTTCGAACGAGGCGGACGAGGATCAGCACCGCGCCCGTGAGCTGGGAGATCACCGTCGCCCACGCGACGCCGTTCACGCCCCAGCGCAGCGCCGCGACGAACAGCAGGTCGAGCGCGATGTTCATGCCGCAGCACACGCCCAGATAATAGAGCGGACGGCGGGAATCCCCCACCGCGCGCAGGATACCGGACGCCACGTTAAAGAGCAGCAGCGGCACCGCGCCGAGGTAGTAGATGCGCAGGTAGCTGCACGACAGGTCGAGGATGTCCTCCGGCGTCTTGACCGCGCGCAGCGACCACATAGCGGAAAGTCGTCCCAGCAGCGTCAGCGCCGCGCCGGCGATCAGGCAGAACAGGAGGATCGTGTGCACCGCGCGGCCGAGGCGCTCATCGTCCCGCGCGCCGTAGTACTGCGAGATGATGACCGTCGCGCCGGACGCCATGCCGGTGAAGATGCCGATGACCAGATTGATGATGACCGCCGGACTGCCGCCCACCGCCGCGAGCGCCTCCGCTCCCACCACGCGGCCCACCACCACGGCGTCCACCGTGTTGTAGAGCTGCTGGAAGAGCATGCCGAAGAGGATCGGAAAGAAAAAGCGCAGAAGGGATTTGAGAATGCTCCCCTGCGTCAAATCGTTTGTCTGCATAACTGATTGGAGCGACCGCGGCAAGCTGCCGCGGTCGCCTGTTCTCCTGATTATTCAAATTCCGGGGACGCGATTTTGGGTGTTGTTTCCACCTCAACGCTCGGCCCGGCAATGGCGCGGTACAGCTCCGCGTTCGCCGCCGCCTTGTAGGGGCGCACCCAGAAGATGTCCAGAATGCCCGCCGTCATAGCGCCGAGGATCTCCCAGCCGAGGAAGGACAGGTCGAACACGAACGCGCGCCACTTGTTGCCCTTCATCATCTTGCGGGAGAGGGTGATCGCCTCCGTGCCGTTCATCTCCGGATGCTCCGCCATGATGTAGGGCACCAAGCGGTAAGAGTAGCCCTTGACGATGCCGGGGATGATGAACAGGCAGCCCCAAAGCAGAACGAACAGATCGCTCAAAAACATCGTCCAGACGTTGTGCGTCCAGTGGGGCATGAAGCCGCGCTCCACGGCGTCCAGCTTCGCCGCCTCCTGCGTGTTGCGCGTGAAGAAGTGTGCGGCGCCCACCTCCAGCGGATTGTAGAGCAGAATGGATACCACAGACGAACCCGCGATCACCACCGCCAGCACGCCGCCGAGGATCGCCAGCACCGGCAGCGCCTCCGCCGCGCTCAGCGGCGGCTCGTGCGAGTCGTTCACCGCGTCGATGAGTCCCTGCACCTGCGCGGGCGTAAGGTCTTCCATGCCGCCCAGCTCGTCGAGGTCGAGACCGACGATACTGTCCGGATCCTCCGGATCGATGGTGATGCTGCCGCCCTGCGTCTGGGACTCGGGCAGGTTAATGTTGATATTCTCGTGTACCTTGCTGCCGCCGGAGGCAAGACCTCCTCCGACGATGGCGAACATCACGAACGCCACCAGCACACAGCGCCAATAATTGAGCTTCAGGGCGTTTTTCGCCCTGGCTTTCAAGTTCTTTCTAACCCACATGATCGCTTCCTCCTTTTATCGGAACTCTGCTATTATACTGCGGTTTTCCCAAAAATCAACCCTGCACGCGCAAAAACCGCTCCCGCAGGAAATCGTCGGGATAGTTGCCCAAAAGCGGCACGTTTTCCGTTGGGATCAGCCCGCCTGCCATGGCGGCGTGGCCGCCGCCGTCGCCGAGGCCCTCCAGCGCGCGGCGCGTCAGTGCGCCCGCGTCCACGTCCGCGCGCTCGGAGCGCACGGAGAACTTATAGCCGTCCGCGCGGGTGCAGTAAATGACCGCGACCTCCACCTCGACAAGGGAAAGAATGAAGTCCGAAAGCATCGCCACCATGGCGTCCGGACAGGAAAACGGGATGTGGGAAAAGCCGTAATAGCCGTAGACCTTGGTGTTCTCGATCGCCGCGCCGTATGCCTTGAGATCCTGAAACTCGATCTTGCTGTGCTCCAGCAGACCCATGGTGCGCTGATCGACGTAAGGCAAAAGAAAGGAAAACGCGCGGATATCCGCCTCGGTCACGCCGCGGGTAAAGTTCATCGTATCCATCTTGACGCCGTAGAGCAGCGCCGTCGCCGCAACGGGATCGGGCGTCAGGCCGCGGTCCTGATAGTACTCCGCGATGATGGTGGAGCAGGCGCCCACCTTCCGGATATCGGAGTAGCGGTACGCGACCTCCGTATAGGTCGGGTGATGGTCGATGGCGGCGATCTCGTCGCCGACAAAGTCGGTGATGTTGCCCGCGCCCTTCTGGGAGTCGATGCAGATGATGCAGTCGTCCTCCCGCAGCTCCGGCCCCACCTCCTCGGCGGAGAGCATCTCAATTTGCAGGAGCTCCAGCATCCGCTCGGTGCTGAGCTTGTCGATCTTTCCGTCATAGCAGATCTTCGTCGGGATCGAGTAGCGCTCAAAAAGCCGCTGGAGACCGTATGCCGAGCCGATGGCGTCGGGGTCGGGAAAGTTATGGGTCTGGATATAGACGCGCTTGTTCTGGCACAGCGCGATCAGTTGGCGAACGTCCGCCATGGTTTCTCACGTTCCCTTCGATAAGCGTGTAAAGACAAATGTTCCGGATTCGCTCAAGTCGCTCTCCGTCCACGCGCGGTTGTTGGGCGTGCCCGGTTTGAGCGCGGCGGAGGTCTCGTTTTTGTCGCACAGCGACCAGTTTGCCCAGCTGATGCCCCGCGCGTCGAGGAAATCCAGCCACTCGGCGCTCTCCTTGAGGAATACGCCGCCGCTGCCGTCGGCGCGGCTGGTGCCCCATTCGGAGATAAACACCGCGAGGCCCTTGGCGCGCACGTCGTCGATGCGCCTGCGCAAATCCGCGCCGTGCGTTCCGGCGTAGAAGTGCAGCGTATACATCAGATTATCGCCCTTGAGCGGGTCCTTCGCCGCCTCATGGATGTCCTGACTCCAGGTCGGACTGCCGACAAGAATCACCGACTTCGGCGCGTTCTCGCGGATCGCGGCGATGACCGTCTCGGCGTAGGGCTTCACGTCCCGCGACCAGGTCACGCCGCCGTTTGGCTCGTTGCAGATCTCATAGAGCACGGCGGGATTGTCGCCGTAGCGCTTGGTGATCTCGCGGAAGAACGCCACCGCCTCCTGCGTATGCGCCGAGGGATTGCCGTCGGAGAGAATATGCCAGTCGATAATGACGTACAGATCGGCGGCAATGGCGGCGTCCACCGCCGCGATGAGCTGCTTCTTGACCGCCGCGGGATTGCTCAAATACCCGCCCTCGCCGGTGTACATGGCGACGCGGAACAGGTTCGCGCCGTAAGCCGCGGTATTTCGGATCGACTGCGCGTTGGTGTACTGCGGGAACCAGTGCAGGCCGTGGCTGCTCATGCCGCGCAGGACGACGTTTTCTCCCGCCGCGTTGCACAGCTGCGTGCCCTTGACCTGTAACCAGCCGTTTTCGCTGACGCCGCCGCTGACCGTTGTCACCGCGGTCGGGACGGGTTCCGTTGTCGATGGCTCCGTCGGCGTCTCGGTCGGCACGGTGCTCCCCTTCTTCGCGCGGTAGAGCATCGTGCACGCCTCCGCGCGGGTGAGGCCGCTTCTGGGGTTGAAGTTGCCGTAGTTGTCGCCCCGGATCAGCCCCACGGCGTAGGCGCCCAGCACAGCGTTGTAGTGGCGCCCGTCCAGCGCGGAGAAATCGTTCAGTTTTCGGGACTCGGTGCTGAAATCGTAGGCTGCGTTCGGGTAGAGGGCGTTCATCATCACCTTGACCGCCAGCTGACGCGCGATGGGTTGATCAAAGCCCTCGCCGGTGGGCGGCAGCTCGTCCCAGTCGTACCAACCGTGATTCCGCGCGGTCTCGAGCAGGCCCGCCGCCCAGTGATTCGACTGCGCCGCCGTCGGCGTCAGGCCCGCCTGCCGCGCGACCACGGCAATGAACTCCGCGGCGGAGATGGTGCGGTTGGGACGGAACGTGCCGTCCTCGTAGCCGGTGAGCACGCGGCTTTCAAACATCTCCGTCACCGCGGCTTCGTACCACGCGCCGGACGCCACGTCCGGAGCGACCGCTGCCCGTGCGTTCAACACGGGCAGCATCAGCAGCGCAAGGAGCAGCGCCGCGATCCGCTTTTTCATTTCAGTTGCTGCTGCTCGTCGTGGGCTTGGGCAGGTACGGGATGAGCTGATTGGCAAACTTGCTCAGCGGCATGGTCTGCAAAATCACGCGGCCCGGGCCAGTGATGACCGTGTTGAACAGGCCCTCGCCGCCGAACACCATGTTCTTGATGCCCTTGACCTGCTGAATATCCACCGAGCAGGTCTCGTCCATCAACGCGAGGTGGCCGCTGGAAACCAGCATCTGCTGGCCGGAGGTCAGCTCATACTCCACCGCGGAGCCGTCGATCTCGATAAACGCCGTGCCGCTGCCGGAGAGCTTCTGCATGATGAAGCCCTCGCCGCCGAACAGACCCGCGCCGAGCTTCTTCTGGAAGAACACGGACAGCTCCACGCCCTCCTCGCAGGCGAGGAACGCCGACTTCTGCACGATGACCGGGTGCTCCGGCGTGATCTCCACCGCGCGGATGGAGCCGGGGAAGCTGGCGGAGAACGCGATCACGCCCTGACCATGGGCGGTATACAGATTCTGGAACATGCTCTCACCGGAGAACAGGCGGCCGAACATCTTGCCGATCCCGCCGCCGCTGGTGGTCATCTCCATGTTGGGGCTCATCCAGCTCATGGAGCCGGACTCGGTGCGCATGGTCTCGCCGTCGTTCAGTTCGCAGACCACGACGGGCAGGTTATCTCCCTTGATTTCGTACTTCATTGCAATATCCTCCTAAATTATTATAGTTATCTCTTATCGGGCAAGCCGATAGATCTCTCTCTCATATCCTCACGCGTCAGCACGCGGATCGAGCTGCGCCTGCATGGGCGTATAGAAACGAAAGTCGTGCATGCGGCTTCCCTCCTGTCAGACTGTTTTTCTCTCCGCCGCTCTTTTCGCTGCGGCGTTGGTGTCGATACTGCCACGGAACACAACAAAGGTGTCGTACAGATACTCCGTCACCAGGTTGCACGCCATGTTGAGCGCGGTGACCAGATATTCGTTCCAGCCCAAGGTCTCGGCAAGATAGTTGCCGAGGATCGTCGTCACCGGTGTGAACACGGCATAGAACGCCGCCACCAGCAGCATGGCGCGCGGCACGTTGACGGTGCTGCGGAAGGTATAGCGGCGGTTGAGGGTAAAGTTCCACACCACCGACGCCGTCAGCGCGATCAGATAGCTGGGCCAGTAGGGCCATGAGGTCAGTTCGTTGAAAAGAGCGAACACGACGGCTTCGATGATCCCCGCCGAGGCAGAGATGATAAAAAATTTCAATGCCCGCAGCATTTCCAGATGCTTGTTGCTTTGCATGCTGATTCTCCAGGTTTCATTCAATTTGACATCGCCCCGCCGCTCGTGTATACTGTCAGAAATCGACCGTTTTCGACCGAAAGGAGGGCAGCCCATGTCCGCTGAAAGCAAAAAAGAGGTGACACAGCCGGAAGTCCCGATCTGCGCGATCTGCGGCAAGCCCATCTTCAACAATTGCACGATCGACCATGTGATCCCGCAGGCCATCTACAAGTGGCATGAGCAGTACTTGAGTCACGCGGAATTTGCCGCCCTGCGCAAGCGCATCACCTCGCCGCGCAACACCGTGCGCACGCATCGGCACTGCAACGAGCGCAAGGAGGAATCCATCGTCCGCATCGCCGGGCTCCACGTCAGCCGCACCAAGCGCGGCAAGCTGCACCAGACCTACACCGCGGTCGAGCCCTACATCGAGGCGTTTTTGAAGCGCAAGGACGAGCTGCGCGAGCGGCAGCAGAACTGCTGCTACGTCTGCGGTAAGCCCCTGCGGGACGGCGGCGTGCTGCGCCGCATTGACGACACACTGGACCGGGTCTGGGAAAACGCCTGTCTCATTTGCCACCGCTGCAACTGCCGCGTGCGCTCCCACGACGTGAAAACCTACCGCCTCATCCGCACCGGCGCGATCCGCCCGATGCCCAAAAAAGCCAAGGCAGTCGTCCCGCCCATCGAACCGGAAAAGCCCGTCGTCGCAGTGGAACCCGCTCCCGCCGCGCCCAAAAAGCGGCGCAGGAGGCGTCGCCACAGACGCGTCAAAAAAGCTGTTGTTTCGGCGCCGCAGGCTACAGAGACGACGTGAGATAGTTCGCAACGTCGAAGGGCTCCAGCAGGCTGTCCTTCTTTAAGTACAGCGGATGGTGCGGGTGTCCCTGCTTGGAGCGCTGCCCCGCGCAGTACCACGCCGCGCCGCGGCGAACGCCGACGTCCACCATGTCCCGCACGCAGTCCGTGAGATAATCCCGCTTTTCGATGATCGCGCCCCAGGCCGCCCAGACGGCCGGGGCGCCGTTTTTGCACAGGGACAGCGCGTAGTCGAACGCCTTCATGTTCTCCCGGTGGAGCGCCGCGTTGCAGACGCGCTCCATGTCGTCCGGACGCGTCGCCCGCTGGGCGTAAACGTTGAACATCAGAAAGCTGTCATAGCCGTTGTGCAGCGCGACGCGCTCCACGGATTTGAGCGTGTTGTCCAGCGCGTCCGGCGCGGCGGTGGAGGGATTGATGCCCACGCAGATGAGCGGGCGCTCCCCCCGCGTGCCGAGGATGTAACGGTACTCCGTGTAGTCGTTCGGAACGTACAGCCAGCGCGCCGTATCGTAGCGCTCGTTCGGCAGCAATGCCGCGGCAAGGGCGCTGTCGAAATCCGGCAGCTCCAGCGCCGTCGTCTCACAGGATGGTATGTGCATAAGCTCTCCTCGCGCGTCCGATCGGACGCGCGTTTCTCTTTATTCGAAGATCGACACGCGGTAGGTCAGCTCCTCCGCCGCGCCCGCAGCCAGCGTGCGCACACCCGCCTTGTCCTTCAGCTCGCGGCCCACAAAGGTCGCGTCCGGCAGCGTCGTCCACGGCTCGATGCAGACGTAGTTGGTGTCGAAGTCCTTCGCCGCCGTCCAGACGCCGAGGTACGGGAAATCGGCAAACTCCACGCTCACGCGGGGACGGTCGCCGCCGTCCACCAACACTGCGCGGCGCTCGGGCAGCTCGTCGAGAATGATGGTATCCAGATCGTATGCAGACGGCTTGAGCGGCATTCTGCCGTTTTGGAGTGCGTGCGTCACGGTCTTGGGCGTGATCATGTTCTGCGCGTCCATGCCGTAGGGCGTCACCGCGTCCACGCTGGGGAAACGGATCGCGTAGTCGTCCATGCGCTCCCCCGCCTCGATGGGCGCGCGGTAGCCGTCGTGCCCGCCCAGCTCGTAGAGCATCGGCTTGTCGCCGCGATTCTCCACCCGATGGGTCTTGACGAGCGTATTGCCTTCCAGCGTATAGGTGACGCGCAGCACGAACGAAAACGGATAGCTCTCCCGCGTCTCCGCCGTGTCGGCGTAGCGGAAGGTCACGCTCGTCTCGCTCTGCGCCTCCACCGTGAACGGCGCGGTGCGGCAAAAGCCGTGGATACCCATGTGGTACGGCTTCCCGTCCAAAAGATACTGCTCGTCCTTGAGCCGCGCGATGAACGGGAACAGCAGCGGCGCGCGGCGGTTCCAGATGGCGGGATCGCCCTGCCAGAGGTATTCGACCCCGCGCGTATCGCGGATGGACGCCAGCTGCGCGCCGGCGTCCTCGATCTGCACGGTGAGCGCTTCGTTATGAATGGTGACCAGCATCGGATCAGCCTCCTTGTTTTCTCAACATCAGCAGAAAAGGCTGACCGCCATGCAATGGCCGTCAGCCCTCCCGGATATTATGCCGTACCGTCGGCTCTTGCACGCTCCCGCCGCGCATCCACCGTCAGGAGCACACCCGCGGCGAGCACCATGCAGACGCCGACGCCGATCATCGTGTGCGCCACGTCGGACTTACTGACGCCGGGGAGCGCCGCCAGAGGAATGTCCTCATCTTCAATGATCAATTCGTCCTCGATGCTGACGATCTCCTCCGCCGCGGCATACGCGGGCAAAGCCAGAAGCAGGGAAAGCAGCGCGAGGATCGCGAAAATTGCGCTCAAGCGTTTCATCGTGCATCCCTCCTATTTTTCCTATTGTGATCATAGCACATCGGCGGAACAATTGCAAGGAATTCTTACAGGGCAAGATCGTACTTTGTGACGCGGAAACTCACCTTGCCGTCGGCAAAGAACGCGATGCCGTCTGCGTCCAGATCGGTGTAGAGCGTGGCGGACATGACCTTCTCGCCGTCGTTGACGAACATCTCGGCGCTGTAGCGGTCGAGGATCAGGCGCAGCTTGAGCCTGCCGTTCTCGTGTCGCACCTTGGCGCGGCGCTGGTGAATGATGGCGCGGCGCGAGCCGGAGAACTTGCGGTCCACCTTGAGCACCGACTCGTGCGGGCGGAAGCTGAAGCCGGTGTGGTAGAGGTCGTTTTTCGCGAACCACACGGCGAAGCGGGTGAAATCGCCCGCCTCCAGCTCGATCTCCATGTCCACCATGCGGCCCGACACGCCCGGCAGCACGATCTCGTCGTTCTCGACGGTGATATGGTCGTACTCCACCTTGTTGCGGCGCATCGCCTCCAGCTCGCGGACGGGCGTCTGGTACAAGATGCCGTCCTTGACGTGCAGCTCCCGCGGCAGGCTCATCTGACCGAACCACGGCGTGGACTTGGTGTGCAGGTTGCAGGTGTCCCAGTTCTGCATCCAGCCGATCATCACCCGGCGTCCGTCGGGCGTCAGGACGGTCTGGGGTGCGTAGAAGTCGATGCCGTAGTCCGCGGCGTGGTCGCTCTCCTCGATGAACCTGCCGGTCTTGGGATCGACGTGACCGATGAAGTAGAACGTGCCGTTGCCGTTGTGGTACTCAAAGCCCTTGGGCAGCATGTCCTGCGAGCTGGCGAGCAGCACGTCCGCGCCGTCGAGATGGAACAGGTCGGGGCACTCCCACATGCGGCCGATGCGCCCGTCGTTCTTGGACAGCACGCTGTCAAACCGCCACGCAAAACCGTCGTCGCTGCGGAAAATCAGCATCTGCCCGCCGCCCTCGCCCGCATGGTTCGCGGCGATGGCGCGATACGTACCGTCCGGCTCCCGCCAGATCTTGGGGTCGCGGAAATGCTCGCGGCTGCCGCCCGCGGGGAGGTCGGCGGCGGTGATGACGGGGTTGTGGGCATATTTCTTGTAGTTCACGCCGTCGCCGATGGCGAGGTTTTGCGTCTGCACGTCCCGCAGCTCGCCGCTCTCCGTCACCTCGCGGGAGACGCCGGTGTACAGCAGCATATGCCGCCCGTCGGGCAGCTCAATGGCGCTGCCGGAAAAACAGCCCGCGTGGTCGTAGGGCATGTCCGGCGCCAGCACCGCGGGCAGGTACTCCCAGTGCAGCAAATCGCGGCTCACGGCGTGGCCCCAGTGCATGGGGCCCCAGTGGGAATCGTAGGGGTAGTACTGATAGAACATGTGGTACTGCCCCTGATAGAATGAGAAGCCGTTGGGGTCGTTCATCCAGCCCACGCGGGCGCCCAGATGGAACCCCGGGCGATCCTCCGGCTTGATGAACAGCTCCCGCTCTTCCTCATACGCTCTTGCGTCACGTAACGTCTGACTCATGATTTTCTTTTCCTTTATCTCTTATCTTTGGTCGTTCATGCTGTCGTTGAGGGCGTCTACGATGGTTTCCACCACCTTGCTCGCCCGCTTTTGCACCTCTTCGGGCGCGTAGGGGAACGTGTAGGACACGTCCGAGGCGTCGATCAGCGGCAGGTCGTTGATGGAATCCCCGATGCCGTAGAGCGTCACATCGTCCCACTTGCTCCGCATGTGCTCGCGCAGATACTCGACGCCGAGGCCCTTGGAGCAGCCCTTGGGCGCGATGTCCACCTCGATGACGTTCTGGAACGCGGTGACAGAGTCGCCGTAGTGCTCGTTGACCCACGCGCTGACCGCCGCAGCCTCCTCCAGCGTCTCATTGTGGATGCTCACCTGATGGATGAGCCCTTTCGGCGCGTCGTCCACGCCGGTGATGACGTAGTACTTGCCGGGGTAGTCCATCTCGGCAAACACACAGATGTCACCCTCCACGTCCAGCGTCATGCGGTGGTCGTCCTTGTAGCGCCTCACCAGCGCGTCCGCCACCGCGCGGTCGACGCCGCGCTTTAAGATCGGCTGGAAATCCTTGTCCACGATGTTCGCGCCGCTGCTGGTGATGTAGAAATCCGGCTCGATAATCCCGCCGATGAACGGCGTCAGGCCGCCCACCTGCCGTCCGGTGCACAGGCCGAACAGATGCCCCGCCGCCTGATACTCCTTGATCTTCTCTACGCTCTCCGGCGGGAGCTTAACGTCCGCCTTGTAGAAGTACAGCGTGCCGTCGAAGTCGCTGGCGAATACTTTCTTACGCATACCGCACCTCACACCACGAAATCGTCCTTGACCGAGGGCTTGATCGTCCAGAGGCGCAGCTTCGCGCCGTCGGACACGGTATAGTGGAACTCCCGCTCCGTGGGGTAGCTGCGGGTGGTGAAGGTCTCCTCGCCGTCGTTGACGAAGATCTCCGTGGAGCAGCGGTCAATGAAGATGCGCATGGTCTTGAGCGGCGTCTCCAGCGGCATGTCCAGCACCTCGAACACCTGCTGATTGAAGCGCTTGTCCATGCCTGTGCGATCCACAGTGCAAACGCGCTTCGCGCTGTCGTAGTGCAGGCGCAGTCCGCCGGTGCCGTCCGCCTTGGTGAAGAGGTTCAGGTCGAAGTCGCCCGCGCCCGCTTCCACTTGCAGCTCGCACTCCGCGGGCAGATCGCCGTTCGCGGGCAGCTCCGGGCCGCGCAGGGTCTCGATGCCGGTGATCGGCGTCTGAACGAGTTTGCCGCCCTTGATGCGCAGCTCGCGCGGGAGCGTCATCGTGCCCTCCCAGTCCTCTTCCTCGGTGGGATAGTGGTTGTCGGGCAGGCCGATCCACGAGATGAGGATCGCCTTGTCCGGATCGCCCACGTTCGCCGCGCCCTGCGCGGCGTAGAAGTCAAAGCCGTAGTCGAGGTAGTGATAGTCGCCTTCCGGCGTAAAGGTCAGGGTATCGTAGTCCATCTTCCCGAGGAAGTAGACGTTGTGGTTGGTGCTCTCGCCGCGCCCCGGCAGCTTGGTGTACTGCGGGGAGAAGATCAGCACGTCGACGCCGCTCAAATTCACGATATACGGGCACTCCCACATGCCGCCGAAGCTCTCATAGCCCGGCACCTTGAGCTGTCCGGCGAACGTCCAGCCGGAGAGCAGCTCCGCGGACTCGTAGACCAGCACGCAGCCCTTGAGGTCGGCGGTCTGGGCGCCGATGAAGATGAAGTACTTCCGCTTGCTCTCCACCCAGACGATCTTGGGATCGCGCTGGTGCTCGCTGTGGGTATCGCGCGGGCCGAAGAGCGGCTTTTCCAGCTTGTGGGGCTTGCCGTCCGCGCCCAGCACCGCCGCGCAGGTATAGGGCGTGCGCGTCCAGTCCTCGTCGCGGTGGTTGCCGGTATAGAAGAAATAGAGGTCGTCGCCCACGGAGATGGCGCTGCCCGAGTGGGTGCCGCGGTTATCGTAATAGCAGTCCGGCGCGAGGCCGATGCCCTCGTTTTTCCAATGGATGAGGTCGGTGCTGGTGACGTGGTACCAGTACTTGAGTCCATGCACCGCGCCCCAGGGGCACCACTGGTAGCACAGGTGCCACACGCCGTTGTGCAGGGCAAAGCCGTTGGGGTCGCTGGAAAGGCCCGTCACCGGCTGGACGTGGTAGGTCTGGCGGTAGACGGATTTGCTGATGCGCTCATGCAGGTCGCGGATCTCCTCGGGGCTTTTCAGCTCCCGATAACGCTCTTCGCGGGTCCACTCTTTCATGGGGCGTGCCTCCTTTTATCCTGTCAAACTGGTCGGGTACGCAGTTGGAGATATTATACAATAGGCTGATAAAGTGCGTCAATCACTTTATCAGCCATTTCGATTGTTTTTCACGTCATTGCCGCTTTTCCGGCTCCAGCAGCCCCGCCGCCGTATACAGCAGCGCGTTGCAGATCGCCGCCGCCACGTTGCTGCCGCCCTTGCGGCCCATGGCGACAATGGCGGGGATGCCGAAGCGCTCGCAGACCGCAAACGCGCGTTCCTTGCTCTCGGTCACGTTCACAAAGCCCACGGGTACGCCGATCACCAGTGCCGGGCGCGCCCCGGCTTCGATGGCCTCGCAGACGCGCAGCAACGCCGTGGGCGCGTTGCCGATGGCGAGCACCGCGTTCGGATGCTCGGAGAGCGCGCGTTCCATCGACGCCACCGCCCGGGTGACGCCGCGCGCCTTCGCCTCCGCCGCCACGGCCTCGTCCGCCATGTAGCAATCAACCTCGCAGCCCATCTTCTCCGCCGCGGCGCGGCTGACGCCCGCGCGGGCCATGTTGGTGTCGGTGACGATCACGCCGCCGCGCAGGGCGGCGGCGCCCTTTTGCGCCGCGTCCGCCGTGAAGCGCAGCGACGCCGCGTAGTCAAAGTCCGCCGTGGTGTGGATCACGCGCTTCACCACCGGCGCAAGCTCCGGCCGCAGAACGATCCCCCGCGCCGCCAGCTCGCCGTCGATGATGCGCATGCTCTCCCGCTCGATCTCCGCGGGTCTGGTAAACTCCATCAGCCTTGTCCCTCCAAAATGCGATAGATAACATCCATATCCAGCGCGGCGCGGACGCCGTCCGCGAGCAGATCGTACTGCCGCTCGCGGTAGGCGTGACGATCCTCCGCCGGTGCATTCTCCACCGCAATGCCCTTTTTCGCGCACAGCCGCGCCGCCAGCTTGTCCGTGACCTCACCGCTGTCAAAGAGGCCGTGGAGATACGTCCCGCAGATGTTCCCCGCCCGACAGCCCTCGGCTCTGCCATCCTCCAAGCGGCAGAACGGCTCGCCGCGCGCCTCCGTTGCGCCCATGTGGATCTCATAGCCGTTGATGCGCGCGCCGTCTGGCGTCGTCGCGCAAACGCGCGTCAGCGTCTTTTCCGGCGCAAAGGTCGTCTCACAGAGCAGCAGCCCCATGCCGCGCAGCGTCGGCAGCGTGCCCTCCACGCCGTCTGGGTCGCGCAGGGCTTCGCCCAGCATCTGATAGCCGCCGCAGACGCCGAGGATCGGCGTGCCGCGCTCCGCAAGGCGCAGGATCGCGGTTTCCAGACCGCTCTCGCGCAGCCAGAGCAGATCCGCCATGGTGCTCTTGGTTCCGGGCAGGATCACCATGTCCGGCGCGCCCAGCTCTCCGAGTCGCTCCACATACCGCACGCCGAGGATCGGGTGCGCTTCCAGCGGTGCAAAATCGGTGAAGTTCGAAATGCGCGGCAGACGGATCACCGCAATATCAATGGGTTTGCCGCTGTCCTTGGCATTGAGCCGCGGCGCGAGGGAGTCCTCGTCGTCCACATCGACGCGCAGGTACGGCACCACGCCCAACACCGGCACGCGCGTCATCTCCTCGATCTGCCGCAGCCCCGGCGTAAGCAGGGCAACGTCCCCGCGGAACTTGTTGACGATCAGACCCTTGATCCGCGCGCGCTCCCGCTCCTCCAGCAGCGCCACCGTGCCGTAGAGCTGCGCGAACACGCCGCCGCGGTCGATGTCTCCGGCGAGCAGCACCGGCGCGTCCACCAGCTCGGCGAGTCCCATGTTCACGATGTCGTTCTCCCGCAGGTTGATCTCCGCCGGGCTGCCCGCGCCCTCAATGACGATGACATCATATTCGGCGGCAAGGCTGTGGTAAGCGTCCAGGATGTCCGGGATCAGCTGCTTTTTATAGGCGAAATACTCCTTTGCCGTCATCTGCGCGCGGGCAACGCCGTTGACGATGACCTGACTGCCCACGTCGCTGGACGGCTTCAATAGGATCGGGTTCATGCGCACGTCTGGCTCGACGCCCGCCGCCTCCGCCTGTACGATCTGGGCGCGGCCCATCTCCAATCCGCCGCGGGTCACGCCGCTGTTGAGCGCCATATTCTGGCTTTTGAACGGCGCGACGCGATATCCGTCCTGCCGGAAAATCCGGCACAGCGCCGCGCACAGCAGGCTCTTGCCCGCGCCGGACATCGTACCCTGCACCATGATGCACTTTGCGCTCATGCCAGCACCTCCCGCAGCGCGGCAATCAGCCGCTCGTTTTCTTCATGCGTCCGCACCGCCGCGCGATACCAGGTGTCGTCCAAGCCCGCGAAGTCGCCGCAGCCGCGAATCAGGATCCCCCGCTCACGCAGCGGCAAATCCAGCAGCGTATCACAGCGGAACAGCAGAAAGTTCGCCTCCCCCGACACCACACGCAGCCCCAATGCGGTAAGGCTCTCATAGAGCCACGGACGCTCGGCGCGCACCAGCTCCCGCACACGCTCGACGTAGTCCGTCTCCCGCAGCGCCGCCAGTCCCGCCGCCTGCGCCAGATGCGACACCGACCATGGCGCGCCCGCGCGGCGCATGGCGTCCAGAAATGCTTCGTCGGCGCAGAGGGCATAGCCCAGCCGCGCGCCCGCCATGGCGTAAAGCTTGGTGAAGGCTTTGAGAATCAGAAGATTCTCAAACTCGTTCAAAAGTGCTTTGCAGGTGTACGATTCCGGCGTGTCGAGGAAGTCGATAAAGCACTCGTCGATCAGCACGCGGCAGTGAAACATGGCGCAGCGCTCGATCACCCGTCGCAGCAGCGCCGCTTCGATGGTCACACCGCTGGGATTATTCGGTTGACATAAAACCAAAATATCTATGTTGTCGTTGATTTCATGCAAAATGCCGTCGTCCAAGCGAAACGACGCACCCAACGGAACCCGCACGATCGCACAGCTCGCAGACTCCAACGCCGCCTCGTACTCGCCGAACGTCGGCGCCGTCACCAGCGCGCGGCGGGGCTTCGTCGCAGAGACCGCGCGGTAGATGATATCGCTCGCGCCGTTGCCGCAGAGCACCTGCTCCGCCGCCACGCCTTCCCGGGCGGCGATCGACTCACGCAGGGCGCGGCAGTCCGGGTCGGGGTAGCGGTCGATCTCCCCCGCCGCCGCGGCAATGGCGGCGCGCACGCCCTCCGGCACGCCCAGCGGGCTGACGTTCGCCGAAAAATCCAGCGGCGGCACGCCGTATTCGCGCTCATAGGCGGCCCAGTCGCCGCCGTGGGTACGTTTCATCACAGGCTCCTCACGATCCAAAACCGCACCGCCGCGCAGACAAGGCACAGCAGTGCGCTGCCGCACAGCATCATGCGGTTGGTTTTCAAAATGTCCTCCGGCACGCACCGGCGCAGCGCGTCGCCCAGCGCCGCCTTTTCGTGCTTTTCGCCGAAGTACCACGCGTCGCCGCCGAGCTGCACGCCCAGCGCGCCCGCGCAGGCGGCCTCGGTCTGCCCCGCGTTGGGGCTTAAGTGCTTGTCCGCGTCCCGCCGCCAGACGCGCCACGCGCTGCCCGCGTTCTGCCCCGTCAGCGCCGCGGCGACGATGAGAAACCGCGCCGCGATGCGCGACGGGAAATAATTCGCGAGATCGTCCAGTCTTGCGGCAAACTTACCGAAATACCGATACTTCTCGCTGGTGTACCCCACCATGCTGTCCATCGTATTGATGGATTTATAGACCATCGCCAGCGGCGCGCCGCCGAGGATCATATACAGCATCGGCGCGGCGACGCCGTCGGAGAAGTTCTCCGCCACGGTCTCCACCGCCGCCTTGGCGACGCCCTCGGCGTCCAGCCGCGCGGTATCGCGCCCGACGATGCGCCCCACCGCCGTCCGCGCGGCGGCAAGATTACTGGAGCGCAGCGCGTCGTACACGTTTCGGCTCTCCGTCGCGAGCCCCCGCGCCGCCAATGCCTGCGCGCACCAGAAGGTCTGGAGCGCCAGCTCCAAGCCCCAATGTACCCGCCGCGCCAGCAGGCACGCCCCCAGCGTGACGGTGAGCGTCAGCAGCGGCAGCGAAGCGGCCAGCAGCGCGCCGCCGAGCAGCTCGCCCTTCGGCGTCCCGGGCAGGCGCGGGCGGACAATGCGCTCAAAGGCGGAGATGTACTTCCCCATCACGACCACCGGATGAAGCAGCCACGCGGGATCGCCGAAGATGAGGTCGAGGGCGAAGCCGCCCACCGCCGCGCACAGGATCAGCATGAGCCGCCCTCCCGCACAAAGGAGATGCGCTTCAAAAGCCGCAGCTTGCGGCACTCCCGCCACAGCGCCTCGTCGAAATCGAGGCGGTAGCCGCCGCCGTTGCCGGACATCCAGTCAAAGTAGTCTTTCTCCGGCAGGGCATAGCGCTCCATCACCGCGCGCAGCGTGCCGCCGTGGGCGACGATCACCAAGTCTGTGCCGCTCGCTTCCAGCAGCCTCTCAAACGCGGCGCAGCTTCGGTCGCAGAACGCCGCGCGGGATTCTCCGCCGGGGCACTGCGCAGTGCAGTCGCCCGCCACCCAGGCGCGGTAATCCTCGTCCTCCGCCATCTCGTCCGCGGTGCGGCCGTCAAAGACGCCGAAATCCATCTCGGAGAAGTCCTCGATCACGACCTGCCGCGCGGTCGGGAACACGATGCGCGCGGTCTGCTGCGAGCGCTGCAAGGGCGAAACATAGACGATCTCCGGCGCAAAATCCGCCGCGCGCAGCTCCGCCGCGCCCGCCGGGGACAGCGGGATGTCCAGCTGTCCCTGATAGCGGCGCTCGTCGTTGAATTGGGTGCGCCCGTGGCGCAGCAGCCAGATGTTCACGGCAGTTCCCCCTTCAGCACCATCGGTATCCCGCAGAACACGCGCACGACTGTCTCCGCGCGCTCCGCGAGCAGGCAGTTGAGCCGCCCCGCGCGCTCCCGCGCGGCGCGCTCCTCCGGATCGACCGGCACGATCCCGCCGCCGACCTCGGTGGCGATCACCACGTCTTTTTTCGCCAGCTCGTCCGCCAGCGCGTCCAGATCCGTACGCTGCCGCGCCAGCTCCTGCGCGTCCCACACGGCGCGGCGGGAAAGCGCCGCGTCGCCGCAGTGCAGAAGCTCTTTTGCCACCATGCGTTTGCCGCTCCACAGCGGGCCGAACACAAAAATCATATCACTTTCTCCATGTATTGCACGGCGACAGCCGCCGCCAGCATCCAGAACTCCGCCTTCACCAAAAACCAGCCCGCGAGGTCGCCCGACGTGCCGCTGAACTCCCGCGCTGCCGTATGGACATACCGCCAGACCGTCAGCGCCGCGGCGCAGAGCATCGCCGCGCCGGTCAGGCGTCCGAGCCAGAGCATCGCAGCCGCCAGAAAGATGGAAGCTGCGCACAGCATCCAACGCACGCGCCGCTTTGCGGCGTCCGCAAAGGCTTTCGCGAGGCTCGATGCCTCCGCCACATGCAGCACCGTCAGCAGCAGTCCCGACAGCGCGCGCGACAGCACGAAGCCCAGTCCCACGCACCACAGTACCGCGTCCGTCGGCTCGGCGGCGCAGCACAGCGCGAAGGACGCGATAAAATACACGCACAGGCGGATCACCGCGAACGCGCCGCAGTGCGGGTCGCGCAGGATCTCCTGTTTGCGCGCGGGGCTTGCGTGGCTCGCGAGCGCGTCGCAGGTGTCGGCGTAGCCGTCGAGGTGGATGCCGCCGGTGAGCAGCGTCGGCAGCACGCACAGCATCGCGCCGCGCAGTACCGTTGGCAGCGTCAATGCGTTACAGAGCACGCAGACGCCCCACCACGCGAGTCCCAGCGCCGTACCCACCATGGGAAACGCCGCGAGCGCGTAGCGCATATTCTTTTCGTTCCACTCCACCCGCGGCGCCGGCAGCGCCGAGTACATGCCAAACGCCACCGCCACGGTCTCCAAGACCCACATCAGGCTTCTTCTCCCTTATAGTATGTCGCGATCCCGCCGCTGACCTCGCAGACGCGCTCCGATAGCGCGGCGAGCTTGCGGTTGAGATAGGCAAGCGTGCTCATATAGCGCTCCGTGTCCCCGGCATAGTCCGTCCCGCCGGTGAATACCTCGTTCGAGACAATCACCAGATCACGGCACTGCGCCCGCAAGTGCTCCACGCCGCGCAGGATCACCTCCGCCGCGCCGTCCCCCGCGCCCCGCGGGGAAAACAGCTCGTTCGCGCAGAGGTTGCCCAGATCCTCCAGCAGCACCGCGCTGTCCGGCGGAACGGTTACACCCGCCAAGTCCGTAAAGCGTTCTACCGTTACAAACCCTTTGTTTGCGCGCATGGCGCGGTGCTTCTCAATGCGCGCCGCCGCCTCGTCGCCAAACGGCTCCATCGTTGCAAGATACATGCGTTTCGCGGCGTCCGACCGCTCGATCAGGCGCTCGGCACAGGCGCTCTTGCCGCTGCCCGCGCCGCCGACCACCAGCGTCAGCATTGGGGCGTATATGGCTCGATGCCGCCCTCCGCGAACGTGTAGGCGTCGCGGTACACTGCCAGCGCCATATCGAGCAGCGGCATCGCCGCCACCGCGCCGGTGCCCTCGCCGAGGCGCATATCCGCCGTGATGAGCGGTCGCTTGCCGAGGGCTTTTAGTACCATCGCGCCCGCGGGCTCCACCGAAACGTGGCTCGCGAGCATCGCGCCCGCCGCGTTCGGACACAGCCGCGCGGCGCACAGCGCCGCCACGGTGCTGGGAAAGCCGTCCAGCAGCACCGGCACGCGGTAATACGCCCCACCGAGGCAGACGCCGCAGAGCCCCGCGAGGTCAAAGCCGCCGACTTTCGCGAGCACATCCACCGCATCATGCACCGCGGGGCGGTTGGTGGAGACGCCGCGGCGGATGACCTTGATCTTCCGCTCCAGCGCCGCGTCGGAAAGGCCCGCGCCGCGGCCCGTCACGTCCTGCACCGAGCGGCCGAGCAGCACGCTCGCCACCGCCGAGGCAGTGGTGGTGTTGCCGATGCCCATTTCGCCCAGCGCCAGCAGCCGCGTCCCCCGCGCCGCCTCGTCCCGCACCAGCTCCACGCCGGTGAGGATCGCGCGCTCCGCCTGTTCCCGCGTCATCGCGGGGCCGTCTGTGAAGTCCGCCGTCCCGTTGCCGACGCGCCGATCCAGTACGCCGTCGCAGCCGGAAAAGTCCGCGACGCCCATATCCACCGGCACGACGCGGCAATGCGCGACCTCCGCCATGCGGCAGACAGCCGTGCGCCGCAACGCCAGATTTCGCGCAACAGCCGCGGTCACGCCGCTGCCCGTCTGGGTCACGCCTTGCCGCACCACGCCGTTGTCGGCGCAGAGCACCAGCACCGCTTTCTCGCTCAAATCCACCGCCGCGCTGCCGGTCAGCGCCGCGATGTCCTCGATCGCGTGCTCCAACAGGCCGAGGCTCCCCAGCGGCTTGGCGCAGGCGTTCCAGCGCTCGTGCGCCGCCGCGCGGGCGGACTCGTCCGGCGCTTTGATATTCGTGATGATCTCATGCAGATCCATGTGCTTCTCCGTATTGCTCCGCCGCGGCGACGAAGCGCTCCGCCAGCTCCGCCCGCCCCGCAAGGTAGAGGTGCGGGAACGCCGCGTACAGCGTGTCGCTTATATATCCGCAGCGCCAGTCTTGCCCGTTTTTTTCGACGCGCAGGGCGTCGCCGCACGCGTCGCTGTCCCAATGGTGGAACTCGTGCGCGGGGATCTGTTCCCCTGCGCGAAACAGCAGGCTGTCCGACTCCGCGCACAGCGTCTGATAGCCGAAGCGCACCAGGCGCCCCGCGTTTGCCGCCCGTCCGGGCAGCACGCCCGCCATCGGGTATTCATTTCCCTTGTCGTCGCAAAGGATCGCGCCGAGGTAGAGGAACCCGCCGCACTCCGCGACGGTGGGCAAGCCGCCCTCCACCGCCGCCTTGACGGACGCGCGCATACCCGCGTTGGCGGCGAGCGCCGCCGCGTGCAGCTCCGGATAGCCGCCGGGCAGGTACAGTCCGCCGATGTGCTCCGGCAGCGCGGCGTCCGCGAGCGGGCTGTACGGCACAATTTCCGCACCAAAGCGCTCCAGCGTCTCCAACGTCTCCGCGTAGGCGAACGCAAACGCCGCGTCCGAGGCGACGGCAATGCGCGCACGCTTCGGCGGCATTGCTTCCGGCACGCTCTCCGGCGGTTTCCGATCAAAAATCGGCAAAAGCCGCTCCCAATCCAGCCAAAGCGCGTCGGAAAGCGCGTCGAGCCGGGTCTGCAAGTCCGTGATCTCCGCCGCCGCGTACAGTCCGAGATGGCGGCTGTCGATCGTCGCCGCCTCCACCGGCGGCAGATAGCCCAAAATCGGCACGCCGGACTCCCGTTCGAGCGTCGGGGCAAGCGTCTCATAGAGCCGCCGCGGGCAGCGGTTCAGCACCACGCCCGCAATGTGGCTGTTCTCCCGAAACGCCGCGAGTCCGCGAATCTCTGCTGCCAGCGTGAGGCTCGCGCCTTTGGCGTTCACCGCCAACAGGATCGGCAGGTTCAGCGTGTCCGCCGCGTGCCATGTGCTCGCGCGGTCGCTCACGCCGCCGAGACCGTCGTAGCAGCCCATCACGCCCTCCACCACCGCCGCGTCGTGTCCCGCGCAGCCGCGCGCATAGAGGGCGCGGACGTGGGTCTCGTCACTCAAAAACAGGTCAAGGTTATGACTCTCCGCGCCGAGGACGGCACAGTGGAAGGTGGGATCGAGGTAGTCCGGCCCCACCTTGAACGCGCAGGGGTTCAGCCCCCGCCGCTGCATGGCGCGCAGCAGCGCACAGGTGACGGCGGTCTTGCCGCTGCCGGAGCGCGGCGCGGCGACGGTCAGTTGGATCATGTTGTCTCTCTCCGCTTCGCCGTGATGAGGAACACGGGGTTATTCGCCATGAGCAGGTGCAGCTCCCCCGCGGCTTTCGCGCGGGAGACGGCGAGCTGCACGATCTCCGTATCCATATCCCGCAACACCTCCAGCGCCGCCGAGAGCGTCTCCAGCGCGATGGCGGTCATGCACAGCCGCACGTCCGGATTCTTCTCAAGCGCCGCGTCCACGATGCCCTGCAGGTTTCCCTTGGAGCCGCCGATGAACACCGCGTCCGGCGCGGGCAGCTCCCGCAGCGCCTCCGGCGCGGCGCCGGAAACCACACGCAGGTTCCACGCGCCGAAGCGGCGGCGGTTTTCTTCGATCAGCGCCAGCGCCTCTTCGTCACACTCCACCGCGTACACCGCGCCCGCGTCGGCGGTGAGCGCAAGCTCCACGGACACGCTGCCCGTCCCCGCGCCCACGTCCCAAACCGTATCGCCGCGGCACACGCCGAGGTGCGAGCGGATCGCCGCGCGCACCTCTTGTTTGGTCATCGGCACCTTGCCGCGTACAAAGTCCTCGTCCGCAAGGCCGCCCGCCGCAACATCCGGACGCGGCACAGCCTCCACCAGCAGCACGGAGAGCGGCGCAAAGCTGCGCTCCGCCGCCTCCGCCGCGGTGGTTTCCGTGAGCGTCTCCTCCGGATAGGCGAGGTTCTCTCCCACCGTGACGCCGGTATTCCCCAGCCCCGCCGCCGTCAGCGCGGCGCAAAGCGTCGCGGGCGTGTTGACGCCGCCGGTGAGGAAAAACGACGGCTTGCCCCGCATGATCGCCGCGATGGGATCGCAGTCCGTGCCATGGGCGGAGCAGAGCGTCCAGTCCTGCCACGGACGCCCCACTCGCGCGGCGAGCAGCTGTGCGGCGGAAATGCCCGGCAGCACGCGGCAGTCAAAGCCCCGCGCCCGCAGCAGCGGCAGCAGCGTCTTCGCGCCGGAATAGAAGCCCGTGTCGCCGCTGAAGATCACGCAGGCGCGCTCCGTCGCTTCCTGCGCGAGCAGCGCCGCGATCTCCTCCGCCCCCACGGCGGCGAAGCGTCGCTGGTCATTGTTTTCCGGCAGCGCGTCCAACAGGCGCATCGCGCCGATGAGGATCTCCGCGTCCTCAACGGCGTCCCACGCCTCGGCGGTCGCGCCCTCCGGCGTACCGCCGCCGAAGCCCAGAAGTGTCACTTGCATCGTCCCAGCTCCTCGATCTCTTGTAAAATCGTTTCCATCGTCTCGCCCGTCTCCTCCGGTCGGCGCAGCACGATCACCCGCACGCTGCAGGCTCTCGCCGCGCGCAGCTTTTCGGGATAGCCGCCCGCCGCGCCGCCGTCCTTGGTGACAAGGTACGAAATGCTGTACTGTCGCAGCAGCGCCGCGTTCAGCTCCTCGGAAAACGGCCCCTGCATGGCGATGATATTGCGGTGGGGAATTCCCGCCGCCTCACAGGCGGCGATGCCCTCCCGCGAGGGCAGCACGCGGGCATACAGCCGCTCCCGCGGCAGCGCCGCGAACGCAGGAAGCTCTTTCGCTCCCGTGGTCAGGAGAATGTTCCCCTCGGTGTTTTTCAGGTGCTCCGCCGCCTCCGCCGCGTCCGCGACGACCACGGCGTCCGCCGTGTCCCCCGCGCTGCGCAGCAGGCGCCGATAAGGTACGTTTGCCGCCGCGCAGGCGGCTCTGACGCTCTCGGTGATGCCCATGGCGTAAGGGTGCGTGGCGTCCACACACAAGGCGGCTCCTTGCAGCAGCTCCAGCTTCTCCGCCCCGCTCCGCCGTCCGGTCAGCACCGTCACGCTGGGGATCTCGCCCTGCTCCTCCGCGCCGTAGGGCGTCGCGACGCAGACCGTCACCGCAACGCCGCGCTTTGCCAATGCCGCAGACAGCTCGCGGCCCTCGGTGGTGCCGCTGAAAATCACAATATTCATAGCTTTCTGTATCCGCGCGGCGTCACCATGTACCCGCCCACCGCTTTCGTGGCGGACGAGCCGATGAACACCGTCGTCACCATGTCCACTTCCGTCTCTCGCAGCTCCGCGAGCGTCAGGAGGCGCTTCTCCTGCCCGTCGCGGCCGATGTTTCGCACGAGGCCGCAGAGCGTGTCCGCGCGGCGGGATTCCAGCAGAATGTCGCAGGCTCTTTGTAAGTGATCCGCGCGGCGCTTGGAGGACGGGTTGTAGAGCGCGATCGCGAAATCGCCCTCGCCCGCGCAGCGCAGGCGCCTTTCGATGACCTCCCACGGCGTCAGCAGGTCGGAAAGCGAGACCACGCAGAAGTCGTGTCCCAGCGGCGCGCCCAATGCCGCCGCGCCGGAGAGCGCCGCCGTGACGCCCGCCACGATCCGCGCCTCCACATCGGGGTACTCCGGCAGCAGCTCCAAAATCGGCGCCGCCATGCCGTACACCCCCGCATCGCCGGAGCATACCATGGCGACGGTTTTGCCGCTCTGCGCCGCCGCGAGGGCGTGGCGGCAGCGGTCGATCTCCCGCAGCATGCCGCTGGTATACGTCTCCTTCTCGGGAAACACCGGTGCGATCAGCTCCACATACGCCGTGTAGCCGCAGATGAGGTCGGCGCGCTCGAGCGCCATGCGCGCCTCTCCGGTCAGCTGCGACGGATCGCCCGGACCAATGCCCACCACAAACAATTTACCCATTGTGTTCTCCCCAATTAAGCCGCGTCGGACGCTCCGCCAGCGCGAAGGTCACGCCGTCCCCGGCAAATTTGCGCGTTAGCAGCGCGCCGCCGGATGCCAGCACCGCCGCGCGCTCGCAGACGTTGTCCACGCCCGTGGTCTCCGCCACGAAGTCCGACGCGGTGAACTCCCCTTGGACGGCGGACAGCTCCGCCGCCGAATAGGTTTTCAACTTCCACCCATGGTTTGCGCAGAACGCCAGCAGCCCCGGCTCGTTCGCTTTCAAGTCAATGGTCGCAGCGCCCGCGATCGCCTGCGGCAATATCCCCGCAGCATCACAAAACGCGGCGAAGCGCGTTTCCAAGGTCTCCCGCGTCGTACCCCTGCGGCAGCCGACGCCCAGTGTCAGCGTCCGCGGCACGACGGTCAGGCCGTCGTGCGGGCAAATGTCCACCCACACGTCGGGCGCGTCGGATTCCGTCAGCATCACGCCCTCCGGCGGTTCGCCGCCGATGGGGTACGCACTGCGGACGGTGATCGGCACCCCGGCGAGCAGCTTGCCGGAGACCGCCTTGATTTGCTCTGTATGAGCCACGGCGCAGCCTTGCGTCCGCGCCCAGTCGTCCACCGCGAACACGCCGTTCACGTCCGTGGCGGTGGTCACGGCGGCGACGCCGTCCGTGATCTTGGCGATCTCCCGCGCCAGTGCGTTCGCGCCGCCGAGGTGTCCGGACGCGATGGGGATGGCAAACCGTCCGCCCTCGTCCACCGCGATCACGGCGGGGTCGCTCGTCTTGCTCACCAGATGCGGCGCGACGGCGCGCACGGCGATGCCCGCCGCGCCGACGTACACAAGCGCCCGCGCCGAGGGAAAGTGCGCCGCCGTCCAGTCCTTCAGCCTCACGCCGTCGCGGGTGCACGACGCCTCGCCGCCCAAGGCTTCGCGCAGCGTTTCCGCCAACGCGCGGCCGCGCTCGGTAAACGAGAGGTACGCGATCTCTCCTCCGCCGCTGCCCCTGCGATACTCCGTGGTGAATGTGGGATCGTAGAGCTTGCTTTTCTCGTAGGGCGCATCCAGAAACCCGCCGACGAACACCAACGCAGTCTTGGTGATTTGCTCCGCCGCGCCCGCGTCCGCCAGCGTGCCGACGGTGCAGCGGACAGTCTTCTCGTCAGGCCACGTCGCCTTGTAGACGATCGCGGCGGGGGTTTCCGCAGAAATGCCGCCCGCCAGCAGCTCCGCCTGCACGCCGTCCAACATCCCCGCCGAGAGGAAGATCGCCATGGACGCGCCGTGGCGCGCCAGCTCCCGCAGCTCCTCGCCCTCCGGCACCGCCGTGCGCCCGGCAAGGCGCGTGACGATCAGGCTCTGGCTGACGCCGGGGAGGGTGAACTCCGCGCCCAGCGCCGCCGCCGCGCCGAAGAGACTCGATACCCCCGGCGTCACGTCATAATGGATTCCCTTTGCCGCGAGCGCGTCGATCTGCTCGCGGATCGCGCCGTAGAGCGCCGGATCGCCGGTATGGAGCCGCACGACCGTTTTCCCCGCCGTCTCCGCTGTTTCCATGACGGCAAGCACCTCTGGGAGCGTCATCGCCGCGCTGTTATACACCTCGCAGCCGTCCTTGCAGCGCGCAAGCAGCGCGGGATTGACGAGGCTGCCCGCGTAGATCACCACGTCCGCCGCCGCCAAGTGCGCCGCGCCCCGCACCGTGATGAGGTCGGGCGCTCCCGGCCCCGCGCCGACAAAATGCACCATGGTCACTTGCTCCAATCGTTCAAAATCGCTTCCGCCGTCTCCGTTTTCCCCAGCAGGCCGTACTCGTTGGAGAACACCACCGCGCCCACGCGCAGCTTGTCCCCAACGCGATGGTTCAGCTGCCGCTGCATCGCGGCCAGCAGACTGTTCATCACCGGCTCGCGCAGCCCCGCGCCGTCCAGGATCGCGATGCAGGCGTCCGTGGTGGCGGCGTCCATCAGCGCGCAGCAAGTTGCCGTATCCGCGCCGCAGATCGCCGCGTGGGCGGTGAACAGCTCCGTGCGGCAGTCGGCGTACTTTGAGTGGGTATTCATCACACCGCCCGCGAGCTTCACCAGCTTGCCAATGTGCCCCACCAGCAGCGCCTCCCGATACCCCAGCGTCACCGCCAAATCGAGGGCGTCGCCGAGGAAGTTGGAATACTTGACGTTCGGTATGTTCCGCGGGTTCAGATCGCTCTCCCGCAGAAAGTCCGCGCCGTAGTTCCCCGGCGTCAGGATGATGCGCTCCGCGCCCTCGGCGCGCTTTTGACGCAGCTCGGTCTCGATGGTATCCAAGATCGCCTGCTCGCTCATGGGCTCCACGATGCCGGAGGTGCCGAGGATGGAGACGCCGCCCTCGATGCCCAGCATCGGGTTGAAGGTCTTTTGCGCAAGCGCCGCGCCCTCCGGCACCGAGATCACAATGTCCAGTCCGCCGTCGTAGCCCGCCTCGGCGCAGACAGCCTCCGCCGCCTCCGCGACCATGCGGCGCGGCACAGAGTTGATCGCCGCCGCGCCGATGGGCTGGTCCAGCCCGGGCTTTGTCACGCGGCCCACGCCCTCGCCGCCGTCCACGGCGATGCCCGCCGCCGTTTTTTGCACCGTGGCGCAGATCAGGCAGCCGTCGGTCACGTCGGGGTCGTCCCCCGCGTCCTTGCGCACGGCGGCGATCGCCGCATCGCCCACGCGCTCGCAGCGCGCAAGCGACACCGAAACCACCGTACCGTTCGGCGTCACAAGCCGCGCGGTCTCCGGCGCCTCACCCGTCAGCAGCAGGTGCGCGGCGGCGGACGCCGCCAGCGCCGCGCAGGTGCCGGTGGTGATCCCCCGACGCAGCAGCTTCTGTCCGCTGCGGACAAAGCCGCCGCGCTTGGTGAGCGCCGCAATCTCCGGATACCGCGCCAAAATCTTGTCGTAGTTCTCCCGCCGATGCGGGAAATTGCAGTCGATGCAGCTCTTGTTTCCTTTTTCCGTGTAGTGGAAGTTCCCGCCGCATTGCTCGCCCAGCGCGTAGAGCGGGCAGTAGCAGAACAGGCAGTTGAACTCCTCCTCTGCCACACCGTCGTGACAGGGGAACCTTTCGCAAGCGCGGTTTTGGAAAAAGGCGTAGGCCTTCTCCCGCTTCCTCCCGTCGTGCAAGCCCGCGTACGCGCCCCGCGGCAAATCGTAGAGCGTTTCGATGCTCTCGTCGGTCAGTACAGTTTCCGGCGCGCCGGCGCACTGCACCGCGCCGTCCTTGACGCAGACCACGGCATCGGACACGCGCCGCGCCAGCGCCAGCTCGTGGAGCGTCATCACCACCGCGAGGTTTTGCCGGTGGCTCAACTCCTCCAAGATATCCAGCAGCTCCAGCTGATAGCGAATGTCGAGGTATGCCGTCGGCTCATCCAGCACCAGCACCTCCGGCTCCTGACACAGCGCACGGGCGAGCAGCACCCGCTGGCGCTGTCCGTCGCTCATCGCGCCGAAGTCCCGCTCGGCGAGGTCTTCGATGTGCAGCCGCTTAAGCGACGCCTCCGTCACCGCGCGGTCACGGTCGGAAGGAAGCCCCAGCGTCCCCGTATAGGGATAGCGCCCGAGACTCACCACGTCTCGCACCGTCAGGCGGTCGGTGCGCAGGCGCTCGGTGGTGAGGATGGAGAGTTTTTGCGCAAGCTCGTTGGGCGAAAGCGCGTCCATGGCGGTTTCGCCGAGGTACACCGTTCCCGCCAAGGGCGCAAGCTGCCGCGAGATCGCCTTGAGCAGCGTGGACTTGCCCGCGCCGTTGGGGCCGACCAGCGTCACGATCTCCCCCGCGCGGACGGCAAAGCTCACGTCGCGCACCACGGCGCGGCCGCCGTAGCCCGCAGACAGATCGCGGGCGTGCAGCAGGATCTCGTTCATGGCCGCGCCTCCTTTTTGCGGGATAAGAGCATCCACACCACCACCGGCGCGCCGAAGATGGCGGTCACCGAGCCAATGGCAAGCTCCGTCGGCGCGAACACCGTCCGCGCGATCAAATCGCAGCCGAGGCAGAACACCGCCCCGCCCAGAAAGCAGGACGGCACCATGACGATGGGCTTTGCCGTGCCCAGCAGCCGCCGCATCAGGTGCGGCACCGCCACGCCCACGAAGGACACCGGTCCGGCGAACGCCGTCACGCAGGCGGAGAGCACGCTGGAAAGTAATATCAATTGCCAGCGGAACGCGCGCAGCGAGACGCCCATGTTCCGCGCATAGCTCTCGCCGAGCTGATAGGCGCTCATGGGCTTGGTGAGCAGCACGCTCCACACAAGCCCCGCGCCCACGATGGGCGCGATGACGCGCAGGTTTGCCCAGCTGATGCCCGAAAAGCTGCCGAGCGACCACGAGCGCAGGTTCACGATGTTGGAATCGTCCGCGAACGTCACCACCAAGTCGGTGACCGCGGAGCAGAGATAGCCCACCATCACGCCGCAGACCACCAGCAAGGACATTTGCTTTACCCTGCTTGAGATCAGCAGGATTGCGTCCATCACTAGCAGCGAGCCGACAAATGCCGCGCCGTAGAGCCCCGCGGAGCCGACGGCGACGCCGCGGGAGAGCAGCAGCACCATCGTGAGCGCCACGGTCAGCTTCGCGCCCGACGACACGCCGAGGACGAACGGCCCCGCGATGGGGTTCGCGAAGAACGTTTGCAGCAGAAAGCCGGACACCGCCAGCGCGCCGCCCAGCAGCGTCGCGGACAGCATCCGCCGCAGCCGCAGGTCGACGATCCGCGCGGCGTAGCCCTCCGCGCCCCGCAGCGAGACGCTGCCCACCGCGAGGCTCATGGCACCCAGCGCCAAAAGCAAAAGGGCGAGCAGCGCAAAGGCAAGCGCGTAGCGCGTCTGTCGTTTCACGGCTGTTCACCCCTTTGTATGGTTTTCTCTCCATTATATCAGTTTGCGGAGATAGGTCAACTCCGTCCCCTCTGCGCCGGTCAGCACGGCGTGGAAATCCGCGATCATGCCGCCGACGGCAGAGGTCTCCTGAAAGAGATTTTTCTCCGTCACCCAGACGCTGCCTGTCTGCACCGCCTTGAAGTCCGCGAACATGTCGTTCTCCGCGAGAAGCTGCGCGAGGGATTCCATCGGATAGATCGTGCTGTTGTAGATCAGCACGTCCGCGTCCCGCGCCCCAGCGTAAAACGCCTCAAACTGCATGTTGATGGTGGAAAGATTGTTCTCCTCCCCCTCCAGCTCCGCCGGAACGTAGATGCCGCCCGCAAGGGCGATCATTTTGGAAACGTAGTCCCCCGGACGGCGCACGTTGACGTAGCCGTTGGGGCTTACATAGAACACCGCCGCGGTCTTGCCCGTGCTCTCGGCGGCGAGAATGTCCGACAGCGCGGCGGTCTGGGCGTCGAAGTACGCCTCCGCCTCGGTCTCCTTACCCACCAGCAAGCCGTAGAGCTTGATCCACTCCAGCCGCCCCAGCGGATGGCTTTCGTAGCTCGACCACTCGATCATCGTCGGGATGCCCAGTGCCTCCAGCTGCTCCCGCGTGGCGGGGCTGTGGAGGATCATGGTGTTCTCCACGGCGAACGCGCAGCCCTCGGCGAGCAGCAGCTCATAGTCCGGTGCGCGATACTTGCCTGCGTACAGGATTTCCCCCGCGTCCATGGCGCCCGCCACCTCGGGCAGGCTCCAATCCGCCGCCGCGGTGCCGGTAAAGCGCACCGCGTCCAGCGCGTCCAGCTTGCAAAGCGGGTCCATCGCGGACGAGGACGCGAGGTAGATGTGATCGAGCGGCGTGTGCAGCACCGTCGCGTCCGTGATCGCGGGCGCTTCCGCGCCCGCGGGAACGAGGAGATAGCGCTCCTCCCCCGCGACCGTCACCAGCGCCGCGTCGCCGTAATAGTCCACGGTGAACTGCTCGGCGTATTGCAGCTCCATGCTGCCGGTGGGCTGCGCTTCGCTTGCTGTCGGCTCCGCCGGATTCTGCGCGCAGGCCGTCAGCAGCAGCGCACAGAGCAGCGCGGCAAGAAGCCGCCTTACCATTGGTGTACCTGAAGCGTCGCGGAGTCGAAGGTCAGCGTGTAGTCGATCTCATAGGGCTTGCTCATGGCGGTGGTGTCCGCGACGACCGCAAGCGGGCGGTCAAACGCCGTGACGGGAATGGTGAACACGGAATGACCGTTGCCGATCTCCGCGTCATAGCGCACGCCGTCCACCAGCATATAGTCGTAATTGGCGCTGCTCCAGGTGATCTGCGCCGTCACCGCGCCGTCCTTTACCAGCAGGAACGCCTGCTCGTCCACGCTCGCCTTGCCGCTGCCGCCGCCGAGCGTCACATTGCAGACGTACGGCCCGTCGGCAAGGCCCAGAACGCCCGCGGTCACCGCCTCGCCGTCGGCAAATGCCGCCGCGGGCAGAGAATCGCTGCGGAACACCAGCGTACGGTCGTACCACAGCTCCTTGCTGCGGCTCCACGCCGCGCAGTCGGTCGCCTGATCCAGCGCCGCAAGCGGGAACGTGAACGTGCCGACGCCGTTTTCCAGCACAGGCGCGATATAGTCCGCCGCGGACGCGGCGGCAGCCTGCTCGGCGGTGCCGGGATACAGATAGCCATAGCTGTCGCTGCTCATGATGAGCTTGACCGTCATCGCGCCGCCGCCGACGGTCAGCTCGCAGTCCGCGATCTTGAACATGGACGAGCTGCTGTCCACCTTGATGTTGTACACGCCGTCGACGAGCGCGGACGCGAAAACGGGCGTCATACCCTCGCTCCCCACGCGCTCCACCGTCGTCATCTGGGACGCGTCCGCCACGGCGGAGGTGTCGTCCAGCGAGACGATCGCTTCCTTCGCGTGCGCGACGTAGAGCTTTTGGATCGCCTCGACGCTGCCGAGGCCCTCGAGCACGCATTCGACCTCATAGCCCGCCGCCTCGAAGATGCTCTTCCAGCTGTCCTCCTCGTCGCCCGCCATGTCGTTGTTGGCGTGGTCGCCCGCGACCACCATCAGCGGACGCAGCACAGCGCGCTTGTAATTGCCAATCTGCACCGCCGCGAGCACGTCCTCCACGGAGGGGAACGCCTCGACCGTGCCGATGAAGTAGTTATCCAGTCCCTCGGCGTCCAGAATACCCTGCATCTGTTCGTACACGCGGTTGGACTCCGCCTCGGTGCCGTGACCCATGAGCACGATGGCGGTCTCGCCGTCGTCGTATCCCGCCATCGCCTCGGCGACGGCGGCGGCAACGTCGTGGAAATCCCCTTCCGTCGTCAGCAGCGGCGCGCCGATCTCGACGCGCTCAAAGGCGTCGGCGTACCGCGCCAGCTCCTCCGCCAGATCGTGGTACTCGTAGCCGTCCATCAGGTGCGTCGGCTGCACGACAAGCTGCTTCACACCGTTATTGACCGCGCGCTCCAGCGCCTCGGTCACGTTGTCGATGACCTCGCCGTCGCGGTTCTTCACATGGTCAATGATGATCTGGCTCGTGAACGCGCGGCGGACGCTCCAATCAGGGAACGCCTCCGCCAGCGCGTCCTCGATCGCGCCGATGGTCTCGCGGCGGCTGTCGTTGTAGCTGGTGCCAAAGCTCACCACCAGCAGCTCTTTTTCGCCGATCTCGTCCTGATTGCGGGGGTTATCCAGCGACGCGTCGCCGGTGGTATAGTCCTCGTCCTCCTCTGTCTCCTGCGCGGCGATCTCCGTCTCTTTGCCGCCGCAGGCGGTCAACACGCCGCAGAGCATCGTCAACGCCAGCAGTACGGCCAGTCCCTTTTTCATGTCCTATCACCCTTTCAAAAAAATCCGTCTGCCGAAGCAGACGGACATACGCGCAGCAAAGCTCAACCGATGATTCGGTTCAGCTCTTTGGACGCGGTTTCCGGTTCCGGCAGAAACGCCGACAGTCTCAGGTATTCTGACTCATCCGCTCACGCGGCATCACAGTGACCGACTCGCGGGGCTTCGCACCCCATTCCCCCTGCCGCCCGAAGCGGCGAGACCTGTCGTTATTCGGTTCGCACCAAAATATAGCACAATTTTTGGCAAAATGCAACCGATTATGCCGGATTGACGTGGATCATGATGTGCTTGACCTGCGGAAACGCCGTCTCCACGTCGTTGTGCACTTGCTCGGCGATGGCGTGGGCGTCGACAAGCGGCAGCTGCCCGTCCACGGAGATCTCCATCTCGATATAGATGCGGTTGCCAAACTCGCGGGTGCGCAGCAGGTCGATGTGCTCCACGCCGTCGTGACCCATGACGCAGCCGCGGATCGCGCGCTCCGTCGCCTCGTCACAGCTGTGATCCACCATCTTGTCCACCGCGTCGCGGAAGATGTCGATCGCCGCCTTGCCGATGAACACACAGATCACCACGCTCGAGAGCGGGTCGAGGATCGGATGGCCCAGCCGCGCCCCCGCGATGCCCAGCAGCGCGCCCACCGAGGACAGCGCGTCGCTGCGGTGGTGCCACGCGTCCGCCATCAGCGCCTCGGAGGAGAGCTGCCGCGCGTAGTGGCGGGTGTACCAAAACATGCCCTCCTTGACCGCGATGGACAGCACCGCCGCCAAAAGCGCCGCGACGCCCGGCACCAGCAGTTCTTCCCGATGTAAGATCTTTTCAATGCCGCTCCAGCCGACGAGCAGCCCCGTCCCCATCAGAATTGCAGAGAGCACAATGGCGGCGACGCACTCCATGCGCTCATGCCCGTAGGGGTGTTCGCGGTCGGACGCCTTTTCTGACGCCTTGACGCCGATCATCACGATGATGGTGCTCACCACGTCCGACGCGGAGTGGATGGCGTCGGACACCATGGCGCCGGAGCGGGCGAGCACGCCCGCGAGCAGCTTGATGACGCTCAACAGCACGTTCGCGGCGATGCTCCGCCGCGAGACGCGCATTGTAATTTCCGTACGGTTTTCCACGAATACCGCCTCCCAAAATCCAGCAAGCCCAGTATAGTCTCCGCCGCCGCGGAAGTCAATCGAACCTGCGCGTCGGGGCACTTTTCGCTCCCAAAAATTTTTCTTGACTTTCACGCTTTTATGCGTTACACTTCATTCCGTTAAAGCTGTGATGTGCTAAAGTGCCACAGTGAAGAAAGGATTGGTTTACTATGGTTCTCAAGGTGCTTATGCTGCTGGTATTCTTCGGCGTGATGATCGGCATCGGACTGTACTGCCGCCGCAACGCCACTGACGTCAACGGCTTCGTCCTCGGCGGGCGCAGCGTCGGCCCGTGGCTGACAGCGTTTGCCTATGGCACCTCCTATTTCTCCGCGGTCATCTTCGTCGGCTACGCCGGGCAATTCGGCTGGAAGTACGGCATCGCCTCCACATGGGTCGGCATCGGCAACGCGCTGATCGGCTCGCTGATGGCGTGGGGCATCCTCGGCCGCCGCACGCGCATCATGACGCAGCATCTCACGAGCGCCACCATGCCGGAGTTTTTCGGCATGCGCTTCGGCAGCAAGTCGCTCAAGATCGCGGCAAGCGCGATCATCTTCATCTTTCTCATTCCCTACACCGCCTCGCTCTACAACGGCTTGAGCCGTCTGTTCGGCATGGCGTTCAACATCGACTACTCTATCTGCGTCATCGTCATGGCGGTGCTGACCGGCGTGTACGTCATCGCCGGCGGCTATATGGCGACCGCGATCAACGACTTCATTCAGGGCATCATCATGATCTTCGGCATCATCGCGGTCATCGGCGCGGTGCTGAAGTCCCAGGGCGGCTTCCTCGCGGCGCTGGACGGCCTCGCGTCGACCAGCGATCCGCTGGTCTCCGACGCGCCGGGCGTGTTCAACTCCTTCTTCGGCCCCGACCCGCTGAACCTGCTGGGCGTGGTGATCCTCACGTCGCTGGGCACATGGGGCCTGCCCCAGATGGTGCAGAAGTTCTACGCCATCAAGAATGAGGCGCAGGTCAACAAGGGCATGATCATCTCCACCGTGTTCGCGTTCATCGTCGCGGGCGGATGCTACTTCCTCGGCGGCTTCGGACGGCTGTTCACCGAGAAGCTAAACCCCGCGAACGGCGTCCCCTCCGGCGGTTACGACGCAGTGATCCCCACCATGCTCTCCGGTCTTCCCGATATTTTGATCGCGGTGGTCGTGATCCTCGTCCTCTCGGCGTCCATGTCCACGCTCTCGTCGCTGGTGCTGACCTCCAGTTCCACGCTGACGCTGGATCTTTTGAAGGACAACGTCATCAAGGATATGGACGAGAAGAAGCAGGTCTCCATCATGCGCGCGCTGATCGTGGTGTTCATCGCGATCTCCGTCGTGCTCGCGATCATTCAGTACAAATCCTCCGTCACCTTCATCGCGCAGCTCATGGGCGTGAGCTGGGGCGCGCTGGCGGGCGCGTTCCTCGCGCCGTTCCTCTATGGCCTGTACTGGAAGCGCGCCACCAAGGCGGCGTGCTGGGTGAGCTTCGTGTTCTCCAGCGTCGTGATGGTCGCGAACATCTTCGTCCGCGCGAGCTTCCCGAAGCTGCTCCAATCCCCCATCAACGCCGGCGCGTTCTGCATGCTCGCGGGTTTGGTCATCGTGCCGCTGGTGAGCGCCCTCACCGCGCCGCCGGAAAAGGCATTGGTCGACGACGCGTTCTCCTGCTACGATAAGCGCGTCATGGTGCGCCAGACCGAAGCGCTGGGTGATGCGGAATGATCGTCGACATCCACACCCATACCTTTCCCGACAAAATCGCCGTGCGGACGGTGGAAAAGCTGCAAAGCATGTCCCACACCCATCCGTTCACCGACGGCACCGTGCAATCGCTTCGTGCGGCCATGGCAACGGCGGGCATCGACCGCTCCGTGGTCGTGCCCGTTGCCACCAACGCTCATCAGGTACCTCACGTCAACGACGCGTCCATTGCCCTCAACGAGCAGGGCGACGGCGTGCTGTCGTTCGGCTGCATGCATCCGGACTTCGACGGTTGGAAGGCGGAGCTGGCGCGGCTGGCGGACAGCGGCGTCAAGGGCATCAAGCTGCACCCTGTGTATCAGGAGGTCAGCTTCGACGATCCTCGCTTTCTGCGCATCCTCGATCGCTGCGCGGAGGTGGGCTTGCTTGTGCTGACCCACGCGGGGCAGGACGTGGGCTTTCCCGACGCCGCCGACTATGTCTCGCCGCAGCGCATCGCGAGCGCCATACGTCAGACCGACGGCGTGACGCTGATCTGCGCCCACATGGGCGGCTGGCGGCAGTGGGACAACGTGGAGCGGCTGCTGCCGGAAACCGGGGTGTATATCGACACCTCGTTTTCCCTCGGCGCAATGACCGCCAACGGCGACGGGTACTATCCGACGCCGGAGAGCCTGCAACTGCTGGGCGAGGCACAGTTCGTCCGCATCGTGCGCGCCTTTGGCGCGGAGCGGGTGCTCTTCGGCACGGATTCGCCGTGGGGCGAGCAGACGGACAGCCTGCGTCGGCTGCGCGCCCTGCCGCTCACCGATGAGGAACGGACCGCCATTCTCGGCGGAAACGCCCAAACGCTGCTGGGTCTGTAAACCCTTTACATGCGAAAAGCCGCCCCACAAGGGGGCGGCTTTTCGCCGCGTTTTGGGTGCCTATTATCCGCCGAAGTAGGGTTTCAAGTGCATGTCGAGATACAGCACATGGTTCTCGAGGTGATGATGGACGTCATAGATCTGGTAGACATTTGTGTCGACCTTGAAGATATCGCCCTCCACGGGGGTCTTCTCCATCTCGTTGAACACAAATGTGGGCCGGTGCGGCGAGTCATCGAGGAACACTCTGTACATAATGCTACTCCTTTCCTGTGACGGTTGGTAGGTACAAGACCCGGAACGCGGACCGGGGTCTTTACAGATTTGCCATCTCGTCCGGCTCGACGAGCCGGATCCCCTTTGCCGAGAGCGCGGCGGACGCCTTCGCGTCGTCGGCGACGCGGAAGATCATGTAGGCGGCGTTCTCTCGGCCGCCGAGGAACGCGTACATGTACTCGATGTTCACCTGCGCGTCGGCGAGCACCTGCAAGATGCTGTCGAGTCCGCCCGGCGTGTCGGACAGCGCGACGCCGATGACCGGCGTGATGCTGTGGACGAAGCCCGCCTCCTTGAGCACCGCAGCCGTCTTGTCCACATCGTCCACGATGATGCGGGCGATGCCGAAGTCACTGGTCTCTGCCAGCGAGAACGCGCGCATGTCGATCCCGCTCTCCGCCAGCACGGCGGTGAGCGCCTTGAGGGAACCGGGTTTATTCTCCAGAAATACGGAAATCTGCTTCACACTCATTGCAATGCACCTCCTCAAATCTTACGCTTGTCGATGACGCGGACGGCCTTGCCCTCGCTGCGCACGATGGACTTCGGCGCGACCAGCGTGACCTTGGCGGCGAGGCCCAGCATGGAGCGCAGGCCCTCGACGATCTTCTTCTGACGCGCGGCGATCTCGCCCATGTTGTCGGTGAACATCTCCGGCGTCATCTCCACCTGCACGTCCAGCGTGTCGGTGTGGTTGACGCGATCCACGATGATCTGGTAGTTCGCGCCGTAGCCGAGGTTGAGCAGCACCGTCTCGATCTGGGACGGGAACACGTTCACGCCGCGGATGATGAGCATATCGTCGGTTCTGCCGCGCGGCTTCGCCATCTTGACGTGGGTACGCCCGCAGGAGCACTTCTCGTGGGAAAGCACGCACACGTCGCGGGTGCGGTAGCGCAGGAGCGGGAACGCCTCCTTGGTGATGGATGTAAACACCAGCTCGCCCTGCTGTCCGTCGGGCAGCACCTCGCCGGTCTCGGGGTCGATGATCTCGGCGATGAAGTGGTCCTCGTTGATGTGCATGCCGTTCTGGGCGGAGCACTCAAAGGCAACGCCCGGGCCGGAGAGCTCGGTGAGGCCGTAGATATCGTACGCCTTGATGCCCAGCGTCTTCTGGATGTCCTGGCGCATCTCCTCGCTCCACGCCTCCGCGCCGAAGATGCCCGCCTTGAGGGGGATCTGGTCGGGGGTGAGGCCCATCTCCTTCATCGTCTCACCGAGGTAGGCGGCGTAGGATGGGGTGCAGCAGAGGACGGTGGCATTCAAATCGCGGATGAACATGATCTGGCGCTCGGTGTTGCCGGACGACGTGGGGATGGTCAGGCAGCCCACCTTGTGGCTGCCGCCGTTGAGACCGGGGCCGCCGGTGAACAGGCCGTAGCCGTAGCTGACCTGGCACACGTCCTCGTCCGTGCCGCCTGCCGCCGTGATGGCGCGGGCGCAGCAGTCCTCCCAGAGGTCAATGTCATGCTGCGTGTAGAACGCGACGACGCGCTTGCCGGTGGTGCCGGAGGTGGACTGGATGCGGACGCAGTTTTTGAGCGGCTCGGCGACAAGGCCGTAGGGGTACGCCTCGCGCAGGTCGGCCTTGGTGACAAAGGGCAGCTTGTGGAGATCCTCGACGCTCTGGATATCGTCGGGCGTGACGCCCTTTTCCTCCATCTTTTTGCGGTAGTAGGGGACGTTGTCCCAGACGTGCCTGACCTGTTTGGCGAGCCGTTCGCTCTGCCATGCGGTGATCTGTTCGCGCGATGCGGTTTCGATCTCGGGTTGGTAATAACGCTCCATGGGAATCATCCTTTCCGTGTTTTTTTTGGTATTTCGATTGAATTTTTCCATAAAAAACACGGCCCCGCCCATATCGGGCGAGGCCGTATCAAACGATGTTACGCGCGGCACACGTTTCCCGTTATGGGCATTTGGTTTTCGGCATGGCAAAGAAACGGCTAAAGAAATAGCCGCTCGTAAAGCTGAAGAACCGATTGCTCTGACGCTTCATCTGCCATGATCCTTTCCGGAGTTTTTACCAGTATAACGCGTTAGCGTGATAAAGTCAAGCGTTTTTTCCAAGTTCGAACGCTTTGCGGTTGAGGTCGAGGAATTTGGCGGGCACCATCGCCTCCAGCGAGCGCTGCCACGCCTCCTCCGGCAGGTCGAAGTAGTGGGAAAGTCGCCCCATCAGCACGATGTTCGTCGCCTTGGCGCTGCCCGCCTCCTCCGCGAGGGCAAGGCAGTCGAGCGCGTCGACCCTCGCGCCGGCGGCGCGCATCTTCTCCACGAGGTTTTCGGGGTACTGCGCCGCGCCGGTAATGACGGGCATCGGGTCGATCTGCTGCGTGGAGGTGACGATCTGCCCGCCGGGCTTTAAGTACTCCATCCAGCGCGCCGCTTCCAGCAGCTCAAAGGACACGATGTAGTCCGCCTCGCCGCGGTCGATGACCGGAGACGCGACGGAGTCGCCGTAGCGGACATAGGTGACGACGCTGCCGCCGCGCTGGCTCATGCCGTGGACCTCGGAGACCTTGACGTCGTAGCCCTGCCCCAGCAGGAGGTGTCCCAGCAGCTTGCTCGCGAGCAGGCTGCCCTGCCCGCCGACGCCGACGATCATGATGTTTTTCGTCTCCATGCCTTAACCCTCCTTTGCCGTGGACTCAAACGCGTCAAACCTGCACAGCTGCGCGCAGACGCCGCAGCCGACGCAGAGCGTCTCGTCCACGCGTGCCTTGCCGTCCTTGAACGAGATCGCCGGGCAGCCGATCTTCATGCAGGACTTGCAGCCCACGCACTTGTCGGTGTTGACCCGCAGCGGCGCATTGTGCTTGACGTACTTGAGCAGCGCGCAGGGACGGCGGGAGATGATGACGCTCGGCTCGTCTGCCGCCAGCTCCTCCTTGACCGCCTTGTCGCAGGCGTCGAGGTCGTAGGGATCGACAACGCGGACGCGGGCAAAGCCCATCGCCCTGCACAGGGCTTCGAGGTCGATCTTCCCCGCGGGGTCGCCCTTGATGTTGTAGCCCGTGGTGGGGTTCTGCTGGTGGCCGGTCATGCCGGTGATGGAGTTATCGAGGATGATGACCGTAGAATTGGACTGGTTATACGCGATGTTGGCAAGGCCGGTCATGCCGGAGTGCATGAACGTGGAGTCGCCGATGACGGCGACGGTGCGCTTCTCGCTCTCCGCGCCCAGCGCCTTGTTGTAGCCGTGGATGCTGCTCACCGACGCGCCCATGCACAGCGTCATCTCGATGGCATTGAGCGGCGCGGCGGCGCCGAGGGTGTAGCAGCCAATATCGCCCAAGACCGTGCATTTGTTCTTGCTCAGCACGTAGAACATACCGCGGTGGGGACATCCGGCGCACATCGCCGGCGGGCGCGGCGGGATAGTTTCGTCCAGCGCCTTGCCGGTATGGACGGGCAACCCGATCTTTTCCGCCACGAGGTTCTGGGAGAACTCGCCCAACTGCGGGAACACATCCTTGCCGACGCAGGCAAGCCCCAGCTCGCGGACGTAGGTCTCGATAAAGCCGTCCAGCTCCTCCACTACGGTCAGCGTGGTGACGGAGGCGGCAAAGTCGCGGATCTTCTTCTCCGGCAGGGGCCAGATCATACCCAGCTTCAAAATCGGGAAACGGTCGCCGCAGACCTCCTTGACGTACTGGTAGCTGGTGGAGGACGTGATGATGCCGGTTGAGTGGTCGGTGCCCGGCTCCACGCGGTTCAGGTCGCTGGTCTCGGCAAACTCCGCCAGCTTCACCATGCGCTCCTCCACGTGCGGGTGGCGGCGGATGGCGTTGGCGGGGGTCATGACGTACTTGGCGATATTTTTCTCATAGGGCTTTGCCGCCACCTCGGCGCGCTCGCCGGGGTCGACGATGGACTGGGAGTGCGCCACGCGGGTGCACATCTTGAGAAACACGGGGCAATCAAACTGCTCGGAAATCTCATAGGCTTTCTTCGCGAAGGCATACGCCTCGCCGGAGTCCGACGGCTCCAGCATCGGCAGCTTGGCGGAACGGGCGTAGTGGCGGGAATCCTGCTCGTTCTGGCTGGAGTGCATCCCAGCGTCGTCGGCGACGGCGATGACCATGCCGCCGTTCACGCCGGTGTAGGACACGGTGAACAGCGGGTCGGCGGCGACGTTGAGGCCCACGTGCTTCATGCCGCAAAAGCTGCGCTTGCCCGCGAGGCTCGCGCCGAAGGCGACCTCCATGGCGACCTTTTCATTGGGCGCCCACTCGCTGTAGACCTCGTCAAATTTTGCCAGCTCCTCGGTGATCTCGGTGCTCGGCGTGCCGGGATAGCTGGATACGACAGCGACGCCCGCCTCGTACAGTCCGCGCGCGGCGGCGGCGTTGCCCAGCATCAACTGTTTCATACTCGTTTTATCTCCTAATTAATATTATTGCATGATCTGCAGGCGGATCACCGTGCGCGTGATGACAGTGTCCACTTCCGGACTCAAATCAACAAACTCGCAGCCGTACTCATACTCGGTGCGGCGGTCGGCGGCGCGGCGGATCTCGATGGTCAGCGGCGGCTGCTCGTGGTTTTTGCCGAGGTTGAAGCGAATGCGCAGCCGCGCGCCGATCTCCAGCGGCTCGTTCATGCGGAAGCACACGCCGCCCGCGCTGGCGTTCACGACCGAGCAGGGCAGCCACTGCTCCGACGCCTCCGGCTGCACCCACGCCTGCGCGTGAATGGGCTGGCGGGTAAAGGATCGGCCGGTATCCTTGCCCTTGACATCCAGCTCCTTCACGAGCCACGCGCTGTCCTGATCCTGCGCGAGCTTTGACAGCACGCCGTCGATGTGGACGCCGCAGTTTTCATAGGCGTTGAAGCCGCGCACGCTGACCGCCATGCCGTCCGTAATGGTGGGGCTTAAGAGATCAGAGGTGCGCACGACCTCGATCATCTGCTCGGTAAGCACCTCCACGTCGCCGACGAACAGCAGCTCGTTGCCGCGGTCCAGCACCTCCATGCGCATCCCGTTGTAGATGTTCGGGATGTGCGCCGTGTTCTTGGAATAGTGTCCGACATAAGACGGATTCGGAATGTTCGCCATGGGGAAACCTCCTGTCAAGGCCGCGAAGCCGCGCGGCGTGATTGTTCATGTTGAATTATAGCACCTGTTTCGACCCTTCGCAACGGAAAACTTATGCTGCCGAAGTCCCTATTGACATTTTCGGCGAATTGCGTTATATTACTTTCGTTGTTTAAAACTTTAATGTTTAAAATACCTAAAGTGAAAGGAACACCGCCATGCCCATTACCGACCTGCTTGAGCGCAACAGCAAGCTCTATGGCGACGAGGTCTGCCTCGTCGAGATCAACCCCGAGGTGACGGAAAAGCCCCGCGTCACCTGGAAGGAATTTGACCTGATCCAGCCCTCCGCCGCCGCGCCCTATCGGCGCGAGATCACATGGAGCGTCTTTGACGAGAAGGCGAACCGGGTGGCGAACATGCTGCTCTCCCGCGGCGTGAAGAAGGGGCAGAAGGTCGCGATATTGCTGATGAACTGTCTCGAGTGGCTGCCGATCTACTTCGGCATCCTCAAGGCGGGTGCGGTGGCGGTGCCGCTCAACTTCCGCTACACCGCAGATGAGATCAAGTACTGCGTGGAGCTGTCGGACGCCGATATTCTGTTCTTCGGGCAGGAATTCATCGGGCGCATGGAGGACATCGCCGAGGAGCTGGGCCAGAGCCGCATGCTGATCTTCGTCGGCGAGGTGCGCCCCACCTTTGCCGAGAGCTACCACGACCTCACCGCCAACTGTTCCTCCGCCGCGCCGAAGGTGTTGGTGGAGGATACGGACGAGGCGGCGATCTACTTCTCCTCCGGTACGACGGGCTTCCCCAAGGCGATTCTGCTCGACCACACCGCGCTGCTGCAAAGCGCGCGCATGGAGGCGACGCACCACGAGACCACCCACGACGACGTGTTCCTCTGCATTCCCCCGCTCTACCACACGGGCGCGAAGATGCACTGGTTCGGCTCGCTCTACACCGGCAGCAAGGCCGTGCTTTTGAAGGGCAACTCCCCCAAGGCGATCTTCGACGCCGCGTCGCAGGAAAAGTGCACCATCGTCTGGCTGCTGGTGCCCTGGGCGCAGGACATTCTCGCGGCGCTGGATCGCGGCGATCTGAAGATCGAGGACTACACCCTTTCCCAGTGGCGGCTCATGCACATCGGCGCGCAGCCGGTGCCGCCGTCCCTGATCCGCCATTGGCTGCAATACTTCCCCAACCACAAGTACGACACCAATTACGGCCTCTCCGAGTCCACCGGCCCGGGCTGCGTCCACCTCGGCATGGAGAACGTGCGCAAGGTCGGCGCCATCGGCGTGCCGGGCTTCGGCTGGAAGTGCAAGATCGTGGACGAGCAGGGCGAGACCGTGCAGCAGGGCGAGGTCGGCGAGCTGTGCGTCAAGGGCCCCGGCGTGATGCGCTGCTACTACCACGACCCCGAGGCGACGGCGGCGGTCCTGAAGGACGGCTGGCTCCACACCGGCGACATGGCGAAGCAGGACGACGAGGGCTTCATCTTCCTGGTCGACCGCAAGAAGGACGTCATCATCTCCGGCG
>Ga0256405_10001285_pt1 | contig 69726 bp, 71 predicted proteins | sample RumenRJG_02DNA_FD_189096 | JGI IMG/M metagenome (GOLD analysis project Ga0256405, IMG submission 189096) | Bovine rumen microbial communities from Lethbridge, Alberta, Canada - RJG_02 | ecosystem: Host-associated > Mammals > Digestive system > Stomach > Rumen | place: Canada: Alberta...
TGGTTGGAGAGCGATGTTTGGGGAAGGTCCCAAGACTATTTTTCCACCTTCCCCACTGTTGCAACCGGCGGGCGCAAGGTGGGCCATTGCACAGAGCCCACCGGAACGCCCGGCCGGTAGCACTGCGTCCCCTCCGGACCACTCCAGCCTTTACTACTTCCACGCTCCCCAAAATGCGCCTTTGTAACCACTTAATTATCAGCATGTTACACTGGCGGAAAAATCGAGGCGTGGAAGTAGCTGGAAAATTTTGTCGCTACTTCCACGGGGTGTTTTCTAAGCCCCTGATTCCCAGATAGTTGCAAAGTAGGGTGTGGAAGTAGTGCAAGCTGCACCACGTTGTTGGTGTGGAAGTAGCGTGTGTCGTCCTGAAAAAGTTTACCAAAAAAGGGAACTAAAATGGATGTATGCAAGTTGATTCATGAGGGAGAGCATAGGGGTAATGATTGTTCTGTTGATTTATCCGGAAGAATTATTTTTGTATATGAAAAGAATTTTCTTCACTATCATCATAGCATTAATCCATATAGGTTCGCTGTATGGGCAGTGCAACCTTAAGCTTGATTTTTCTTTAGAGAAAGGTTTCTCTCCTATTAGAAACGTATTGAAGCTTAGCCAACCGGATGGCTCGACTACCATTCTTCTTGAAAGCAGCGTCCAAGACACATGCATCAGTTATCCTCTGAAGCGGCTTGGAAAATATCGTTTATCTGTTTTTGTCGAAGGGGAGTCAATCGGCTGTGAGTCTTTGGAACGCTTCTTTGATTTGACAGGAGAAGAATACTTGGTGAATGCAACCATCGGTCTTGAACCGTCCGAAGGGCATTTTCTAATTACTAAGTATTCCAATCCATCTCCTTACGTTAAATTGAAGTATTTCTGCTATGAATCAAGGACCAATGGTTTGGGCCCTGTATTCTCTTTGTCTAACGAGAGTCGTGATACTCTTTATGGAGAATGGCTTTCAGGATACTTTTGGGGCTATTTCTCTTCATTAAAGAACGGAGAATCCGACAGACTGCGCTGCGGATCGATATGTACCACGTTTGTGGACAGGCCTCCTTTGGCGCCTGGAAAAAAGACGGATGCTTATGTCGGCAGCTTCGGTGTTAAACTCCATCCCGGTGATTATCTGTTTACGTTGTATTATTCTACCGAGGATAAGAGAAAAGGGACTCTGAGTTTAACCCGGGAGCGTGAGCATTACAAATGGATGAGCGCAGTTGAGAATTGGCACCGAATTACTTGCAAGTTTGATGTTGGTCCAGCAGATGGTTTTGTATTAAGCGCGTCAAAAAAGGATTGGAAAGAAGCTGTCGATTACCTGCTATGTGATAATAAACCTCTTTTCAATGGCGGGACAGATATGGACTTTAATCGCTGGGTTATTAATTCCATGGATTTTGAGGGAGTTGATAAAACGCAGTCTAGAGTAACCGTGGCTTTTTTATTATCAGAGGATGGTAGAATAATAGGGTATAAGCGGATAGGTGGTAATGAATTAACATCGCTCATGTTAGAGTATGTGAGGGCCGCCTTAAGGGCTCCACGCTGGACTCCTGCTTTTCATGAAGGGAAACCGTGTAAGGTCAAGTTGATGGTTAGTACAAGTATTTGTTTTAGATAGCGGATATAGACTAAAAAAGGCCAGCGAGTTGCTGGCCTTTTTTAGTCTGGATGAAAGGACTTGAACCTTCGACCTCCTGGTCCCTAACCAGGTGCGCTACCAACTGCGCCACATCCAGATTAAAAGCGCCCGGACACGGCCGGACGATGTTTTTTGGTACTGGGTAGGAGAATCGAACTCCTATTGCGAGATTGAGAATCTCGAGTACTAACCGTTATACGAACCCAGCATTTTTGATTTGGGATTGCAAAGATAGGTATTTTTTTTGTCTCTCCAAATTTTTTCAATAAATTTGTAAATCATTTGTTACTCATTTTAATATTATTTGAAAATGACACTCATCAAATCAATTTCCGGAATTCGCGGAACCATCGGTGGAGAGCCCGGTAACGCTCTCACTCCCATTGACGTTGTCAAGTTCACTGCCGCTTACGCAGCTACACTGCCTCAGCGCAAGCCCAGGCCTAACGGGGAAAAGTATAAGATCGTAGTAGGAAAAGATGCCCGTATGTCCGGCGACATGGTAGAACAGTTGGTGGTAGGAACCCTCATCGGCTGTGGAATTGATGTGGTGAAGTGCGGCTTCGCATCTACTCCCACCACTGAAATGGCTGTTCTGTTTGCAAATGCCGACGGTGGAATCATCCTAACTGCAAGCCACAACCCCAAGCAGTGGAATGCACTCAAGCTCCTGAACGACAAAGGCGAATTCCTCACCGCCGCCCAAGGTCAGGCTGTCCTTGACCTTGCAGAGAAAGAAGACTTCAACTTCGCAGAGGTGGATAACCTTGGCACAATAGAGGAAGAAGACTTCACCGACAAACATCTGGATGCCGTTCTGGCCCTGCCTGCAGTGGACGTAGAGGCTATCAAGGCCGCTAAGTTTACCGTAGTTGTAGATGCTGTGAATTCTGTTGGCGGAATTATAATGCCCCGCTTGCTTAAGCGCCTGGGCGTTAAATGTATATGTCTTAACTGCAATCCTACCGGAGACTTCGCTCACAACCCCGAACCGCTCCCCGCAAACCTTGTTGATCTTTGCGAGACCGTAGTTAAGGAAAAGGCTGATCTGGGCGTTTCCGTAGACCCTGATGTAGACCGTCTGGCCTTCATTCAGGAGGATGGAAAACCCTTCGTAGAGGAATATACCCTTGTTTCAGTGGCCGATTATCTTTGCGAAATCGCAGAGAAGGAAGGCAAACCCATCGCAACTGTAAGCAACCTTTCCAGCACCCGCGCCCTGCGCGACGTAACTGAAAAGCACGGCGGCAAGTACTATGCATCCGCAGTAGGAGAGGTTAACGTAACCACCCTTATGCATAAGGTTGACGCCCTTATCGGTGGTGAAGGCAACGGAGGAGTCATCTATCCCGCCATCCACGCCGGCCGCGATGCTATGGTAGGCGTAGCCCTGTTTCTCAGCAACCTGGCCCATAAGAAGATGAAGGTCAGCGAGCTTAAGAAAACCTATCCCCAGTACTTCATCGCCAAGAATAAGATCCAGCTCAGTGACAGCGCTCTTATTGAGAAGATCCTGAACGAGCTCAAAGTTATCTACGCAAAGGAAAATATCAATGATATCGACGGCGTAAAGATCAACTTCGAGGCCAACAAGACCTGGGTTCACCTGCGTAAATCCAACACAGAGCCTATCATCAGGATTTACTCCGAGGCTAACACCATGGAAGATGCAGAAGCCCTTGGTAATGAGGTAATTAAGGTAGCACAGGATATTATTAACGGTAAGTAATGTTCTCTTTTAGAACCACACCGCTGGAAGACCAGACAGACAAGGCCTTGCTTGACGGCAAGGTGGGATGCTTCTGTACCCAGAACTGCTGGGATACGTACCGCGACAGGTATATGTATCAGCTCTTTGCAGAGCGCGGCAACCTTGGCCTGGTCATGAATCCCAGAGACGCAGAGCTGACTCCCGGCACCAATCATATTCAGTTTGACGGTGCCGGCCAGTTGGCTGGGCTGTCGGCCGTTGTGGTTGAAATTCAGGACGTTGGAGCACGTTACTTCAACTATACAAAGGACGTCTTTCGCCTGATGTCGGTATTGGCCACTATGGGCGATGATGCCCCGGCCTTGTATGTGGTGGACCACTTCAACCCGTCCGGCCGCTTTGTGGAAGGCTCAATTCCTACCGACGACCGTGAGGACTTCGTGCCCAAAGTGGCTCATCGTCACGGACTTACTCTAGGGGAGCTCTGTACGCTTTATTACAACGAGATTGGTGCGGCTTTCCCGCTCCATGTCATATCCGCCCATGCCAGCGACGCCACCAGGCAGCTTCTGCCCTGGACCATCGCCCCGGCATCTGACATCCCGGGAATGTTCACGTCCCTGATGTACAGCGGCGGCGGTTTGTGGAACAATACATCAATTACGCCCGGTATCGGAACATCGCGTCCGTACGAATACTTCGGTGCGCCGTTCATCAAGCCCGTCATGGACAAGATTCCCATGCCGGAGGGCGTGCTGATGCGTACCTGTTCCTTCACTCCCGCTGCCGGTCGCTATCAGGGCGAGCGTTGCTACGGCTACCAGATCATGCTGGTTCCGGGCTACGAATACCATTCCCTGCTTCATACCCTTCAGCTTGTTCGCTTCTTCAGCGAAAGGTATTCTCAGTTCGAGGTTTATCCGGAATTCTACAAGAAGCTTTCAGACCCCGTAATGGCCTCATTCATTACGGGGGAAATCTCTTTTACAGACTTGCGCGAACACGTTAAGCTTGAGGAACAGAAGTGGATTCGCAAGGCAAAACGCTTCTGCCTCTACGAAGACCAGCCGTTAAGAATGAAATAAACAGCGGACTTATGGACGTTGACTACAAAAAGATATTGAAAAAGGCGCTCAAGGTACTGAAGGTGCTGGGTATATGCATCGTAGTGCTTTGGGTAGTCCTGCTGGTAGTGCTGCAGCTTATGCTCACAGAAAATTTCCTGCGCGCTGCGGCGGAAAAATACCTGCCCGAGGTTATTGAGGGCGCGGATGTAAAGTTTGCGCACATCAGGGCATCGGCAATAAAAAGCTTCCCTAATCTTAGGGTAGAGATTGATAGCCTGACCATTACCTATCCGCATGAAAAATGGGCAGCCTACGACAGTCTGCCGGGTGTTCAGAACCGCCTGGCGAAGGCCGGCAGGGGAGAGGTGAGCGATACTCTTGCCAGCTTTTCAAATATTTCTGTATCAGTTTCTTACATAGCGCTGATAAAAGGGACGGTTTCTATAAGCGAGGCCGTAATGAAGGACAGCCGCGTGTTTGTCCGTCAGTTCGACAGTACGCAGTCCAACCTGAACGTATTCAAGTTTATGAATAGCGCTGCAGACAGCACTGCGGTAGAAGAGGAAGAAGGCGAGCCTGCGGACGTCGTCCTGCATCATATTGGCCTGAAGGGCCGGACAATGGCGGTATATACCAATACGGCGGATACGCTTTTTGGCGCGCTTGGAAGCCGCAATATAGACATCGACGGAACAATCGCACTTAGAAAGCCGCTGCATGCGAAGCTGTTTGTAGATATTGACAGCACCTTCGTCAGCGGTAGAACGGCAACCGATACGGTATCTGCCGGCTTCAAGCATCTTGACATCGACAGGCGTCATGGCTACCATCATATTACAGCTGAGGGCGGAACCTTCCTGGCAATGGGTGGCAGCGGCAGGATGATGCTTCCAATAAAGTTGGAAACCCTTTTGAAGTTCCCGGACTATACTCCTGACAAAATAAGTATCAAGCACTTACGCCTGAAGCTGGCGTCGCTGTCGCTTAAGGGCGAGAGTGATCTGGAGTTTATGGGAGACAGCCTTGGCATACGCGCAAAGGCGTCTGTAGATACATGTAACGTGCAGAAGCTGCTTAAGGATTTTGCACCGCTGATCGGTCCGGAGGCAGGGAAACTTAAATCGGACGCAAATGTGTCGTTCGATGTAGAGTGTAACGGCGTCATGGCCTTCGACCCCATGCGACTGCCGCAACTTACCGGACATCTGCTGATCCCGGAATCAAAAATTTCGCATGCGAATGTGCCTGAAGCCGGACGCATCGCCGCAGATATAGAATTCACTGCAGATAAGAAAGGCGTAGTTACTGCCAATGCCGGCAAACTGTCCGTGGCTTTTGCCGGAATCAAGTTGGACGGCAAGGGAACGGCAAAGAACCTTACCGGAGTGGACCCGCTGCTGACTATGGACGCATCGGCCTCTGCTGTCCTGGAAAAACTGAATACTTTCCTGCCTGACGGAATGACGGCTCAGGGTAGGGTGGATGCCAAACTGAAGGGTAGCGCCCGTTTGTCTGAATTCGGCCCCGGAAACTTTGCCGGAGCCAATCTGGAAGGCTATCTTGTGTCTGACGGCATCACCATTAAGGACAGTACAATGTTTGCATATCTTGGCAAGACGGATGTCCAGCTTACCAAGAAGCCTCGCAAGAGGGGAGACATTAACCAGATGATGCTCATGGTCGAGGGCCAGATAGACAGTGTCTATGCCGCTATGGGCCCAGTCATGAAGATAAGGGGCAAGTCTATGGATGTGGCTATCAGCGATGTCGATGCCTCTGTTCATGCCAACCGTCTGTCAATGATTGGCGAGGATTCCCTGTTTGTAGCTTTGCGTAACAGCCGTAACTATATAAGTATAAAGAAGGAAGTGACCGAGGGCGGAAAGACCGGCTATGTGGCCATTTCTTCCGATAACGAGGGGCTGTTCCTGCGCCAGGGCCGTCAGGCCGTGGGTCTGCGTAAAGCTCAGCTTTCCACCAATGGCAAGCGCCGCTTTGCGTCGCAGATGCGCAGCCGCCGGGAAAAGATGCTGGATTCGCTGCAGAAAATCTGGCCCGGTGTGCCCAGGGATTCCCTGTTCCGCAAGATGCTGCGTCAGAAGTACGGAGACCGTCGAAGCCGAGGTTACAGCCGCGAAGCCGCAATGTACGAGCAGGAAGACAAGGCCTTCCGTAGCCAGGATATCAGTCTGCGTTTGGATGAGTCCCTGGCTAAGTACTTCAGGGAGTGGGAGATTAACGGTTTTGTTAATGTTGAGCGCGGTTTTGCTTCTACGCCTTCATTCCCGCTTAGGACTCGCCTGTCCGGCCTTCAGGGCAGCTTCAACAACAATGAAGTCAAGATAGACAGCTTGGGCGTAAAGAGCGGCAAGTCAGATGTCGCTGCCAATGTTTCTATAACCGGACTGCGTCGCGCACTGCTCGGCCGCGGTAAGGTTACGGTAGACTTGAACGTCCATTCCAAATACTTGCATGCCAATGAGTTAATTGCGGCCATCGATGCTGGTCAGAGGTACGATGAGTCTCAGGACAACGTGGTTTCTGAAAACGAGCTTTCAGAGAGCAATGTGGTTACCATGGAATTGGATGACAGTGCGGCTCATGTTCCGTTCATTGTGGTGCCTGCAAACCTTAACGTAAGCATCGCCGTGACCGGCGATACTATCAAGTATTCATCGTTGATCATAGATTCCTTCAAATCTAAGATCTTGATGAAGGACAGGTGTTTGCAGCTTTCCGGTACAACCGCTACTTCAAACATGGGCAAGATATCGCTGGAGGGCTTCTATGCTTCGCGAAGCCGTCAGGATCTGAGCGTCGGCTTTGACCTTAACCTGAACGAGATTACTGCGGACAAGGTTATTACCATGATCCCTCAGGTAGATACTTTGTTGCCGCTGCTTAAAACATTCAGGGGCGAACTGGACTGCGAGTTCGCGGCCACATCGGCCCTGGATACAAACATGAACTTTATTCCGGAGACCATCAACGGTCTTATGGAGATCAACGGACATAATTTGACAATTGAGCAGAATAAGGCTATCCGCAAGATTACCAAGTTGTTACTGTTTAAGAACAAGAAGACCGGCGCCATTGACGAAATGTCCGTACGCGGCATAATAGGGGATAACCAGATGGAGATATTCCCGTTCAACCTTACGGTGGACAGGTATAAGCTGGCCCTGGGCGGCCTGCAGAATTTTGACGGCTCGTTCCAATACCATCTGAGTGTGCTCAAGTCCCCGATTCCTTGGAAGTTCGGCATTAACATAAAGGGTAATTTTGACAAGTGGAAGCTTCGCTTCGGCGGTGCCAAGTACAAGAAGATCGATACTCCTGTGTATACAAGACAGCTTGATACGGCTCGCAGGAATCTGCTTACATCCATAAGGTCCATTTTCGATAAGGGTGTGGCTCTTGCACTTGAAGAGAACCGATCTGAGATGTCCGGCATCAAGTCTGCGGATTATTCTGCCGTGGCTGTTTCGGGTGCCGAAGTAGAGACTGCCGATACCTTGAGTTCATGGCAGCTGAAGCAGATGGATTCAATGGTTGTGGCCAATGATTCCCTGGAGCTGAGGGATTCTCTGGTACGAGACTCCCTTGTCAGAGATTCCTTGCTGATTAAGCCGGCGCAGCCGGAAGAGGCAAAAACTGCGGAGCCTTTGGCTGCTGCTTTGGAGAATAAAAAATTTGTACTATCTTTGCAACCCTTTCGGACTCAGATTGTAGCAGCTTCCCAAGGCTACCTTCGGCGACGGGCACGTGTTACTGCCTTCCGGAAGGTTTCGCGGGTGTGTTGAAATTGGTAGACAAGCTAGACTTAGGATCTAGTGCCTACGGCGTATGGGTTCGAGTCCCTTCACCCGCACTTTAGTGATACGACCCCCAAAAGTTAGACAAAAAACTTTTGGGGGTCACATCATAGGATGTCGGGGCCTTTTCTTTTCTATAAACAAGGAATTTATAGACATAAATATCCTTTCCTTATTACCCCCTCCAGAAGGGTTCCGGGAATGATGCGCCTGACTGCATTCACCACGGCATTCAGTTTTGCCTCGTGAATGTAATCGGTACGGATAACAAGGGAGATGGTCCTGCCTGGCACGGGATCCACGATGGGACGAAGGCAATTCTGCTGGCTGTACAGGATGAAGTTGGAATGCGTCTCAGGGATGATGGTAATGCCCCCATTCTCGTTGACAACTTGAATAAGGATGCCCACGCGGCCTCCCTCAAAGAATCGGTCGTAAGTGATTTCACCAGATTTCAGTTCCGACGGATCCAATAGACGAAGACCGTCACGGATAATCCAAACTGGCTGCTCTAGAATGCTTTCCATGCGGATGCTTTCCTGTGCGTATACGGGATTATTGGATGCGACATAGGCCAAGAAGCGTTCGTGATAAAGGGGAATCTCCAACAGGTCCACATCCCGTACCGGCCCCGCCATTATACCCATATCCACCTCGGCTTTCCTGAGTTTGTCCTTGATGGTATCAGTGAGCATTTCCTCCGTTTGAAGGGCAATAGAAGGATAATTCTCGCCGAAGTATTTGAAAAAGCCAGGAACCAGCACCGGCGCCACCGTTGAAATCAGGGCAATCTTCAGTGGCCCGGTAAGCGTTTCTTTTTCTGTGCGGGTCATTTCGGAAATCTGCTCCACATTATAAAGAACCACCTTTGCACGGTCAATGACTTTCCGGCCAATCTCGGTGGGCGCCAGCGGATGGGCATCCCTGTCAAAGAGCCGTACGTCCAATTCTTCTTCCAGTTTCTTGACCATCAGGCTAAGAGTGGACTGAGTTAAGCCGCAAGCCTCGGCCGCTTTCCCGAAGTGCCGATAATCGTCGATGGCGATGATATAGCGTAGTTGCTGAAGAGTCATGACCTTTCCGTTAATTGATTTTTTCAATGCAAAGATAAAAATATTTGTATTGATAAATGGATTTTGGCAGAATATCTTTGCCCCGTCAATTCATTATTTATGAACTGGAGGCTCATCACTTGGTATTTCGGCGTCTCGTTGCTCCTGGTAGCAGCGCTAATGACCTTGTCCGGTATCGTGGCATGCTGTACAACCGGCGATGAAAGCCGCACGCCACTTCTTTTCTCAGCCTACCTTACCGGTACGGTCGGTTTCTTCTCGTTAATCTTTGTACGCAAAAGTCAATACAGACTCAGTTTCAAAGAAGGAAACTGTATCGTGGTAGGAGCCTGGCTACTTTCCTGTCTGTTTGGGATGATGCCCTTCCTCTTCTACGGCAGGGAGTTTACTCCCATCAATGCACTCTTTGAAAGCGTTTCCGGTTTTACTACTACCGGAGCCTCCATCCTGAATGACATCGAGTCTCTTCCGCGCGGCCTGCAATTGTGGCGCATTTCCACAGCCTGGGTGGGCGGCATAGGCATCGTCACCCTTTTCTCTATGCTCGCCGGGAAGTCCGACAAAACCACTTTGTCCAGGGCCGAAATTTCCAATGTCGCACGCGAATCTCTGGCCGGGGAAAAGAATGGAAGCTTTGCCAACCGGATGCTCATCACCTATATCGCTTTGACGTTCGTTACACTCTTTTCCCTGAAACTCACCGGAATGGGATGGTTCGATGCCACTACAAACGCCATGTCCGCATGTAGCACCTGCGGTTTTTGCACCCGGAATACAAGCATTGCTTTTTATGCCAATCCTGCAGCAGAGACGGTCCTAACCGTCGCCATGCTTGCCGCAGGTGTCCATTTCGGAATTCTTTTCCTGGCTTTCCTTAAGGGCAGACCCCGTTTCATCTGGAAGTCCGAGACTATCAAGGTTTTCCTCTCCTTGGTAGGCATTGCCATCGTCATCGTCACGGCTGATCTTATGCTCAGAGGGCATTACTCCTCTTTTGCCCAGGCTCTCCGTGACGCCTCCTTTCAGGTGGCATCCATATCAACGACTACAGGCTTTGCTACGCAGGACACCACGCTCTGGCCCCCGCTCAGTATGTCGGTACTGATCATCTGTTCACTCATCTGCGGTTGTTCCGGCTCCACCTCCGGCGGCATCAAAGTGAACCGGGCCATTCTGGCGGCAAAGGGAATTTACCGGAAAGTGAAACTGACCGTGGAACCCAACGGAATCTACTTTGTCCGGGTGGACGGCAGGGCACGTTCAGAAGAACAGATAAGCGATGCCTATGCCTATATTATCTGCTACCTCATCCTGATGGTCGTTTTCGCTGCCGTCAACATCGCATTCGGAGAGGACTTAACTACTGGCATCACTGCTTCCATAGCCTGCATCGGCAACGTCGGCCCAGGTTTCGGCGACGTTGGATCCATGTCTAATTATTCAGATTTCCCGGCCATTCTAAAGTTTACCGGAATGATAGAGATGCTCATCGGACGACTGGAGATATTTCCGGTGCTTTACCTCTTCCGCTCAATCAAGAAAATAGGAATGTAACTGACCGTTACTATTTAGAGGGCTCCCACTTGCAGCGGACGGGGGAGACGATGGCGCCTTCTTTCTTGAGTTCAGCAAAGGCTTTGTCAACTTCTTTGCGGTCGATACCGGTGATTTCTGCAATCTTGCCGGCATTCACGGGTGCGCCGAATTCGCGCATTGCCTGTAATACTTTTTCTTTCATAATAATAGATGTTTGGTTATTGTTTAAGCTGTTTGATGATATCATCCAGCATGCCGAAGAGGCCTGGAACGGTTTCCGGAGTTACACTTTCGCAGATGACGGCGTTGCCGACGGTCTCGGGGACATCGGTCAGTTTCTTCTGAAGGTCACGCCCCTTCTTCGTTAGCTTCACAATCATCTGGCGGGCATCCTCCTTGCCCTTGCTGCGGGTCACTATACCCTCGGCATCCATCCTTTTCAGAAGGGGAGTGACGGTGTTGGTCTCCAGCAGCAGGCGTTTCGCGATGTCGTTTACCGGCTGCTCATCCTTCTCCCACAGCACAAGTAGCACCAGATACTGAGGGTAAGTAAGACCATGCTCACCCAGCAGGGGATGATACGCCTGGGTTATCAGCCGGGAAGCAGTGTAAAGCCGGAAGCAGAGCTGGTTCTCAAGTTTGAATTTTTCTTCAATCATAACATTTCTTCAATATCCTTCTCAAAAGAGGCAGGCTCGGCAACGGGAGCAAAGCGTTTGACGATGGTGCCGTCGCGGCTGATCAGGAATTTGGTGAAGTTCCAAAGAATGTCGCTATCCTTTTCCACGCTTTTGCTAAGGCCTTTCAGCAGTTTGTGTGTTGCTTTTGCCTTAAGACCTTTGTATTCTTCGGTGGGAGCGGCCGATTTCAAATAGGTATAGACAGGACTCTCTTCAGGACCGTTTACGTCTATCTTTTTCATCAGCGGGAAGGTGACGCCGTGGTTGATGCGGCAGAACTCTGCAATCTCCTCGTCGGAGCCGGGCTCCTGATGGGCAAACTGGTCGCAGGGGAAGCCTACGATAGCCAGTCCACGGTCTTTATACTTCTGGTACAGTGCCTCCAGGCCATCGTACTGCGGAGTGAAACCGCACTTGGATGCGGTGTTTACAATCAGGAGAACTTTGCCCTCAAACTGAGCGAAGTCAAATTCAAGACCCTTGTTGTTCAGGGCCTTGAAGTCATATATCTTTGCCATCTTACAGTTGCTTTACAAGCAGTTCTGCATACTTCTCACCAAGTTTGGAGAGACCCTGAGCTGCGAAGATCTTGCTTTCTACCTTGTGCTGGAGAGACTGGGCTGCGAGGCCGGTGGCGTAGGCCTGAAGGGCCTGGATTGATTTGTTCTTATCCATGATGTTTAAAAATTTAGTTGTTATTTATGTCGTTCGCGATGCAAATATACAACTTTATTTTTATATCGCAAGCGATATTTTGAAAAAAGAAGCACTTGCCGATGATTAATTGAACTTTAAAAAAGATTAATTATATTTGCGTAACAAAAACGTTATTGTTATTACTGGCGCAAACGATACATTTTATTGTTCAATGAAAAAGTTAATTCTATCCTTGGTTATGGCAGCATTCGCCCTTTCCTGCTCACAGGACAAATCTCAGAAGGTTCTTGTCCTATATTATTCCCAGACCTCAAACACAAAGGCCGTAGCAGAACAACTTCAGGCTGCCCTTGGCGCAGACATTGAGGAGATTGTTGCCGTCAATCCTTACGACGGAGACTTTGGCGCAACCATAGATCGTTGCCGTAAAGAGATGGAAGAGCATGTTATCCCTGAAATCCAGCCGGTTAAGGCTGACATCAATTCCTATGATGTAATCTTCCTTGGATATCCCGTTTGGTTCGGTACTTATGCTCCGCCGGTTGCGGCTCTTTTGGAAACAACGGACTTCAGCGGTAAAAAGATTGTCCCGTTCTGCACCTTCGGTAGCGGCGGACTTGATTCCAGTGAAAAGGCTCTGAAAGAGAAACTTCCCAAGGCAGAAATCCTTCCTGGATATGGCGTACGTGCAGCTCGCATGGATGCTGTTCCCGCAGAACTCGACCGCTTCCTGAAGGCCGGAGGCTATATCGCCGGTGAATATACCCCTCTTCCTGAATTCTCTGAAAGCCATGCTGTATCAGAGGAGGAGGCAGGCATTTTTGATGCTGCTGTCGGTTCATATCCGATGATTAACGCCACTGCCGTGGAAGCTGCGTCCCGCACCGTTCCGGAAGGCGTCGAGTACTTTTTCACTGCCGATGATAAAAACGGCCAAATCAAGGTTTACGTGCTGGTAGAAAACGACCGCGACCCGGTCTTCACCCAGGTAATCAGATAAACAAATCTGTTAGAAAAAGCATTTGGACATGAAACGTCTGTTTTTGGTTTTGATGGCAGTGGCCTTGGCTGCCGAGTGCCTGGCTCAGGGCGTCAAAGTGGGACCCTGGGTATGCAATACGCGTGAGAATTCCGTGACTATACTTTGGACAAGCGAGGTTCCCGGAATGGCTTTCCTTGAACTGGAAGACGGTACCCAAAAGTATGAAACCTTTGCTGGCAGGCGTATCTTCGGACGTCTTCACAGCATTACACTGGGTGGACTGAATGCCGGCCAGGTGGTTAAGTACCGCGTATGCGGACAGAACCTGACGGACGGCTCAAACGCCCGCAAACCCAAGTTCGGGGATTATTATAAGGGGGACTGGCATCAGGTACGTACCCTGAATTCCAAAGCCGGGAGCTGCCGCTTCTCTGTCTTTAACGACATCCACATGCGTATTGACAAATACGCAGCTCTGGCCGGTCAGGTCGATTCCGCAGCAACGGACTTTATCTTCCTTAACGGAGATATCACCTCTGCTGGAAACTATGTACTGGACTCTGCGGTAAAATATGCCATCCAGCCGCTTGGAAGCGTTGCGAACGGACATCCTCTCTTCTTTGGAAGGGGTAACCACGAGGGCCGCGGAGACAACGTTCAGCTCTTTGCGCAGATCTATCCCAACTCTACGCCCGCGCCGTTCTATTACACCTTCCGCCAGGGTCCGGTAGCCTTCATCGTCTTTGATGCAGGAGAAACCGGCCAGGAGCGTTCTATTCTTTTCAGTGGCGGTACGGTGTACGAGGAGTATCTGAACGACCAGCTGGAATGGGCCCGCGAAGCCGTTCTTGAACCGGAATTCAAAGACGCACCCGTTCAGATTTGCATTCTTCACGTGCCTATGTTCGACCATCCGGACAAGAAGGATTATCTTATCCAGCGCTGGCTGCACCATCATTTCACGGACTTCCTGAACAAGGCCGGCATCGACCTTATGATAGGTGCCGATATCCATGAATTCATGCTGTACGAGGCCGGATCGATGGGCAACAATTATCCTATTATCGTAAATGACGATGCACGCCGAATGGAGGTTGAATGCGTCCAGGGCGGTCCTATCAAGATAAAAACCTTCAACGCAGAAGGCAAAATGGAGTTCAGCAGAGATTTCTCTATTAACAGGAAATAATTATGGAAAGTCCATTTATTTACTACCGCCAGGTAACAGGGAAGAACTTCCTCGGCCATGAAAAAGAATGTTCAATCCTGGGTAATCTTTTGCAGCAGGGAGAACACGTGGCCGTGTATGCTCCGCCAAAAAGCGGAAAGTCTTCCATGATCAAGCAGACCCTGATGAGTATTCGCATCAAGGGCTTCCAGTTTACGGTAGGCGAGTTCAACCTTGTGAACATCCGCGACGGGCAGACCTTCCTGTCCCGTTACGGCAGCACCGTGCTTCGTGCTGTAGCCGTATCTCCCGGAGAGTATGAAGACCTGATTACCAGGTACTTCCAGGGTACGCACTGGGTATTTGACCGCAGGGCCTATGAAGAAAAGGATATAATCCTGTCTGCTAACTGGGAGCTTGACGACAATGACATCCAGGCCGTCCTTTCCCTGCCGTTCAAGATAAGCAAGGACAAGGGGACAAACCTCATCCTTATAATGGACGAGTTCCAGAATGTATTGCTGCCAGAAGAAGGCCACAGGATTTGCTCCATACTGAGCCGCATAATGGAAGAAGACATCAAGGATAATGAGGTCCCGGGCCGATGCAGCCTTGTTTTCTGCGGTTCGATGGTAAATGCGATGGACCAGATTTTCCGTCATACAAACTGGTTCTACCGTATGGTGACTACGGTCCCCGTCGTCCCTCCCGACGAAAAGGTTATCATTGACTATATTCATAAGGGCTTCATGCTGGGCGGCAAGGAAATTGACAGATCCCTGCTTCACGGAGTCTGCAGGCTGTTCCGCTGCGACATGTGGTACATCAACCACTTTATGGCGATATGTGACTCATTGACAAGAGGTTACATTGTTGAATCCATGCTGATGGATGCACTTCGCATCATCATATCTATTCATGAACCGCGGTTCTTTGCCATCATGGAAGGCCTGACTACCTTCCAGATAAGCCTGCTGAAGGCAATACTTGACGGGAACACCCGCTTCAGCTCGTCGGAAGTTATCAGGCAGTACAATATGAACAGTTCCGCCAATGTAAAGAGGCTCAAGGAAGCCCTGATGAAAAAAGAAATCATTTACTTCGATGCTAACGACGAGCCGGTTATAACCGACCCTCTGTTCGAGTATTGGGTTCGTAAATACTATTTTGGAGAAGCTTAGCCATGGCAACTAAAAGAAAACTCGTAGTACTCACCGGCGCCGGTGTAAGCGCCGAAAGCGGCCTTGACACTTTCCGCGACAGCGGCGGCCTCTGGGGCAAGTATGACCCCCAGGAAGTTGCTTCCATAGAAGGCTGGCACAGGAACAAAGCCTTGATGATTGATTTTTACAACGATCTGCGTTCCGGACTCAAGGATAAACAGCCCAACAAGGCCCACAAGCTGATCGCCTCTCTGGAAGATAAGTTCGATGTTACGGTAATCACGCAAAATGTTGATAATCTGCATGAAAGGGCCGGCAGCACCCGTATCATCCACCTTCACGGAGAACTTACGAAAGTTCGTCCGGAGGTAGGGGAGTACGACCGTACCTTCTCTGAAAAAGAGGTTATCGATATCGGCTACGGCACCATCGCCCTTGGAGATAAGGCTCCTAACGGCAGCCAGTTGCGTCCGCACATCGTCTGGTTCGGCGAATCCGTCCCCAAGATTGAAAGGGCGATAGAAGAAGTAGAGAAGGCCGACATCATGCTGATTGTGGGCACTTCGCTGCAGGTTTATCCGGCCGCCGGACTGTACAGGTACGCAGACCCTCATATCCCCATTTATCTGATTGACCCTAAAGAAGTTGCGGTGTATGATGGCCGAATCAAGCAGATTTGCGCCGTAGCATCGGTTGGAATGGAAGAATTTATTAAAAAAATTGAGGGCTAAAGTATTGTAAATCAAAAATAATTTCTACCTTTGCAGTCCGCTATAGAAAAAGGGGGTGGAAATTAGATGATTATAGTACCTGTAAAAGAAGGCGAAAATATTGAGAGAGCTCTCAAGAGATTCAAGAGAAAGTTTGAAAAGACCGGTGCCATTCGTGAGCTCCGTGCCAGGAAGAATTTTGAAAAGCCTTCAGTAAAGAAGAGAATCCAGATGCAGAAAGCTATCTATGTACAGCATCTGCAGCTTTTGGATGAGCAGTAATTGCTCCATATATTATTTATGACCGATGAGCTCATAAAGATCCGCCCGGGAGGGAACGGACGCTTACGGTTCAAAAACTTTAAGAGTTTTTTATAACAATGTACGCAATTGTAGACATTGCTGGACAGCAGTTTAAAGTAGAAGCTGGTTCCAAGATTTTTGTCAACAGGCTCGCTGCAAAGAAGGACGAGACCGTAGAGTTTGACAAAGTGCTCCTTGTAGAGAATGAGGGTGCAGTTAAAGTTGGTGCTCCCTATGTTAAGGGCGCCGTTGTAAAGGCTACCGTTATTGCCGACGATGTAAAGGCAAAGAAGGTGCTCGTATTCAAGAAGATCCGTCGCAAAGGTTTCCAGAAGCTGAACGGTCACCGTCAGAAGCTCACCTGGATCCGTGTTGATGCTATCGCTTAACAATTTGAGGAGGAATTAATTATGGCACATAAAAAAGGTCAATCAAGTTCTAAGAACGGTCGTGAATCACAAAGCAAACGACTCGGCCTCAAGAAGTTTGGCGGTCAGATTGTAAAGGCAGGCAATATTATCGTACGTCAGAGGGGTACAGTTCACAACCCTGATACTAACGTAGGTATGGGTAAGGATCACACTCTTTACGCACTCGTTGACGGTACCGTTAAGTTCACCCGCAAGAGAAACGACAAATCATACGTGTCCGTAGTTCCCTTTGAGAACTAAGGTCCCGTGTATGGTGAAAGAAATTAAGAGGACTGCACTCGGGATCCGTGTGCGTCCTCTTTTTGTTTAAATACAAAAGTTATGTTGACGCTGAAAGTGCTCCGTGAGAACCCGGAGCTTGTAATCAAGAAGCTGGCAGTCAAGAACTTCGATGCTGCCGGCCTGGTTAAGGAAATCATTGCCTTGGACGACAACCGCAAGGCTCTTCAGACCAAAAGCGATGCCCTTCTGGCAGAGCAGAAGAAGTATGCCGCCCAGATTGGTCAGCTTATGAAGCAGGGCCAGAAGGCAGAGGCAGAGGCTGCAAAGGCAGAAGTTGCTGCCCTCAAGGCCCAGTCAAACGACCTTCTTGCACAGGCAGATGAAAACAACAAGGAGCTGGAAGCTAAGCTTGTACTCCTTCCCAATATGCCCTGCGACCTTGTTCCTGAAGGAAAAGGTGCAGAGGACAACGTAGTTGTAAAGATGGGCGGCCCGGAGCCTCAGCTCCCCGAAAACGCCCTCCCTCACTGGGAACTTGCAAAGAAGTACGACATCATTGATTTTGACCTTGGCGTCAAGATTACCGGTGCCGGCTTCCCTGTATACAAAGGCAAAGGCGCACGTCTCCAGAGAGCCCTTATCAACTATTTCCTTGACAAGAATACCGCTGCCGGTTACAAAGAGGTAGAACCCCCTGTAATGGTTAACGCTGCATCAGGCTTCGGTACCGGCCAGCTTCCGGACAAAGAGGCTCAGATGTACTATTGCGGTCTTGACGACTTCTATCTTGTTCCTACCGCAGAGGTTCCTGTAACCAATATTTTCAGGGACGAGATTCTTGCCCCAGAGGCCATCCCCCAGAAGCTTACCGCTTACACTCCTTGCTTCCGCCGCGAGGCCGGTTCTTATGGCAAGGACGTTAGGGGACTTAACCGTCTGCATCAGTTTGACAAAGTCGAGATCGTTCGCGTAGAGAAGCCGGAGAATAGCTATGCTGCTCTGGATCAGATGGTTGCACATGTAGAGGGTATTGTAAACGAGCTCGGACTCAAGTACCGCATCCTTCGTCTTTGCGGCGGCGACATGAGCTTCACCTCTGCAATTACCTATGACTTCGAGCTTTGGTCAGCAGCACAGGGCCGCTGGCTGGAGATTTCTTCAGTTTCTAACTTCGAGAGCTATCAGGCCAACCGCCTGCACCTCCGCTACCGCGACGAGAATGGCAAGACTCAGCTTTGCCACACTCTTAACGGAAGCTCCCTGGCACTGCCAAGAGTGGTAGCCGCCCTGCTGGAAGACAACCAGAAAGACGGTTACATAGAGATCCCGGAGGTCCTCAGGCCTTACACCGGATTCGATCGCATTGACTAAAGAAAAAATCATACTCGGAATTGACCCCGGAACCAACTTGCTTGGTTTCGGGATCATCCGTGTAACAGGCCGCAAGGCAGAATACGTAGACATGGGTGTCCTTGACCTGCGTAAAGACAAAGATCCCTATGACAAACTGAAAGCTATCTACGACTGCATAACAGAGGTCTGCAAGAATTACCAGCCGGACGAAATGGCCCTTGAGTCGCCATTCTACGGCAAAAACGCACAGGTTATCCTGAAACTGGGACGCGCCCAGGGCACAGCCATGATGGCCGGCCTGCAATATGGCATCAAGGTGTATGAATATGCCCCCAGAAAGGCCAAGGAGGCCATTGTGGGCAATGGCGCGGCTTCCAAGGAGCAGGTGCAGATCATGTTGGAAAAGACCCTTGGCGTCAAGCTTGATGCCCGTCATTTGGATGCCACCGATGCCCTTGCCATCGCCATGTGCCACTTCTATCAAAGCACCAACCCTCTTGCATCCGCATCTTCTTCCCAGGGTTGGGAATCTTTCATCAAGAATAATCCTGACAGAATCAAATAATTTTTTGATTTTGTTTTAAACTATACGTAGTATAGTCTGTCTAAGTAAGCGATGTATTTTTGAAACAACGCAAGTATGACACTTTTTAAAAGAACAGCCATTGTTGTTTTGGCTCTCATTCTTTTTCCTGTAGCCGTATTGGCTCAGTCCCGTTCAACTATCACCTTGAAACTCAAGGACGCTTCTACCGGTGAAGCAGTATCCTTTGCCACCGTCACCCTTACAAAAACAGGGGAGACCAAGCATTCCAAGTATGTGCTCAGCGGCGAGGATGGCTCTGTCAAGATAGAAGGCGTAGCTGCAGGTAATTACACCCTCAAGGCAGAACTCCTTGGTTACAAGGCATTTGTAAAGCAGCTTTCAGTAGAAAAGGGCAAGAACCAGGACCTTGGCGCACAGGAGATGGATGTTGATAGGCAGATGCTTGATGCAGCCAGCATCACCGCAGCCGGTAACCCCATTATCATGAAGAAGGATACCATAGAGTATAACGCAACCTCCTTCAAGACGACGGATAACGACATGTTGGAAGACCTTCTTAAGAAACTCCCCGGCGTGGAGATCAGCGAGGATGGAACCGTAACTGCAAACGGCAAGACCATTAACAAGATAACCATCGACGGCAAGACCTTCTTCCTGGACGACCCCCAGCTTGCCACAAAGAATATTCCCGCAAAGATTATCAACAAGGTAAAGGTTGTTGACAAGAAGTCAGAGCAGGCCCAGTTTACCGGCATCGACGACGGTGAAGAAGAGACGGTCATCGACCTCTCCATCATGCCCGGTATGATGAAAGGCCTCTTTGGAAATGTGATGGGCGGCGGCGGACATGACTGGAAGGCTTCTGAAAGCGGTCAGAGCATCAAGACTGACAACGGCGACTATCGTTATCAGGGTGCTGCCTTCGTTGGAAAATTCACTGAAAAGACCCAGCTCAGCCTTATCCTTAACGGCAACAATACCAACAACCGTGGTTTCAACGACCTTGCAGGAAGCATGATGCAGGGTATGCGTGGCGGCGGTGGTGGAATGGGCCGTGGCCAGGGTGGTTTTGGTGGCAACAATGGTATCACCACCTCATGGATGGGCGGCCTCAACGGCAACTTCACCCTCTTTGACGACAAGAAGGAGCTTGGTAGCAACTACCTTTACAACTCTACCCGCAAGCATGTAGAAGAGTCCAGCGTAAAGACCACTCACATGGACGGTTACGACCTCATCTACAACAACCTTAACGGCTTCAACAATACCAACAGCTACGGCCACCGTTTTGGCGCCCGTATGGAGCACAAGTTCTCAGAGAATACCTCTCTGCTCTTCCAGCCCAGCTTCAACTTTGGTAAGGGCGACTATCACGAGTATTCTCCGTTCGATACTTATTATGATAATCTTAACGGTACGGTGACCAGAAAGAACGACGGTTTCACCAATACCACCGGAGACAACAATAACTTCTCTGCAAGCGGCTTCCTGCTTCTGCGCCAGAGACTTGGAAAGCCCGGCAGGACGGTTTCCGCCAACTTCCGTTACAGCTTCTCCAAGAACAAACTGGACGGCTTTAACCAGAGCCTTACCAATACCTACGACAACAACGGCGACGTTGCCGATGCTGCCATCGTCAACCAGAGGTTCCATCAGACCCGCAACCAGAGCAGCCTCTCCGGCCGTGTGACCTATACTGAACCCCTTGGCAAGAACTTCTACCTGGAGGCAAACTACCAGCTCAGCTGGAACAAAAATACATCGGACAAGGATACTTACAACTCAGGCGCCGTATCTGTTTTTGATGCAGAGCACCTGAACTACAACCGTACAGGCGAGACCCGCGACGATAACTACAGTAACAGCGTCCTTAACCGCTACTACAACCAGACCATCGGCGGTAACATCAAGTATCAGAAAGAGAACTTCAACTTCCAGGTTGGTGTAAGCGCCAATCCTACCGATACTCACAATGAGACCAACGGCCGCGAGTATAACAACAAGGTTGTGAACTGGTCCCCTCAGGTAATGATGTGGTCAGACCTTAGCGAGAACACCAATATCAGACTCTTCTACTTTGGCCGTACCTCACAGCCTTCTACCTCACAGCTCATGGCTGTTCCGGATAATACCAATCCTCTTAACGTAAGCTTCGGTAACCCCAACCTAAAGCCTTACTTCAACCACAACCTTCGTGGCGAGTTCAGGCTTACCAACAAGAAAACCTTCACTTCCATCAACCTTAACCTCAATGGTAGCATGACAAAGAGCCCTATAGTAAACGCTACATGGGCCGGCACCAACGCCGCTCAGTTCAGCCTGCCTGTCAATGGTTCAGACTCTTACAGCGCAAGTGCACGTCTCTTTATCAATACTCCTATCGCAAGGTCCAACTTCACTATTTTCTCCATGACGATGGGCTCTTACAGCCAGTCCTCTTCATTCATCGGCAAGAATGCCCTTGACATGAGCGAGTACTACGATGCAGAAAAGGGTGAGTTCTATTACGATAAATTCTTTACCAAGTTCCCCAATCTTAAGAAGGCAAGCGAGTTTGCCCAGAATACCACCCGCAGTTACACTGCAATGGAAAGGATCAGGCTTACTTACCGCATCACCAACCTTGAGATTTCTGCCGGCGGCCGTACCCGTATGTCCAAGGCTAGCTATTCTTACGGAAACGTAAAGGCCAGCACAACATGGAACAACCAGGTTGACGGTAGCTTCAATATCACCCTGCCTGCAGGCTTCGGCTTCGTTACCGATGCAAGGTACAACTGGTACAACGGCTATACCGTAGCACAGGACAGCCAGTTCATCCTGAACGCCCAGGTAAGCAAGCTGCTCTTCAACAATGCAGTAACCCTTACCGTTAAGGCTTACGACCTCTTGAACAAGGCAAAGAACCTTACCGTTACAGATACTGCCAACTACAGGTTGGAGTCAATCAACAACACCCTTGGCCGGTATGTGATGGTATCACTTACCTTCAGGTTCGGAAACTTTGGTAACTTGAAGAATGCGCGCGGTCCCATGGGCGGTGGCCCCGGCGGCAGACGTCCCCCGCGCTTCTAGTCCTTATAGTATAGATCTTTGATCACAAGGGCGCTCAGCGTCATTCCAAAAATAGCTGTAATCGGGGCCGTAGAGCCGTTGGTTACAGCTTTTTTTGCGTCCAACGGGCTGTCGATATCCCCGCTGCCGGCGCGGACAGTACCCTTGTTGGGAAGGACTTCGTCGTCGTAGACGCAGTAGAACTTTTTGTCCGGCATTATGCCTTTCTGATGCATCCTTTTGCGGATGGCGGCGGCAAGAGGGCAGCCGCGAACCTTCCAGAACTCTGCCACGCGAACCTTTGTGGGGTCTACCTTGCAGGCTGCACCCATGGCGCTGAACAGTTTGGCCTTGGCGCGGCTGGCTGTTACAAGAAGGTAGAGTTTATCCTTCAGGCTGTCGATGGCGTCAATAATATAGTCGTAAGATTCAAGATCGAAGCTGTCTGATGTCTGGTCTGAATAGACCTCCTGGATGGCGGTAATTTCCGCCTCCGGGTTAATGTCCAGCAGTCTTTCGCGCAGGGCCTCGGCTTTTGGCCGGCCAATTGTTTTGACCGTTGCCATCAGCTGCCTGTTAAGATTCGTAGGGTTGACGTTGTCTGCATCGACTATGGTCAGGTGGCAGATGCCGGAACGGACAAGCCCCTCTGCGCACCAGCTGCCCACACCTCCAAGACCAAAGATAATAACCTTGGCCTCCTTGAACCTTTGCATAATGTCGTCACCCACAAGAAGGCGGGTTCTGTCGTAAAGGGCGTTCTCCATAAGTTATTTTCTCAGGTTTTTGGGAATGAATCGGCGGCTTATAAGAATAAGGAGCAGCAATACGAACATAAGGCCGCAAATCCTGCCTATAACATCGCCGGTCCGTACAAAGAAGGTAATGTCGTCATGCAGGGCTATCTTGCCCGTGAGGACGGTTTTCTCCATCCAAGGGCCGCGGGCCTCAACTTCTCCAAGACTGTTGATGAAGCCGGATATGCCGGTGTTGCCGCAACGGGCTATGTCACGGCGCAGCTCAATTGCGCGCAGGCGGGCATAGCTGAAGTGCTGCCTGTAGCCGGGAGTATCGCCCCACCAGGCGTCGTTGGTTATGATGGTCAGGGCCCTGGCTCCTTTGCGTACATAGCCGGTGCAGTATTCTCCGTATATGGATTCATAGCAGATGGCGCAGCCTACGGGAATTTTGGCCCCGTCCCTGCTCACTACATCCAGAAGCGAAATCTCATCCTGGGCAACGTCCCTTGCCATATATCCGCCCAACCAATTGTCCAGCGGAATAAAGATCTTGGGGTAGGGGGTAAGCTCCGTTCCAAGGACCAGTTTTGATTTATGGAAAATCTGGCTGCGGTCCGTGCCGTCCAGCATCAGTGCAGAGTTATGGGTGTTGAACCAAATGCCTTCTCCGGCCTGCCAGGCCAGTATATTAGGCGCCTGCTTCTGGAAATAGTATGTCTTTGTTGCGGCTCCCAGAATGACATTGGTGCCGGGGCGTCTTGCTGCCAGGGCGTTTATAAACTTGACGGTATTGTCTTCCTGCGGATAGTTGGTGGGGACGTACCTGGTGAAGGTCTCCGGGGTCAGTACCATCACCACCTTGGCTGCCGTATCTGTTTTTGCCAGTCCTTCTTCAATCAGCGGAGCGATGATGCCGTTCTGCTGGGCCTGACTCATCGATACGAACTTATGGTAGGGATCGATGTTCGGTTGTGCGATAACCACATCCAGTTGCTCTTTTGCGGCATCGGCTTTCCTGTTATTATATACAATTGCCGACAGTACGATGGGGCCGGCGAAAAGCAGCAACACTCCTGCCGCACAGTACCTTTTGGCCCATGCCGTCCAATAGGCGAAACGGCCCTCGGCCGCAGAAACCAGAAGCCCGAATACAGACAGGTTGCAGGCCCAAATCCATAGTGAGCCGCCAAGCGTGCCGGTGAATTCGTACCACTGGATAATGTTGGTGTTGTTGGCAAAGGCGTTGCCCAGCACAAGCCAGGGGAAGGATATCTGGGTATCGAAGTACCAATGCTCCCAAGCTATCCACATCACCATCAGGAAAATGTAAGGCAGCACGCCGCGAAGCAGTTTTTTGCTTGCCCTGAAAAGAGCCCAGATCACGGACATCTGCGCCGCATTGGCCAGGATTGCAAACAGTCCGCCGCCAAGGGTAGCGTTGCATATCCACCACACAGTAATTGCATTCCAAGCCGTGAATGTGCCGTAATGCCATAGCCAAACCTTGCGGACTTTAAGGTCCGATGCAATCTTGTCAAGACAAAGAAGCGGTACAAGTCCGACAAGGGCCAGGGGGCCGAGACCGTTGACCAGAAATGGCAAGGACATCAGCAGCGCTGTGGCAAATGCCAGCACTAACATGACCGGAGTATGCTTTTTAAGGCTCATATCGGTACAAATATAGTATATTTCAAGGAAAAGTGTTATTTTTGCAAAGATATGTTAATGGATATTCTAAAAGCCTTCCTTATAGGCATATGTGCCTCTATCCCTTTGGGACCTATTGCTATCTTTGTGATACATAAGTCGTTGTCAAAGGGACACTTGGCAGGTTTCCTTACCGGATTGGGCGCCACTTTGGTGGATACGGTATTCTCTATCATCGCTATTTTTGCATTTGCGATAGCAGAGAATTTCCTTGCTAAGAACGAAATCGTCATCCTTATAGTTGGAGGAATCATTGTAGTTGGCCTTGGTGCTGTAATGACGTTCAAGGACCCTTTCCGCAACCTTCAGAAAGAGAGTGCACACACTTATACTCTTAAGGATTTTGTACAGTCCGTGGCGATGGGCCTTTCCAACCCGGGCGCTATTCTGGTGATTTTCACCTTGTTCGCTATTTTTAACGTAGAGGTTGCCAGGAACGACTTCACCGTCCTGCCTATATTGCTTGCAATTGCAGCGGGCAGCGTCGTTTACTGGTTCTTTTATTCCATGCTGTTCGCAAGCCTGCGCCGCAGTTTCAAGATGATCACCCTGATCTGGATAAACAGGATCTCCGGTATCATCGTCATACTGATTGGCTTGTCCCTTTTTGCGGATGGAATGATTAAATGGTTACTCCGGTAAAAAGTTTATACTGTTATGGCTACTGGTTCAAAGGACAATAATGTCGACAACTTCTTTCAGAAGGCGAAAAAGATACTGGGCAACTGGATTGTAAAGAATCTTCTGCTTGCAGTGGCTACTCTTCTTGTAATAGTATTTATTGCAAGTTTGCTGCTTGGCGGCATAACCAAACACGGTAAAGAGTTGGTTGTTCCGGACTTTACCGGCATGACGGTAGAGGATGCCGTTCGCAGTGCGGATGACGCCGGCCTTCGCATAGAAATTGGCGATTCCGTATACATCCGCAGGTTCGGCCGTGGCCTTGTGTACAGCCAGAACCCCAATGCCGGCGGCAAGGTCAAGAAGGGCCGCAGGGTATATCTTACAATCAATGCCGTCAATCCCAAGAAGGTGAGCATGCCCAATCTGGTTGGTTTCTCGCTTCGTCAGGCAAAGGCAGAACTTCAGTCCCGTGGCCTTACGCTTGGCAGGCTGGTTTATGTAAAGGATATCGCCACTAATAATGTTCTTGAACAGAAGTATCGTGGCAGGAAGATTGAACCTGGCACGATGATAGAGACCTTGTCCCGCATTGACCTTGAACTGGGTCTTAACCCGGACGACAACACCACTCGTATCCCCAGCGTAATGGGACTCAAGTATCTGCGCGCCGTTGATGTTATTCACGACTATTCCCTGAACGTGCGCAGGACTGTATTCGACAAGAATATCAAAACCTACGCAGACAGCCTTGATGCTGTGGTTTACAAGCAGAACCCTTCTGCCGGAGACGTTCCCATCCTTATCGGAGAGGACGTTACCCTTTACTTCAGACTGGAAAAATCAGAATAATGGCCCAGGATCCCATACTGGAAGACGATCTCCTTGTAGAGGATGAAGAGCAGGGAATGTTCGAGCATTTCCGGCTGTCGGTAGATCCCGGCCAGGAGCCCGTGCGCATAGACAAGTTCATGTCCGGGCATCTGGAAAACACATCCCGTCACAGGGTGCAGATGGCCATTAAGAACGGCTACGTAAGGGTAGGGGAAAAGATAGTCAAAGCCAATTTTATAGTAAGGCCGGGAGACGTGATCCGTTTCATGATGCCTTACGAGAAGCGTGGCTTCGAGGTTCTTCCGGAGGATATTCCACTTAATATAGTTTACGAGGACGAAGATCTTCTGGTGGTTAACAAGCCCGCCGGAATGGTGGTTCATCCCGGTCACGGTCACTTTACCGGCACCTTGGTAAATGCCCTTTCCTTCCATCTGGGCCTCAAGCCCCAGACTTCGGCAGGGGAGGACGACGAGCGTATGGGAGTGCTTGTGCACCGTATTGATATGGATACCTCAGGCCTTTTGGTCGTTGCCAAAAACGACGATGCCCAGCTTAATCTTGCCCGCCAGTTTTTTGAGCATTCAATTGAAAGAACCTACGTGGCAGTAGTCTGGGGCAACATAAAGGAAGATACCGGCACGGTGCGTGGCAATATCGGCCGCGACCCCGCAGACAGGACACGTTTCAAGCTTTATCCGGAGGGCTCAGAGATTGGCAAGCATGCTGTCACCCATTACCGCGTACTGGAGCGCTTCGGCTTTGTGACAGTGGTTGAATGCCATCTTGAGACCGGCCGCACCCATCAGATCAGGGTGCATATGAATTCCCTTGGCCATCCTCTCTTCAATGATGCAAAATACGGTGGCAGCGACATTCGCAGCGGCACCATCTACGCCAAGTACAAACAGTTCATCCGCAACTGCTTTGAGATCTGTCCCAGGCAGGCCCTGCATGCCAAGACCCTTGGTTTTGTACATCCCCGTACGGGTAAGGAAGTGCGTTTCGATTCGCCTCTGCCGGCAGATATGACGGCACTGCTTGACAAATGGCGCCGATACGCCTACGACATGCCGGAGGAAGAAGAATAAAAAAAAGACCTGCTACTGCAGCAGGTCTCCTTTCTCGTTGTAAAATTCATTTTGCAGAACAGTAAAATCTGATACCTCTACAAGGTTGATCTTACATTTGTACTTCCTTTTCCATTTCCCGATAAAAGAAGAAAACAGGCCTCTTGTCAGGTAGGCTCCCAGAATAGGGTTCACCTTAAGAGTAAGGGATTTGATACCGTTCTCGTTTACATAGAACGCAAGCTTTCGTTCTATCTGCTCGTCTATCAGCAGGCTTGATGCAATCTTTCCGGTTCCGTGGCACATGGGGCATTGCTCCGTTGTGTTTATCTCAGTGACCGGCCTTACCCTCTGGCGGGTAATCTGCATAAGACCGAATTTGGTAAGAGGCAGCACGTTGTGTTTGGCTCTGTCGCTTTGCATCAGCTCTACCATGTATTTGTAAAGCTCGTTGCGGTGCTCCAGGTTCTCCATATCGATGAAATCGATAATGATGATGCCACCCATATCCCTTAACCTGAACTGGCGGGCCAGCTCTTCTGCGGCGTACTTGTTAACCTCGAAGGAATTGTCTTCCTGATCTTTGGTCTTGGCACGTATGCCGCTGTTGACGTCCACTACATTTAAAGCTTCCGTAGATTCTATTACCAGATATGCTCCCTGCTTGATGGGAACAACTTTTCCGAAGGAACTCTTAATCTGACGAGTAACGTCGAAGTGGTCGAAGATAGGTTCTTTTCCGTCGTACAGTTTTACTATCTTCTCCTGATCCGGAGAAATAATGGAAATGTACCTGCGGATCTCTTCGTACTCACGCTCGTTGTTAACGTAAATATTAGAGAATGAATCGTTTAGCAGGTCCCTGAGTATGGTTGTGGTCTTGCTGTATTCGCTGAACAGTTTCTTGACTTCCTTGGACTTTGAAAGCAAGGCCCATGAGTCTTCCCACTTTGCGATGAGCGAATTTACCTCTGCAACCAGAACTGCGGCATTCTTGCCTTCGGCGGCCGTACGAATGATGGCTCCGTAGTTTTTGGGCAGTATGCTGCTTACCAGGGTTTCAAGCCTGCGTTTTTCTTCCTTCGAAGAAATTTTCTGGGAAATGCTAACCTTCTGTGCGAAGGGGAGCAGTACAATGTTTCGTCCTGCCAATGAAATTTCTGCAGTAAGACGCGAACCTTTTGTAGAAATCGGTTCCTTAACTATCTGCACCAGAACCATTTGTCCGGGGGTAAGCACTTTCTCAATGCGGCCTTCCTTTTCAAGGATGGGGCCCAGTTTGATGTGGCTGTAAATGCCGGCTGCGTCTGCATTGGGATTTGTTCTGCGAACGAATTCGTCAAAAGCGTTGAAATACAGACCAAGGTCCAGATAGTGAATGAAAGCTTCTTTCTCGTCGCCGATATCGACAAAGGCCGCGTTAAGGGCGGGCATTACCTTCTTGACTTTTCCAAGATAGGCGTCACCTACGGTGATTTGATGCTCCCCTCCGGATTCTTTGTTAAGTTCGATAAGCCTGTGGTTTTCCTGCAGGGCTATTCGGACTTCCGTCGAACTTACGTCTACGATTAGATCCTTCTCTTCTGTGTCCATTCTCTGACAAAACTTTAAGGGGCTGGCCGATACTTTACCGGGACAGCCCCTTTACTGACTAGCTTATAAAACGGCTAGACACGGAATTATTTCTTCTTATGTCTGTTCTTGCGCAAACGTTTTTTACGTTTGTGCGTTGCCATTTTATGTCTTTTTCTCTTTTTACCGCTGGGCATTGTGATGAAAATTTAAGTTATTATTTTTTTAATGAATTAACGAAGCTCTTAGCCGGCTTGAAAGCGGGGATATCGTGAGCGGGAATTGTAAGGGTAGTGTTCTTGGTGATGTTCCTTGCTGCCTTCTCTGCGCGATGCTTGATGATAAAGCTGCCGAAACCGCGAAGGTAAACGGGATCATTCCTCTTGATAGAGCCCTTAACACTCTCCATGAAAGCCTCAACTACTGTCTGAACAGTTACTTTCTCAATACCGGTAGCCTTTGCTACTTCATTTACAATTTCTGCCTTTGTCATGATTAACTATATTTTAAATACTTAACTATCTAATAATTACCGTTTTTCGGAACGGGGTTGCAAATGTAGGTCAAATTTTTTATATATCAAACTGTTATACCATTTTTTTGTGATGTTTTTTATGAAGAAAAGTCAGGCCTTTTCTGTGGCACGGAGATTGACCATATATAATAATGGATAATTATTTGCCATTCTCATGACAAATTGGCAGAGTTGTGTTATATTTGTGATATGGATTTTAAGAATAACAGCATGATGTTTCCGGCAGGATCTGCCGAAATGAGTATAATTTCCGTTACCGCTGATGGTGGAGTTCGCTTGAATGACAGGGAGTTACCGGGTACCTTGCCCGTCCTTGCCTTAAGGAATACCGTTGTGTTCCCCGGTACCATCGCACCGGTAATGGTCAGCCGCGAGGCTTCACTTGCCCTTGTTAACGAGGCCAGCAAGAAAGACCTCTTTATTGCGGCTTGCCCCCAGAAACACGTAGAGACAGAGCGTCCTTCACGCCTGTCCGACTTTACAGGATACGGAGTCATTGCAAAGGTTATCAAGGTGTTTGAAATGCCCGACGGAACCTCTACTGCAATTCTCCAGGCCTTCAAGAGGGTATTGATGGTAGAGGTCTTCAAGACTAACCATAAGTATCTGGACTGCATGGTAAACTACCTGCAGGAGGAGTTGCCCGCCGCCGATGACGTGCAAATTCCTCTGCTTGTAGATATGCTTAAGGAAGATACGGCTAAGTTCTTGGCTCAGAGCCCGTTGGGTGCAGCTGATCCTTTGACTGCGCTCAAGGAGATTACAGATTTCAGCTTCCTGGTCAACTTTGTTGCCACGACTGTAGAACTGGATTCCTTCGAGGGCAAGGCTGAACTCTTGTCAATATCGGACCTTAAGGAAAGGGGACTGAAACTCCTTACCCTGCTTCGCAACCAGCTTGCAGTGCTGCAGATGAAGCAGGAAATCAATTCCAAGGTTAAGTCTGACATAGACCAGCAGCAGAGGGAGTATTACCTTAACAGCCAGCTCAGAACCATTCAGGAAGAGCTTGGTATGGACGACGAAGAAGACTTCACCCGCATGAGGGATGAGGCCAAAAAGAAGCAGTGGCCCAAAGAGGTTGCGGCTACCTTTGAAAAGGAGCTTCGCAAGCTGGAAAGATTCAATCCTTCCGCTCCTGAATACAGCATTCAGTACAACTTCCTGCAGTTCTTCCTTGAACTGCCCTGGGGCCATGTGTCCAAGGATAATATGGACCTGACGCACGCCCAGAAGGTTCTGGACGAAGATCATTTCGGCCTGGAGAAGGTAAAGGAAAGAATAATCGAATACCTTGCAGTTCTTAAACTTAAAGGGGATATGAAGTCGCCTATCCTTTGCCTTTACGGCCCTCCCGGAGTTGGAAAGACCAGCCTTGGAAAGTCAATTGCAAGGGCGCTGGGCCGCAAATATGTGCGCATCTCCCTTGGCGGCGTGCACGACGAGGCTGAAATCCGCGGTCACCGTAAAACCTATGTAGGAGCCCTTCCGGGCCGTATTATCAACGCCATCCACAAGGCCGGAACAAGCAATCCTGTCATTGTTCTGGACGAGGTTGATAAGATTGGCGCCGACGGCTTCAAGGGAGATCCTTCATCTGCATTGCTGGAGGCCCTTGACCCTGAGCAGAATACTGCTTTCCACGATAATTATCTGGATGTCGATTACGACCTTTCAAAGGTGCTGTTCATAACTACGGCCAATACCACATCCACCATCCAGCCTGCCCTGCAGGACCGTATGGAGATGATAAACGTTACGGGCTACATAGAGGAAGAGAAGATGGAGATTGCCCGCAAATTCCTGCTGCCCAAGCAGCTTAAAGAGCATGGCCTGAAGCGTGGCCAGCTCAAGGTGGACAAGGGCGCGCTGGAGGCTATAATTGACGATTATACCCGCGAATCAGGCGTCCGCGGCCTTGAAAAGCAGATTGCAAAACTGGCCCGCGTCACTGCCCGCAAGATAGCTATGAACGAGGAACTCCCTTATTCAATTACAAAGAATGAGCTCAAGGAGTACCTTGGCCTGCCTACAGCCTTCCATGACAAGCAGGATGGAAATGAACTTCCCGGAGTTGTTACCGGCCTTGCCTGGACGGCTATGGGAGGTGAGATTCTGTTTATAGAAAGCTCTGTAAGCGAAGGCAAGGGTGTGCTTTCCACCACCGGAAACCTTGGCGACGTAATGAAAGAGAGTGCACAGATCGCGTATCAGTATATCAAGGCTCATCCAGAGGTTACCGGACTGACGGCAGAAGAATTCGCCAAGAGGGACGTGCATCTTCACGTTCCGGAAGGCGCCGTGCCCAAGGACGGCCCTTCTGCGGGAATTACAATGGTAAGTTCCATGGTATCTGCCTTCCGCGGAAAGAGCGTCAAGAAGGGCATAGCCATGACCGGCGAAATGACCCTGCGCGGCCGTGTGCTGCCGGTTGGAGGTATCAAAGAGAAGATACTTGCAGCTAAGCGTGCCGGGGTTCATACTATATTTATTTCTTCGGAAAACAAAAAAGATATCGAAGATATCAATGAAATCTACGTAAAAGGTCTTACCTTTGTATATGTAGATAGCATTGACGACGTAATAAAAGGTATCTTCTAATGAACGTAAAGATTGAGAATAGCTGGTCTGTCGCACTCGCTCCCGAGTTCGACAAACCCTATTTCACCAATCTCGCAAAATATCTGCATGAGCAGAAGGCTGCCGGGAAGACCATATATCCTCCCGGCCGTCTTATTTTCAGGGCCTTTGAGCTTACCCCTTTGCCGCAGGTGAAGGTGGTGATTCTTGGCCAGGATCCATACCACGGTCCCGGTCAGGCTATGGGCCTTTCGTTCTCTGTGCCTCAGGGCGTAAAGGCGCCGCCGTCCCTTGTTAATATCTTCAAGGAAATTGAGTCCGACCTTGGCATCAGGATGTCCGGCAGCCCGGACCTTGAGCCATGGGCGCGTCAGGGCGTGCTTATGCTTAACGCTTCACTGACGGTGGAGGCCGGTCTGGCAAATTCCCATAAAGGCATAGGCTGGCAGTATTTTACGGATGCCGTAATAAAATGTATATCAGATAATTGCAATGGTGTAGTCTTTCTGCTGTGGGGCAATTTCGCCCGCGCCAAGAAAGAGCTTATAGACCAGAGCAAGCATTATGTGCTGGAGGCTGCGCACCCGTCGCCCCTGGCAGGAGGCGCCTTCTTCGGCTGCCGTCATTTTTCAAAAACGAACCAGCTTCTGGCTCAGCAGGGCAAAGCTCCCATCGACTGGAGGCTGTAATGCATAATAATATGAAACACAAGGCTTTATTCCCCGGTTCCTTCGACCCCTTTACCGCAGGTCACTTGAATATACTGAAAAGGGCCCTTGTTATGTTTGACGAGGTAGTAGTTGCCGTGGGTATCAATCAGGACAAGCGCGGCTTCTTTGACATGGACCAGCGCATGGATATAATACGCCAGGCTGTCGCCGGCCTTAAAGGCGTTACTGTCATCAAGTACGACAACCTTACTATAGACACCTGCCGTGAGCTTGATATCCGCGTGATAGTCAGGGGAGTACGTAATATGCTTGACTTCGAGACAGAGCGTTCTATTGCCGATGCAAACCGTCTTCTGGCCCCGGAAATTGAAACCGTGATAATTCCTACAGCTCAGGAGTTCGCCCATATTTCATCCTCTGCGGTACGCGATTTGCTCAAACATCATGGTGACACGTCACTGTTCCTGCCCAAGGGCGTTAAACTGCCTGACGAAGTTTAGAAATGCGTTATTTTAGTCTCATACTGTTTTGCTGCGTGCTGATGGGTTGCTCTCACAAGGTGCTGAAGCAGCCGGCCGCCACTGCGGCTCATGCTGCTCCGGAGGCCCCGGCTGCGCCTGCTGTTCAGGAAGCCCCGGCAGACACCGTTAAGGACGCAAAACTCAAGGTTCTGGACAGCAAACTTGACCAGTATCTGGATGCAATGAAGTTCATCACTCCGGAAGAGAAATACCAGGAGTGCGACTTCCTTATCAGTTCTGCATCCGATTCACTAGTCCGCAACCATATAGCAGTTTACCTTTACAGCAAGTTCATTTCTTCCAACCTGATGGGCGATGAAGCTGTAGCTATATACTTGACTGACAATTGGTTCGTGCCTGGTAAGGTCAGCTTCAGGGATTATTCTGAACTTGCATCCGCCCGCGTATATGCAGACTTCAACCGTCAGTCCCTGATAGGAAAGAAGGCCCCGTCGCTGCTGGCATATCCGCCTATGGACGATGCCAAGCCGGAGGAAGTACTTCCCGCGGACGGCCGTTATAAGGTATTGTTCATCTTTAATACCTCTTGCTCTACCTGCAAGGCGGAGTCTGTTCTTTTGGAAGAGTATTTCAACGGCTACAAGGGCGTTCCGTTTGACTTTATTGCCTTCTATGCCGGCTCGGATGCCGATGCATGGCAGAAGTGGCGCGAAAAGCACTTCGCCGCCCTGGCAGAAGGAAATGGCATCATCGAGGTAAAAGATTTCTGGGACCCTGAGATCGAGAGTGATTTCCAAAGGAAGTTCGGCGTGCTGGCTACGCCATGCATGTTCCTGATCGACAGAGACGGCACCATACTGGGCCGCAGGCTTGATCCTCCGGGACTTAAGAAAATGCTTGAAATAATAAACGCCGGAAATTAATCCGGCGTTTACTGTATAATGTTGTCGATTGTATCTTAAAGAAGCAGCCCTTTCTTGACTTTTGCGGCAACTTCTTCTCCTCTTACAGCCTTTACTATTTCAAGAGCAAAGTCTAGGGCGAAGGCAGGACCCCTGCCTGTGATAAGTTTGCCGTCGCTGACTGCGGGAACAGCCTGATAAATGGCACCTTTCTCTATCATGGGCGCTTCACAACCATCGTAGCAGGTGAACCTTTTGCCCTTCAGCAGGGATGCATCGTTCTGCGAAAGAACAAGGCCCGGAGCGGCGCAGATGCCAGCAATTATGCCGTCGTGGGAATAATGGTCCCTCATCAGATCTATCAGATCCTCATCTTCTGCAAGGTTTGAAGACCCGGGCATGCCGCCGGGGAAGACCAGTACGTCACTGCTGTCAAGCTCCTCTTCTTCTGCGCAGAAAATCTCGTAAGTGTAGTCTGCTATTACCTGGATGTCGTGTGCTCCGGTAACGTGGAAGCTGTCAGAAATGGACACAGTGCGGGCATAAACGCCTGCGCGGCGGAGTACGTCCAGCGTAGCCAGGGCTTCAACTTCTTCAAAGCCGTCGGCAAGAAAAATGTAAGCGTGATTCATGGTATTGGTCTGAAAGACAGGTTGTTAGAATTTAGTGGTTGAGGTAAGAGGATTCGAACCTCTACTAAGGGAACCAAAATCCCTGGTGCTGCCATTACACCATACCTCAAGAAATGTCCTGCAAATATAGCAATTTTTTTAAAAACCCGCCTTTATCTGCGCTGAGCAATCATTATGTAGTAGATGAGCGTAGCAAGTGAACCAAGAGCTGCTACTACATATGTATAGGCTGCCCACTTAAGGCCGTTGATGGCCATGGGTTTGGTTTCGTAGGTGGTGATGCCTGCATTCTCCAGCCAGCGGACGGCACGTGCGCTGGCGTTAATCTCTACCGGCAGGGTGATGAAACTGAACAGGGTAGTGAGGGCAAACAAGCCTATGCCTATCCATATCAGGGCCGGGAAAGAATTGATCATAAGCACGCCAAGCAGAAGCACGAACTGAACTGTGTAGCTTGCAAAGTTAACGGCAGGAACCATGGCGCTGCGCATCTTGAGGGGAGCATAACCCTTCGCATGCTGCAGGGCGTGGCCGCATTCATGTGCAGCGACGGATACAGAGGCTATGTTGTTGCCGTTATAAACGTCTGAGCTTAGGTTTACCTGCTTAGTGGCGGGATTGTAGTGGTCTGTAAGGAAGCCATCTACGCGATTGACGGTAACGTCGTATATGCCGTTTTCCTGAAGCATCTTCTGGGCAACCTGCGCGCCTGTAAGGCTGGTAGGAACCTTTGAATACTTCTTCATTTTACTCTTCAGAGTCTGCTGCACAAGAAGGCTGAGCAGAAATATAGCACCAATAATTATCCAAATCATAATTCTAAATTTTAATCATACAAACTTACTAAAAATATGCCAGTTTTCCATGAATATTTCTATCTTTACATCCAAATTGGAAAGGAATGAACGAATTTGGAAGGAATAACGATTTTTCAAGGTTGGAGCTCAGTGCATCCGGCCTTCTTGCAAATTATACCTATTTCCGTTCCAAACTGGAGCCTCAGACTAAGCTCCTTGTGCTGATGAAGGCCAATGGATATGGTCACGGTGCGGTGGAACTGGCAGCAATGCTGCAGCAGGCCGGCGCGGACTACCTGGCCGTAGCGCTGCCGGTAGAAGGAATAGAGCTTCGTAAAGCCGGTATCAGCCTTCCTGTCCTGGTGCTGACAGCCGGCACGGATGCCTACGAAGATATCATCAAATACCGTCTTGAACCCGGCATACCCAATATGTATGCCCTTACCAAGATACGCAAGGTGCTTTCAAAGGCCGGCATCAAGGATTATCCCGTCCACATCAAACTGGATACAGGCATGCATCGTCTTGGCTTCATGAAGTCAGAGCTGGACCAGCTTTGCCAGTCGCTTGGAAGCATCCATGAAATAAAGGTCAAGTCCATTTATTCCCATCTTGCTGCGGCCGAAGACCCGCGCGAGGATGCCTTTACCCTTGGCCAGATATCCCTTTTTGACGAGGGGGCGGCGCGCATCACCCAGACCCTTGGCTATAAGCCTATGTATCATATACTTAACTCTGCCGGCATAGAGCGCTTCACAGAGTATCAGTACGATATGGTCCGCCTGGGTATCGGTATTTATGGAATTAGCTGCCTGCCCGGGGTGCAATTGTCACCTGTGGCATCGCTGAAATGCAAGATATTGCAGATCAAGGAATTGAAGCCGGAAGACGGAACAATCGGTTATGGACGATGGGGTTGCGTCGCACCGGGAGGTACCAAGATTGCAACCATTCCGGTGGGCTATGCAGACGGAATCGACCGCCGTCTGGGCCGCGGTAATGCCACTTTCTCTGTATGCGGAAAGAGGGTGCCCACAATCGGCAATATCTGCATGGATATGTGCATGCTTGACGTTACCGGTACGGACGCCGCCGTGGGAGATGTCGTTACTATTTTTGGGGATGATCCTACCGCATCTGAACTTGCAGACATCCTGGGCACTATCCCTTACGAGATTATGACCAGCCTGCCGCGTCGCGTAGACCGTATGGTCGTTAAGTAAACTTATCTTTTCTCTTTAAAGAATTCCTTCATAAGGGTGCCGCATTCATCTGCAAGCACTCCGCCTGCTACTTCTGTTTTTGGATGGAAGAGGGAAGGGGAGAAAAGTGTGCTGCCCCGTTTGGGGTCCGATGCCCCGTAGACAATTCTGCTTATCTGGGCCCAGTTAAGTGCACCGGCGCACATGGGACAGGGTTCGACGGTAACATATAATGTGCAGTCTGTCAGGTATTTGCCGCCTATGGCCTCCGTTGCGGCCGTGATGGCTATCATTTCTGCATGCGCAGTAGGGTCGTTCAGACGCTCTGTCATATTGTGTCCACGGCCGATAATGCGGCCTTTGCAAACCACAACCGCCCCGATGGGAATTTCTCCTTCTGCCAGGGAAGCCTTGGCCTCCAAAAGGGCCTCGCGCATGAATCTTTCGTCTGACTGCTCCATTGTACTGCGTTTTTGCAAAAATACAAAAAAATCCGCTGCTTGTGCAGCGGACTTTTTTATTTTCTAGAAGCGGTCCTCTGAAGAAACGGAGAGTTTCTTGCGGCCGTGACGACGGCGAGCTGCAAGAACGCGACGTCCGTTGGGAGTGGACATACGCTCGCGGAAACCGTGCTTGTTAACGCGTTTACGTCTTGAAGGTTGGAATGTTCTTTTCATTGTATGCTATTTTTATTATTATTCATTCAAAATCCACTTTGCGCGGAAATAGGAGTGCAAAGGTAATTATTTTGAAAATAATAACAAATTTTTTTAAGCTATTTCTTCAATGAAGGTGTACTATCTCCTGTAAAGTCGTTTGTTGAATTGTTAGTATCTACAAGCTTGCCCTTTGCGTCTTTCTTCCTGATTGTGCTCTTGCCGAAACGGGTCTGGTCGTTGTCCACTGTACCGCAACCGGTGTAACCTGCATCAATGCTTGAATTGAACTGGGGCGCGTTGAAGTACTGGCTTACACCGCAGTTTACGCCGTCTACAACCCACTCGTTGGGAATGCGGTAAGCGGTAGGAGCACGTGAAAGCAACTGGGAAGTTGTCAGCGGAGCGCCATTCATCCAGAAGGTGATGGTTACGTCATATTTGTACTCTGCCTCGAAAGTCTCCAGAGTCATTGCCGGGGGAAGTGCAAAAAGTGCGTAGCTCTCGTATCCTCTGTTGTGAAGTGAAGTAAGGCTCTGTGAACGCTTGAAAAGTACGTCAACATTGGGAACATCGGGGTTGTCGATGTCAGGGTACCTGTCGTTCTCTTCATAAATCTCGAAGTCGGCGCCGCTAAGGTCTATTGCGTTGGCGTTGTCGGCGCTGTAGTTCTGTGCTGCCAGGGCCAGGATTATTGACTTGCCTGCTTCTACAGGGTGCTCGGTACCGTTTCCGGGGAACCTGTAAGCGTTCTCGATGCAGATGGCATCCTCAAGTTCGGGGTGAGCCCAATAAGAGCCTACGCTTGTCATCTGGCTGTAGAAGAAATTCTCTGCGGCAAAGATAAGACCGTCCATGTAGAGAGTCTCGTCAGAGTTGTTGGTGAACTTGATGTACTGCTCTCCTACGGCTGTGCTGTTGGTCTCGTTCAAAGTTCCGGTGAAGAAGACCTCTTCAATCAGGACGTCGCCGGGATTTACATACCTCCAGCCCTGCTTTACAGTAACCTGTGCAAGTTCTTTGTCGTCGGTAGTAAGGATGAGCACTTCTGCCTCCCTGTCTTTTCCGGTTGCATTCTCTGCAACTGTCAGGACAATGGACTCCTTGGTGCAGTCGCCCACGGTGATAAAGCCGTCTTTAGGAGCGGATACTTTGTAAACATAGCCCTGGGGAGCGTCAATTGTCAGTTCTTTTGCTCCTGCGCGAACGTTAACTACCTGTTCTGCGGGGTCTGCAGGAACCTCGGGACGGGTCTGTACAATTGAAAGGGACCTTACAAGGTTTTCAGAAGTTACTGTAAGGGTGGTGCTGCGTCCGGTTGCATCCTCGTAAGGCTGGATGGTAACGGTAATGGTAGCGCTCTTTGAACCTGAGGTGGGGTTTACGGTAAGCCAGTCGGCTGCAGCCGGAACAGAGATAGTCCAGTCTGCGTTGCAGTTAATGTTGAAGGTCTGAGTGCCACCTACGGAGCTGACCAGAATGTTTTCGGCTGTGAGTTCCAGCTCGGTTTCAGGATCGTTGCTGCAGCTTACCGCAAACAGTGCGGCTGCAGCCAGGATGATTGTTTTGTAAAGTTTCATGATGATATTGTTTTATATTAAAATTCTATTCCTGCGCCGATGCTTCCTGTAAGCGCATAAGCGCCTGAGTTCCATCTTATTACAGTCGCATCCGGCTTTATTGTGAGGGCAATTTTGCCAAGGCTGCAGGCCAATTTGCCGGTAAGGCGGAAGTCGAAGGAAGTCTCTTTCAGCCTGTCGTACATGGCAATGTAGTGCTTCTCTAAAAACCTCTCCGTCCGTAAGGGGAGGAAGATGCTGCAACCTGGGTGTGCAGTCATGCCGAAGGCAAGTTTGACATCGGTCATGATGCGTCCTTTTGTAAATGCGAGCCCAAGGGCACCGAAGCCGCGGACAGACTGGATTTTCATACGGTTGTCGGCACCTTTGCGTACGGCATCGGAAGCATTGTATCCGGTTCCGGCCTCAAATGAAAGCGTGCCGCCTGCTGCTTGGGTTTGTACAAGTCCGGTCAGTTCTGCCGACGGCATCCTGTTCCTATACAGGGTTAGATACTTCAGGCCTTCGGCTCCACTTGCAATGGTGTTTGGAATAATTGCCTCGTCTCCCTGGCGCAGCTCGTAGCCAAGGTTAAGCCTCAATCCGTAAAGCAGTTTGCCTCCGATTCTGCCCCTGTATGCTGCAAATGCATTGACGTTCTGGGTAAGCAGTTTTGAATAGGGGACTTCGTTCTGGTTTGGAAGATGCCTTACATATTGGAACTGACTGTATTCTGCCGATGCTGACAGACCCTCGGCCGTATCTTTTTGCAGTTGGATGGCCGTGCTGAAGCCGTTTCCCCTGAAACGAAGGTTGGTAAGCGTACCGGTACCTGCAAGTCTGGCATAATGCGTTCCAAGTCCTGTTAAATGAAATTCGGCCGTATTGGCCCCCTTCGGGCTAAGGAAAGTTACAGATTGTAACTGATGGTATCTGCGGTACGATGCCGATGCAGAAAGGATATAGTGCCCGAACACCCTGCCGGTCGACAGCCTAAGGCTCAGGTCCGACGTTATGTTTCTGGGTCTGGGATCCGTCTGACGGTATTCGTGAAGTGCCCTGTAGCTGCCTCCAATGCCGTATTTCCATTCTCCAATGCTTCCGGCGTAGGCTCCGGCAAAGGCGTACTGCTCCATTTGCAGCTTGCCTCCGACGGTGTCAGCCATTACGTAAGGACACAGAAGCTCATAGTCTGACGATGTATTCCAGCATACGTCTTTTTTTACGCCTCTTTGGTACGATACGGAGCCTTTAACAGCACGGTCCTTTCTAAGGAATTTAAGGGAAGATGCTTTGAATTCTCCCATGTCAAGGCCTTTGCCGTTCTGGGTAAAAACGGCCTTGCCCTGGCGGCTGAAGTTGTAAAGCGCTTCCGTAGTTGTACCTGCCATCCAGGGGACAAAGAGCATCGAAACGTCAGTAAGTGCGGGTGTAAACGCTTCTGCCTTAATTGGTTGCGCCTTATCGTACAGGCGCACCAAAAGGCTGTCCTGGCCGGCTGCGGTAAAGCTTGCAAGCACTGCCGTCAAAGCGGATATTATTATCTTTCCTGTCATTGCAATACAATCAGTTTAAGGGTTACGGTGCAGTTGTTGTCGGTCAGGTTCACTGCCTTTTCGGGCGAACTGTACTGGGATGACCTTACCCTGCGGCTTGAGCCGTCGGCAAGGATAGCATCGGCATCAAAGGCTATCATGTAAATGCCTTTGAGGACCTGCATCTGTGTTGTGCCGCCTGCTATGACAGGTATGGTGTAGTTTTCCAGGGTGTTGATGTTGCGGAACATCGTTCCGGCAAGGCTATGGTCGGCTGCCACTGAGATAGGGGCGTCCTGCCCGTCAATCTCTACGTTCAAGGTGACCAGGCAGTTAAGGTCCTGGCTCTTTTCGCATGCTGTAAAAGCGGCAGCCAATATCAATATGTATATTAATTTTCTCATAACTTAAAGTTCAGCTCCATTCCAAAATAGGGGTTCACGTTTCGTCTGTTAAGCGTTCCGTTGCTGTGATAGTCGGGGGTGAAGTCCAGTATCTTGTTAACGAAGAGGGCTGCACTCACTTTATCCCCATACAATGTTTTGGTAAGCTTAAGGTTTATGTTTGTTGCGAATGGAACCCTGTAGTCGTAGTCCAGGGCGGATTGTGAGCGTACAAGATAGCTAAGCAGCGGATCCCTGACGTCGTCTTCTGTGAAAACATGGCTTTTTAGTTCCTTATCCAGCCAGTAGCTGGGAACCAGGTCATAGACGGACGGCTTGTAATCTGTGAACCAGGTAGTCTGTATCGATGCGGAAATTATCAGGCCCAATTCCGGCAGCTGTGTATCTGCCATCAGGTTGGTAGTGAGCGAAGTATGCTTGTTGCCGTCTGTCCTGTTGTAAACGCCTATGTATGGATAGTTCTTTCCGTTAAGGGTGACCGATGGCCTGTAGTATTCCGGGACGCTGTTACTGTACCTTGTTATAAACCATGCTCCGTTAAGGGTAAAGCGGGTACGGATGCTCTTGAACCTTTTGGTGCTTAGGGTGAATTCCAGACCTTCTTTTATGGTTCTGCTGCCATTGGTGGTAATGCCGTACGCAAGCAGGTTGGTGTCCAGTGCATAGGGTATATTTTCAAGAGCAGGAGGGCCTGTTAGGGTGTTTTTGTCTATTGCGGACTCATTGTAGTCCTTGCTTATTACGGACGTTACGCGGCTGCCGTTGCGGAAACCTGAACGCATGTTCTCCCGGAACCAGTTTACAGACAGGGAGAAGTCGTTCCAATGTGCGTCAAGTCCTACTTCCCATTTAAAGTTGCGGGCTACTCCCAGCTGGTAGTTTGTAGGATCCAGCTTGAATACAAGCATGTTAAGACGCCTTAGGTTTTCTTCCTGCGGCCAGTAGTTTAGCTGGGTGATGTCTCCGTAGATGGGCTCCGGGAACAGCATGTCCATGGTAGGGAACTTAACGTGACTTCCTGCGCCACCAAAAATGCCGATCTCCATTTTATGACCGGCGATGACAGTATGTGGCAGCTGCAGGCGCATGTTGCCGCGCGGATCAAGGAAGGCTTTGCCGTTAACAGAGTACTTGTTGCCGGTGCCGGCAAGCATGCTTGCGCGCAGGCCCAGTATGTATTCCAAGCGTACGTCTCCTATCCTGACGGTGGCATTATCTTCTGCGAAGGCAGAGATCTGGTGTTTGGCCGGGATGGCAGAGAAAGCCCTGGGACGTACATTCATTGTGGCAGAAAAAGGCCTTTCCCTGTCAAAGACGGTTCCTTTTCCGTAGTTCTTATCCATTGTCCAGTCGGCTCCTGCCTTGAACTCATGGCCACCTTTTTTAAGGCGTACAGTGCTGCTTGCGAAGGCATAGAAAGGCTGTCCGTCAACAATCATGGAAGCCTCGTACCTTGACGGCAGGGCAATGGCATCATGCTCACCGGGCTCCAATGCGGTGGAAAGGGGGAATACGGTACCCAGAACGACATACTTCCATCTGTCAATCTTGTCCTTTTCGTAAGTGACGGAAACCTTTGTGGTCCAGCTTTTAAACAGTGACTTTCCATCCTTCGAGGCAAGTGTAAAGTCTGCACCTGCGGCCCATTTGTTATAGGAAGATTTATAAGTCTCTATTGGGCCTTTTGTTCCAAAGTCAAGGTCCTGGTCCGATTTTTCTTTGTCGAAGGAGCCGGTATAGTCAAGGCTGGCGTTGAGGATGAATCTTAAAGCATCTGATTCCCAGCGTCTTCCGCCACGGATGCTTCCGGTAAGGCGATTGTAGTTCTGGCGCGGATTGCGCGGATCAGCCTTGCTGTCCAGGAAGTTGAGGCTAAGATTCAAGGTCCTGCGGTTAGCCTTCTGACCCCATTCAAATCCCTTGCTGGCATAGAACAGCTTGCTCTTCATATCTGCCTTGAAGCGAGCCCTAATGTCGTTTCCGCCCTTTCTGCGGTTAATCTGGATAAGCCCGCTTGTAAGGTCGCCGTATTCTACGGAGGCAATGCCTCGTACAACATCGACGGACTCAATGTCCTCTGTAGATATGGTACGCATATCGGTGCCCAGGTTGACATAACTACTGCCCAGGTTGGTTGCGGCCGGGGTCGACTGCAGGTTGGCGTCGTTCCCAACAGGCTTGCCATCGATCATGAACCTTGTTCCAAGGGCCGATGTGGCGTAGTCGCTGCTAAGTGAGCCGGCGGCGCGCAGATTAACCACTTGTGGGGATCCGAAGGCCGGGTCCGATGCCTTGCCGCCCGGCAGTAGTTCAAGGATGTCGGCAATGCTGGAGGGCTGGATGTGCTTGATTGCTTCTTCTCCAATCTTGGAGCCTGTGGTCAGGCCATGCGATTCAGTTGCCGTTATGACAACTTCGTTAAGCAGTTCAATATCCTCTGCCATCCTGTAAACCTTGTCTGTCCTGATAGGGGAGACAAGATCCAGATAGCCTATGCATCTGATAGTAAGCTTGTTAGCTGATGCGGCCTGTTTTGCCGGACTGATGCTGAATTGTCCCAGGCTGTCTGTAATAGCCCAGCTGCGGGAGTCTAACACCACGCTGGCCCCATAGATAGGATTACCCTTAAGGTCTGTTACTTTTCCGTTTATCCTGTTTTGGGCCGTGGCCTGAATAGCCGTGATGGCTAAAATAATAATATATAATGTGTAACGTCTCATTTTCGGGTGCAAAGTTACCTGCGCCGGTTTTCTCCGGCAATCCCATGTAATACGTATTTTGATACGTTACTATATACCAATAAGTGATTATTTATCGTTTTGTATTGTCCATAAAAATTGGTATATTTGTGAAATCGCAGTTTGAATAATCAATAATTGCTATAAAGTATGAAGAAACTCATCATCATCGCTGCTATGTTTATGGGCGTAGCGGCATTCGCACAGAACCAGACCGCAGGTGGCGGAATTTCTGCAGACCTGCTGAAGGAAATCTCCAAAGGCTATGAAGGAAACGCCGCAGACAAGGCCCTTCACAATGCCCTGAATGCAGAGCAGATCACCAACCTGGCTTTCTGCCCTGAGAACATCATCAAGACTGACAAGCATTTTTCTAACGAGGTTGCAACCAAGGGACGCACCAACCAGAAGTCTTCCGGCCGTTGCTGGCTCTTCACAGGTCTTAACGTGCTCCGCTCAAAAATGATTGCAGAGTACAACCTGGGAGCCTTTACTCTTTCTCATGCCTACCTTTTCTTCTATGATCAGCTGGAAAAATCAAACCTTTTCCTTCAGGGCATCATCGATACAAAGGACCTTGCAGACGATGAGCGTCAGGTTGATTGGTTCTTTGCCCACCCGATTGGCGACGGCGGCCAGTTCACCGGCGTTTCCAACCTTGTGATGAAGTATGGTGTAGTTCCGTCAGAGGTTATGCCTGAGACTCTTTCTGCAAACAATACTTCCGCTATGCGCGCACAGGTTTCCAACTATCTGCGTGAGTCCGGACTTCGTTTGCGTCAGGCATGGAAAGATGCATCTGCAAAGGATAAGAAGAATGGCAAGGCTGCCCAGAAACTTCAGGACATGAAGGTAGAGATGCTTAAGGACGTTTATCATATCCTTGGCCTTTGCCTTGGCGTTCCTCCCACAGAATTCACCTGGGCTCGCTACGATGCCAACGGAAAGTTCGTATCAGAGAAGACTTACACTCCCAAGGGCTTCTATCAGGAGTTCATCGGCAAAGACCTTGAGAACAATTACGTTATGGTAATGAACGACCCTTGCCGCGAGTACTATAAAGTATATGAAATCGAGTACGACCGCCATGTTTATGACGGACAGAACTGGGTTTACATCAACCTTCCTATAGAGCGCATCAAGGATATGGCAATTGCTTCCATCAAGGATAATACTGCAATGTATTTCTCTTGCGATGTGGGCAAGTTCCTGAGCCGTAAGGATGGCATCGCAGACATGAACAACTTTGACTACGAGTCATTGATGGGCGTTAAGTTCGGAATGAACAAGAAAGAGCGCATCCAGACCCATGCCAGCGGTTCAACTCATGCCATGACCCTTATCGCAGTTGACATCAAGGACGGAAAGCCCGTTAAGTGGAAGGTAGAGAACAGCTGGGGAGATACAGGCGGCGGAAACATAATCATGACCGACGACTGGTTCAACGAGTACATGTTCCGTCTTGTTCTTGAAAAGAAATATGTTCCCGAAGACGTTCTTAAACTCTTGAATGAGAAGCCTATACGTCTTCCCTCATGGGATCCGATGTTCCTTCCTGAGGAATAGACTTCCGCGCCGGAACAAGAGCAATGAAGTAACCAATCACCGCCACGCTAATGGCGGTGATTGTTATATCTGTCCACCTGATAATGACGGGATAGCTGCTCATAGAGAAGTCTCCGGGCATCTTTATGAAGCCGAACTGCTGCTGTGCCCATACCAGAAGCAGGCCCAGGACCAGTCCTGTTACCATGCCCAAAAGGCTAATCATCCAGCCTTCCAATACAAAAGTGCGGCGGATTACGGCGTCCCTTGCACCCAGGCTGCGGAGCGTCTGGATATCTTCCTGCTTTTCTATCATAAGCATGGTAAGACTGCCAAAGATGTTGAAGGCTATGATGATGACTACAAAGATGAGTATCAAGTAGATAGCGGCCTTCTCTGAGCGCATCATCTTGTACAGGGTCTCGTTCTGCTGGAAGCGGTCCTTAACTGTCAGCGGGCTTCCTTCAAAGCGATTCCGGACCTGTCCGATGATGGCGTTTTTCTGCTTTTCCGTAAGGCTTTGGGCTAGCCTGATTTCCAGCGCGGAAACTTCTCCGTCATTGTAGCCCAGCAGCTCTCTCATAGAGCTTAGCTGAAGCAGGATAAGGGAATTGTCGGTATCCGTTGTGATGCTGAAAAGACCTGCAGGCCAGACTTTTACGCTGCGGAGCGATGCTGCCGGGTTGCTTACCGATATGTTTTTGTCCTTGTCCGGGAAGAATAGGGTAGCGGCCTTCATGAAGCGGTGGTTGATGCCCATCCTGTAGGCAAAGCCTACTCCTACCACGGCTTGCGGTATGCTTCCCTTGCAAAGGGAAAACTCACCATCAACCATCTTTTCCCTTACCATCGATGTTGCGGCGGCCAGGCTGTCAATGCCCTTTGCCGTAGCCACGCCGTTGTGGCCGTCGTAGTCGATGAATACGTTCTCTTGAAGTATGCCGCAGACGCTTTCAACTCCGTCAAGGCTGTTCAGCCACAGGGCATCATCGGCATTGGGAACAAAAACTTTTCCGGCTTTGGGGGAGATAAGAATATCGGCTTCAATGCTGCCGAGTGAATCGCTCACCAGGGCACTGAAGCCGTTATAAACGGATAGTATTACTACAAGGGCTGCCGTTCCAATAGCCATCCCGGCGGCGCTGATCGCAGAAATAATGTTAATTACATTATGGGATTTCTTGGCGAACAGGTACCTGAGGGCTATTTTCAGTGGCAGGTTCATTTCTTTAGAAGCTCGTCTATGTGCTCTGCATAGTCAAGCGAACTGTCCAGCATGAAGGCCAGCTCGGGAACTATCCTGAACTGTTTTGCCACAATGCGGCCAAGTTCTCCGCGGTAAACCTTTACGTTGGATTCAAGTATCTTCATTACCTCTTCTGCCTTGGCAGAGGGGAAGATGCTTACAAAGACTTTAGCCAGGCTAAGGTCAGGGCTCACGCGAACCTCGCTGACGGTAACCATCGCGCCGGCGGTGTGGGCCATTCCCTTGCTGCGGATAATCTCTGCAAGGCTTTTCTGTATTTCCCGGGCTACTTTAAGCTGGCGGGTTGATGCAGGTGCTTCCATACTACGCCTCTATGTGAATGAGATAATAATTCTTCTTGCCTTTCTGTGCAAGTATGTATTTGCCGTCGATGATGTCCTTTTCTGTTACATCGTAGGCAATGTCGGTCACCTTGTCCTTGTTGATGCTTACTCCGCCGCCCTGAACCATCTTGCGGGCCTCGCCCTTTGAAGGGAAGAGGTCTGTCTTAACTGCAAGCAGGTCAAGTATGTTGCAGGGGAGTTCGCTCTTGCAGAGGCTGCCGCTGGGAACGCCGCTGAATACTGCCAGGAAAGTACGCTCGTCAAGGCTCCTGAGGGCCTCAGAGGTAGAGTTTCCAAAGAGCATCTGTGATGCTGCAACGGCCTTGTCGTATTCTTCCTGTCCATGGCACATGATGGTGATTTCGCGGGCCAGTACCTTCTGGAGCTCGCGTGCGCCGGGATTCTCGCGGTGGCGGGCGATAAGGTCTTCGATTGTCTGCCGGTCAAGCATGGTGAAGATCTTGATGTAGCTCTCTGCGTCCTCGTCGGCTACGTTAAGCCAGAACTGATAGAACTCGTAGGGGCTGGTCTTTTCTGCGTCAAGCCAGATGTTTCCTTTCTCTGTCTTGCCGAACTTGGTGCCGTCGGCCTTGCGGATAAGAGGGCAGGTGAGTGCGAAGGCCTCGCCGCCGTCCATGCGGCGGATAAGCTCGTTACCGGTGGTGATGTTGCCCCACTGGTCGCTGCCGCCGAACTGCAGGATGCAGCCCTTGTTCTTCCAGAGCCAGTAGAAATCGTAGCCCTGCATAAGCTGGTAGCTGAATTCGGTGAAGGACATACCCTCGCTTGAATCGCGTGAAAGGCGCTTCTTCACTGAATCCTTAGCCATCATATAGTTGACGGTGATGTGCTTTCCGATGTCGCGGATGAAGTTGATAAAGGTATAGTCCTTCATCCAGTCGTAGTTGTTAACGAGCTCTGCCTTGTTGGGAGCGTCTGAATCGAAGTCCAGGAAGCGGCCAAGCTGTGCTTTCAGGCAAGCTACGTTGTGGTTGAGGGTGGCTTCGTCAAGAAGGTTGCGCTCTGCGCTCTTCATTGAAGGGTCGCCAATCATTCCGGTTGCACCACCTACAAGAGCGTACGGCTTGTGGCCGCAGTTCTGGAAGTGCTTGAGTATCATAACGCTAACCAAGTGTCCGATGTGAAGGGAATCGGCAGTAGGGTCAATACCCACGTATGCGGCCTGGGGGCCTTCCATCAACTTTTCTTCTGTGCCGGGCATCATGTCCTGGATCATTCCTCTCCAACGGAGCTCCTCTACAAAATTCTTTACCATATTGCGTTTTAATTATTCATCAAACATATTATCCTGCAAAGGTAGTAAATTATTAGTAATTTACAGCATCGTCAAGCTTAAGGGCGGTGCGGATTGCTTTTACGCACAGGTTATTCAGCAGGAAGAACACCAGGAAGAAGGCAAAGGATATGACGGTTTGCCACATGGTGGGCAGGTACTGCATGAAGGCGAAGAAGTCATACAGCCCATGGAACAGCACCGGAACGATGAAGGCCAGCGCCAGGTACATCGTCTTCCTGTATTTTGAGAACAGGTAGAAGGAGTAGAAGTAGCCCATTATTACGGCAAAGCCGAAGTGCCCGGGAACTGCTGTGAGTGCCCTTACTACGCCCGTTGCGTAAACATATTCTGTTGTGTACGTGGGAATTAAGTCCATGGCGGCAAGGACGTACCTGATGTTTTCAGCTGCGGCAAAGGCAAGGCCTATGCATACGGCGTAGACTATTCCGTCCATGAATTCGTTTTGATGTTTGCGCCATTTGAAGAAGGCCCAGAGGATTATTATTTTAACGAGTTCTTCCGGGATGGCCGCACCCACGAATGCCATGCCAAGGCAGTCTCTCCAGTTGTCAAGACTAGACGGAACAAGCCCCAGTTTTGCGGCTGAAGTTTCCAGAAATATGGCCATAGGCAGGGTCAGAAGGCCCATCAGGAATGCCAGGATGAGTTCCTTTGCCGGCTCCGGACGCACTTTGTCCCTCCAAAGAATGAAGGCCATCAGAATGATTGCCGGAAGCAGTGCTAAAAGTATGTATAAAATGTAGCTGCCGGTACTGTAAACGATGGATTCGGATCCCAGCTCCGAATCGATGAGGTATTCTTCCATAGTTATTATGTGTTTAGAATGGTTTCTCGCCATTCCGGCTAATAGCTAAAATGGCTATAGCCTTAATTTTCATATATCTTAAACGTTTTTATGCAATTATATGCAAATATAAAAAATATTACTTAAATTAGCAGAAACTAATACTTAGTGATATGAGTGAAGAGAAGAAACCGCAGATTCCAGAGAAAGAGAATACTTTAAGGATTGAAGTATCTAAATACAGCTCTTTTTTAAATATACTTAGTGCTAAGTGGACACGTGTCATCTGGCTTACCTTTATTGCTTGGGTACTTCTGTTTGGCATTCTTGCATGCGTGGCAATAGTGATTAAACGTTTGTATCCGTACAGTGATATTACCACGAATGCAATGGGTGCTACTACTATTAAGAGTGAGAAAAACGAGGTTTCTTACTGGCTCTTGAATACAGCCTCATTCTGGTCATCTACTGGTATAACCGTAGAAAAGGGTGATGTGATTACTGTGCGCTCTTCCGGTAAATTCAATACCTCAATTCATCACATATACGACTCGGCAAAAGAGAATAAAAGGCTTAAGGATAAATGGGTAGGAGCAGAAGGAGAACCGGACATAGAAGATGAAAACAGTAGTTCTTATCAGCGTAGGCTGTTCAGGATGTTCCCGTCACTGCCTACCGGGGCACTTGTAATGCAAGTTGCCGCAAATGAAAACGAGCTAGCTGATACCCCAAGTGATTCGTGCGCCAAGAAGGAAAATTTCTACTTCATCGGTGCTGAACGGCAGAATATTTACATCAATAATCCGGGTACGCTGTACTTTACTGTGAATGATATCGTCCTGAACCATAAGACGATATGCGGAATGCTGAATAAGACTATAAAAGAGGATAAGAGTATTACTAATGTAATAAAGGAATCAATGGATAAAGAGCTCGGTTCTAAAAAGACTCTGAAAGATTCCATTGAGACGATGTGCAAGTACTATAAAAAGATATATAAGGGCGAAATTGATTATTTGAACGAAAAGGGAAAGGAAAATAGTAAAATTCGGAGCTTTATCAGTGATTTGAAAACAGCAAATAGGGAAGCATTTAGTTATGAAAACACCAAATCCTGGTTGTTGGTCTTTGATAAATACAATACTACAGAACCTCCTCAACGTATAATCAAGAAACTGGATTTATTGCGGTTTTATATCGAAAAGAATGATAAGGAAGATGCGAGGAAGGTGACAGAAGAATTGATTAGTGAGATGGAAACTGACGGGGTCTCCGGTGGCTTAAAGTTGGGGATAGCGAAGTATGGATTCGAGACTGTTAATGAACTGGAGTATTACTATCGTACTAATTACAAGGAGGCCTGGTATGATGACAATGTCGGTTCCTTCCTGGTTGTGGTTGAAAAGAATTCGAAGAAATAGTAGGGTATGAAACGGGATAAAGATGATATAAATAAACTTACGGATGGAATTATAGGCTGGTTCATCCGTGAGGGGCGTCCTGGTAAGATTACCTTGGATAGTGTCAGCGTGTCCGATTCACTGCTGACGGCGCCTGAGCATGAAGAAAAGGAAGGAAAGACAAGGTGGGAGAAGGTAAAGAACTTTTTTATGCTGGCTTCCTACAAGCACGTAAAACTAATCTTCTCTGTTTTGTCCGTTGCTCTTTTGGTTGGAGCTGTCCTATATTATACCTCCAAATTCTTTACGGACGTTGTTTTCCATGAGAACAAGTTCTATGCGAATGAACAGGGAACGTTCATCTGTAAAAAATCTCTTGACCGAGAGTTCGCCTTTTTCGTGTTTAATACATCGGACGTATGGGCGAATCCAGGTATTCAGATTAACGAGGACGATGATTTAAGGATAAACATATCCGGCGGGTTCAATTCGTCCATAATGTATATGCTGGATGCAGCAAAGGCTAACCAAAAGCCCAAGTATCTATGGGTGACAAATGGGTTTAACAAAAAGTGGAATTATTTAAACTGGGCGCTGGAGTATTGCATATCAAGAGGAAGCGGTAGCGAAAATAATAAGTTTGATTTTGGAACCGTTATGTATACAATTCAGCCGGAAAGTTCTGATATCTCAAATCATCCATACCGCGTTCCGCCGGGGAATATTTTGGCTTGGTCTCCTGGAGACAGGAGGAGATGGTTCAGCGGATCCAGGGCATTTAATAAATTGAATGAAACCGGCTATCTGTACTTTACGGTAAATGACTTGGCTTTTGATGAAATCCATAACGGTCAGGATGTAGTTCCGCTTAATGAGATTATAAGCTCTTACTATGATAAGTATTTCTTAAACTTGATTGTTAGCATAAAGATTAAAGAATTATTGATTAAGACTAAAGAAATAATTATTAAGGATTCTTTGTCTTTAGAGAACTATATCGATAATGTTAATGAGGAATTCAGGCGTCTGAAGAAAGAACAAGGCTACGTCCAGAAGGACCCTTTTGCTTTGTACAAGGATAATCTTGGCCAGTTGATGGTATCAGTTGAGATTCAGCATAATTCTCCCAGATGGTTCTTCAAGCCGATGATGGCCTACCGCTGCTTTGAAAACAACCTGACGGAACTGTGGGATGACTCGGATATGGCCTGGGTCTTCAAGTTGTTTGTGACACTGTTCTATATAGTGCTGCTAACCTTCCACGTAGCTTTTACGTTCGTGGTCAAAGTGCTGCAAATCTTTATTGCTGTATATCTGGTACTACTGGTTCTCAGCTTGTTCTATCGGCTATTTCGCCTCTGTCGGCCGATTCTCTCTACCACCGCATGACAACAGTGATACCACCAGCAATTTATCAAGATTAAAGATTATGGAACCAAAAAAGAAACTTCATCCGCTGACTAGTATTTGTCTTATCCTGACGGTATTGTACTTTGTGGGACTGGGCGTTGTGAATGCCGCGCTCGCTTTTGAAGCCCCTGCATTGCAGTTGCCCATGGCCTACAAATTCTTTACCTATCTTATCATCGCCGTTTATTTTTACAGTACTTCCGAGGCTGTAAAGTTCTTGATTGGCAAAGATACAGACTACCCGCTGTTCTTTCTGCTTCCGATTGGCGTGTTTATTCTTTTAACTGTGTTCCAACTGATTAAGTTTGGAATGCCTCTGGACGACCTTTTCCGCGGCGCATCCCTTCATGTTGCCTTGCCGTTGGCATTATGGGGCCTGATCCACTGGTCTTTAAAGCTTAATGTCAATGACGGTAAACAGTCCGATCCTGAGGCGGATTAAAATGTAAACTGTAGATTATGAATAAAAGTACTTTCCTGAAGCTGGCAGAGAGCAGGTTCTCTTGCCGCAAGTTTACATCGGCCGGCGTTGAGCCGTGCGACATCGATCAGATTCTGCAGGCCGCGATTGCTGCTCCGACGGCAATGAATAAGCAGCCGCTGCATGTGTGGATAGTAAAGTCCCCGGAGGCTCTTCTTAAGCTGAAAGAAGCCACTCAGTACACCTACGACGCTCCGGTAGTGTTCATGGTTGGCTGCGATCCTTCCAAGGCCTGGGTGCGCAAATACGATGGAAAGAATGGGGCAGAGGTAGATGCCGCCATTGTTGGTACTCATATTATGATGGAGGCTGCAGACCTTGGGCTTGGCAGCGTATGGGTCGGCTCCTTCGATCCTGCAAAGATCAAGACCCTGTTCCCGCAGACGGCCGGCTATGAAATGGTAGCTCTCTTCCCGGTAGGCCATCCGGCCGTAGAGACCTCGTCCTTGCATGCCGTCCGCAAGCCCAAAGAAGAATTCGTATCCGAGATTTAAATTTTGTTGTCAAAATTTGATTTTGTTATCAAAATGCGTATCTTTGTAAAAAATGATACGTATGGAAACTGTTGCGAAAATACAGACAGGGCTTAGGCTTACTCCAATGCTTCTTACAAAACTTAAGAAGAACGCCAACAAGGAAGGTAAGACTTTCAATAGGTATGTAGAGGAGGTTCTGGAACGTTCGGTTATGTCAGATACGCCCAAGTTGAATCGGGAAGACTTTATTCCTGACGATGATTTACTTTCTCTTGGTAAAACAATTCCGGCTTTTACACAGGAAGAGATTGATAGGGATCCAAGGTTGTCTTGCATTTTATCGGTATGAAAGTATTCTTGGACACTAATGTCTTATTAGACATACTGATGGAATCCCGTCCTCGCCACTATGATTCCGTTACTATACTCAAAATGGCGGAAAAAGGCGCTATCGATGCATATATGTCGTCACAGTCTATTATAGATGCTTCTTACGTCTTTTCGCAGAACGGCAAAATGCCTGTATCTGTTTTTAAGAATGCTCTTCGCAGGATTTTAAGCATTGTAAGAATTGTACCTATAACGGGAGACAATATTAAAGCGGCTATTCTTAGCCAGAATGAAGATTTTGAGGACGCTGCCCAGTTGGATTGTTCACTTGATATAGGAAGCGATGCTATTGTCTCCGCTGACAAAAAAATGGCGGAATTCAGTTTCCCGGTCTATCCTCCGACTGTTTTCTGTGACTTTATGTTTGACAGAGAATAAATAATTTGAAAAATTTTTAAAATTTTTGCAACGTTTTAACTATAACCTGCATCTATGTAGTAGGTTTAGGTTTTAGTACACGTTAAATCGCCGGAGTTTTCAAGCAATTGAAACCCCGGCGATTTGATGATTTATAAGCGTCTTCCTAGAAAGAAAGAGCGATTCCGATGAAGTCCTCTGCCTTAAGAGCAGCGCCACCGATGAGGCCGCCGTCAATATCAGGCTGAGCGAAGAGCTCCTTAGCGTTTGAAGGCTTGCAGCTGCCACCGTAAAGGATGGTGGTGTCGTCTGCAACCTGTGCACCGAACTTGTCTGCGAGTACCTTGCGGATGCAAGCGTGAATCTCTTCTGCCTGCTCTGCAGTAGCGGTCTTGCCGGTACCGATAGCCCATACAGGCTCATAAGCTACGACGATGTTCTTCATATCTTCTGCGGTGAAGTTGTAAAGAACAGCCTTGGTCTGTGCGGAAACAACATCAAAATGCTTGTTAGCCTCACGCTCCTGGAGGTTCTCACCAACGCAAAGGATAACCTTAAGACCTGCTGCAAGAGCAAGCTTTGTCTTCTCTACGAGTTTCTCGTCGGTCTCTCCGTAGTACTGGCGACGCTCTGAGTGACCAAGAATGGTGTACTGGCAACCAACGGAGGTAAGCATGCTTACGGAAACTTCTCCGGTGTAAGCGCCTTTCTCTTTGTCTGCGCAGTTCTGTGCGCTAAGTGCAACGCGGGTACCGTTAACAACGGCAGCAACGGGAGCAAGGTGAGTGAAAGGAGTGGCAACAATAAGACCAACCTCTGAAGGAACTTCAGCAGCTTTTGCTACAACAGCCTTTGCAAGCTCTACACCTTCCGGAACAGTGGTGTTCATCTTCCAGTTTCCGGCAACGATTTTCTTTCTCATAATGACTTTATGTATTAATTATTTAACATCCTGTTTTAGAGCCCGCAAATTTAATCATAATTCCGAAAAATCCCGTATCTTTGAAAATCAAAAACGATTCAACATGAAACTATCCAATATAGAGCTTGCAATTGAGGTGGCCGAACACGGTGCCGAACTGGTCAGCCTGGTATGCGGCGGCCGCGAATATATGTGGAATGCAGACCCCGTTTTCTGGAACCGTCATGCACCAATCCTCTTCCCGGCGGTGGGCAAACCCTTCAACAAAGAGGTTCGCATCGGCGGTAAGGTCCGCCCCATGGGCCAGCACGGCTTCGCCCGCGACTGCGAATTCAAGGAAATCGGGCCCGGCCTGATGAGAATGATCGATGACGGCAGTCATGCAGAGTCCTATCCGTATAAGTACATACTTGAGGCGGAGTATCGCCTTGACGGCAGGAAGGTCATTATTACCTGGACTGCTAAGAATGTAGGGGAGGAAGACATGTACGCCCAGATTGGCGCCCATCCCGGCTTTATGCTGCCCGATTACAAGCCCGCAGACGAGCTTCACGGCTACATAAGGTATTACGACAAGGAGGGCAGGGCGGTTAGCCCCGTAGAGGTATCCGAATTAGATGGCGGTAACCGAGTGCCTCACGCAGCACCGGTTCAGTTCCCGGCCGAGATGCCTGTCAAATCCGACACCTTCAACCGCGACGCCCTTATTTTTGAGGACGGTCAGGTGACCAAGGCTGTGCTTTGCGACAAGGAAGGCAAGCCCGTGCTGAGCGTCGATTGCCCCCAGGCCCAGGCTTACGGCATTTGGGCTCCCAAGAAGGAAGGCTGTCCCTTTGTATGCCTCGAACCCTGGTGCGGAATCTGCGACGCTAAGGACTATACCGGCGACATATCAGGCCGAACCTACGTTCACCGGATCGCGCCCGGGGACAAGTACACGTTTACGTATATTATCACAATCGAATAACAAAAATAAAGGTGCCCTTTCGGACACCTTTATTTTTTGTCTGATTGAAGCTTATTTTGCAGCCTCTACAGAAGCCTTACGGAACTCTTTGAGATCTTTCATAAGTTCAAGAGCAACCTTACGTGCGCGAGCACCTGCAGCCTTGTTACCCTTAACTACCTGAGCGTCTGCGTTAACAGCGAAGAGTTCGCAATTAGCTTTAATTTTCTCTACGAGAGCTTTCATGATTGTGTTGTTTTAAAGGTGAATACTTTTTTAACCGTCTGCAAGTTAAGATTTTGCATAAATAAATGCAAGAAAAACGTTTAAATTTTGCAAAATATTCAAGCGAAATAAGTAAAAAATGGTATTTCTAATTACAAAAATGCAACTTATTCTTTCGTATTAACGGTGTTCATGGCCCTCTGGGCAGAGTCTAGAGCGAATGTCTTGACCCCTCCAATCACCTTTTTAGCCAACTGAGGCAGTGTTTCGAGCTCTTCCGGAGACAGTTTTCCAAGCACAAAATCTATCTGTTCTCCGTGTTGAAAATTGTTACCTATACCCATTCGGATTCTGGTGAATTCGGAGCTTTCAAGCGTGGCGATAATGTGCTTTAGACCATTGTGTCCTCCGTCGCTTCCGCGGGTCTTCATGCGAAGGGTTCCGAAGGGCAGGTTAAGGTCGTCGCAAATGACCACAATCTGCTCTATGGGAATGGAAAGCTTGTTCATCCAGTAGCGGACTGCATTGCCGCTCAGGTTCATGTATGTAGAAGGTTTAAGCAGCCAGAACTGGCGGCCTTTGAAGTTTACGCACGCAACGTCTCCGTACCTTTCGGTCTTGAACACGACATCGGCGTCCCCGGCCCATTGGTCAAGAACCATAAAGCCCATGTTATGCCTTGTCTGCGCATATTCCGGGCCGATATTGCCTAAGCCTGCTACAAGATACCTCATTGATACGTCAACGCTTTGCGGAGCTTCTTCCTTTTTAGTTTCAAAAGCCGCCTGCTGCTCTTTGTGGGAGCAAAACAGGCGGCATAAAAATTTAGCAAGTGCCATTATTACTCAGCTGCAGGAGCTGCCTGGGCGCTCTGGCGGGTAGCCTTAACGCCGCAGATGATGGTGGACTTAGGGTTGAGGATGGTAATATCCTCATACTTAAGGTCACCTGCAACGATGTTCTCGCCGATACCAAGCTTGGTGATGTCTACATCAAGCTGGTCAGGGAGGTTCTTCATAAGAGCGCTGATGCGAAGCTCGCGTACGTTCTTAACGAATTTACCACCGGCCTGAACACCTGCTGCGTGTCCTGTGATGTTGAGCGGCACCTTGATTGCGATGGGCTTCTCTTCGTTTACCTGGAGGAAGTCTACGTGGAGGCAAACGTCCTCGATGGGGTGGAACTGAAGCTCGTGTACAACTGCTGTGTACTTCTTGCCGTCAAGTACAAGGTCTACGATGTAAGATGCAGGAGTGTGGGTAAGACCCTTGAGATCCTTGGCATCAACAGTGAAAAGAACGTTCTCAAGTCCAAGACCGTAAAGGTTGCAAGGAACGAGACCCTGTGCGCGGATAGCCTTGATGGCTGCTTTGTTGCCAACCTGACGAAGCTGGCCCTTCAACTCAAAATGCTTCATAATTAATTGATTTAAAATGTGTTACTCAGTCTGCTAAGGGCAGACCCCATTGCACCAAAAGCCCTTTGGCTTTTAATTGGGACCGCAAAGTTAATGAATATTTTTTTATATCCTACTGTTTTTCAATAATTTCCATTCCTTTGCGGATAGCCTCTTCGTTCATCGGGATAAGGTGATGATGACGCTCCGGAAGAGTCTTGCGCAGCGCCTTAAGGACGCTCTCAATTGAAACTACCGGATGAATCTTGAGCAAGCCGCCCAGAACCATCATATTGAACACCTTGATCATATTGAGCGCAGCGGCTGTATCCATTGCATCGATACGGTAAACGTTGATATCCTTGCGGGTAGGAGGAACATTGATTCCGTAGCCGTCGTAGATGAGCGTACCGCCGGGCTTAACCTTAGACTCGAACTTCTCCAGTGAAGGCTGGTTAAGGACGATGGCTGTGTCGTAGCTGCTGAGGATAGGAGAGGAAACGGGATCGTCGCTGACGATAACGGTAACGTTTGCGGTACCGCCGCGCTGCTCCGGGCCGTAAGCCGGCATCCAAGTAACCTCCTTATCTTCCATAAGACCTGCGTAAGCAAGGATCTTTCCCATTGAGAGGACGCCCTGTCCTCCAAAGCCTGATATGATAATTTCCTGTGTCATAGAGCTTTCTGTTTATTAACCGTTATCCTTGAGGTCTCCCAGCGGGTAGAACGGGAACATGTTCTCTTCCATCCACTTGTTTGCTTTGTCAGGAGACATTCTCCAGTTGGTATTGCAGGTAGAAACGATCTCTACCAGGTTGGAACCCTTGCCCTGCATTGAGTACTCGAATGCCTTCCTGATAGCCTTTTTAGCCTTGAGGATGGCAGCTACGCTCTGAACGGACTGACGTGTTACGTAGCAGGTACCCTGCAGACCGACGGCGATATCGGCCATCTTGAGCGGATATCCGTGAAGCTCCGGAACGCGGCCGTAAGGGCAGGTGACGGTCTTCATGCCAAGCAGTGTGGTAGGAGCCATCTGGCCGCCTGTCATACCGTAAATGGCATTGTTTATGAAGATGATGGTGATATTCTCACCCCTGTTCAGGGCGTGGATGGTTTCTGCCGTGCCGATGCAGGCGAGGTCTCCGTCACCCTGATATGTGAAGACAAGGCGGTCCGGCCACAGACGCTTAACTGCGCTTGCAACTGCCGGAGCACGGCCGTGTGCGGCCTCCTGCCAGTCTACATCAATATATTTGTAGGCAAAAACGGCGCAACCTACAGGAGAGATTGCAATGGTTTTGTCTGTCATACCCATCTCTGCGATGACCTCGGAGACGAGTTTGTGCACAACGCCGTGGCTACAGCCGGGGCAGTAGTGCATAGGTACGTCATTAAGCAGTTCCGGTTTGCGGTAAACGATGTTCTCCGGCTGCATTATTTCTTCTTTTGTCATAGCGCTCAGGGTTTAGAGGGTCATTTTCTTGATTTCTTCTACAACTTCCTCGGGCTCCGGGATGATACCGCCCAGACGGCCGTACCACTTGACGGGAACCTTGCATTCAACTGCCAGGCGGATGTCTTCTACCATCTGGCCTGCGTTGATTTCAAGAGAAAGGATACCTTTGACCTTCTTTCCCAGTTCTGCGATGCGCTTTGAAGGGAAAGGCCACAGGGTGATAGGACGCAGAAGGCCAACCTTGATGCCCTGTTCGCGGGCGATGGAGATAACCTTCTTAGAGATACGTGCTGCGCTGCCGAAGGCAACGATCAGATAATCTGCATCTTCTGTCATGTACTCTTCGTAGCGGACCTCTTTTTCCTGAATTACTTTGTACTTGGCCTGGAGGCGAAGGTTTACCTTCTCCATTTCTTCAGATACAAGTGCAAGTGATGTTATGATGTTGGGCTTGCGCATGCCGATGCGGCCTGTAGTGGCCCAGGGGCACTCTTTTGCAAGCTCTTCTTCTGTACGGCGGGGTTTGAAAGGAGGCAGTACAACTTTTTCCATCATCTGACCGATGGCACCGTCGCTCAGTATCATGGCCGGGTTGCGATAGCGGAATGCCAGTTCAAAGGCAAGGTCTACGAAGTCTGCCATCTCCTGAACCGATGCCGGTGCAAGGGTTATAAGCTTATAGTCTCCGTGGCCGCCACCCTTGACGGTCTGGAAGTAGTCTGCCTGGCTGGGCTGGATGGTTCCAAGGCCGGGGCCTCCGCGGGAAACGTTAACAATAAGGCAGGGCAGCTCTGCGCCTGCAAGGTAAGAGATGCCTTCCTGCATAAGGCTGACGCCCGGTGATGAAGACGAAGTCATTACTCTCTTGCCGGATGCTGCGCCGCCGTAAACCATGTTTATGGAAGCGACCTCGCTTTCTGCCTGGAGAACTACCATGCCGGTGGTCTCCCAGGGTTTTTCTGCGGCCAGGGTTTCAAGTACCTCTGACTGCGGGGTAATAGGGTAGCCAAAGTAACCGTCGCAGCCGCAACGGATGGCGGCATGGGCAATGGCCTCATTGCCTTTCATCAAGGTGATTTCTTTCTCTGCCATGATTAATCCTCCTTTTTACGGTAAACGGTAATACATCCGTCCGGGCATACTATTGCGCAGGATGAACATCCCGTGCAGGTGTCTTCCAGGACGGTTTCAGCATAGTTGTAACCCTTTTGGTTGACGTTCTTTGTTGTCAGGGCCAGCACCTTGAAGGGGCAGGCGACAACGCACAAGCCGCAGCCTTTGCAGCGCTCGATGTCTACCAGGGTAGCTCCTTTCATCTTTGCCATATATCCTTATGTTTTAGTTGTTGTGTTCCGTTATTCCTACACACCGGTGTGTAGTTTTCAAGGGTTGTATAAATCTTTATGGTAGAAGGACAGTATGTTGTTGGCAATCTCCAAGGCGCCGGCGGCGGGGGAGTCCGGATTCATCCGTGTGGCCTCAAGGTAATTGTTGATAGCCATTTGCCAATTGCCCTTCTTGCGCCAGGCATTGCCAAGCAGGTAATAAAGGTAGTCGTCCATTTTGCCGCCTTTGCTGCGCCAGGCCTCGATTTCTTCTATTGCCTGGTCAGCTTTGTTCTCCTGCAAAAGCTTTTCTGCCCGGTCTCTCATTTATTTTTTGTCTACGAACAGGCACCAGCCGTAGGTATCTTCCTCAAGGCCTTTCTGGATGCCGATGATTCGGTTGTAAAGCTTGCGGCTTATCTCTCCGCACTCTTCTCCGTAGCTGAAGCTGCGGGTAACTACATCGCTTTCAAGAGTCTCCTTATCGTCGATGCGGCTGATAGGAGTTATTACAACGGCTGTTCCGCAGGAATTGACTTCGTCGAAGGTGGCAAGCTCATCTACCATTACCATTCTGCGCTCTACTTTAAGGCCGAACTCCTTGGCTACTGTGCGAAGGCTCTTGTTGGTGATGGAAGGAAGTACGCTTGAGGAATCAGGGGTGATATAGGTGTCCCCTTTGATTGCGAAGAAGTTAGATGAGCCGAATTCCTCTATATGCGTATGGGTTGCGCTGTCAAGGAACAGGAGCTCACGGTAACCTGCGTTGTGGGCTACGTTGTAGGCATGAAGGCTCTGTGCATAGTTTGCTCCAAGCTTGTATCCGCCGCTGCCGTGGGTTGCGGCACGGTCGTAATTGCGGGACAGCACTGCGGTACCGGTGCTGAGGCTCTTTGCTCCGGAATAAGTACCTACGCCAGAGCACATTACTACAAACATCACATCCTTGGATGACTTGATGCCAAGGCCGGGGTTGATGCCGAACAGGACGGGACGCAGGTAAAGCGAAGCGCCGCTCTCGTACGGAGGGATATGCTCCCAGTTGGCCTGGATGCATCGAACGCACATGTCAACGAACATCTCTACTGAAGGGTAGGGCATGTCCAGATATTTTGCGCTGTTAATCATTCGCATAGCGTTTTCTTCCGGGCGGAAAAGACGGACTTTGCCGTCAACGCCCATGAAGGCCTTTGCACCCTCGAAGCAAGAAGGAGCGTAGTGGAATACTCCGGCAAAGCAGTGAAGGCTAAGTTCAAAGTTGGTGCTTAGCTCCGGTTCTGTCCATACGCCGTCAATGCATTTTGCAGATATGATAGCGTTTGTAGCGTAATAGCTGAAAGATCTTTTTGAGTAATCTATGTTAGCCATGTTATTAAGATATGTGTTTAATCTTCAATAATTCTGTCTTTGTTGTATGTATGTATTTTGGTTGCGCCGGCAAGGATGATGTATCCGTTTTCTGCCAGTGAACCAAGTTCGTTCTCTCCGGGATAAACTTTAACCGGGGCAACCCAGCTGACCTTTTTGGCGATAGCGTCAGTAATGGTCTTGCTGTATGCAACGCCGCCGGTAAGTATGATGATATCCACTTTTCCGTCTACCACCGCACCCTGGGCTACGATATACTTGGCGATGTTAAGCACGAAGGCCTTCATGAACACTACGTATTCCGGGCGGCCTTCCTGGGCGCGCTGCTCTACGATGCGCATATCGTTGGTGCCGAAGTATGCTACTGCACCGCCGTGGCCGATGAGCTTTTTCTTTATTTCTTCTTTGGTGTATTTACCGCTGAAGCACATATCGATGAGCGGATAGGGAGGGCAGCAGCCCGCGCGTTCCGGGGTGATGGGGCCGTCGCCGCCAAGGCCATGGGACGTGTCGATAACTCTTCCGTCCCTGTGAAGGGAGATGGTTACTCCGCCGCCCATGTGGCAGATGATGGCCGTGGTGTCTTCTGCCTTGCGGCCGGTGTCGCGCAAGTACTTACGCATTATAGCCCTGGTGTTGAGGGCATGGAAGAGGGTGCTCCTGTGGAATTCGGGGATGCCTCCTACGTGGCACTCCGGCAGCATTTCATCTGCCATGGGTGGGTCTGCGACGTAGGCTATGCATTTGCCGAATCGGGCCTTCAGGCCTTCCTTCTCACGTTTGGCATTGATCTCGTTGGCAATGTCGTCCCCTATCAAGGCGCTCAGGTTGCAGGCATGATTGCCGTCGCGGCTGGAGGAAAGGACCTCCCTCATATCGTCGTTGACATTGTAAACGCCGGTTATGCAGGGGGTGAAGAGACCTCCGCGGCACATGACAATGTCTATGTCTTCAAGTTTAACTCCAAGGTCCTTGAGGGCGTCAAGAATGGCTTTGGTGCGCATCTTGTCCTGTTCCATTACGTTCTTGAACTGTGACAGCTCTTCTACACTGTGCTCCAGTTTGCGGTCAAGGACAACTTCTCCGTCCACGTAATAGCCGAACTTGGTGGTGATGGATCCGGTATTGACTACCAGGACGTTACCCACCGGGGCCTTTCCGTTTATATTCTCTACTATCTTCATTGGTTCAGGTATGGTGTTGCCGGTTACTGTTGTTAGTGTTTCCAAATATAACCATTTATCTTGGTTTCACCAACAATTTTTTACAAAAATATGTAAAATGATTATTTTTCGTAAGTAAACAGGGCCGTAAATCCAAATTTGTCAACATCAAAGGATGAGTCGTTCCAGCTGTTTGTTCCGAACGGAGGACGGTCGTAATCCCTGATGGTCAGCTCCATCTTTCCGCCTTCGACAATGCGGAAGCTGATATATGCTTCTCCTACATTGTTGATTTCTTTGCTGAAGGCTCTGTTGGCGGCGGACAGTTTAAAGAATATGCTGCTGATGCCATTTTCCATTGCTGTATTTGAACCAGCCTGACGGCCGTCGGGCCTCATGTTATAAGGCTTGCATGATACAAGTTCCGTCTTCCTGAAGAAGTTGCCAAGATCTCCTGTGCCGCCCGGCTCCAGGGTGGTGGTTGTAATCTCAGAACCATCGGTACCTGTGGCGGTCTGCGATTCTATGTTAAAGTAGAAGTTGGCATTGCTCAGAGGCAGGAGGGAAATATCGTCCCCTGCGGCGGCGAAGGCGGCCTTAATTGCATCCTCGTCCGCGAATTTTTCAAAGCGCCAGCGCCCTGACAGTTTGTAGTTGCCCTGTACGGAAAGGCTGAAATCCTTGTTCGTGCCGGGTACGAAGCCGTTGTCCGATACATTATCGATTGAAAGCTTTGCATTTTTCAGCGATGACTGGACATCCATGGTCTTGACGGCCACGCAAACTTCGCCCTCGTTGCTGCCTTTATTTATGATGACGCCACGGCTGTCGGCAGAGCCGTCCTCTTTGCAGAAATAAAGCAGGCTTGCTCCGTCGCCGGTAAGTATTACCGGAGCGTACATCTCAGTTGGAGCCGTCCAGGCGTCGCCGCTCTTGGACCCGCTGAATTTGACTTTTACGTAGTAATGCTCAATTACATTGCCTTTTGTCCCTACGAAATTATAGGTGAGTACCTCTCCGGGGCAGGTGATGGTAATGGTGCTGCGGTTGCCGGGTTTCAGCTTTTTAGCGTTGTCCAGCGCAACCTTTATTACCTGACCCTGGGTCAGGTTGATGTCCGTGATGGTGATGCTGGCTACTGTGCTTCCGGCTGCGAAGGAAACGCTTTCTGCAGATACTGAGTAGTCAGTGCCCTTGGTGGCGGTGCCTTCAAACTTGAGTCCTACGCTGCACTCCTTTTCTGCGGGTGAGCTCAGAACGATAGGAATTACCACGTTGCCACCCATGTAAATTGTATTGGTGCTGGTGCTGAAGTCTACGATGGGGGTGCTTCCGCTTCCGCCCTCGCTCTTGGAGCATGAAACTGCCAGAACAAACAACAATATCGGAACTATATGCTTCATATGTTAATCAATTGAAAATGCTTCTATCTGTGAGTTGATGCGCTCCAGGATCTGGAGCTTCTCTGCGCGCAGCTCTTCTGAAATATCTACCTTGTAATAGTGGGGGTTGATAAGACGCCTTTCTGACGGGCTGAAGTGCATAAGGGTATCCTTATGGAAGTCTTTCTTCTCTTGCAGGGTGTGCGGAACCTCGCAGCGCTGGCCGTCCTTGATTACCGGCAGCTGCAGGGCCCTGTAGGTATATGAACCGGCCTCGAAGGTTTTGTGTTTGAAGCGGTCCTGCTCGTCGTAAATGGTGAACTCTTCGCCGGCCTCGATGCAGCGGGAGGTATGGTCACCCCTCATACAGGTGACATCGGCCTTGAACCTTTCACCCAGGGCCGGATCATTTACAATGATGCGGTAGGTGATCTGGAAACCGGGGTTGATCAGTTTGATGGTGTCCTCTGACCTTTTGAGAACGGGCTCTCCGCCAAGCTGGACAAGCTTATAAACGTTGCCGAAGCAGGGAGCCGCCTTGCTGGTTGCGATGGCATCACCCACGCCGTAGGAGTCAATTTTTGCACCCTGGCGCTCCAGGTCGCTGATAAGATACTCGTCCAGGGAATTGGTGGCGAATATCTTGCAGTTCTTGAGGCCGTGGGCGTCCAGAGTCTCGCGCACCTTTATGGAAAGGTAGGCAAGGTCTCCGCTGTCCAGGCGGACGCCGTAACCGTACGGGTAGTTGTCGTCAATTCCGTTCTCTTTGAAGGAGCGGATTGCGTTGAGCACGCCGCAGCGCAGTGTGTCGTAGGTGTCTATAAGCAGGATAAGGTTTTCTCCGCGGTGAGTGTTGATGTAGTCGCAGAAGGCCTTGTGCTCACCCTCAACGCTGCTGCCGTACGATGTTACAAAGCTGTGGGCCATTGTTCCGGTAGAGGGGACTCCGTTAAACACGCCGGTAAGGATGTTGGAAGTACTTGCGCAGCCGGCAATGATGGCGGCCTTGGCACCGTATGTAGCGGCCCAGGGACCGTGTGCGCGGCGTGATCCGAATTCGCTTACGGGGTGCTCAGTCGCCCTTGTGACGCGTGAAGCCTTTGTGGCCACTGCCATCTGGTGGTTCATTATGCACAGCATGGGGGTTTCCAGCACCTGCGCCTGGACCAGGGGAGCTTCCACAATAACCACGGGCTGGTTGGGGAAGGCGATCTCTCCCTCTCTCATTGCGTAAACGTTTCCGGTGAACTTCATGGTGCTCAGGTACTTGCGGAAATCTGCATAGGCGTCGCCGGGAAGGAACTTCTCATAGAAGTCTTCCGGCATCTGGCCAAGGTTCATGACCATTTCAATGACTTCCTGTGTGCCGCTTACCACAGCCCAGTTGTTGTTCTCGGGTGCTTTACGGTAGAATAGGTTGAAAACGGCAATTTCTTCTGCTTTTCCGCAGTCTAGAAAAGACTTTCCCATAGTGTACTGGTACTTGTCAGAGCAATAAGAATAGTATTTATCCATTACCAAATATATTTTCATCTCAATAATGCAAATATAAAACATATTTACTAAATTCGCAGGCAGAAATTCATATTCTTTATGGAAGAAGTATTAAAGCAGCTATTCGAGAAATATACCGGGCAAAAGGTGGATGAAATTACCGAGTTGAACTCGTCCGGAAGCAACAGAAGGTACTTCCGTCTCAGGGGTGGACTCGTGTCCATCATAGGCGTGATAGGTACCAGCCAGGAAGAGAACAACGCATTCATCACCCTTAGCCGTCACTTTGGAGAAAAGGGCATCAATGTGCCAAAAGTCTTTGCCGTAAGTAACGACGGAATGGCCTACATCCAAGAAGATCTTGGGGACACAATTCTTTATAATGAAGTGTCTCACGGCCGTGAAAGCGGGGAGTATTCTTCCTACGAGCGCAACCTGCTTTGCAAGGTTGTAGAGAAACTGCCCAAGATACAGTTCAAAGGCGCAGACGGCCTGGATTGGAACGTCTGCTACCCGGAGCCTGCCTTCGGCGAGCGTATGATTCTCTTTGACCTTAACTACTTCAAATACTGCTTCTTAAAGGCTACCGGCCTGGACTTTAACGAGGTTCGTCTGCAGGACGACTTTGAAAAGTTCAAGGAAGACCTTCTGGAAGACATGGGCGAAACTTTCATGTACCGTGACTTCCAGGCCCGCAACGTAATGCTTAAGGACGATGTTCCTTACTTCATAGACTTCCAGGGCGGCCGCAAGGGCCCTATCTACTACGATGTTGCATCGTTCATTTGGCAGGCCCGTGCCCGTTACCCCGAAGACCTGAAGGAAGACATGCTGTCTGCCTATCTCCGTTCCGTAAGGACTTTCCTGCCAGATCTTGACGAGGCTCATTTCCGTGAGAAGCTGCGCCAGTTCGTGCTGTTCCGCAACCTTCAGACCCTGGGCGCCTACGGTTTCAGGGGCTACTTTGAAAAGAAGCCTCACTTCCTGGCCAGCGTTCCCTTTGCTATTGACAACCTGCGCCGCCTGCTGCGTAAGCCGTTTGACAAGTATCCTTATATGAATGAGGTACTTACAAAGCTTACCCGCATGCAGCAGTTCTACGAGATCGCAGAAGACAAGCGCCTGGAAGTTAGCATTTACAGCTTTGCTTACAAGAAGGGCATCCCCGTAGATACCAGCGGCAACGGCGGCGGTTATGTCTTTGACTGTCGTGCCGTTAACAACCCCGGCAAGTACGAGTACTACCGTCAGTTCAACGGCATGGACAAAGAGGTAATCAAATTCCTTGAGGACGACGGAGAAATCCTCTTCTTCCTTGACAACGTTTACCGTCTTGTAGATGTTCATGTTAAGAGGTTCATAGAGCGCAAGTTTACACATTTGCAGGTTTGCTTCGGCTGCACAGGCGGCCAGCACCGCAGCGTTTACTGCGCAGAGCACCTGGCCGAGCATCTTGCCAAGAAGTTCGACGTCAAGATAAAGATTACCCACAGGGAGCTGGATATAGAGAAGATGCTCTAAATTATGAAGGCTATGATATTTGCGGCCGGTCTGGGTACCAGGCTTAAGCCGCTTACGGAAACCTTACCCAAAGCGCTTGTCCCGGTTGCGGGCAAGCCTTTGCTGTTTCATGTAATGCAGCGTCTGGCCACCTTCGGCTACGATGATTTTGTAGTTAACGTGCATCATTTCCCGGATGCGATAATTAAGTATCTTAAGAATCCGGATGTGGCTGTAGAAGGCCGAAGGATAGCGGTTTCGGACGAGCGTGCACTGCTTCGCGAGACCGGCGGCGGCATTCGTTACGCCCGCCCGCTCCTTGAAGGCAGCGGCAGCTTCCTTGTGCATAATGTTGATATCCTTTCAGACATTGACCTTGCATGGTTCCGTGCCCAGGCCCGCCCGCAGGCCATCTCTACCATACTTGTGAGCGAGCGCAAGACTCAAAGGTACCTGCTGTTTGACGACGAAACGCGCCTTGTAGGCTGGACCAACCTTGCAACGGGAGAGGTTCGCAGCCCGTACGGAAACATCGATGTTCAGAAATATCGTATGCTGGCCTTTTCCGGCATACATTGCATGTCGGACAGCATCTTTGATGCCTTCGACAAAGAAAAAGTCGGTGACAGATTTCCTATCATCGACTTCTACGTTTCGGTTTGCGACCGTTATCCGGTTTATGGCGTCTGCCCCAAGGAACTTCGTATCCTTGACGTAGGCAAGGTTGATACCCTGGCTAAGGCAGAGGAGATGCTTCGGGAGCTTCAGCAGGAATAAGCTGGAAGTTGCCGTTAGGCGTGCTCTGTATCTTCCTGAATCTCAATACTACCAGAATGACTATGGCCAGGCAAGCGGCCAGGATTGCGTAGTACATTGATGCGGGCATAATCTGCTCCCAGGAATCTGCGCTTTCATCTATACCTGCGAACTGGCCAATCACAAGTGACAGGGTATTGTTCGCAAAATGCATCAGAATTGTAAGCTTAAGGCTTCCGGTCTTGTAATAAACGTAACCGAACAGACAGCCCATAGAGAAGGCCGGGATGGCCTGCCACGGGTTCAGGTGGATGATTCCAAAGATTGCCGATGTTGCAATAATTGAAGCGGCAGGGGAGTATCCAACCTTTCCGTTAGAGCGCTTGCAGTTAAGCAGGCCTCGCAGTAAAATACCTCTGAGCAGCCATTCCTCTAGAACTGGTGCCAATATGCTTACACAAATGAAGCAGATAAGGAAATTGCCACCTACAAGGGACTGAAGGGCGGTTTTCCAGCTGTCCGGGACCTCGGGCAGGAAGGAATTGACCTTGTCCATAATGAAGCCCATCGCCCAGGTGCCAAGTATGCAGAGCAGACATGCAAGCCATGGAGTAATGCTTTTGCTGATGGTGTTGTCTACCTTGTAGCCATTCTCAAAATACATGTTCCTTTTACTTACAAGGCTGGAAACAAGGAACGGGGGAATAAACATAATCGGGTAGATGATCAGCTGCTGGTATTCCAATCCAAGCGAGGGGGCCGCCATCAGTACGGCATAAGCCACCAGTATGGAAACGAACAGGCCCGCAACCAGCCATAATAACATTACAAAGGAATCTACAGCGTCCGGAACATGCCATGAAAAGCTGTTCAGAATGCTGTAGTTTGCATGTTTGCCTCTTTTTAAAAATGCCATGATTTATTTGTATAAGGGTGTAGGATATACGCCTTTGTCGCAGAGCTCCTTGAACTTGGCAACAACGCCCGGACGGTCTTCCTTATAGGTTACGCCGAACCACTTGCTGTCAGTTGCAAGAACCTCGCACTTGTCGCCGCCGGTCTTGATCATGCAGTCAACAGCATAGGGAATGTAGAACTCTTTCTTGAGCTCCTGGCCATTCTTTGCAAGGAAGTCCTTGAACATAACTTCGCTCTTTTCGAAGTAATCAGGGGTGAAGCCCCACATGTTCATTGAGCAAAGGTCCTTGCCCTTAATCTCTACATGTGTTGCACCGGTTGAGGAGTTGTCGCCGTAGATTTTGCCATCGGCCTCGCGGGCTATGTTAAGGTGCTCTATTACGTCTGTAAGCTGCTTGTCAGCATCGTAGAAGCAGATTCCGCGGGATACGCCGCCGGATTCTGAAAGGGTATTTTCAAGGGCGAAGCCAACGATGCAGTATTCGCCTTTTGTGTTCTCGTGCTTGCGAAGCCAGTCTGCAATAACCTTGAAGGAGTCGCGGCCATAGAAATCGTCGCCATTGATTACTGCGAAGGGCTCCTTGATAACGTCCTTGGCCATGAGCATGGCGTGGGCGGTACCCCAAGGCTTCTGCCTTTCGGGATTATAGCTGAAACCGGCAGGAATCTTGTCAAGTTCCTGGGTTACGAAGTCGAACTGAAGGGGAGTGCCGTCAATGCACTTTACGTTTGCGTATTTCTTGTGAACAGCGTCCTGGAAATCTTTGAGGAAGTATTCCCTTACGATGTAAACAACCTTACCGAAGCCAGCCTGAACTGCGTCGTAAATTGAATAATCGATGATGGTTTCTCCGTTGGGGCCAAGAGGATCCATTTGTTTGAGGCCACCGTAACGGCTGCCCATACCGGCAGCAAGAACAAGGAGAGTAGGTTTCATTTTCTTATGAGTTTTGTTAAAATAATTTCTATTTGTCTCCAAATTTAACTACTTTTGCGAAAACGACAAAATTTTACAGCATTGGATATCAAGGCTTTCATAAAGAAGTACGTGTTCAAAGGCCGCATCAAACAGGCCTGGAACGGCCCGCATCGCGGTTTCTACCGTTATGCAGCCGTAGCTACGGGCGTGGCTGCGCTGTATATTTTGTTCATCAGCAATGACAACATTTTCCGCTGGCTTGGGGCCCGCAGGGAAATAAGCCGCCAAGAGGCGGAAATCCGTCATTATACCAAAGAAAACGCTAAGCTGGACCTTCGTATCCAGCGTCTTTCCACAGAGCGTGATACCCTGGAGGAATTCGCCCGTGAAAACTTCCGTTTTGCCGAACCCGGCGACGATGTTTTCCTTACAGAAGAATAAAAACAGGCCCCGCAGGGCGAGGGCACTGAAAAAGGTGCCTAACCAGAAGGCCTCTGACAATTAAGACAATCGAAGGATATCGAGATATTTCGGTATCCTTCGATTTTTTCGATTCTCAATGTGATGATTGTTCGATTTAAGGGTATATTTCTGGTATTATCCCAGTATCTTGACTATTCTTCTAAGATTCGCAGCAAAGATTGCCATTGCACCCTGCATTTCCATGCATGAGAGTCCGTATGACACGGCCCTGTCATATCCTAACACATTCTTAAGCTCCGAGTTCTTGGCTTCGATCTTATAACGTTCTTTTGACAGAAGTTTGAAGCGTTCTGTCTCTTGGAACTTCATCTGCGACCGATGCTCATCAGATTTAATGGATACCGAATACGACTTCGTCTTGG
>Ga0256405_10001286_pt1 | contig 69660 bp, 48 predicted proteins | sample RumenRJG_02DNA_FD_189096 | JGI IMG/M metagenome (GOLD analysis project Ga0256405, IMG submission 189096) | Bovine rumen microbial communities from Lethbridge, Alberta, Canada - RJG_02 | ecosystem: Host-associated > Mammals > Digestive system > Stomach > Rumen | place: Canada: Alberta...
ATGAAGTTGTGCATAGCAATGATGATAGTACTTAATGATTTGGACACCACTAAGTTACTAAAAATCAGCGATATGTGCAACTTTTTCATTGTAAATATCTTATAAAATTAATTCATCCAACAGGTTATGCCTATATTTTCTCAATTTTATGATACCGATTTTTTTGAAAAATCTGCTGACACTTATTTGCTATATTAAAATGTTTGTAATATGTTGTAGAAAAAAATTAGAATAAAAGTATGGAAAAACTTAACAAAACAATATTTGCTCAAGTGTTTATTCTTCTATTTCTTTAAGACTATGAGCAAAGTTATAGAAAAAGTTACTTATGCTAATTATTGGAGAGTACTGGAAAAAGGTAATGCTTCTTTTCATGTTTTGTCGGAATTGTCGTGAATTATTGACAACAAATCCTTGCTCGTTGATTCTGAAGTGCCACTCTTCCGGAGTAATGTTTTTTTTGAGAGTCTTAATTGCAAGCGTTTCAGCATACGGGTCGTAGTTTGCCACGAATGGTAGTTCATCTTCAGAGAATCCCAGCAATGCGATTAAAACAGACCCCAATAGTGCTGCAAATCGAGATATGCCGAGCTGGCGGAGCCAATTCTCAATCTTAACATAGTCTGCTTTGTCGCCTCTTTGTCTCATAAACAATCCGATTTCTATTATTCTGTTAAAGTCGAGATGACTGCTGAGCAGCAGGTGAGTAGAGGATACTATCAGGTCAAGCAGTTGTAGCGAGTCGTGTGAAGTGTCGATGTTGTGCAGTTCGCTATCGACAATCTGCTGATGCCTGCGTTGCAGGCAGGCATTGAGGTGAGGTGTCTGTAGTATTGGTTTATTTGTATGTTCGTTGTTACATTCTCTGTTCAAGTCGTAAGGTAAGTTTAGTTTGATGTTAGTATGGTTTCTGTTGACGCCCGTGCAAATATAGTCCCAGAGTAGGTGAGCCTTAGCAATACGAGCAAGCTCACGCCACTTATAAGACGACATTGGCTCTATTTCTACATTATCAGCAAAAGCTCCAGAGCGTAGCAGGCTAAAAAAGTTACGGTATATAATGTGCATTGTTGTTATATCATTGTTCGTTGATAGAAGTCGACATTCTCTTTGCTAAGTATTTCTATCGGCATGTAGTTAACGGGTTTTACTTTTTCTTTAAGAACAATAGCGCGGAAAAGGGCCTCTATACTTCTGTAACCTTGCATGTATGCGTGTTGCGCAATGAGAAATGATATAGCTCCCTGACGGAGGCATTCTGCATTTCGCAGAATCATGTCGTAGCCCATAATCTGTACATGTCTGCGATTTGTGCGTAATAGAAAGTCTCCAACGATGTGTGCTTTTGAGCAGAACGTTATGCAGTTGTGTGTATCTGTGTGCTTCGAAAAATAGTCTTCCAGTATGCCGTCGTAGTTGTGGTCGTTATTCCCAAGAGGGAGTATAAGCTCGTTAATTCTGATTTCGGGATTGTGTTCTCTCATGTAGTGTCTGAATCCAACTTCGCGGTTGTCTTGCTGCTTGCTTGCTACCTTTCCGTCTTTCATTGGTTTCATTATCATTATTTCGCTGTCATCTTTTGCAATTAGCATTAGCATTTTTGCAGCAAAAAAACCGCTGCTAAATGAGTCTTGTCCAAAAAATGAAAGTGGACGTAGATCGGGGATATACGAGTCTAAAATAACGAAAGGTATATTATTCTCGTGAAGTTTATTGGCAAAATCTGTTGTTGACTTTGTCTCAGAAGGGACAATTACGACACCTTCTGGCGTGCTGTCGATACATTCTGTAGCTATAGTCTCAAAACTTTTTTCTTCAAACCGTGTGTAGTACACAATTTTTACGTCAACGTGGAAGTCTCGGAAGTTATATGCAGCACTCTTAGCACCTTCTTCTATTTCTTCCCAATATGCTTCAGAGTCGTGTGTGGGCATTATGAGATAGAATTTGTATGAGCGGTTATATGCTAGTGCACTGGCATACATGTTTGGTTGATAGTTAACCTCTTTCAGTGCCTGCTTTACCTTTTCAAGTGCTAATTTAGACACATTAGGCCTGTTATGGAGCACTCTGTCTACTGTGCCTACAGAAACACCTGCGCGTTCAGCTATGTCTTTAATTCTTATCTTATTACTTATTGCCATTATTCCATTTTTTTTGCAGTTTTGAAAAAAGCAGTATGTCGTTAAAAATATCAAATGTTAATTTAGGAACACTAATAACTGAATACTCAAAACTATTCTTTGCAAAAATACAAAAGATACTCTAATTGTGCTAATGCACAGTGGCATAATTTTAAAAATATATTGTTTTTTTGATTGAATAGTTCTTTTTTTCATCAATAATCATTATTTTTGCAGGGATGATTAGTAAATTGTCATATTTCTATATTGTCCGATATTTCCATTTATTGGGAAATAATCTGATGTTGGCAGCTTATTGTTTGATATCAGTTTTTGTTTTTGTTGCTTGCTCATCAGGGGGGAATCCTGAGGCTGACAATTTTAATCAACAGGCTTATAATTATAGATACCGCTCACTTGACAGTACGGAATATTATGCTCGCAAAGCTTTCAATATGGCTGGAGGTGATGGAGATGTGCAGGCAGAGGCTCTCAATAACATAGCTTTTGTCAGCATGGCACACATGAATTATGACTTGGCTAAGGCTCAGCTTGATTCGATTTACAAACTTACAGATAATCAGATAGAGTTGTTCATAGCAGATGTTGGTCAAATGAGATTGTGCCAACGCCGTTCTCAGAATAAAGAATTCTATCACTATAGACAAAAAGCAAAGGAGAGGAAAAAACGAATTGAAGAAGAAATTGATGTTTTAGATCCTCGACAGCATTGGCGGCTCAATTATGCTAATACAGAATATGATATTGTAACTTCCACATATTATTATTATGTTGGACTTGACGAACCTTCAAGAAAAGCTATAAGCAATATTGATCCTCATGGCATTATCGTTCAAGATACAGCGCAGTGGCTCAATTATTTATATAATGTAGGTGCTGGAGGTATTGTTGTAGGGAAAAGTCAAGAAGAGGTTTCTCAGGTGGAGTTCGATCATCTAATGCGTTGTTTCCTGCTGGCTCAGCAAACAAATTACACATTTTGGGTGGCAAACTCATTGCAGGCTCTAAGTGAACATTTGATGTCGCCACCGATGCGGCAAAGACTTATAGCCGATAACTTGCCCGCAATGAAGTTTATAAATCAAGACAATATGCCAGATTCATTGCTTGCTGGCTATCTTGCACAACGCTCTCTTGATTTGTTCATAGATTATGGTGATGTTTATCAGATTGCAGGTTCGTTGAGGACTTTAGGACAGTGTTTTTGGCAAATTGGTGATGATAATTCTGCATTGATATGTCTGAATCAGGCTCTTAGTCGTGACACTGCAATTAATCAAGCTCCTGATTTAGTGGCATCAATCCATGAGCAACTGAGTGTTGTATATGCATCAATAAATGATAAGCAGAATAGTGACTATCATCGGAACGTGTACCTTGACATGCAAGAACGTACACGACAAGACCGTTTTCTTGAATCCCGTGCTGAACAATTGGGAACTTCAGTTTCTCGGCTTAATATAATGATAATAGCTGTCATCGTAATGATTGTTGCAATTGTTTTACTATTGCTGCTCTTCAATTATATGAGGAGAAATAAGCATAATTCTGAAACTTCTTTGCAGGAATTGCTTCAGCCATTACAACAATGGAGAATAGCTAAATCGAAAGAGAATGAGCTGCAAAAGGAAGAAATTGAAGAACTTGGCGAAGAAATAGAAGTTGCTAAAATTAAGCTGCAAGATAATAAGAAACGTTATGTAGAGCAACGAGCAAAGATATCTCTTGTTGAGAGCATAACACCACTAATTGACAGAATGCTTCACGAAGTGAGACTGTTGCAGAATAATAATGAGGCGGAAAGTATTATTGAAAGCAGAAAGCAATATGTTGTTGAGCTAACAGAGCAGATCTCAAAGTATAATAATCTGCTTACAGAATGGATACAGTTGGATAAAGGCGATATAAATGTTAGTATAGAGAGTTTCTCATTACAGAGCTTGTTTGATATTGTTGCTCGTTCTCGTGCAAGTTTTAAATTGAGTGATGTTGAACTAAGTATTGTACAAACTAAAGATGTAGTGAAAGCTGATAAGATGCTGACACTGTTTATGATAAACACTCTTGCTGATAATGCCCGTAAGTTTACGCCAAAAGGTGGATGTGTAAGAATAAGTAGTGATTCCACTCCTGATTATGTAGAAGTTAGTATTGCTGATACTGGTGTTGGAATGACCGAGAAAGAGATTAAAGAAGCATTTAGTATTGAGCGTAAGATTGAGGGAGAACATGGTTTTGGACTTCTGAATTGTAGAGGTATAATAGAGAAGTATCGCAAACTTAGTCCTCTATTTAGAAATGCTATGATAGGTGTAGATAGCAAAAAAGGTTGCGGATCTCGTTTCTTTTTCCGATTACCACATGGCATCTTGAGAGTTTTAGTTTTACTTTTCTCTTTAGTGCATACATTTTGTGGATTTTCGAAAGGCTATAATGAAGATATGCTTCAGAAGGCTTCTGTATTTTCTGACAGTATATATAATTGTAATGTAAGAGGAGAATATGACAAAGCTTTGTTTTTTGCAGATTCAGCAAGATATTACATAAATGAGCAATATAGATTTCACCATAGTCAGGCAAAAGATACTATGGTTGCTGTTGGTGACATTTCTGTTGCTATTCCAGAGATAGAATGGTTGCATAAAGATGTTAATATGGATTTCGACTTAATTTTAGATGTTAGGAACGAAAGTGCTGTAGCAGCTTTAGCACTGCATCGGTGGGATGTATATAATTATAATAATAAAGTATATACACAATTATATAAAGAAGTGTCATCTGACCGTACATTAGGACATTATGTGCAATTGATGCAGCGTTCAGAAACCAATATGAATGTTGCAATTGTTATTTTATTGCTGCTTTTGTTGTCTATATTTCCATTTTATTATATACTTTATTATCGTCATATTTTGTATGACCGCTTGTGTGTTGAGAAAGTAAGAAAAATAAATGATATTCTTCTTTCTGATATAAAAGATAAAGATAAAATTGTTTTGATTGATACGCAATCAAATAATCGTTTCCCTGCATTGTTACAAAATATAATTAAGCAAATCTCTGAAGCGTTGAAGGAGAATATATCAAATGAGAATGACAGGAAACTACAGATTGAGTATATAAAAGATGAACTGAGACGTACTGAACTTGAAGCTGGCAGAATACATGTTGTAAATAATGTTCTTAGCAATAACTTAAGTACAATAAAGCACGAAACCATGTATTATCCATCACGTATTCGTCAGATTTTAGGCGGTGATGATGCAGATATGTATAGTGTAAATGAGGTAGCAACATACTATAGGACAATTTATTCGCTTCTCTGTAAGCAGGCCATAAGTCAATTAAATGAGGTTAAGGATAAATGCAGCAGTTTCCCCTTGTCGTCAGTTTCACAAAATGGAAAGATTAAGTTTGTTGAAAATAGTGTGGGGAAAGTAGAGACTAAAAATTCAGAGGATTATTATCTGCTGGGTGATTATGATATGGTGGATTATTGCTTTAATCTTATATCTAAGCAGAATGGTGAAGATTCTGTAAACGCAACATTTGAACAATTCAAAGACAGATATATAAAGATAGAATTTCAGATGACTTCTTTACATTTAAGTTACGAAGAAGTTGCAGGCTTATTTTATCCATCATCTGTAAAAAATATACCATATCTGCTTTGTAGGCAGATAATACGTGATATGGGTGAATTAAGTCAGGCAAGGGCATGTGGAATTACAGCTAGGTTGTCAGATTCAGGATATGTAATAATCACAATGATTCTTACAAAGTCAAATAGGATTGAGATGTGATAAGGTTTTAATTTGAATAAATAATATAAATCATAAAAATAAGAATGAAACCATTTAAGATAATTATAGTAGAGGATGTTCCTTTGGAATTGAAAGGTACAGAGGGAATTATTAAAAATGATATCCCCGAAGCAGAAATAATTGGAACTGCAGATAGTGAGTTTTCTTATTGGCGATTGATAAAGCAGCAGCTTCCAGACTTGGTATTGCTTGACTTAGGGCTTAGTGGTTCTACAACAGTAGGTGTAGAGATATGCCGTCAAACAAAAGAACAGTATCCAGATGTGAAAATATTAATATTTACAGGTGAGATCTTAAATGAAAAATTGTGGGTTGATGTTCTTGATGCTGGTTGTGATGGAATAATTCTTAAGGAAGGTGAACTGCTGACTCGTAGTGATATTTCTAGCGTTATGGATGGAAAGCGAATGGTATTCAACCAACCTATATTAGAAAAAATAGTTGATAGATTCCGTAAGAGCGTTGGTAATCAGATGATGCGGCAGGAAGCTATTATTGATTTTGAGATAGATGAATACGATGAGCGTTTCCTCCGCCATCTTGCTTTGGGGTATACTAAGGAACAGATAACAAATCTTAGAGGTATGCCTTTTGGAGTAAAGAGTCTTGAAAAGAGACAGAATGAATTAGTTAACAAGCTTTTTCCTAATGGAAATGGAGGCATGAGTGTTAATGCTACGAGACTTGTTGTCAAGGCTTGCGAATTGAGAATAATAGATATAGACAATTTAGTGGCAGATGATGCATAAACGGATATTCCCAATTATAGCAGTTGTATTAATTGTTTTGCAAGTTGCTTTGATTTTACTATCATGGCTTCTTGCTGCAGCATTTCCACTTGAAGGCTTTAACTCATTGCTAAGTGGAGAGGGGGTGAGATGGGCAATTGGTCATTTCACCGATCATGTTTCTGTCCCGTTGCTGTCTTGGATCTTACTTGCTTCAATGGCAATAGGTTGTTTACGACGAAGTGGATTGGGAAATGTTTTTTTTGTGATTGTTACATGCAGAAAGAAAAGGTCACAACTTACTTATAGAGAACGATTTGCATTTCAGATTACGTTTATTTTATTTGTCATTTTCATTATTATTTTATTTTTGCTGACATGTATTCCGCAAGCTGTGATGTTGAGTGCTACTGGTAAATTGTGGAATAGTACTTTTTTGTCTGGTTTCATTCCTTTGTTATCAATAGCATTATGTATACTATCTTTAGTATATGGATATTTTAGTGGAAAAACACCCAGTTTAGACATGATGTTTCGATCTCTATATGCAGGAATTGTACCTGCGGCTCCAATAATAGTATTGTATATGATGGCAGCAGAACTATATTTTTGTATTTTGTTTGTTTTCGTATAACAAAAAGATGGACAAAATATTATTAATCTTGTCCATCTTTTTGTTATTTATTTTATAATGCTTAATATGCACGAGCCATAATTACACGACATTTTGCAGGTTTGCCGCTAACCATGTCGACGCCTTCTGTCTGTTCAAATCCAAATGGAACACAACGAATTGTAGCCTGAGTATCTTCCTTGATTTTTGCCTCAGTTTCTTCTGTTCCATCCCAATGACAAAGGAAGAAACCTCCATCTTTAATACGTTCTTTAAACTCGTCGTAGTTATCGCATTCATAGATGTGCTCGTTTCTGTACGCAAGTGCTTTGTTGTAGATATTCTGCTGAATATCTTCCAATAGTTTCTCTACATATTTAGCAACACCATCAATGCTTACAGTTTCCTTTTCTAATGTGTCGCGGCGCATAACCTCAATGGTTCCGTTTTCCAAGTCGCGACCACCCATGACTAATCGAACCGGAACACCCTTTAACTCATAGTCTGCGAACTTAAAGCCAGGCCGTTTGTTGTCTGCATCGTCATATTTTACGCTTACACCAGCTTTCTTCAGTTCATCTATGATAGGAGTGAGTTTTTCGCTGATTGCAGCAAGCTGATCCGCACCTTTTGTAATTGGTATTATAACAACTTGTATAGGTGCCAAACGTGGAGGCAAAACCAGGCCGTTATCGTCTGAATGTGTCATAATCAGAGCGCCAATTAGTCGCGTAGAAACACCCCATGATGTAGCCCATACATATTCAGGTTTATTTTCTTTATTAAGATATGTAACATCGAAAGCTTTAGCAAAGTTTTGTCCAAGGAAGTGGCTTGTACCACTTTGCAGTGCCTTTCCGTCTTGCATCATCGCTTCAATGGTATATGTATCAAGTGCACCTGCAAATCTTTCAGTTTCGCTTTTTACTCCTTGCACAACAGGCACTGCCATCCATTGCTCTGCAAAGTCAGCGTATACTTTGAGCATCTTTCGTGCTTCTTCCTCTGCTTCTTCACGAGTAGCATGAGCTGTGTGGCCTTCTTGCCAAAGAAATTCACTTGTGCGAAGGAAAGGACGAGTACGCATTTCCCATCTCATTACGTTACACCACTGATTACACATTAATGGCAGGTCGCGGTATGAATGTATCCAGTTTTTATATGTGTTCCAGATAATAGTTTCGCTTGTAGGTCTCACTATCAATTCTTCTTCAAGCTTTGCTGCTGGATCAACTTCAACTCCACTCTTGTCTTCTTTCGCACGTAGACGATAGTGGGTTACTACGGCACATTCTTTTGCAAATCCCTCAACGTGTTCTGCCTCTCTAGACAAGAAAGATTTAGGAATGAGCAGTGGAAAATATGCATTCATTGCACCTGTTTCCTTAAACATAAGGTCGAGTTGGTGTTGCATTTTTTCCCAAATAGCATATCCGTATGGTTTTATTACCATACAACCGCGTACTGCCGACTGCTCAGCAAGGTCGGCTTTGACTACTAAATCATTGTACCATTGGCTATAGTTGTCGGCCCTTTTGGTAAGTTCTTTTAGTTCTTTTGCCATTATTATATTTGTCGTTTTTATTATTTTTGGTGCAAAATTACGAAAAAAACTTTATAAAAAGATTGTAATAAGGAAAAAAGAAGTATCTTTGCATAAGTTAAGATACATTTTGAATAAGCCGTGTTTATATATCTGGCATCATTATAATATAGAGTTAAGTCTTGATTATATAGAGAATAATAATAAATCTTTTAAAAGTATTAGTATGAAAAAAATGAAGTTTTTTGCATTAGCACTTAGTGCAATGTTGGTTGTTTCAAGTTGTGGAACATTAAACAATGCCTCAAAAGGCGGTCTTATTGGTGGAGGTAGCGGTGCTGCATTAGGTGGTGTCATTGGTAACATAATTGGCAAAGACACAAAGGCTACTGCTATTGGTGCTGTTATTGGTGCTGCTGTTGGTACTGGTGCTGGTGTGTTAATTGGTAAGCACATGGACAATGTTGCAGAGAAGGCACGTCAGATTGAGAATGCAAAAGTTGAGACTATCACAGACGCAAATGGTTTATCTGCTGTTAAGGTGTCATTTGATTCTGGTATTTTGTTTGCTGTAAACAAGTCTGATTTGAATGCAAACTCAAGAAAGTCTCTCTCAGAATTTGCACAGGTGTTAAAGAACGATCCTCAGACTCTTGTTGATATTCAGGGTCATACAGACAGTAGCGGTAACGACCAGATTAATATTCCTCTGTCAGAGAAGCGCGCTCAGTCTGTAATGAACTATCTTGTACAGCTTGGTGTGCCATATTCTCAGTTTAAGAATGTGGCAGGTTACGGATCTGCTTATCCTGTAGCAGACAACTCTACAGCAGCTGGTAAGGCTCAAAACCGCCGTGTTGAAGTTTATGTATATGCAAGCCAGGAAATGATTGACGCTGCAAATGCAGGTACTCTGAGATAATGTTATTTTAAATTGTGAAACTTTGGGTGAAAGAATGAAAGAGTGATTTCGCTCTGCGTTCTTTCACCTTTTTTATTTTTTTATGAAGCTGTTTAAGCGAATTGTTAAGTGGATATTGATTGCCTTTTTCGGTTCAACAATCCTTGCCGTCGTGTTATATCGTTTTCTTCCTGTTTATGTAACACCTCTAATGATTATCCGTCTTGCTGATCAGGTCGTTGATGGTCGTTCTTTAGCTATGCATCATGAATGGAAGTCATTAGACAAAATATCACAACATCTTCCTGTTGCAGTCATGGCAAGTGAAGACCAGCGTTTTCTGTTGCATCATGGCTTTGACCTTGATGCAATTTCTAAAGCAGTAGAAAATAACAAGAAAGGTGGGCGTCGTCATGGTGCAAGCACAATTACGCAGCAGACAGCTAAGAATGTCTTTCTTTGGCCTGGTAGGTCATGGACAAGGAAAGGCTTTGAAGCTTATTTTACTTTCCTAATTGAACTGTTCTGGAGCAAGCAAAGGATAATGGAGGTTTATCTTAATTCTATTGAAATGGGTGATGGAATTTATGGGGCAGAGGCTGTTGCTAAGCATCATTTTGCAAAATCAGCTGCAGTGTTAACTCGTTCAGACTGTGCGCTCATTGCTGCAACACTTCCTAATCCTTTGAAGTTTGACTCTTCTAATCCTTCTTCTTATATGCTTAAGCGCAGGCGTCAGATTGAGCAGCAGATGAAATTTATACCGTCATTCCCTAAAGAAGGTCAAGACTATAATCCAAATACAACATCGGGTGGCATATATCATCGTAAATGATAACTTATAGCCAATATCAAAACCTAATATGAACTATTTGAACAAACTTAATGACAGTCAGCTGGCTGCTGTAGAATACTGTGATGGTGCATCGTTGGTCATTGCAGGAGCTGGCTCAGGAAAAACTAGAGTTCTAACATATAAGATAGCCTATTTGCTTGATAGTGGAATGCAGGCTTGGCAAATACTTGCACTTACTTTTACTAATAAGGCTGCAAAGGAAATGAAAAACCGTATAATACAGCTCGTTGGTGAAGAAAAGGCACGTTATCTGAACATGGGCACATTCCATAGTATTTTCTCGCGGATATTGCGTCGAGAGGCTGAGGCTATAGGCTATAATTCAAATTATACAATTTATGACGAGAACGATTCTTCTTCGCTTATTAAAAGTATTATAAAACAGTTAGGTCTAGATGAAAAACAATATAAACCATCTTCTATTCATAATCGAATCTCGATGGCAAAGAATCAACTAGTCACAGCTGATGTATATGCAAACAGTAGAGAACTTTTAATGCGCGATCAGGAGCAGCGCCTTCCGCATATTTGGAAAATATATGTTGCTTATCAGGAGCGAATGCGGCAGGCTAATGCTATGGACTTCGACGACCTCCTTCTCAATACATATATACTTTTCCGTGACAATGAGCATATTAAGAAAGCATATGAAGATCGTTTCCAGTATATTTTAGTTGATGAGTATCAAGATACCAACTATGCACAGCAGTCTATAGTCTGGCAGTTGTCGAGCAACAACCAAAAGGTTTGCGTTGTTGGCGATGATGCACAGAGCATTTATGCCTTTAGAGGTGCTAATATAGATAACATTCTAAATTTCAGGAATATATATAGAGACGTTAAACTTTTTAAACTGGAGCAGAACTATCGTTCAACACAACGTATAGTTCAGGCTGCTAATAGCTTGATAAAAAAGAACGAGCGTCAGATACCTAAAGACATTTTCAGCCGCAATAATGAAGGTGATAAGATAATCTTAAAGCATACCTATAGTGATAGGGAAGAAGCTCTTGTTGTTTGCAAAGATATTCAGAGAATGAAAAGGAACGAGGGTTTAGACTATAGTGACTTCGCCATCCTTTACAGAACAAACTCTCAGAGTCGCATATTCGAGGAACAGATGCGTAAACAAAGCATTCCCTATCGTATATTCGGTGGTATGAGTTTCTATCAGCGAAAAGAAATTAAAGACGTCATAGCATACTTCCGTCTTGTTTGTAACAAATCCGACGAAGAGGCTTTCAGAAGAATCATTAACTACCCTAAGCGAGGAATAGGCACAACCACTGTTGGTAAGATTATTGCTACTGCTGTAGAGAAAAACATCAGCCTATGGGAGGTTGCAACTAATCCTGAAGTTCACATGCTTGATGTAAGCAAAGCTACTGCTGGAAAATTGCAAGCTTTTTGCTCGCTTATTGAATCGTTTGCATTTGATATTGACACAGCAGATGCCCATACGCTTGGACAGAAAATCGTAAAGGAGAGTGGCATAGTAGCGGATGTATATGGCGATTCTACCCCAGAGGGACTCTCTCGGCAAGACAACTTGAGAGAGTTTCTTGATGCCATGCAAGATTTTGTCGACACACGTCGTGAGGAAGGACAAGAACAAGAAACACACCTCTCAGATTTTCTACAGGAAGTTTCACTTCTTACCGACCTTGACAGCGAAGAAGATGCAGCAGACAATAGAGTGTCGCTTATGACTATACACAGCGCAAAGGGACTTGAGTTTCCTGCTGTATTTATTGTAGGACTTGAAGAAAACATATTTCCATCGCCGCTCTCATGTAATTCCAAACGAGAACTTGAGGAAGAACGCAGATTGCTCTACGTTGCCATAACTCGGGCAGAGAAGCACTGCACGTTGACAACAGCGCAGAACCTATACCGCTATGGCAGATTAGAATTTGACACACCTAGCCGTTTTCTTAAAGACATTGACCCGCAATTTTTAACGGTAGTAGGCGATGCAATGTCGCAAAAATCGTTTTTTGGCAATTCCTCTGCCGACCTTTTCTCTCATCGCAGTGCTTCGCAGCGTTTTCAGAATTCCAATCCAGTGGCATCGCAGTTTCGTGCCGACCCGAAGCCAAAGATTACTCAACCGCACAGTACATCTGCGCCAGTTGACCCGTTTAGCAGTAGATTTAAGCAGGCTTTTAAACAATCTGGCGGCAATATGCGGCGGCTTTCAGAAGCTATGTCAGACGTTGTACCACAACAGTCTACTCATAAATCGTCCTCGTCTGACCTGAAAGCAGGAATGCAAATAGAACATGAGCGTTTCGGACTCGGCACTATTGAAAAGATTGAGGGTACCGGCGAGAACACTAAAGCCACAGTAAGATTTAACCATGCAGGTCAGAAGCAGCTTCTTCTCAAGTTTGCACGATTTAGAATAGTTGATAATAGTGGAGATAAATAAAATAGAATCAAGAAAAGGAGGCATTCAAACAAAATGCTTCCTTTTTCGTTTTATTATTTCTTAATTAAATCAAAACTAAAAAAATCGTTCTTTTATAATGATATTTTCACAGTAGAGAATTCATGTTTTTTGTACTATTTTCAGAAATCTGTGTGGCATTAATCTTGGATGATTAAAGACGAAAGAATAAGGATTAATGTATAAACTCGTATACTTATCTACTGAATACTTACAAACTGAAACTTCCAAAATCAGCTCGATTTCTTGACGAAAAAAGTAAAAAATCTTGACAAACGGAATTTTCATTCTAGAGAAGGATTTTCCGCTTGGCACGAGGCGAAATGCTAAAAAGCATTTAATTGTTAATCAATCAGCTTAAACTATGTAAACAATGGTGCGGAACGGAAAAGTGAAAGGTGTCCTTTCGCGATGCGAAACGTGGCATATCGCAGTGCGATATGTGGCATATTGCAGTGTCAAAGGTGCCCTTTCACACTGCGAAAGATGCCCTTTGACTTTTTTAACACTTATGTATTATGAGACGAAACGTATAAAGTCTTGATATTAAACGATTTACTAAAAAGAGCGAGAAACCGCCAAATACTCGCATATTTTGCAAGTTCATTTCGCTCGGTCGTGAATTTTTAAGTTATGGGCGGGGTTAGTTAATCAATTTTTTACCCAACTCGGCTCTGAAAATTACATGCTTTCTTTTCTGAAAAGACAAGAAACGAAAAATTGCTTTCAGATTGTTATGTTATAATTTTTTCATCTGAGATAAGGCGTTTTGTCAAAATTTTACATATCGAGGTAGCCTCAATAATAACAAATGTTTATCTGTCAACTTGTCAATGCAAAATGTTAATTTGTTAATTTTTTAGTAAAAACGCTATTTGTATGTATTTCTGTTTGTAGGATTTCCGTGTTTTTTGTAATTTTGCAGTTAATTACCAGTAAATGCGTGCATATTTATCTTGTTGAAAGAGATTATTTAATGTTTCTTTGCAGGTGAAAATAGGAAGAATTTTATAAATGGAAAATATAAGGAATTTTTGCATTATAGCCCATATAGATCATGGCAAGTCGACAATAGCCGACCGATTGCTGGAGTATACTAAGACAATTAAGATTACGGAAGGTCAGATGCTCGATGACATGGACCTGGAGCGAGAGAGAGGCATAACCATTAAAAGCCATGCCATACAGATGGAGTATAGTTTGGAGGGTGAACAATACATACTGAATCTGATAGACACTCCTGGACACGTGGATTTCTCCTATGAGGTTTCGAGAAGCATAGCAGCCTGTGAGGGTGCAATACTTGTTGTTGATGCTACCCAGGGCGTTCAAGCTCAGACTATTTCCAATCTATATATGGCTATAGAGCAGGATCTTGAGATTATTCCTGTGATAAACAAAATAGACATGCCAAGCGCTATGCCTGATGAGGTTGAGGACGAAATAGTAGACCTGCTGGGTTGTGATAGGAGTGATATACTGCGAGCTTCAGGTAAGACAGGCGAGGGCATTCCTGAGATTCTTGAGGCAGTGGTAAGGCGTATACCTCATCCTGTTGGAGATCCGAAGGCTCCGCTGCAAGCTCTTATATTTGACTCGGTGTTCAATTCGTTCAGAGGTATAATAGCTTACTTTAAGATTGAGAATGGCAGTATAAAGAAAGGTGATAAAGTGAAGTTCTTTAATACTGGCATGGAGTATGATGCCGACGAAGTTGGTGTGCTTAAGATGGACATGATTCCACGTAAGGAGTTGTCAACTGGTGAGGTAGGATATATAATAAGCGGAATAAAGGATGCAAAGGAGGTAAAGGTGGGCGATACTATAACCCACATATCGCGTCCTTGTGATGAGGCCATTTCTGGTTTTGAGGAAGTGAAACCTATGGTGTTTGCAGGTGTATATCCTATAGACCCTAATGATTATGAAAACCTGCGTGCATCGCTTGAGAAACTACAGCTCAACGATGCTTCGCTATCGTTCATGCCTGAGTCTTCGGTTGCCTTGGGATTTGGTTTCCGCTGCGGATTCTTGGGACTTCTGCACATGGAAATTGTTCAAGAGCGTCTTGACAGAGAGTTTAATATGGACGTAATCACCACCGTTCCAAATGTTTCGTATATGGTTTATGATAAGCAAGGTGGTGTGAAAGAAGTGCACAATCCTTCAGGACTTCCCGACCAGACAATGATAGACCACATAGAAGAGCCATACATTAAGGCTTCTATCATTACTTCAGCTAATTATATCGGGCCAATTATGAAACTGTGTCTTGATAAGCGTGGCGAACTGATAAATCAGGAATACGTTAGCGGTAACCGAGTTGAACTACATTTCTATTTGCCTCTAGGCGAAATAGTTATTGATTTCTACGACAAACTTAAAAGTATTTCTAAGGGATATGCTTCATTCGACTATCATATAAGTGGATACAGACCATCGCGTCTGGCTAAGCTTGACATACTTCTTAATGGCGAACCTGTTGATGCGCTTTCAACCCTTACACATCAAGATAACGCTGTAGGCTTTGGCAGGCGAATGTGTGAAAAGTTAAAAGAATTGATACCGCGTCAGCAATTTGATATTGCCATACAGGCAGCTATTGGAGCTAAAATTATAGCCCGCGAAACAATAAAGTGTGTAAGGAAAGATGTTACGGCAAAGTGCTATGGTGGTGATGTAAGCAGAAAACGTAAACTACTTGAGAAGCAGAAGAAAGGAAAGAAGCGCATGAAGCAAATTGGTAATGTCGAAGTTCCTCAGAAGGCATTCCTTGCCGTGCTGAAACTTGACTAATAATATAATGATGAAACTATCAACCTAATTTACTTTACAATTATGATCAAGGAACCGCAAATAACTAAAAGAGACGTAGCTCGTGAGTTGGCGCGCAAGTATAGCACTATGACTCACGAAGAATTAGACATTCTGGAAAGCATAATTGAACAGAGAAAATATGCTAAAGGAGAGATTATTTTGAAAGAGGGCGATGTATGCCGACATATCTATCATATCCACAAAGGTCTTGTACGTCAGTTCTATTATAAAAATGGCAAAGAACTGACAGAGCATCTTGCAGTGGACAATAGTATTGTGATGTGCCTTGAAAGTCTTTTTGGTGAAGAACCAACACGCCTTCAGATGCAGGCATTGGAACCTACAACAATGTTTCTTTTGCCCAAAAAGAGGCTTGAAGAGGTTGCGTTACACTGTGTAAACATACAGATTCTGTTCAGGAAAATATTGGAAGAATCGCTTATACTTTCACAGGTTAAGGCAGACATGCTTAGGTTTGAGACGGCTCAAGACAGGTATCTTAAGTTCTGCAAGTTGCAACCTCAGGTTATCCTTCGTTCACCACTTGTATACGTTGCCAACTATTTGCAAATGACACCAGAAACACTCAGCCGTGTAAGAGCTGCCTCCCTGTATACTTAGAATTAGGGAGAAAGTTGGATATATTTTAATATAAAAAAACAACACTCACAATCAGCCAAATTGCTATATTTGTGGGTGTTGTTTTTTTGTTGAAATATATAGACCGAAGTCTATGATTTAAGTCTAACTTTCTGATAGATATATCTTTTGATGCTCTTCTTTGGAGTTTTTTCAAACTCTTCTTCATGAAGGTGAATGGCGGATAGTTTGCTATAAGAAGGTAGTATGTTGTTTAGCTCCTGACGGTTCTGTTCCATAATGTTCTTTAGATCCTCAGTCGTGAAGCCCATTATTCTTGCTTCTTCATAGTCTGGATGAACAAGCCCAATCAGTTTCTCGTTCTCTTGTATAATGATGCTTTCCGTTACCATTGCCATAGAGTTGAGTTTGTCTTCAATCTCTTCCGGGTAGATGTTCTGACCATTTGCGCCAAGAAGCATATTCTTAGAACGTCCCTTAATGTAAACATTTCCGTCGCTGTCTATTGTTCCTAAGTCGCCAGTGTGATACCATCCTTCTTCGTCTATGGTCTTTTTTGTTTCTTCCTCATCCTTGTAGTATCCGAGCATTGTGTTAAGACCGCGAGCCAATATCTCGCCAGGAACTCTTTCAGGGTCAGTACTATCTATTTTTACATCCATATGAAGGGCAGCTCTTCCGCAAGAACCAGGCTTAAACGTTCTCCAATCTGAGTAACAGATAATAGGAGCACACTCTGTAGAACCATAACCTACAGTATATGGGAATTCAATCTTGTGCAAGAATTGTTCAACTTCCTGATTGAATGCTGCTCCGCCAATAATTACTTCGTGGAAATTCCCGCCAAATGCCTTAACCACTTCTTCACAAATGCGTTGGCGAACTTTCTTGTTTACAACAGGCATGCCTAATAATAGTCGCATCTTGTTGTTCTGAATCTTCGGAAATACGCGTTTTCTTATAATCTTCTCAATGATGAGAGGTACTGAAATTATAATCGATGGACGCACCTCTGCAAATGCTTGCGCAATAATGGCTGGCGAAGGTATACGGGTAAGGTAGAATATATGGCAGCCATGAAGAAACTCGAAAATAAATTCGAATGCCATTCCATACATGTGGGCCATAGGCAAAATGCTTAAAACATTGTCGCCTGGTCTTATTTGTTTTCCAAGAACATCTTCTGCAAAATCATAATTACTCCATAAAGCACGATAGGGTATCATTACTCCCTTTGAATAGCCCGTTGTGCCGCTAGTATAATTAATTAGTGCAAGTTCATCAGGGCTTTCCTCATGATAGTAGCTAATGTGTTCGCGGCGGAAATATTTAGGAAACTTCTTTCCAAACATCTCGTTCAGATGTTCTCTTGCGTATGTCAGTTTCTCAGAACGAGATAGAATCATTGAGTAGTCTGGATTATTTATAATTCCTTCAAGATTTGGCATCTTAGTTGCATCAAGGGTCGTTGAAACAACATCGCCAGCGAATAGCAGTCGGGCATCACTATGGTTTACTATATTGTAGACTTGATCTGGTGTAAACTCGTGAAGAATAGGCACAGCTATAGCACCATAGGTAAGTGTAGCTAAGAAAGCTGCAGCCCAGCTTGCGCTGTTACGTCCGCATAGGGCAATTTTGTCTCCACGCTTCAATCCACTGTTCTCAAATAAAATATGCAGTTTTTCAATTTTTCGAGCCACATCATGATATTGCAGTGTGACTCCTTTATAGTCAGTAAGTGCATCTTTGTCCCAATTGTCGATGATGCTTTTTTCAATTATTGCATTAAAGCTAGGGATCTTTTCCATATATAAATTTAAATTAATATGTTTCTTTTTTATAACTTATGTATAAGAATGAACTTATTACATATTATATGTCTTTATAAAGATATCGTTTGATACTCTTCTTAGGAGTCTTCTCAAATTCCTGCTTATGTATCTTTATTTTTGATATCTTGCAGAATGCAGAAAGCCCTTCATTCAGTTGCAGGCGGTTTTGTTCCATTATATTTTCAATGTCTTCCTCGTTAAGACCCATTGAATGAGCTTCGTCATAGTCAGGATGTACAAGTGCAATTAGTCGCTCTTCTTGCTGGATGATAATGCTTTCGCCTACCATTGCCATTGAGTTAAGTTTATCTTCAATCTCTTCTGGATATACATTCTGACCGTTAGAACCAAGAAGCATATTCTTGATGCGTCCTCTTATGAATACATGACCGTCATCGCTCATTGTTCCTAAGTCGCCAGTGTGGTACCATCCATCTTCATCTATTGCGTTGCTTGTTGCTTCTTCATTTTTGTAGTAACCAAGCATTACATTAGTTCCGCGAGTAACAATCTCACCTGGAATCTCAGCAGGATTATCACTCAGAATCTTTACTTCCATGTGGTCTACAGCAATGCCGCAAGACTTATATTTATAGTCTTTATAGTCGGTAAAGGTGATTAGCGGAGCACATTCGGTGGTTCCGTAACCTATGGTAAGTGGAAAATCGATGCTGTGGAGGAATCGTTCTATCTCCTGATTTAACGGAGCACCACCGACAACGACTTCATACATGTGTCCGCCAAATGCTTTCATCACTTGCTCACAAACACGTTGCTTAACGCGCTTGTTTACAACTGGCATATTGAGCAGTAGATTTACGGCTTTACTTTGTATTTTAGGGAAAACTCGTTTTCTGATAATTTTCTCAACAACCATTGGCACCGTAATTACTATAGCTGGACGAATCTCAGCAAAAGCATCTGCTATTACAGCAGGGGAGGGTAGTCGGGTAAGGAAAAATAAGTGACAGCCATGACAGAATGAAAAAATAAATTCAATGGCCATTCCATACATGTGGGCCATTGGCAATATGCTAAGCATGTTGCTGCCTTTTTTTACTTGGCTACCGAGAACTCGCAAACAATAATCTAAGTTTCCCCAAAGGGCGCGATAAGGAATCATTACTCCTTTAGAGAAACCTGTAGTTCCACTTGTATAATTTATAATGGCAAGTGTTTCAGACTCGTCTTTATAATAATCAACATCGTCAGAAGTGAACTTCATCGGAAATTTATGACCGAAGAGCTCATTTAAATGTTCGCGAGCAAAAGTGAGTTCTTCTGTGCGCGAAATTACGAGAGAATAGTCTGGAATATACACAATACCTTCTAGGTGTGGCATTGCATCGGCATCGATTGTTGTGGCTACAACATCACCTACAAAAAGTAATCGAGCGTCACTGTGATTGACAATATTATGGATTTGCTCGGCTTTAAATTCATGTTGAATTGGAACTGCAACAGCACCATAGGTAAGTGTTGCCAAGAAAGCAACAGCCCAATGTGCACTATTTCGTCCGCAAAGAGCTATCTTGTCATGTGGTTTAACTCCACAATGTTCAAACAATATATGTAGCTTTTCTATTTTTCGAGCTACATCGTTGAATTGAAGAGTCGCTCCTTTGAAATCGGTTAGCGCATCAGAGTTCCAATTATCAACTATGCTTTTTTGTAAATATGCGTTAAAACTGGGTATGATTTCCATTGCACAATCTTCAAAATTTTGTGCAAAGGTAATTACTTATTTGCACAATCCAAAATATTTTGTGCAATATTTTATGGCATATTGCAAAAATATTGATTATATATACATTAATTAATAGAAAATCAACTAAAATGCAGTTATTTGCACTATAGATTCATATTTTATCTATTCGTATCTCATTGATTTTGCGGGATGAATGTGTGAAATAAGATAACTTGGTGCAATGAGTACAAGAATACAAATTAATAATGTAGCAATGTTTAGCAACAATATAATAATAGGATTTATTTCAATGGGTACGGTTGATACATAATAGCTATTAGCATCAAGTTGGAAGAATCCGGTATAGCGTTGAAACAAACAAATTGCTAAAGCAATTAAGTTTCCTATTATAAGTCCTTTTCCTACAATAAAAACGGAAAACCAGAGAAATGTCTTGCGTATTGTGCTGTTTCGTGTTCCAATAGCTTTAAGAAGGCCAATAGTGTTGGTCCTTTCAAGTATTATAATTAACAGTCCTGAAATGATAGTAAATCCTGCTACCGCCATCATTAGTGCTAATATAATCCATATATTAAGGTCAAGCAGGTTGAGCCAAGCAAAAATCTGAGGATATGATTTTAGTATTGTTGTAGATAGATAAGTTTCTCCATAATGGTCTATTTGGTGATCTATCTTTTCTTCAATATTCATAGCTATATCGTTGAGAAGATCGAAATCGCTAACAGTCAACTCGGCTCCGCTTGCTTGATCTTCTTCCCAGCCATTTAATTTAACTGCTGTATAGAAATCGGTAAAACAAAGCGACTCGTCAAACCGTTTCAGATTAGTTTCATATATTCCTTCTATTGTGAAGCGGCGTGTGCGTACATCGTCATTATTACCTACAAAATATGAGTATATCCTGTCTCCAACTTTGAGTTTAAGTTTGTTTGCAATCATTTGTGAAACAACAATCTTGTTGCTGCTTGTTGAGTCGCTGAAATGGGGCAGACTGCCTTCAACCATGTAGCTGCTAATGAATGTAGTATCGAAATCAGGACCAACACCTTTGAAAACCACACCAAGAAAGTCATTGTCTGTTTTCAGTATACCTTGCTTCATTGCGTATTTCTGAACGTGAGTAATTCCTGAAGTGTTTTTTAATAGATTTATAATGCTATCGTTGATGCAAATAGGAAATTGTTCTCCTGACTGTATGCTCATGAAGTCGGAAACTGTTATATGACTTCCAAACCCAACTACCTTGTCTCGTATAGTATGCTTGAAGCCCAAAACAACGCATACGGAAATAATCATAACTGCTAGTCCTATAGCTACCCCAGCAGTAGCGATACGAATGGCTGGCTTACTGATTTTACGTTTCTCGTCATTATTCGAGAAAAAACGCTTTGCAAGAAAGAGTGGCAGGTTCATATATATATGAATGGAATTTATGCGAATTTAATTCTGCAAAGGTACAATATTTTAATTAAAAACAGAGATATATTTGTTCTTTTTAAATTATTATTCTTACTTTTGCATATTGAAATTTTCATTCGGAATAAAAGTTTTATGCAATTATATTATTTAATGTGAAGTGTATATAAATAAATCTTGTTGATTAATTTAACCGTTATCAATTTATTCTTGATGATTAGTTCATTATTAATTGATTATTATAAAAACGTAATATTATTATGAGATCAAGAACAGCACAGTGGTTTGAAACCAAAGTACGCTACGAAAAGCAGATGGAGGATGGACTCCAGAAAAAAGTAACAGAACAATACGTTGTTGACGCATTGAGCTTTACTGAGGCTGAAGCTTCTATAACAGAGGAGATTTCTTCATATATTAGTGGAGAGTTTGATATTGCTGATATAAAGAAAGCTTCATATGGTGAGGTTTTCTTTAGTGAGAATGATAATGAAGACCGTTTCTTCAAAGCTAAGTTGCAGTTTATTACTATAGATGAAAATACAGAGAAGGAGAAACGTTCAAATGTCTATTATCTTGTTCAGGCATCTACATTTCAACAGGCTGTTAACCATATCGAAGAGGTTATGGGCGGTACAATGATAGACTATGTAATAGCATCATTGGCAGAAACACAGGTAATGGATGTATTTGAGCATAATAAAATAATGAAACGAGACGATAAACCCGAGTTTGAAGGAGCTGAATAAGTTATGAAGTGTGAGACAATAAAGAGGAACTATAGAGAGGTTATAAAGTGTATTCCTGAAGGAATCAGACTTGTAGCCATTAGCAAATTTCATCCAAATGAGCACATTATGGCTGCTTATGATGAAGGACAGCGAATTTTTGGTGAAAGCCACGAACAGGAACTTTCACGCAAAGTTAAAGAACTTCCTAAAGATATAGAATGGCATTTTATTGGACATCTTCAAACTAATAAAGTTAAGTATATTGCACCATATATTTCAATGATTGAAGCTGTTGACTCTTTAAAGCTATTGAAGGAAATTGAAAAACAGGGAGCAAAGAATAATCGTGAAATAAAGGTTTTACTTGAACTTCACATAGCTGAAGAGGAAACAAAGTATGGTCTTACTCTCGATGCTTGTCGTCAATTGTTAAAAGAAGGAGAATGGCGTGAAATGAAACATGTCAGAATTTGTGGATTTATGATGATGGCATCAAATGTTGATGATGCAGAGCAGATAAGAAGTGAGTTTATGACTGCTGCAAAATTCTTTGATGAAATAAAGCATGATTATTTTGCTGAAGATGACAATTTCTGTGAGCGTAGTTGGGGAATGAGCCATGACTATCAACTTGCATGTCAGTGTCGCAGTACTATGGTTAGGGTCGGTACTCGTATTTTTGGTGAACGTGTATATTGATTTTTGGATAAGAGTTCAAATATTAAGTTGTTAAAAAAGCGAATAGCTGTCTTTTGGAATTCCAAAAGACAGCTATTCGCTTTTTATGTCATTGTATAAATTTCCTTTAATCTGGGTTTCAGTTTTTTTGTATCAGTTAATGAAAATTTTAAGTGTTTAAGTCAAATTTTAATGATGTTCTCCAACTATTGCAAAATATTTGAGAACTTCTTCTCCATTGTTGAATAATGCATGTGACTTGCCTTTAGGACAGTAATGAATGCTTCCAGCTGCTACATTTTCTTTCATACCTTCAAAATCTACATAGCCTTTTCCACTAATTATGCAGATGATTTCAGAGTTTATTTCATGTTTATGATAACCAATATTTGCACCTGGGGCAAGTTCGCTCATCATGATTTTATTGTCTTCATCAACAAAGTTGCGAGTGCAAAGTTGACCGTTTCCACCTTTAAAACCTTGAATAGATTGCTCTTCAATCTTTGAAAAATCTATAATCATATTTATATATCAAAGTATTATTAAATAATCAGGAACTGAAAAGAACAATATGTTTATTCAGTTCCTGACTTGTTTTTTAGAATGTATATTTAAGACCTATTTGTCCACGCCAGCGGCTATAATAGTCGCTATAGTTGCGTGTCGCATACTGACCAGTAAACTGATAAACACCATTTCCTTGATAGTTAACAGGGCTATAGTATATGCCGAAACCATCTCCGTAAGTATGTCCCCAGTCTTTGTTTAGAAGGTTGCCTAAATTGATGACATCAAAAGAAAGTTCAAGAGAATTTGTCTGTTTGCCGACTTTGAAAGAAAATTTCTCTGCAAGGTGAATATCAAAATGATGTTCAAAAGCAAGATTGTCGGCATAACGCTCATAATACTGTCCGCGATGCTTGCTCAAATAAGAATCTTTTGCAATCCAGTCTTTCATGAGCTGGCGTTGTGCATCTTCTGTTAGAACCTGTTTGTTGTAGGTGGTTTGCTCAAAATGCATGCGGTCAATTTGTTCATCAGTTGGAATGAAGAACAAGTCGTTACCATTTTGACCATCTCCATTAACGTCACCATAATAATATATAGTATATGGACTTCCGCTCTTTGCCTGATATATAAGTCCTACTGTGGTCATCCAGTTTTTACCTGTTTCTATGTGATAGAATGCAGATGCTTGAATGCGATGAGGGATATTGAATGCACTGTTTCCAAGTTCTGGTGTATTTGGATTGTGTCTGGTATAGTTGTAACGGAAGTTACTTTCTGCAACAGATGATCCACCATTGTTGACAGTTTTTGATTGTGTCCATGTATAACTTGCCATCAAGTCCAGACCGAAATTGAAATGTTTCTCAGCTTTGATAGATAAGTTAACTGTATGTCCCTTTGATGTATTGTAAAGACCATAAACATGACTGAAGTTAGTTCCTGTTGTCACTCTTTGCATCATAGGGCGGTTGTCCCACTCCATACCGTATGTTTGTGCAAATGTCTTACCTGTTTCATCATAAGCTAAGTCTTTGTAGTAGATGTCGTTTAGAGTTTTGGAGAATATTGCTTCTGCTGTCCAGTTGATTCCGAGCAATTCAAAATCAAAACCTAAATTCATTCTGAAATTCTGAGCAAACTTAAACTTGTCTTCAAACACATTGACAATCTGATTACCAGAAGCATTTAGTTTTTCTGCATTTGCATTCTGACCATTCGGGTCAAGAATGAAGTCTAAACCTTTTGTATTATAACTGTCATAAGTTGACATCTGAATACCTGTATTTTGGAAGTTATTACTTATCCATACAAAAGGTATACGTCCTGTGAAAATACCTGCACCTCCACGAAGTATGTATTTGCGATTGTCTGCTATATCCCAGCGGAAACCTACACGTGGACTCCATAATGGACTGCTTGATAATTTGTGGTTAGTTTTAACCCCCCAGCCTTTTTCTGCTGCATATTCATTAAATGGTTCGTTTGCAACTGGTGTGTCAAAGAATAATGGAATATCCATACGTAAACCATATGTCAACTGGAAGTTGTCAGTAGCATCCCACTTGTCTTGAGCATAGAATCCCATTTGACCAGCCTTGAATCCAATTTTCCAACGGGGATCTCCTGTAACGTCAACATTTGCCATACCAAAACGATACTCATTAAAATATGCATATGTTGGGTCAAGATTGCCTGCCATGAAGTCATTATAGTATTTGTTGAAATTGTCTAAACTATTGAAGTAATATGATCCGTTGGCATCCTGAATGAAAAGGTTTGCGAACTTATATAGTTCATTATGAGTACCGAATGTAAATGTATGGTTGCCATGATACCAAGTCAAGTTGTCTTCCAATGTCCAAATATCTTGGTCGAGACTATTAGCCATTGAACTGCGCTCATTTCCTATAACAAGAGTACCGCCAGTCTTGTTTACATAGTAGTCTGTTGGTTTTCCGTTTTCGTCATATTCTTTAGGAAGAATTGAACTACCTACGTTACGGATACTGATCATAGGGAAAGCTCTTGAAACATCTCGTTGATCACGTACTCTTACATAAGAACCACGAAGTTCGTTTGCTACGTTTGGAGAAATACGACTCTGCAATTCTGCAGTAAATGAATTAGTTACACTTTTGAAAGGATAAGTATAGCTGTCATCATAGAGTGAAGTGCGTGCGCTTGTGTTGTTAAGCTGTTTGGCATTTACAAGGCTCCAGCGTACACTTGCTTTATTAAACTCATTGATATTCCAGTCGAGTTTTACTCCTGCTTTAGTACTCTTTGTATATATGTCTGGATTTGTGAATGTTCCGTTGTATTCAATACCCTGACGGGTTGCAATTTCTTTTACCTTTGCAAGAACATCGTCAACAGTGTTGTCACCAACACTAACATAGCCATATTGTCCATATTGCTCCATAAATTGTGCGTCTTGTGCTTTGGTTATGAGCATTGAACCGTCTGTACCATATCCAAATAGGTTTGGATATTCCTTGTTTGTTTTTTCAAAGTTTGCAAAGAAGAAAAGTTTGTTCTTTATAATAGGTCCACCTAATGTTACACCCATTTGATATTCGCTCTGATCATCATATTTCTGGCTGTAAGTGCCGTTCGCCATCTTATATTTAGAGCCAATCAGGTTCTTGTTATAACCATAATAGTAAGCAGAACCATGGAACTGATTGGTACCGCTCTTTGTTATTGCATTGATAGCGCCACCAGTGAAACCGCTTTGGCGAACATCAAATGGAGCCACATTAACGTGAATCTGTTCAATTGTCTCCATTGATACAGGTTGTGTTCCAGCCTGGCCTCCATTGCTTCCGCCAGAAGCCAAACCAAATACGTCATTGTTCATTGCTCCGTCTATTTGGAAAGAGTTATAGCGGTTATTTGTACCAGCAAAGGACATGACACCACCATTTGTTACAGTGAGTTGTGGATTGAGTCTTGCAACATCGGCAATACCGTGAGTAATGCTAGGCATGTCGTTAATCATCTGAGCATTAATGCTTTGTGCAGCACCAGTTTTGGTGGCGTTTAGTCCTGCTCTACCGATGACAACTTGCTCTCCAAGCATTTGTGCATCTTCTTCTAACACACACGACAAACTTTGAGTTTCACCAAGCAAAAGATTAATGTTGCTGAATGTTTTTGTTTTATGTCCTATATATGTAATATCAACACTATAAGGACCTCCAACACGCATACCTTGTATGGTGTAGCGACCATCAATATTTGTAACTGCTCGATAAACTGTTCCAGATGGTTCGTGTTTGGCTGTAATCGTTGCTCCAATAACAGCTTCACCGTCTGCTGTTACTTTACCACTTATTCCAGATGTGGTAACCTGTGCCATGACTGTTGTAATAAAAACAAAAGTCATAGCTAACAGAGATAGAAATCTTTTTTTACCCATTGATCATTATGTTTTAATAATTATTATTTTTATCTTATTCAATTATATTTATTTTTGATATTATCTTAATTTTGCAAAGATAATGAAAATTCTGTTAACAACAATGTAATTGCACATGAATTATAATTTATTCACAGATTTGCTGTGTAATCATTTAGATGGAAATGTATTCTGTGTATTTTAGTAAGTATTTATTTGTTTTTTATCACATTTTTCTATGTTAATGTGACATGTTAAGAGTTTAATAATCTTATTTTTTCTTTTGCTTTTGAAGATCTATAATATTTTTTCTTATATTTGCATAAATATAAAAAATAAGAACTTATGAAAACAAATAAAAAGATGTGGCTCGTATTAATAATTACATTTGCTTTTTTTGCAATATCATCATGCAGTCATGACGAAGAAGATATTATAAAAGTAGATGAAACCCTTGATAATCTAAAAAATATAGGCATCTTGGATAAAGGAAATGGAATTAGGATTTATGGCGTTGGTAATTACAGCTTATTAGGTTTTAATTATTCTGGTGAGGGTTTACTTATGTCAGTTGATGATGTAAATTATTATCCAAGAATTGATAGATATGATTTTTACAAATGTCTGTCTTTCACTTATTTTCCAAATATTATAATGGATGATGATGAGAAGAGAACTGTGACTTATACAAAGGAAGGATATATATCAAAAGTCAATTCTAAATTATTTGATGATGGAGTATCTACAGAATATACTGTTACATATAGTTATGATGTGGATGGACATTTAATATCATGTGTAACACAAGGAACTTACAAAGGTTTTAGTGAAGATTTTGGAGAATACTTTGATTCTAATTTTAATATTAAGATTACAATTACATGGGATAATAATAGGCTTGTTAGATGTAATAATATTGAGTCTGTTTTTAATGGTAGCTCGATGCTGATGCAACGAACTAAAGATGTGTTATTTGAATATGATCTTGTTAATACCGAAAAATATAATAATAAGTATTGCCAATGGCCATTCTCGTTTGTTGGAATTCATGATTTTAGCTTATCTCACGATTTGTCTCTTTATGGATTAACTTATGTTGGAATGTTTGGTCGTGGACCAAGTTATCTGCCTGCAGGCATTACTATTAAGGAAAAAGATGAAAATGGTGTTGAAAGATCTTCTTATATGGTTTATAGATATGTATTTAATGAAAATGGTACTATAAGTAGATTCTATTATAATACTTCTTATGATGATTTCTATTATAGTCCATTACCTAAAGAATAATATGAAAAAGGCGTGTATTACTGAGAATAGAGATACACGCCTCTTTTATTTTTGAAAAATAAATTGATTTGCTTTTTTAAAAAAGCTTATCAGGGTAAATACCGTCTTTAACTAATTGCGCAATCCTTTCTACAGTTTCAGGACGATCTTCAGCATAGGTTACTCCAAACCACTGACTTGTTGTGTCAAGTACGGTAACGCTTGCAGTTTTATCACCTATAAGTTTATTAACCATTAGCGGGATGAAGTATTCTGATTTAAGGTTATTCATGTTCTTTTCATCAGATAGAAACTCTCGGAAATAATCTTCACTATATTCAAAATAGTCAGGTGTGAATCCCCACATGTTCATTGAAACTGGTGTGTTGTCATCAATAGTTATCCATTTGTCGTCGTCGTCTTTATATTTTACCTTTCCGTCAATGCGTGCAATTTTTGTTCTTTCCACAACAGTGGTGAGATGCCCTTCTGCATTAGTAGAACATACACCGCGAGAAACAGTTCCGTTCTCGGATAGTGTATTTCCTACGCGAAATCCTACCATTGCATATTTATTTCTTTCACCTTCTTTCAGTTCAGAAAGAAATTTGCCAATTACCATAAAAGCATCACGTCCATAAAAATCATCGCAATTGATGGCAAGAAAAGGTTCTTTAATCACATCCTTAGCCATGAGCACAGCGTGATTAGTACCCCAAGGTTTTTCTCTTCCTGCTGGGCATTTAAATCCTTCTGGTAATGCATCAATGCTCTGAAATACTAATTCTGCAGGAATATGGCCTTCATATTTGCTAAGTACCTTTTCACGGAATTCCTGTTCAAAGTCTTTTCTGATGACAAATACAATTTTTCCAAAACCAGCCTGAATTGCATCGTATATAGAGTAGTCCATGATAGTTTCTCCGTTTGGACCAACTCCGTCAAGCTGTTTCAGTCCGCCGTATCGGCTTCCCATACCTGCTGCTAAAAGTAATAATGTCGGTTTCATTTTTTTTCTTTTGTTTACTGTATATTCAATCTAGATTTATAATTCAAATTAATTTTATCTTGCCATAACCCAAAAGTAAAATATTAGAATGGATAACCAATGGCAAGGTGGATGCTTTGCCCATCTCGAAATGAAGGAATATTATAGAATCCTGTTTTCCCCGTGTCGTATGGAAGGTGTAGCCCAAATCCCCAGTCTAACCTAAGAACGAAAAAGTCAAGGTCGTAGCGCAAACCAAAACCTGTGCCAAGCGCTAACTGGTCAAATGCTTTATTAAATTTGAATTTTGCATCATTTCGGTATCCGTCGTCTCGCACTGTCCATACATTACCTGCATCGAGAAATATAGCACCATTAAGATTCCCAAATAATCTGGTACGATATTCAAGATTTGCAACAAACTTTACATCTCCCGTCTGATCCATATAAGAGAAACGTCTATTTGGGTTAGCAAAACCGCCTGGTCCAATTGTTCTTACATTGAATGCGCGGATAGAGTTGGCGCCACCAACATAGAATTGCTCTATGTAAGGTGTGTTTTCTGAATTGCCAAAACTATATACTAATCCGATATTAATATGTCCAACCAGTTGAGTATGTTCTGAAATAGACCATGTTTTTCTGAAATCAGTCTCTATTTTTACAAATTGAGCATACGGATTCTTAAACATTTGTTTTTCTTTCTTACTCCATTTGTTTCCAAATAGTGTTCCTATTGCCGATGCAAGATTGGCAGACTCACTTATTGTTGTCTCCCAGTATATTGGATTTCTGTACTTAATAGGGCTTGTATATGTATAAACATATCTCATTTTAGGAATAAGTACATCCATCATTGCAACTTTCAGATATGGGCTTTCTTCCAAAATCTCTTCAAACTTCTCTGTTGTTTTATTCATGTAGTCATATTCTAATACTAGCGGACTGAATGAATGTCTTGAAGTAGCTTTAGGCTGAAAGTTATATGTGAATTCTCCAGAAATGACATGACGACGAAAGTATTTTGCACGGTTTACAATATTCACAGATCCTTTGACTACAGTAGATGGGGTAGTAACGAACCTGTATCTTTTTATTCTTGGAATGAATAGTCTTGGAAATTCTATGGAAGCGGAGCCTCCATATTCGTATGAGTTTATGCCAGTTGAACTTCCTTCAATATCGTGTCCAGTCTGCCATTCGTAAGAGCCATATAGGTTGAAATTGAGTTTCTCACCTCCTCTGAACGCATTGCGTTTTGTCAGACCCAGTGTGAGATTAGGACCGAGATAACCATTGGTTTTACCTTTTATATCTGTTTCAATATAGAAGTCATAAGGTTTGTCAAGTACGCATGTTAATGACATGTCAAGAGTGTCACATAGTTCCGAACTGTCACGTGGGGTAAATTTGAAGTCTACTAAGCTGAATAGTCCGTTGCTAGATAGCTTGTTCGCAGATTCTAAATATTTGTCATAGCTATATGGCTGATGTGTTCTGAGTTTTACGTCTTTCATTATTACACGGGCACGTACAGGTGGACGCCGTCCGTTGAAATGTATTGTAAATCTACGTCTTTTCAAGGAATCAGACATTGGTTCCATAAAAGTACGTTTTAAGTTTACGTCAAGTTTGCCAATATACCATTTATGTAATGCGCGCTCAGGTAATGAATCGGCTAATTGCAATTTAAGCTGAACCTGTCCTGGAACTTTCAGAGTATCTGCTAAGTATGAAGCGTAGCTTGGCTGGAAAAAGTAGTAACCGTGATTTCTCATCAATGCACTTATTCGCTGACGTTCTTCGTCAAGTGTTGATACGTCAAAGGCATCGCCTTTATTAATCAGTCTCTCATCTTTCGTACTGTCAATTAATTGTTTTGCCGCTTCAGGAAAATTGAGATATTCTATTGAGTCAAGTGTATATAGCTGTCCCATGTTAACCTCATAGCGTATGCGTGCTTTCTTCGGATTTTTTGTCTCTATTGTTTTGTTTGTGATTTTTCCATTGAAATATCCATGTGAAGTAAGTACAGATTGCGCAACAGATGATCGTAACTCTGGGTTAACCCAGCTCATCAAGACTGGGGCCTTACCAAATGTTTTTGTCATCCATTGGGCAAATTTAGTATCTTTTTGTGAAAAAGCATTCCATATCCATAAAGCATAAGGGAATGGTGTCCTATGCGATGAACTTCCAAATAATGCGCCATTAGGTTCACAGGCAAGTGCTGCCTCTACTTCTTCTTTTGTAAATATAGCGTGTTCGGTATTTTTATGTGGAGAGTATTTTATTTTATCAATACCTATATATAGTTGGTCTCCATCTGGAACTCCGCGTGTCGTAGAGCATGCCGACACAATAAGCATTATACCTGCAAGTAATAATATAGATAGTGTTGTATGTTGTATATTTGCTTTTTTCATTTATAGATGCTTTATCGATTTAATTCGGAATTTTTTCATTATGAATTCTTATTCAGATAGATATCCTAATTACTCTTTAGTCTCTACTTTTCTGCCTTTATTCCTGACAGAATCTGTTTTAAGAGAGTCTCTCCTTATAGGGCCTAAAGGAGGTATTGTTGCATCGTTCTTGAATTTGAAAATGTCACTGAAGTGTTGCAATTTTCTTCTCCAGATGAAACCTGCACCATATTCTCCGACATTACCTTCAATCCAGTCGTATGAGTTTCTGTTGTAGAACAACTTCAGATATTTGCTTGCATTTTGGTTAAGACGATACTCGAATGTTACATTATCGAAGAAACTCTGATTCTGTCCTGCTATATCTGGACCTGTCGAAAGTTTTCCTCCAACAACAATGCGTAAACGGTTATTCCAGAAGCGTTTAGAAAATTTAAAAGAATAGTCAGTATGAAGATTTCCTGAAGCATCTGTTGCATTGTCAACACCGAAACTGAGGTCAAGTGTTCTAAGTGCAGAACCTGTTAGGTTGTTTATCTCGTTTTGCAAGAATGAACTCAATGCTCCATTCATTGTAAATCCACTTGTGTTTCCATTGGCAAGATACATTCCTGTAGTCAGCAGCGTAACTGCAATCTTTCCTCTTTCTTCTTTCGACATGGTGTTAAGCTCATTTGTTATGGCCAGGTCTTCCGGAGCACTTACAATAAACTCAAGTCCCATGTCATTAAGTGTTTTTGTTATTACGACTCCGCAATCGAAGTCTACAGAACGAGCTGCGCCTCCATCACTGCCTACAGTAGCCTTTGTTCGCTCTGCTGCGGTAATATTAAGGCGAGGATTCATAGCATCACCAAGAAATTCTATATAGCTGCCGTCCTGAATAGTGAAGGTCTTAAGCGGTATAATCGGCAGTGAGTATTTCATTTCACCATTAGCAAGTGTGTATCGGCCTGTTAGTCGCAAGTTGTCAATAACATTATATTGCATTCGCAGGTCACCGCCACCAACAAGGTCAATATAGTTGGTGTGGTCGCTATTAAGATCACACTTGATATGTGCGTTTTCGTCAATACTGATAGATAAGTCCATATCAAGTCCATTTATTGGAGGACGACTTACTTGTACTTGCGTTGTATCTGTAAAATCGACGAAAGTGACCAGCTCATTCAGCCTATTGTCTGTTGTAAGAGGCGAGTCACGCAATATATATGTCATGTCAGTTGAACCTAATACATCAAGTTTACCTCGCATTCTCAGATTGTCTAATGGACCTCTCATAATTCCAAAGAAGTTAACGAATGCCTTGCCATAGGTTTCTGAACGTGCATTTTCTTTTGCATTGATGAGCTCAAAGTCGCGTGCTCTCATGCGCACGTCAAGATACATTTTGTTGAGATTAGAGAAGTCAAACGATCCAGAAATGTTTAGCGGTTGATCGTTGTAGGCGAACATCTCGAAGTTTTCAAATAGCAAGTGTGAACCAACAATGCGAACTGGGTCATTAGCAAAGCGCATCTCTATTCCGTATGGCTGAGAGAACAGGTAGCTTGAGTCTAAGTAGATTTCTCCGTTGATATCTGGATTAGAGAGTTTTCCTTTTATGGTAAGGTCGCCTTCACCGTAACCTTTTAGTCCGAAAATCTGGTCTGGTATGAAACCATTTGCCATTTCCAGAGGCATTCTGTTTAGGCCGAGAGTGGCATCTATAGTTTCTGTTTTCGACTGGTATGTTCCTACTATTGTACCAACTTCGCGATCGTTTTGTATCAGAATTCCGTCAATATAGTGAGAACCATCGCTTTTAGGCATGTAAACAAATTCTGCACCTACGTCGCCCATGTTACAGCCTTCGTATGTCATTTTGTCTATTGACATTGCTGTTGAAACACTTACTTCGTCTGGTGATTGAATTATGTGGAAGTCTCCATCAAGATTTCCAGTTATGTTTGGCAGATAGGGGAGGGAGGACATCAGTTTTTCTAAATCAAAATGATGAAGGGAGAGCGTTAGATCTTGCAGTGCCTCTGTATTGTCGTCGTTGGTATATATTTGTACGCCTGTACCATCATCTGCTTGAAGTTGCAGCCGAGCTGACAATCGTTTGTCGTCCGACAGATACAAATAGTTATCTTCGTTTGCTATAAATGCTTTATATCCAAGAATCGGACTCGTATCGGACAGACGAACACGTACACCGTTTTCTTCCAATGCTGCTGTAAGTCCTACATCAACTCCTAAGTCTTCGTTTTTGTCAAATACTTGAGCATGTATGTCGCTTCCTGTTTCTGAAAGTGAACCATCTAGCAAGGCATTGAATATGTATTGTGGGTTATTCTTATTGTTATGTACTTGTGCATGATAGGTAAACATGTCGTTTTCTGATTTCAATAGTAGTCTTACTGTGTCAAGTTGCATGCTGTCTACCATCATGCTGTCAATCGCGATATTGCCGTTTAGACCACTTATGTGTGATGAGTTTATGTCTACAAGTGCATTCTTGAAGTCGTAGCCTTCGCGTTGTAGGAGGTGAACGAAGAAATTGTCGCGTCCCGTCTTTAAGTACATTCTTGCATCGGGTAGTTTTTCTCTTAGAGTAATTTGGTCTAAGCGTCTGTTCTTTATCTGTTTGTTCAGCTCTTTAGTGAATTTCTCGGTTTGTGATAGCAAGCGCTTGTAGCCATGACTGCCATCCATGTTTAGGTGGAAGTCAGCGCAGTCAATTACTGCATGAGTCGTATCTCTGCGTGTAAGTATGTCTAATATGACATCGTCTGGACGATAGAATTTGTCTGCGGTTTTTACAGAGACATCGCTCATTAGTCCTTGAACTTTATAATAGTCCTTTAAATCGCTTGCAATGTCTAAGTGAACACAGCCAGATGTAATAATAGGTTCATCGCTTATTCTTAGTTTATATAAGTCAAGCTGGTTTATGTCACCGACAACAGTTGCATTGAATGTCTTTGAGTTTGTCAGTGCTTGCAGACTTACGTTTCCGTTGAATAGTGGATTGTGACTGTCTATGTTTGCACTTACTTTTCCGTTGTTTACGTTTGCTTTGGCTTTTAGCCCAGACAAGTCGTAGCCTTCGTATGTGAATTTCTCAATATGTGCATCGGCTGTTAATTGTGTTCTCGGAGAAAATATGTCTGTACCTTTGCCTTTTGCTGTGATTTTTCCAGTGAAAGGACCTGCATTTATTCCTTTTATAAAATGACCCACTGCAATGTTTCTGGCATTTATGTCTGCTTGATATTGCATGGTATTCGCATTCATGTCAACATTTGCCTTTAATTTTCCACCACCTTCTGAAGCCTCGAAGTTTGCAGCGTAGTGTTTTCCATCGGCTTTAAATCTTCCGTCTATGCCAATGCCTTGAGGTATGTTTATGTTTTTTCTTGTGTCCTTGTCAAGTAATGATTTTACGAAATTAAGGTTTCCAGTCTGACCTCTTAATATAACATCTGCTTTTAGATTATCTGAATCTGTTGGGTTTGCAATCCATCCTGTAGCATTAAGTCGGGCTGCGGTAGGGAGGTTTACGTTTAGTCCGCTAAAACTTATTCTTTGCATGTTCCCTCTCACGGTACCGCTTACTGAAAGAGGATGGTTTGGCCATTGACTTCGGAAGTCTTTTGGCATGTCACCGAGAAAACGCATTATGTCTTGCTTGCCAAATGAACCGTCAATCTTTGCATTCATCCTACCTGGATTCTTGCTGTCGAAAGTTGATAAGTCCATGTCAAACTGTGCCGTAAGACGCGAGTCTGGTGTCTTTAGCTTAAAGTCGGGCAAATATACTTTCGTTGAGTCAAGTGAGATAGGCCCTGATAATTCATCTACTTGCAGACCACTTTTCTCTTTGAATGAGCAGCTGCGCAGGTCTAAATCTAGTTTTGGTTCTTTGTAGCAAAGAGAGTCTAAGGCTATGTTAAGGTCCGACAGGTCTATATGATTGAAATCCAGTCCGCTTGCCATTGGCTCATATCGGTTGTCATACTTAAAGCCTCCTTCTTTTATTTCAAATTGGCTTACTCGATATTCTCCTTTACCTAAGTCAAACGAACCGTCTTTTGCATTAGTCTTGCCTAAGTTTGCTTGAAGTTGCAATGTGTCACCTGGCAGATGAACTGTCACGTCAGCATTGTCTATGTCTAAGTTGTCAACAAAAATTTTCCAATTGTTTTTAGATTCTGTAGTGTCAGGAGGAACTGTGTCAGATAGGGCAATGTCAACTTTTGCATCCTTTAGTAATGCAGTATTCACCTTAAGCGATTCTTTCTTCAGGTCAATGCCGTGGCTTTCAAGGCTTAGCTCATTTATTTTGCCTTTTACACGAACATCTGGAATAAATCCGTTTGTGTTTACTGCCAGACTATTAAACTTCAGTTTGTCTATCTCTATTTGCTTTTTCAACAAAGGGAGAAATTGTAGATCTACATCCAGTCTTCCTACATCGGCTATTGTGTCGGTAACATTTTGCAATGAGTCGTTTTGCTTAAGCATTCTGAATTCTTCGATAGACAAATCGAGTGGAAAACGCAGTGAAACCTTACCTACACTTATGTCCATGCCTGTCTTTTCCGATGCATAAGCAGTTACCTTCTGAGCAGCCCAGTTCTGAACAGGAGGTAAATAAAGAAGTATTGATAGTATAATAAACAATAATATGGGAGTAAGTAGAATTATACCTCCCCATTTTAGTGCTTTCTTCATTCTTTGCCTTATAGTATGCAACTTAATAGCATGCAAAGTAAATGATTTTTTATGAATTAACGTTACAATCTTCCTAAAAATTAGATTATTCCGATTTAAAAATGGTAAATCACTCCATTTTTATTTGCAATAATCCAAGTTTCGTGCCTTTATTCTAACCATTTTTAAGTCAATAGAGTGGGAGAGGAAGTTTATTGTTCATAATGCATAATTCATAGTTGAAACGTCAACTTGTCAGCGAGCTATTTCTTGCCATAGGCGGTCTTGTGGAATAGGAGCTTCTACTGTTATTTCTTTATGACTTACAGGGTGTGTGAAACTTATTTTACGAGCCAATAGCGATATACTTCCGTCAGGATTAGAACGTCGTGCACCATACTTCAGGTCGCCTTTTATAGGACATCCTATAGCTGCAAGCTGACAACGTATCTGGTGGTGTCTTCCAGTTAAGAGCTCAACTTCGAGCAGAGTATAGTTTACAGACTGTCCTATCTGTCTGTAGCGTAGTCTGGCATGCTTTGCATTGGGCTTCTCTCTATCATAGAAATAGCTCTTGTTTTGTCGCTCGTTTCTTACAATCCATCCCTCTAACAAAGCTTCCTTATCTCTTGGTGCTGACTGAGTTATAGCCCAATATGTTTTATGCACTTCTCCATTTCTGAACATGTCGTTAAGACGTGTCAGTGCCTTTGATGTTTTTGCAAATACGACAAGTCCTGCAACAGGGCGGTCAAGCCTATGTACCAGACCAAGAAATACATTTCCTGGCTTCTGGTATTTCTCTTTTATGTATTGTTTTACAGTTTCAAGTAGCGGTATGTCTCCAGTCTTATCTCCTTGAACAATTTCACCACTACGTTTAGAAACAATTATAATATGATTATCTTCGTAAACGACTTCCATTTCAAAATTGTGTTTTACAAAAAATCCATTCTCAACTTCTGCCTGCAAAATTACGAAAAAACAAGGGATTTGTAAAAGATATACTTGTTTTTCTTTTAATGACAGTTTTTTTCGACTAGTTGAAAATAGTTCTCGTTCTAGTTCCCGTTAAACAAATATGTGTGACATTAAATACTCAAATAAAGAAATTGCTCCCCCTAAGTTAGGGAGCTGTCACGAAGTGACTGAGGAGGTAATTTAGTGTATAGTGCATAATTCATAGTCCATAGTCTTTAGTAGTGCACAGTTAATAGTTAAAGTTAAGGTTAACGTTCCCGTTATAGTTAAACAAAAATACTCAAATAAAGAAATTGCTCCCCTAAGTTAGGGGAGCTGTCACGAAGTGACTGAGGAGTATGTCTCCACGATGCAACTGCATCGTGGATGATTAAAGATGAAGGAATAATGATTAAAGTTAAGGTTATCGTTCCCGTTATAGTTAAACAAAAATACTCAAATAAAGAGATTGCTCCCCTAAGTTAGGGGAGCTGTCACGAAGTGACTGAGGAGTATGTCTCCACGATGCAATGGCATCGTGGATGGTTAAAGATAAAGGAATAATGATTAAAGTTAAGTTTAACGTTCCCGTTAACGTTCCCGTTCCCGTTATCGTTAAAATTCTTTCAATCTGAAAGCAGTTTTTCTTTTCCAGCCTTTGCTGAGCGAAAAAACTGCAATTTTCGGAGCCGAGTTGGGTAAAAAATTGATTAACTAACCCTGCCCATAACTTAAAAATTTTGGACCGAGAAAAATGAAGTTGCAAAATATGCGAGTATTTGGCGCTTTCTCGCTGTTTTTAGTAAATCACTCAATATCAAGACATTATACGTTTCGTCGCAAAACTCATAAGTGTTAAAAAAGTCAAAGGGCATCTTTCGCAGTGTGAAAGGGCACCTTTGGCAGTGCAATATGCCACATATCGCACTGCGATATGCCACGTTTCGCATCGCGAAAGGACACCTTTCACTTTTTCGTTCCGCAAGCTTGTTTACATAGTTTAAGCCGATTGATTAACAATTAAACACATTTTTGCATTCCGATGCGTGCCAAGCGGAAAATCTTTCTCTAGAATTAAAATTCCGTTTGTCAAGATTTTTTACTTTTTTCGTCAAGATTTTGGACTGATTTTGTAGCTTTCAGTTTGTAAGCAAACTAGTCCCCGTTAAGGTTAAAGTTAAGGTTCCCGTTCTTATAACTCATAACTCATAACTCACCACTCGTTAAAGTTCCCGTTCCTCATGCTGAAGTACAATTTCCTCAACTACCTCAATACCTAATGCTTTTCTATTATCTTCGGTTGTTACATCCCAATAAAGACTTCTATCGTCTAAAGCAATATAGGTCTTGTTGTTGTATTCTACAACACCTATTTTCTCTTTGAAGCTAACGTCGTATAGATTGTCATTTAAGCTTTTTGGTATTTTATAATAGCAATTCTCCGTATTCTCTATATAAATATAATCTTCGGTTATTGCTGCCAATGATATTGTAAAATTGTAGGCTTCATCTGCATATATATTTATCTTAAGGTATCTTTCGTTATTTAATATTCTCTTGTATTGTTCGCACATATCACTTTTTCTCAAATGTCTCAATCCCATTCTTTTGTCATTCTCTGCTATCGGAAAGAATGAAATTTCATTTTCGGATATTTCACATTCGAAATAAGAAAACATGTAATTTGGTGTTGGCTTGTTATTTAATATATATTTTGTTGAATCTGGATGGATAACCATAGCGATTATTTCTCCGTCTACTTTATAGAAGCTTAAGTAATATTTAATGTAAGATAGTTCATGTTTCTCATTATTCAAAGTGTATTTGTACAGGTTGAATCCATTTGAAATATCTTCAATATACCAAAACATAGTTGTATATTCATCCTCTATCCATATCCCTTCAATATCAGGAGTATATGTTTTTTCTAAAGTCTCTCTATTAGATAGAAAAATATTATTTTGAGTTGAAACTAGGCTGTATGCAGAAAGAATGGAGGTTATAGTATATATAAGGTGTATCCTGCACATTATGGTTTTGTCACTCTTAACACAGCTCTCCATTTGCTCAAGAGCTGGAAGCGAATGAGTTGGAATATTGTTGCATACGGTGTTCCTTAATAGTTTGAAAACTATTTGATAATAGTCTTTTATGTTCTTAACGTCACCGTCTTTTGCCGATAGCTTTGGCAGCACACCTAAAATTATCAATATTAATATAGGTATGTGTTTTGTTTCTAATTTTTTTACTATTAGTGAAATATCTTCTGTTGCTTCACCATCTGCATAATAGTATTTTATTAGGTTATGACATGTAGCCTCACCTTTTATGCTCTTACCGTATTTGCTGAAAAAACAATCTGCCTCAATGTAGTTCTCTATCGTGTCCTGCAAGTCAATATCGGCTCTTTCTTTTGCAATTTGAGCCAATTCTCTAAATATGGCATCTTTTAGGAATAATGATTTTCCTCCTTTTCTAATCAGTCCATTACCGCTAATAGAAAAACCAACTATCAAACTAAGTTCATCTGTTGTATTGCAGAGAAGTCTTGTTCGTTCTATTATGCGCAGATAGTTACATGTCTGCTCCATTCGTTCCTGATAATTCATTTGCATTCGTTCTTAAGCTGTTTTATTTTATTGTTAAGGTGCTAAGATGCTTCTCACTGTTCATAGCTTGTTGTTGACAACTAAACAAGTTCTGACAGTGCCTTGAATATAATCTAATTCACCTTAAAACATTGAAGCGTAGCGACCGAGAACCTTTAAAAACTTACGAAACTGATGATTACGAAAGTCTGGTTATTTATTTTTTTGCAAAAATAATAATTTTCTAAAAATGAAATAAAACAAACTCAAAAAACAAGTCCTATTATGTTTTAAATCTTATATAATTCGTAAAATATTACGAGATAACGCATTTTTTGAAAATAAAAATAAAAAATATTGAATTTATTTTTGTTAAAAATATAAACAATTATTATCTTTGCATTGTCCTAAGGAAGAATTTGTAAAAATGAACTGGTGGATAACATATATTATAAAAAGGCGTTTACTACGCTTTGATTGACGCTCGAACTCGCAATTCAATAGCCAAGTCATGAGAAGCCGCAGTAGATGCCTGCGTATAGTGGAAAACTATACTCTATATGCTCTAATTGGGTATGTAGAGTGTTTTCATATATGCGTGGGCCTCTGCATGTTTCTCGTTCATGACTTGGAAGCATGCGAGGCTTGAGCGTCGGGACGAGCAAATATGTATGACTCCCGCGCATTTTTTTATGTATGAAGTCTTATTCCTTAATTTAATATTAACCTGCCTTGTTGGGAGTAGAGGCAAAAAAGTATAGGAGAAAAACTATGCCGCGTTTTATTATTACAACTAAGCACGTGAAAAACAGCAATGGCATTCGTATCGAACCTGGAATGCAAGTAGAAGTAGTAAGCAATTCTTTCAGTAATCCTGTAATAACGAATGGAGGCAAAACTGTCGCCGATGCTTTCATGCGTATCTACGGTATTGACATCAAAAAGGCAGGATGCCTTAATATGGTTGAATTGGATGTTAAACAAATTGGATAATCGTTTTCTGTAAGCAAATGTTTGATAGTTTAAATAGTAAGTCAATGGAAGCAAAGACTATTATCGAGAAAAGATATAAATTTTTCATCTCAAGTTTGGAAAAGGCGGCAAATGAAATAGATAAGATAAAAGGGGTAAATAACCGCTTTACAGAACTTCAATTATCTTTTTATGAGGCACTTGAACAGCAAATTAAATTATCCCAAAAGGGAATGGAAGAGGCAATCAATGGAACTGTATGGGACAATTTGGTAATTGCATTCTTTGGAGAAACCAATGCAGGAAAAAGCACTATCATTGAGACTTTTAGAATTCTTTTTGATGAAAAAAAACAAAAAGGAGAGGATGGCTTAATTGTTGGTGACGGGCGCAATGACTTCACCCAAGATTATAATGAGTATAAGATGTGTATCAACAACCATCAATTTACTCTTATTGATGTACCAGGGATTGAAGGAAACGAGACGTCAGTTTTTAAAGAAGATATCCAACGGGCACTTCATCAGGCTCATTGTATATTTTATGTTCAAGGCAATAACAAGCGACCTGATACAGCTACTGCCAAAAAGATAAAAGACTATCTTTCTGATTGGGTGAGCGTTTATTCCATTTATAACGTTCGAGGTAGTGTGTTTAACTATGATGAGGCGGAAGAAAGGGTTGAACTCTACACTGAAGAAGTGAAGAAAGCGGAAACGCTCATTGATAAATCTTTTAAGGAAATATTAGGTAATAGAATATATAAGGGTAATATTACAATACAGGCTCTATTAGCACTTTGTGCAAAAGCTTCCTTTTCAGAGAAAAGACATGATCTAGTAACTACTCAACAAGAGTTAATGGAAAGCTTCGGTTCCAGTGATTCGCTATTTAATTTTAGTGAGATTGCCAAGCTTATTTCACTTGTTGAAGAAAAGGCTGATAATTTTCAAAAGGAAATAATCGAATCTAACAAGCAAAAATTAACTTCGCTTGTCAAACAATCTTACAATAACATTAACTATATTATTGAATCGAATAAGAAGAAAGAAAAAGAATTTCAAGAGGGATTAAAATCATTCAAACAAGACGTATCTGACATCTTTAGTAAGACGAAAACTCAAATTGAAGCAGATATTAATGCCAAATATAGAGCATTAAAAAGCAATATAATAATGGAAATATATAGTGTCATTGATTCTGACATTAAAGAAAAAGAACAAGCTATCCAAAAAAGAATATATCAGAGATCTCAATCAACAGAACAAGAAATAAAAAATTGTATATCCACAGATTTGAAAGTTTTGAACCAAAAACTTGAACAGAAACGTAAGGATTTAGACGGATTGAGAATCGGCTTTATTATGATGAACCGTGTTACTTGTATCGATTCAAAAATTGAAGTAAATGAGTCTTTGAAAGAAATGAATTTTTCTTTGGGGGATTTTGGTGGATTTGTTGCCGCATTATTTAGAGGACTGATTGCTGGTTCTCCCTTTGGCGGCTGGATTGGAGCTAGTATTGGTGCTGTCTTGTCTGGGTTGTCCTATGTTTTGCGCAAATTGTTTTATGGTGATGGTGGCAAAGGTAAAGCCAAAGAGAAGGCAAGAAAGGAAATAGAAGAGACATTCAGAAAAGACACTACAAGGCAGGAATTACTTAATAATATATCAAGCAGTCTTGACAAAGTAAGAAACGAAATTTATGATAAAATTAAAGAAGAAAATAATAATATTCGTGCTCTGGGAGAAATAATAGATTCCGCCAAGTATCAAATGAAAAATTATGTAAAAACTATAAATAACAAAGAATATGGAAACATATAATTTTAAAAAGAATACTGATCTATATTTGGGTGCATTACGTAAGATTTTAGACGATGGTGTCAAAATGGGTATGGATTTATCACCTATTATCAGTAAACTTGACAGCGTCACTAAGTCTATTGGTGATGGTATCATACGAATCGTTTTATTAGGTTCTTTCTCGGATGGAAAGACCTCTTCTATAGCAGGACTATTAGGAAGGCTTGACAGTACTATGAAAATAGATATAGATGAGTCTTCTGACGAATTGACCATCTATCGGCCAAATGATTTGAAGGAAGGATTTGAGATTGTTGATACTCCAGGATTGTTCGGAACGAAAGAAAAAGAAATAGATGGTCGCAACGTGAAGTTCTCCGACATAACAAAAAAATACATATCGGAGGCGCATATTATTTTATATGTATGTGGTGCTGTAAACCCACTAAAGGAAAGTCATTCAGAGATTATCCGAAAAATATTGAGGGAATATAACAAGCTGGATTCTACAGTGTTTGTCATTAACAAAATGGATGAAGCTGGATTTAATCCAAGAAATGAAGTTAGTTTCAATAATGGAGCGGCCATAAAAAAGCAATTCCTCATTAACAGACTGCGAGATTGTATTGATTTGACTCCAGAAGAAGAAGCTAAGTTGTGCGTAGTCTGTATTGTAGCAGATCCAAAGGGGAAAGGTTTGCCTTATTGGTTTGAAAATATGGATGATTATCTTGCTCTTTCAAGAATTCCAAATCTTAGGAATGCTATTGATAATATAATTGAACAAAAAGATTCAGATAAGCTAAAAGACTCAGCTATAAAAGCATCTGTAAAAGAGATGGTTTCTTCTGTTTATAAAATAGTGGGTAGCGTAAACAAACCAGTAGAAAAAGTTTTAGTAAAAGTAGAAGATTCTATGCAGGATCTTAAACTTGATCGTGAATCATTAAAAAAAGAATTATTTAGTTCTCGGAAAGAAACGTACCAAAGATTAGATGATTTTAAGAAATATTTAATTACAGAAATTAATGGTGCTTCTTCAGAAACTATCAGAGATGTAATAGAAGATAAACTTGGTGTGGAAGATAAAAAGATTACATTTTATTTATTCAAACGAGATGTTGATTTGATATTGGAAGAATGTTTAAAAAACAATAGCAGTATCCTGTCTGCAAGTGCAATAAATTTTGAGACAAGCTTTAATTCGCAAGAAGCATTTTTGAAGGACGCATTAGGGAAAGGGGCCAAGGCTCTTGGAAAAGTAAAAATTGACGCGTCAAAAGTGAAGGTAATAAGAGACGTTGTGGCTAAAGGCTATAAATTTAAGCCATGGGGTGCAGTAAAGATCAGTAAAAAAGCAACAAAGGTGTTAGGTCGTGCAGGCATCGCAATTACTGTGCTAACAGAAGCATGGGATTGGTATTCTGCCCGTACTAATAGTAAAAAACTAGAAGAACTTAAACAAAATATAAAGAATGCAATTAACCATTCATTTAAAGAACTATTTGATTTGCTAAGTGACGATAAGTATTTGGAAACTTTTGCTCCTTCTTATATTGAAATGTGTAAGATTCTGGAAGAAAGGAATAAGGAAGTGGAAGAACTACGTAACAAACTATCTGCACTGACGAACTATAAAAACCGTATAAGAAAATGGTATGGCGAAGATATCGAGGATGTAGAATATGAAGAAATATAGTTTATAAGATGAAGGGTAAAGTAAAACAAATAAAACGCTCAGAATGGTATGTTGGGAATCAGGCATACCAGCATAGTCATGATTTGCATGATGTTCGTATGACTTGCCTTTATGCGGAAACGTATGAGGGACATCAGGTACTTATTGATGAGGCTGATGTGCTTCGCCATTATGGAAGGCAAAGATTCTCTGAGAATCTTATAGCCGAATTAAATTCTGCCTTACGCAACAAATTGGTGCTATATGAGAAGAATTCAGAAGGCGAATACTGTCTTTTGGGAGGAATTGGCGATTATTTAGGCTAATGCAGACATCAACGCTTGATTCTCCTCGTAATGCTCGTCGGGTATATTGCGCTGGAAGCATGTATTTAAGACTTGCACAAGGTTTAGTATCATCAAGTGTGATGATACGCACTTTGTATTAGAGGCTTTTCGTGGGGGTATATCCCCAAATGACGGAAAGGGTGAAAGTCAAGGTTGTGGCTACAGGAATGGAGTATAGTCGGGTAACATAGAAGCTTCATCTCACATTGTACTTACATAACTTTTCTGTAAATACCTCTTCTTTGTTATTCCGACACTCAACATTCCGTAATATTTTACGAAATCAGCACTTTTTTTACTTCATATTCATATATTATCAAAAAAGAATTGCGAGCAATAACAGATTTTGGTTATCTTTGCATTGCAGCAGCGCATACATCTGCTGGGAAGAAAAAGCATTTGATATCATTAAAATAGTTCTTAGGAGGGGATGATTAATCGTATGTATGACAATAAACAAATGTATCAAGAAAAGGAAATTGACATTCATGTTAAAATGAGATTTATTGGTTATTATATGAGTGATGACCAATTCATGAGGACAGAAGCAATATTCCCCGAAAAAGCAGAGGAACTTGCAAATCTTTTACGAGTAACATTTGAAACGATACTTGAAAATAGGTTTGTTGATGATGAGATGAGAAATGTCCTTAATGGTAATACTGTTTTTATATTGAAAGGTGAGAATGGCAGGTTATTTGGGTATTACCCTAAATATAACATTGCAAGAATCACAAATGTGCATTATGTAAAGCCTGACGTAACTCCAGTGTCCAATGTGTATAAGCGTTGGTTCTATCCTGGTGAGAGATTTCACTTGTATCGTCCAAAGAACTAGAGTTTTCAAAACATCAACAATTGAGTGACGTTGACGACTCGTCATTGGATAAAATGAATGGAACATTCTGTCAAATGTATATCCATCTAGTTTAAAAGAAAAAAATACTTAATTAAATTATAATACATATATTATAACAATGACTTTAAGACATCTTTTCCAATTTGTATCATTTGATAGTCTTGTCCCATATATAAAACAAAGCGGTCAACCTAATACCGTATGCCTTTATAAGCAAGCATATGACATTCTGCTTCATATAAAGCCAAAAGAAAAAGGATGTTATGACATCTATGTATCACTTTGTGAGGATTACGATGGTAAAAAGTATATCAACGCAAGTCAAATAGAAGGTAACTTCTGGTCAACATACATTGATGGAAATATTGTATTAGAAGAAGGCATTGAGGTCTCTAACGAAGAACTTGCTTTCAAGTTGTTATGGCATCTCACCTATTACGGATTCAGTTGTGAAGAAATCCAATCAACCTTTAGAAGTTTTCGTAATGATGAATACCATGATAATAAATATGGAAGGAAAGCACGTGAAATAGAACACAAGCGTTATATGCTATTGGCAAATAAAGCCATCAGGCAAAGAATTCTTGCTTCTATAAAGGAACATCAAACTTATGGGGATAATAGTTTTGGTCTTCCAGAAGAAGACTGGAATTATATTGAATGGCGAAAACATCATTGCAATAGGTCAAAGCGTATGCGTGATAATAGGTTGAAGCTACGATTGGAGGAATTGTCTAATCTTGACAGGTGCGAAAATACAATTCAGCGCCTTCTTGACGCTCAATGCTCGACTGGCATTACACGAGATGACCTCAGTTTCCTTTGGCGCAAGGAGAGAGTGGGGATTGAGTTTCAGACAAGGTCTTACAATGTTTCAGAACGTTTGACATACCTTGATGAACTTGTTTCAAAGTACGAAGCAATGAATGTTGTTAAGGACATGGATCAAGCAGTGCTTAAGGTATCAACATCAAAGCGCTTTGCGTTAAGTGATATTGAACTAAGCTTTCTGACTAATAAGGTTATTCAGTTTTTAGGAAATAGAAATATCCAAATAATCATGTCATTCGATGAAAGTCTTGGAGAAGAAATAGGTGTTTTTGTTGTAGGTACAAAAAAATAATATTATCCAGACTAATATACTTGAGCTTATTATTTCAAATATTCTTTGTTATGCTAAGTTATGGGAATATGTGTGCAATATTTGGTTCAACATGTCCCAAATGCAAATATACAAATTTTATAAGAGATTTTGAACCTTGTTTTGATAAGGATTTTATTTTGGGCAGATAAAAAATGAATAGTACAACGCTTGATTTTCCTCGTAATGCGAGACGTACATATACATGTGTTAAGCATGTTTTCCTTTCTCGTACCCGATTTTGTAATGTAAGATACAATGATGTGCACTTTACTGTTGAGGCTCGGAGAGGATTGTTTTTGTCGCCACTGAGTGAAAGTGTTAAGATAAAGGTTGTGGCTACAGGTGTAGAACATTGTAAAGTGACTATTGAGTCAAGTTCCAGATCTGTGCTTAATCTATTTAATTTTGGTGTTAACAAGAAAAATGTGACTAATCTTAGTGATTTGATACAGAATGAGGTCTGGAAGATGATGCAATAAGCATGAAAAACTATAATAAAAAAGGAGATGCCCATATAAATGGAAACATCTCCTTTGTCGTTTATAATGAATGAAAATGAATTACATGTTCATACCGCCATCAACTTGGATGACCTGACCTGTTACGTATGAAGACATGTCTGAAGCAAGGAATGTTGCAACATTTGCAATGTCTTCGACTGTACCACCACGGCGGAGTGGAATCTTTGAAATCCATTCTTTACGAATATCTTCTGGAAGTGCCTGTGTCATTGCTGTGTCAATGAATCCAGGAGCGATTGCATTAGCGCGGATGCCACGGCTACCTACTTCTTGACCTATGCTCTTTGCCAGGGCTATGAGTCCAGCCTTTGAAGCTGCATAGTTGCTCTGTCCTGCATTGCCATGAACACCAACGACGCTAGACATGTTGATGATGGAACCGCTTCGCTGACGCATCATGATAGGGGTGCAGGCATGGATGAAATTGAATGCAGACTTAAGGTTAACTGCAATTACAGCATCCCATTGTGCTTCTGACATCCTCATCATCAGACCGTCTTTTGTTATTCCTGCATTATTTACTAAAATATCAATGCTTCCGAAGTCTTCTTTAATTTGATTTACAACGGTTTCTGTTTCAGCAAAGTTAGCAGCATTGCTTGCATATCCTTTAGCTTTTACGCCTAAGGCTGCTATCTCAGCTTCGGTTTCTTTGCCACTTTCGTCAATAACAAGGTCGGTAAATGCAATGTTTGCACCTTCTGCTGCAAATTTCATAGCGATTGCTTTACCAATTCCGCGTGCTGCACCTGTTATTAGGGCAGTCTTACCAGTTAATAATCCCATAGTTATATATATTTATTTGTTTTGATTTTATTGCTTTATATAATGGTATTGTTTATAATTTAGGTCTGTTTATTGTTGATTCTTGTTGCTTAGAGAACCCTTTCCCAATGCTCCATATACTACTTTTGTTACAAGTGGACGACTTGTTTCTTCAGTCAATCCATGACCAAGACGTCCATATATGTAAGGCACTTCAAGTCCTTTTATGCAGTAGTGGGTTATATCAGCAACAAGTTCTATATCGTCTATTTCAAACTCTCCGTCAGCCTTACCATCAGCATATACTTTGCGGAAAAGTTCAAGTTCATCTTCATCAAAATGTTTTCTTACTCTTTCGACCATCCAAATGTTGCGGAAAAATTCTGCACGGAGATTTCCATTTCTCACCACAGTTTCCTTTATCATGCTGAGGTGGGTATATATCAGTTCAATGATTTTGTCTTGAGGACGCATTTTTTTTGCTGCCACTTCTTCAAGCTTATCAGACAATCTTACTAATTCAGCTTCTATTACAGCATAGTAGACATCTTCTTTGTTCTTAAAATAGGTGTAAAGTGTTCGTCTTCCTTTGCCTGATGCAACGGCTATGTCATTCATCGTTGTATTCTCTAAGCCGTTTTTTGCAAATAATTGTCGAGCAACATCTACTAGTTTTTGTCTTGTTTTTGAAATTGACATGTTATGCTTCTCCTCTAATTTTTCATTTTTTGCACAATATATAATGCGTGTGCAAATTTAATATTTATATTTTAATGGAGCAAATATTTTGGTCGAAAACGAACAAAAATATGTAGATTTTTCCTTTTTTACACCTTATGTTGCTATTTCATAAATACAAGATAGACGGCTGTAATGATTAATGCAAATGCTAGAAGGTGGTTCCAATGGAGAGATTGGTCGGTAAATAATATTTTGGCAACAATTACAAATACACATAAGGAGACAGCTTCTTGTATGACCTTGAGTTGTACAAGTGAGAAGGGACCTCCATTACCAGTAAATCCGATTCGGTTAGCTGGAACTTGACAACAATACTCGAAGAAGGCAATAATCCAAGAAAATGCAATAACCCCAATCAAAGGCCAGTTGGAACTGACACCAGTCTGCTGCAAACGAAGATGCCCATACCAAGCAAGTGTCATGAAGATGTTGCTTAGTATGAGCAGTAAAATAGTATATACTCCTGACATTTTAGTTAGAAGTTTTTATCATCTAAAATTTCAAAACCACAATATGGAACAAGGCAGCGAGGAACGCGTATTCCCTCTGGAGTCTGATTGTTTTCCATAATGGCAGCAACTATTCGTGGCAGGGCTAATGCAGATCCATTTAGTGTATGGCATAGTTCTATTTTTTTATCTGCATTACGATAACGACATTTAAGTCGGTTAGCCTGATAACTTTCGAAATTTGAAACTGAACTTACCTCAAGCCAGCGTTCTTGTGCTGCACTCCATACTTCAAAGTCATAGCAGATTGCTGATGTGAAGCTCATATCGCCACCACAAAGTTTAAGAATGTGATATGGCAATTCAAGTTTCTGTAATAATCCCTCAACATGGTCTAGCATTTCACGGAGTGACTCGTAGGAATGTTGTGGGGTATCAATTCTGACAATCTCTACTTTGTCGAACTGATGCAGGCGATTTAATCCTCTAACATCTTTGCCGTAGCTGCCAGCTTCGCGACGGAAGCATGCAGAATAAGCACAGCGTTTTATTGGTAATTCTTTCTCGTCTAGGATGACGTCACGGAAAATATTTGTTACGGGAACCTCGGCTGTAGGTATAAGGTATAAGTCGTCTGCAGTTGCATGATACATCTGGCCTTCTTTATCGGGCAACTGACCTGTTCCATAGCCTGATGCTGTGTTTACAACGTAGGGAGGCTGTACTTCGAGATAACCGCTTTTTCGTGCTTCCTCAAGGAAGAATGCTTCAAGTGCACGTTGCAGACGAGCCATTTTTCCTATATATAAAGGGAAGCCAGCTCCGGTTATCTTTACACCTAAATCAAAATCTATAAGATTGTATTTTTTGCATAAATCCCAATGACATAGGGCTTCTTTACCGAGTTCGGGTTTCTTGCCACCTTCTTTTACTACTACATTGAATGAGGCATCCTTGCCTTCGGGCACATCATCATTTGGTATATTTGGTATAGAACAGAGTAGAGTAGTTAATTCCTCTTCTGCCTTTGTCATTTCATCTTGTAACTCTTTGTCTTTCTGTTTTAATAAAGAAACTTGTTGCTTAACAGTTTCAGCTTCTTCGCGCTGACCGTTTTTCATTAGTTGACCTATTTTTGCAGCCAGTTGCTTTGCTTCTTGTTTTGTTTTGTCAAGTAGTTGTTGTGCATTTCTGCGCTTTTTGTCTACTTCTTGTACTTGTGAAATTGCTTCACTTGCACCGCTAAAGTGTTTTTTTTCTAAACCGCGAATTACTCTTTCGGTTTCTTCATTTATGAGCTTTAATGTCAACATAGATATATTGTTTTTGTTTTTTTCGAATGTGCAAAATTAATAGTTATTATCCAAAAATCATCATTTTATGCAATTTTTCTATTAAAATAGACTAAATATTTTGCGTTTTCTTTGATGGCTAAACGTATTAGAAACTTCAAGTTGCTTGTTTTTGTGATAAATAATTAGGAATAGCAGTTCATAACTGGTACCAATAAGTGCAAACAATCTCTTGTGCTTATGTAGATGTCTAAATTATTTCTTGGTATTATAAAAGAATAAAGCGGGCCTATATATAGTCCGCTTTATTCTTTTATAGTATAGCTATATTTGGAATGTTTTAGTAATTTTCTGCGCAAAGTTCGAAATAACTTTGTGGATGATCGCAAACTGGACATACCTCTGGAGCATATTTTCCGACAACAATGTGTCCGCAGTTTCTGCATTTCCAGATGCAATCACCATCACGTGAGAATACTATTTGGTCATTGATATTCTTCAATAGCTTACGATAGCGTTCTTCGTGGTGCTTTTCAATAGCTGCTACTGCACGGAATTTTTCGGCAATTTCTGTAAATCCTTCTTCTTCAGCTTCTTTAGCCATACGCTCATACATGTCGGTCCATTCAAAATTTTCTCCCTCTGCTGCTGCTTTCAGGTTGTCTGTTGTTCCTTTAACAGCACCGCCTTCAAGTAGTTTGAACCACATCTTTGCGTGTTCTTTTTCGTTGTTTGCTGTTTCCTCAAAAATAGAGGCAATTTGCTCAAATCCATCTTTTTTTGCTTTTGAAGCCCAATATGTATATTTGTTACGAGCCATTGATTCACCAGCAAATGCTTCTAATAGATTTTTCTCTGTTCTTGTTCCTTTTAAATTATTCATAATGTTTTTGTTTTTAAGAATATTTTATTAAATGCTTATTATATTAAAGTTATTTCTCCACAGATTGACTGGTTCATGTATTTTCGGACAAGGTTAATGTCATTATATCGGGCATGAAGATACATTAATTTTGTAACTGCACTTTCAACGGTACTATCATATCCGCTTACAATGCCTGTTTCTTTTAACTGGTAGCCTGTATCATATCTACTCATTTCCACGCCTCCAGCAACGCATTGGCTAATGTTGACAACTACAACACCTTTATTAGAAGCCTCGCGCAACAGGTTTATCAGCCATGCTTGCTGCGGAGCATTTCCACTGCCATAGCTGCGCATAACAATAGCATGAAGATTCGGTACATCAAGGACACTACGCACTATATTTTCACCGATTCCAGGAAACAGTGAGAATACTATTACATTGGCATCCATATCTGTGTGAGTAATTAGTGGCTTGCTATAATCTGGTTGCAAGATATTGTGCTCATGAAATGCGAAACTTATACCTGCATCACATAGTGCAGGATAGTTGAAAGAACAGAAAGCATCAAAGCCTTCTGAATTCATTTTCGTAGAACGATTACCTCTAAGTAGTTTACCATTGAAATAAATGCAAACTTCAGGAACCATTGGTGTGCCATCATCGTGATGAGCAGCTGCTAGTTCAATGCTACTCATTAGGTTTTCTTTTCCATCAGTTCTAAGCATGCCAATTGGTAACTGTGATCCAGTGAGAATAACGGGTTTTGTAAGGTTTTCAAGCATATATGATAAGGCTGAAGCTGTGTATGCCATTGTATCTGTTCCATGAAGAACAACGAAGCCATCATATGAATTATATTTTTCTGCAATTATATCAACAATCTTTGCCCAATATTGCGGAGACATGTCACTTGAGTCTATGATAGGGTCAAATTGGTAGACATCAACATCGGTTTTCAGATAAGCAAATTCTGGCATGTTGTCTTTTAGATGATTGAAGTCTAGTGGTTCTAGTGCACCAGTTCTAGGATTGCATCCCATGCCAATTGTACCTCCAGTATATATAATAAGTACACGTTCTTCTCGGTCAATGTTAGTTACACAATTCACAATATTACTCTCCTTATTTCTTGTTAACTAAAGTTTGTCAATGCAAAAATAGAGTTTTTTTTTTATATCGGCAAATTATTTTATTCATAAGTTTGTAAAATAAAAAAAATAGGCGTACCTTTGCCGAAGTTTATTCATTTACATTATCATGAAGAAAGTATTTTTACCTTTATTGTCATTAGTGCTAATTGCACTTTTAGACAGCTGTGGCACAGCTAAACATTATTCTTATTTTGAAAATATTGATTCTATCAATTGGAACAATTATCCTGGTGTTTTACATGAGTCCCGCATCATGCCAAAGGATATGTTGACTATCACTGTTAGTACTACAGACCCAGTTGCAGCAACCCCATTTAACCTCTCTGTTTCAAATACATTGAATGCAGGTGGACAGCTTAGTTCTACGGCGGGGTCTCTTCAAGGATATCTTGTTGATAATGATGGAAACATTAATTTTCCAATTGTCGGAAAAATACATGTTCAGGGCTTGACAAAAGAAGAATGTCAAAATGTTATTCACGATAAGATCATACCATATATGTCTGAAAGTGAGAAACCAATTGTTACCGTAAGGATGTCAAGTTATCATGTCACTGTTATGGGCGAAGTAAAAAGACCAATGAATGTAAGTGTAACAAGTGAAAAAATGAATATATTGGAAGCACTTGCAGAAGCTGGTGATATGGGACAATATGGTGTTAGAAACGATGTCTTGTTGATAAGAACTGATGCTGATGGTCGTCGTCATCATGTCCATCTAAATATGAATGATGCAAATGTTATTAATTCGCCATATTACTATGTACAGCAGAATGACATTATATATGTGAAGCCGAATAAGGTTGCTGCTGGTAACTCGGTAATAGGTTCATCGACGACGATATGGTTCTCGGTTATTGGTATAGTTACTTCGTTATCGTCACTAGTAGTTAACATATTAAGATAAAAACAAATATTTGAAAGATTAAAAATTTAGGTTTCCATAATTTTTAATCTTTCATTTTTTTATAGAATTTCTTTTATAAGGTTATATTTTTATGTGTGGAATAGTAGGATATCTTGGAAAGAAACAAGCATTTCCGATACTTATTAAAGGACTTAAAAGATTAGAGTATAGAGGTTATGATAGCGCAGGGGTCGCATTGGTAAATAATACAGGTAGTTTAAATGTATATAAATCTAAAGGTAAAGTTTCTGACTTGGAGACTTTCTGCAGTGAAAAGGATGTTACTGGAACTGTCGGAATAGCTCATACTCGATGGGCTACACATGGTGAACCTTCATCACAAAATGCCCATCCACATTATTCTGAATCTAAAAATCTGGTGATAATCCATAATGGCATAATCGAGAACTATGCAGACATAAAGATTAAACTGCAAGATAAAGGTATGCATTTTAGGTCTGATACAGATACAGAGGTATTGGTTCAATTAATTGAATATATTATGAACCGTAAGAGTCTTGATTTGTTGTCGGCAATTCAGTTGGCATTGCATGAGGTTATTGGAGCATATGCTATTGCTGTGCTTGATAAGAAAAATCCTAATCAAATAATTGCAGCTCGCAAGCAAAGCCCTTTGGTAGTTGGCATTGGTGATGATGAATTCTTTCTTGGATCTGACGCAACACCAATAGTTGAGTATACAGATAAAGTTGTATATCTTGATGATGGAAATATAGCAGTTTTACAGTTGGGAAAGCAAATTGAAGTTGTGAGTATGCATAATGTAAAACTAAATCCTGAGGTGAAAACTGTTGAACTGAATCTAGGTCAAATAGAAAAAGGTGGCTATCCTCACTTCATGCTCAAGGAAATATTTGAACAACCAGAGTGCTTGACAAACTGCATGCGAGGACGAGTGAATATAAAAGCAGATAATGTAACGTTGAGTGCAGTGATAGACTATAAACAACAGTTATTGAGTGCAGAAAGAATAGTAATTGTTGCTTGTGGCACTTCATGGCATGCTGGACTTATTGGCAAGCAGTTAATTGAAACTTATTGCAGAATTCCAGTTGAAGTAGAGTATGCATCAGAGTTCAGGTATAGAAAACCAGTTGTAACAAATAAAGATGTAGTAATTGCCATATCACAGAGCGGAGAAACAGCAGATACTCTTGCTGCTGTAGAGTTGGCAAAGAGTAATGGGGCATTTATATATGGTATATGTAATGCTATTGGTTCCAGTATACCAAGAGCTACAGATACAGGTTCTTACATACATGTAGGTCCTGAGATAGGTGTGGCTTCCACAAAAGCTTTTACAGGGCAGGTTACTGTTTTAACAATGTTAGCACTTGCTTTGGCAAAAGAGAAAGGTACGATAAAAAACGATATTTATGCTGATACAGTTAAAGAGTTAAGTAATATACCTGCATTGATGCGAAAAGTTCTGGAACTTAATAAGCAGATATCAGATTTAAGTAAGGTGTTTACATATGCTCATAATTTCTTGTATCTTGGGCGTGGCTTTAGTTATCCTGTTGCTCTTGAAGGTGCTCTTAAACTTAAAGAAATTAGTTATATTCATGCTGAAGGCTATCCTGCAGCAGAAATGAAGCATGGTCCTATTGCTTTGATTGATAGCGATATGCCCGTCGTAGTTGTTGCAACAAAAAATGATATGTATGAAAAGGTTCTGAGTAATATACAGGAAATTAAGGCTCGGCAAGGAAAAGTAATAGCTTTGGTTACAGAGGGTGACAATGTCATTAGCAGAATTGCAGATTATGTTCTTGAACTTCCTTCCACCTTAGAATGTTTAGAACCACTAATTACAACTATACCACTCCAGCTTTTAGCTTATCATGTTGCAGTTTGTAAAGGTAAAGATGTTGACCAACCACGCAATTTGGCAAAGTCTGTAACAGTTGAATAACTACAGATAATATAAAATATTTATGTTTGTGTAAACTTATCTATTAGAAGCTATGGAACAATTAAAACATGAATGTGGTGTTGCAATGATTAGATTGCTTAAACCATTAGAGTATTACCAGCATAAGTATGGTACTTGGATGTATGGTCTGAATAAACTATATCTTATGTTGGAAAAGCAGCATAATCGTGGACAGGAAGGTGCTGGTATTGCTTGTGTTAAATCCTATACGGAGCCTGGTCGTGAATATATGTTTCGGGAGAAAGCTGAAGGTAAGGATGCTATTACCGAAATATTTAGTAGAGTTCATAATAACTTATTAAGTTTCGATGATAATAAAATAAAAGATGCCGCATTTGCAAGAGAAAATCTCCCTTTTGCAGGAGAATTGTATTTGGGACATTTAAGATATTCTACAACAGGGAAAAGCGGTTTGAAATATGTTCATCCATTCTTGCGTCGTAATAACTGGAAAGCTAAAAATCTATGTCTTTGTGGCAATTTTAATATGACAAATATTGATGAAATATTTAAAATATTGACAAAACAGGGGCAATGTCCACGGGTTTATACTGACAGTTACATTATGTTAGAGCTGATAGGACATAGACTTGACCGAGAAGTTGAGCGTAATTTTGTTAAAGCCAGGCAGCTAGGTTTAAAGGATCAATATATTACCGAATACATAGAGGATAATGTTAAGATGTCTAATGTTTTAAAGACTTCTATGGTAAATTTTGATGGTGGATATGTTGTTTGTGGAATAACCGGTAGTGGCGAAATGTTTGCGATGCGAGATCCTTGGGGTATTCGCCCTGCATTTTATTATATAGATGATGAAATTGTTGCTTTGGCGAGTGAACGTCCTGTGTTGCAAACAACGTTTGACCTCAAGTGTGATGATGTTAAAGAACTTGGACCAGGAAAAGCATTGTTTGTAAATAAACATTGTGGAACTTCAGTAGAAAGTATTGTTGAACGACGAGGCGACTATGCTTGCTCATTTGAAAGAATTTATTTTAGTAGAGGTAGTGATTGCGAAATATATAAAGAGAGGAAAAAATTAGGGGAGCAACTTGTTGAGCCAGTGGCAAAAGCAATAAATTATGATACAGAAAATACTGTTTTTTCATTTATACCAAATACTGCAGAAGTTGCTTTCTATGGCCTTGTTGGCGGTTTTAAGAATCATATTATGCATGAGAAAATTAAGCAGATACGGTCACTCAATCATATTCCGACTCAGCAAGAACTCGAAAATATTTTACGCTTCCATGTGAGAGCAGAAAAAGTTGCGTGGAAAGATATTAAACTCAGAACATTTATAACTGAAGGAAATTCTCGCAATGATTTGGCTTCACATGTTTATGATATAACATATGATTCCATTCGCTCTAATGTAGATAATTTAGTTATAATTGATGATAGTATTGTTCGTGGCACTACACTTAAAGAAAGTATTATAAGAATTCTTGACAGAATGCATCCTAAGAAAATAGTTATTGTAAGTAGTGCTCCTCAAATACGGTATCCAGATTATTATGGTATAGACATGGCTAGGCTTGAGGAGTTCTGTGCTTTTAGAGCTACAATAGAGTTAATAAAGGAAAGGGGAATGCACAGTTTGATAGAAGAGGTCTATCATAAATGTATATTTGAACTGCAAAATCAAAAAAATGAAATGAAGAATCATGTACGCACAATTTATGAGCCATTTGAGGTCAAGGAAATCAATAATAAGATAGTCGAGATGCTAAGACCAAAAAATGTAACTACTCCAATTGAGATTGTATATCAGTCTATAGAAGGATTGCACGAGGCAATTCCAAACCATAAAGGAGATTGGTATTTTACAGGTAATTATCCTACTTTTGGTGGTGCTAAACTATGTAACCAGGCTTTCGTAAATTATGTAGAAAACTATTATCAATACGAAAATAAATTTTAAATTTAACTAATTGAATTATTTGAGAAGGTGAATATAAGTTTATCAAATAAAATAGCATATATATCCGCCAAAGATTATATAAAAAACTATAGAGACTCTGCCCGCTTTATAAAACTATGTAAGCAATGCTCAAGGTATGGTAAAACTTGGGCGTGTCCTCCATTTAATTTTAATACTGATAAATATATAGAAGGATACGAGCATGTTTATATAATAGGAACAAAAGTTAAGTTTGATGAATGTCGGCAACCAAAATCTATAGAGGAGCGAGACAAGTTATCGAATCAAGCTATGTATATTGCTATTGATAAATTAAAACGTGTTCATGAAAAAGTGTTGTTGGAATTTCCTGAAACAGTGTCATTTCTTGTTGGGCCATGTCGTATTTGTAGTCCTGAACCTTGTGCGCGTCTTAGCGGACTTTTATGTAGACACCCTAATGAAGTTCGTCATTCAATAGAATCTGTAGGGTTTGATGTTGGCAAAACAACATCTGAGTTGTTAGGTATTGAATTAAAATGGAGTATTGACAATAATTTGCCAGAATATATAACACTTGTTACTGCGCTATTTACTAAATATGACAAGGATTTGTTTGGAACAATGCTAGAAAAAGAATTAGATATTATTAATAAAGAATATTAGAATTATAGCATTCATCTTATATTAGGTTTTTGTAATCCATATCCTTTTTTCTTATCTACAACCAGCATTATCATAGCAACGCACATTGCAGCAAATGCAGTACTAGCAAATATAATCATTGAGGTTGTATATGAAGGGTCGGTTTCATTTGCGCGACCAACAAACATTGGAATAATTGAACGCCCAAAATTCTGGATGAAAAAAATCATGGCATAAGCGGTGCCAAGACAGCGTAATGGTATTATCTTTGGAATACAAGGCCATAATGCGGCTGGTGTTAAAGAATAGCCAATACTGAAAAGCAGAATCAATCCAATTGCTATTGAGCTACTATGCACTGGAAGTGAGAAACCTAAATGAGCAATTGACAATATGCCCGTTCCTAAAATAATTATGCTTACACCCCTTCCATATTTATCATATATTCTTCCAAAAAGAGGTGTTAAAATGATTGTTGCAAATGGAGCTATAGAAGTAAACATACCAGCAATGTCTGATGGTATGCTGTATTTTATTTCCATTAGCCTTGTAGCAAATTTTAGAAATGGATTTAGTGCAGAATAGAAAAGCACGCAAAAAAGTGTTATTATCCAGAATCCTGGATTCTTCAATGTTGTTCCTAAATCACTAAAATGAAATTTCTCATCCTCATCTTCTATTGTTATTTGACCTTTTGTTTGGTAGTCTAAACGACGGTCAATAACACAGTAGACAAACCATGCAATTATACTTATTATAAGAAGTAATAAACCAGCAGTCAGCGGTGCAGATAAGGTTAAATGGCGGGCTAGCGGTGCGCTAATGCTTAGTGCGGCAGCAGTACCTAGTCTGGCCATTGCTAACTGAATTCCCATAGCCATTGCAAGTTCGTGTCCTGTAAACCAGCGCACCATTGCTTTGCTTACTGTTATACCACACATTTCATATCCAACACCAAAAAGTGAGAAACCTAGACTGGCATATGCTGCAGATTGTGGAATGTTATGGTTATAAATTGGTATATAAATTGAGGTTGTATCAAAATGTGTAGTAATTGCATAAAGTTTTATTAGGACTCCACTAATCATTAGACTACAAGCTAATAATCCTGTGAAACGCGTACCCATTTTGTCAAGAATCAAACCGCTGAAAAATAGCATCAATAGATACACATTCATAATACTTCCCGCTCCAGAAAAGAAACCATAGTCACTGCTGTCCCAACCGAGACCTCCTTGTTCTACAGGTAGACAAAGTATGCTTTCTAAAGGTGACATGATATCATTAATCAAGTAGCCGACCATCATGGTGAAGGCAACAATGAATAAAACTGTCCAGCGTATTGCTGGAGATTCGGAAAGAATTGTGCGGACTTTATCTGACATATAAATATGGTCTAATTTTATAATATATTTTTTAGTATACAATAAATATACTATAAAATATTAAGATATAATTCTTAGTTTGTTTTATGTGTTTCAAAAATTAAGATTTAAGATTTGATAAGTTTAATCCAAATCTTAAATCTTAATTTAATTAAACATCTTAGAATGTCTATTCTTTAATATTTGGTTCTTCAAGACCTAATCCCTTCTTTTTGTCAACAACTTTAAGAATTAGACCAAGAATTAAAGCTGCAACTCCAAGCGATGCAAGCATAATTAGCGGAGCTGTATAATTAAGTTCGTCAGCAGGTGTACCTTCTGGATTTGTAGATGTAAGAACTTTACCAATAAGTAGTGGGAACAACCATAGACCTATGTTTTGAATCCAGAAGATAAGTGCATATGCTGAGCCAATAATTTTTGCATCCACCAATTTTGGCACACTTGGCCATAATGAAGCAGGAACAAGTGAGAAGCTAGACCCCAGAACAAGGATTGTCAGATATGCTATTATGATTCCACCAACAGCATTTCCCTTGAATGCAGGAAGAACGAAAGCAAATGTCAGATGGCAGGCAATAAGCAATATAGAACCAAGAACAAGCATTGATGCAGCTTTTCCTTTATGGTCTACATAACTACCTAAAATAGGTGTAATAAGTACGGCTAACAGTGGGAATACTGCAAATATAGATTCAGCAGACTGACGCATGTATCCCATATAGCAATATGTAATAAGTGCAATAATTGAAATTGCAAGGAATGCAAAGCGACGGCTCTTAGCTTTCATGAAATTGCTTGCAAAACCTGCAGCAGCAACAACAAGCATGATAATGTACTGAACGATTGTTACACTTGGTGATGCCCAGAATGAGTCTGCTGCTGGTTCATGCAGTTCAAGGTTACATTGAAGCATATTTACTGCATATTTCTGGAATGGGAAAATAGCACTATAATATAAAACACATAAGAGTGCTACAAGCCAGAAACCAGAACTTGTAAGAATCTGACCTAAGTCGCTAATTTTGAAAGGATCGTCTTTTTCTTCAGCTTCGCCTGTCTGTGAATCAAGTTTTTTGTCCATAAAGAAATAGACAATAAACATAATGAGTGCTATCATAAGTATTACAACTCCGAAAGCAACAGAACGACTAACACTTATAACTCCGCCAAGTTTTGCAAAGAATGGTGAGAAAATCATACAAGTTGCAACTCCTAGACGTGCTAGAGCCATTTCTGAACCCATAGCTAGAGCCATTTCACGACCTTTGAACCACTTGACGATACCACGACTTACCGTAATGCCAGCCATTTCGCATCCGCAACCAAAAATCATGAAACCGATAGCAGCAACCTTAGCAGATGCTGGCATTCCAAGGTAAAATGGAGAAACTCCTAATTCATCGAAACCAGGAATATAGTTAAGGTTGTTTGTAAACCATGTTTCGAGACCACTTCCAATAAATGCATCACTTACAGCATACCACTTAATAATTGCACCAACAAGCATTACAGCTCCAGAGAGAACTGCGGTGAAACGAACACCCATCTTGTCAAGTATAATACCAGCAAAGATGAGGAAAAATACGAATACATTAAGGAAAACTTCAGCACCTTGCATTGTGCCAAATGCATCAGAGTCCCAACCTCTTGTTGTTTGCATTAAATCCTTGATAGGTGAGAGGATGTCCATGAAAATGTAGCTGCAAAACATGGCTAAAGCCAAAAGCAGCAGAGCGGTCCAGCGCATTGCGGCAGAATCTCTCAAAGTTTTTTGAATTTGTGTCATACTAGTATTATTATTTGTCATTTATTTTTCTTTTATTCTATTATTTCTTCAACCAGCGATCTAACCAATTAAAGAATGTGCGTTGCCAGAGAATTCCATTTTGTGGTTTTAGAACCCAATGGTTTTCATCTGGGAAAATGAGTAACTCAGCTTCAATACCTTTAAGACGTGCAGCATTGAATGCTCCCATACCTTGATTTCCATTTATTCTATAGTCCATTTCTCCATGAATGCAGAGTATTGGGGTATCCCATTTGTCAACAAACTTGTGTGGAGAGTTTTCATATGTACGTTTTGCTGCAGCAGTCAGGTCTTTATTCCAATATGCATCGTCATATTCCCAGTTAGAGAACCAAACTTCTTCTGTATCAGTATACATTGATTCGAGATTAAATGCACCATCATGGGCAATGAAGCATTTAAATCGTTTGTCGTGGTGTCCAGCAAGATAATAAACAGAGAACCCTCCGAAACTTGCACCAACGGCACCTAGACGATCTTTGTCAACAAAAGGCAGGTTTTCTACAGCGTCATCGATGGCAGAAAGATAGTCACGCATACACTGACCCGTCCAATCACTAGATATAGCCTCATTCCAAGCCTGACCATATCCAGGTAGTCCTCGACGGTTTGGAGCAACAATTACATATCCATGTGCAGCCATAATTTGGAAGTTCCAACGATAACTCCAGAATTGTGACACAGGACTTTGTGGACCACCTTCACAATATAGCAGGGTAGGATATTTTTTGTTAGGATCAAAATGTGGAGGTAGAATGATCCACACTTGTTCTTTCTTTCCGTCAGTTGTTGTTACCCAACGTTCTTGTATCTTTCCAAATTCCAATTGATCGTAGATGTGTTTGTTCTCAAATGTAATCTGTTCAACTTTCGTCTTTTTAATATCTTTTGATGGAGTTACAGCATAAATCTCATCACCTTGAGACATACTGTGGCGTTTCATAAGAAGTTGTTTGCCATTGTTCATAAGTTGAACAGAACCAAAATCCATCCAGTCATCTGTTAGTTGTTTATGCTCACCTTTGAGATTTGTCTGATATAAATTTACACAAGCATGCCAGCATCCTATGAAATAAATAGTCTTTGAGTCACTATTCCAACAGAAATCATCAACATTTGAATCAAATTTCTCAGTAACATAGTTTTTCTCACCAGTAGCTAGGTTGTATACACAAAGGCGTTGACGGTCTGCTTCATATCCATCACGAGACATGCTTAACCATGCTACATATTTCCCATCAGGTGAGAATTGTGGGTTTTGGTCATATCCAGGGTTATTCTTTAAATTTTCAGGTGCATTAACAGCTTGGTCACGCAATGTTTTAGAAGGATCTACTTTGGGAGCAACATAATCCGCAGGTTTACAAAGATTGATAGTCTTTTTATTTGTTAAGTCGTAGAGATAAATGTCAGAATCTGTAGAAATCGCGTAGTCACGACCTGTCTTCTTACGGCATGTATAAGCAATTTGTTTAGAATCTTTACTCCAATCTAATTGTTCTATTCCGCCAAATGGCTCCATAGGACACTCGTATGGTTCGCCTTCAAGTATATCATTGCCTTCGTCAATACCATTCTCTGTTACATTTGCGACATAAGGGTGTTGTATGCTTTCAACGTAGTGATCCCAATGGCGATATGCCAAATCAGTTACTCTGCGTCCTGTAGCCTTTGGAAGATCTGATGGATTTTCCTTTATAATTTCATGGAAAGGCAAAGATTTTATAAGGATTACCTTCTTTCCATCAGGTGAAAATTTAAATCCTTCAATATCTTTTGCATCGTGTGTTAATTGCTTTCTGTTGTTACCGTCAGCATCCATTGACCATAGTTGTCCATTGGTAAGGAAAGCAATGCGTCTTCCACCATCAATCCATACAGGATCGGTTTCATTTTTCTCACTAGTTGTCAGTTTCTTGTTGTTTTTACCGTCAGCATCCATAGCATAGATGACATGGTGTCCTTTGTTTTCTTTAACACTGTAGTAAGCAACAGTATAGACAACTTTCTTTCCATCTGGGGAGGCTTCTGTTGAACCGATACGCCCCATAGCCCATAAAGCTTCAGGTGTGAGCTGGTCGCTTGTGAGCTTGATGTTGTTTTTTCCAATGTTCACGGTTTGAGCATTCATAGTGCTGCTTGCAAAAGTAAATGCTGCAGCCATTATTAACGTCTTGTACATATTTAGATTATATTAGATTTTCTAGAATAATTTATTTAGAATATTTTATAGCCCTCTCTTTTTGCGTTCCAATTCTTCACGTTTACGCTGCATTTCTTGCTGCTGTTTTTGCATTGCTTCAAGTCTTGCAGCTAAACCTCCCATCTTTTTGGGGTTGTTTTTATTTTCTTTATATCGTGCTTCTAGAATCTCTAGTAGCTTTTTGTCATTTGTAGTCTTGCGCAGAGTCCACATAATTGCTGCACTGAAGAACAATGACACAAAATAGTAGAAGTTAAGTCCAGCAGAATAATCATTAAAAATGAAGAAGAACATTAGTGGCATAAGGAACATCATCCATTGCATCATCTTCATTTGTTCTGCTTGTTGACCTATCATTTGATCACGTTGTTGGCGCATCGTTATCCAAGAATAGGCTAAGTTTGCAGCACAGAATAAGATACATGTAAGTGATAGATGATCTCCAATTAGCCAGATATTTTTACCCCATTCAAATATTGGATCATATGTAGAGAGATCTTTTATCCACAAGAAACTTTCACCACGCAATTGAATAGCATTAGGTACAAAGTTGAACATGGCAATCCATATTGGCATTTGAATTAACATTGGCATACATCCACTTAAAGGACTTACCCCATATTGTGAATACATCTGCATCATTGCCTGTTGCTTCATCATTTGATCTTCAGGCTTGTCATATTGCTTTGTAGCTTCATCTAATTTTGGTTTTAATACTCTCATCTTTGCAGAAGACATATAACTTTTCTTTACCAATGGGAAAGTTATCGCTTTAAGAAGCAATGTTATGAGTATTAAAACAATTCCCATATTGAAACCTAAACTTGTAAGTCCGTCAAATACATACAAGGTAAACCATCTGTTAATAATACGGAACAAAGGCCATCCTAGATAGACTAAGCGTTCCATTTTAAGTTCTTTGTCAAATTTACTTTGCTTTTCAACACTTTGCAGAAGTCTGAAGTCATTTGGACCATAATAGAATTCAAGTTCGGTAGGAGTATTGCCTTTTGGATCAAAGAAAGTCGTAAGTTGTGCTTTATACAGTTTCAGGTATCCTGATCCCTTTTCTTGTGGTATGCTTGATAGATTCGAATTGTTTGCAAAATCATCTTTAGAAATCATTAAAGAACTGAAAAATTGATTTTTGAAAGCAACCCAGTCAAGTGACTTCTCTATTTTTTCATTTAGTATTTCCTTTGTTTCGCTCAGGTAATCTGTGCCGCTACCTTTCTCTTTATATGTAAGTGTTGCATATCGATTTTCAAAGTTGAACCCTTTTTCTTGTTGGCGTGTTTTTTGCTCCCATTCTATATTTAAGGTATTTGTTTTAGAAGAAAAATCATTCTCCATACCATCTACTTGCATTGAGAAGTGTAGCAGATAGTCTTTGCCTAGTACATATTTCATTGAAAGTTGCTTCCCAAAACCAGCTTGAGCAACCATTGTAACTGTAGAATCAGTTTGTTCAGTTGGGGTAAAAAACAAATCTGCAGTATTGATGTTTTGCTCTTTTCCATCAATTTTAAATGAGAGATGTTGGTCTTTCTCATCAAAAAGAGTTACATCTTTCTTGCCTTCTATGTTTTTATATCCTTTTATTACAGCTTTTTCTACAACTCCGCCTTTTGTTGACAATGTAAGTTCAACAAACTTATTTTTGAGAATTATATTTTGTTTCTCTCCAGAATATGCAGAATGGAATAATACTGTTGTATCTTCAATTGCTGTTTTTTGTTTTTCTTTCTGTTGTTGCTCTATAAGTTTCTGTTGTTCAGCTGCTTTTTTTTGTTCAGTTTCTTGTTTAGCAATCAATTCTTCTTGTGCTTTTATTTCTTCTTCTGAAGGCTTGTTGTATATGCTAAAACCGATAAGCACAGCTGCAATAAGAATGAAACCTATTATTGTATTCTTATCCATGTTTTTAATTTCTTAATTATTAATGGTAATACTTTGTTTTATATCTAGTTTTTTTTATTGGCTATTGCTGTTTTTATGAAATCTAGGAAGAGTGGGTGAGGTTTTAATACTGTAGATTGATATTCTGGATGGAATTGTGTTCCAATATACCATTTGAGATTCGGTATTTCTACAATTTCAACTAAGTCGCTTTCTGGATTTTTGCCTACACAGCGCATGCCGTTATTTACAAATTCGCTTTCGAACTCATTATTAAACTCATAGCGATGACGGTGACGTTCTTTTATTAGCTCAGACTTGTATATGCTATAAGCTTTAGAGTTCTTGTCTAAGATACATTCATATGCTCCAAGTCTCATCGTACCACCCATATTTGTTATGTTTTTTTGTTCTTCCATAATGTCAATTACATTATGGTTTGTTGTAGCGTCCATTTCTCTTGAATTTGCATCCTTATATCCTAAAACGTTGCGAGCGAATTCTATAACCATCATTTGCATACCTAAACAAATTCCAAATGTTGGGATGTCATTCTCGCGTGTATATTGGGTTGCTATGATTTTTCCCTCTATACCTCTTTGCCCAAATCCTGGACAAATCATTATACCATCTTGATTCGCAAGCATTTCTGCCACATTTTCCTTTGTTACCTTCTCGGAATTAATAAATGTCATCTCAACCTTATGATCATTATATGTAGCTGCTTGTGATAGACTTTCCCTTATACTTTTATATGCATCTTGCAAATCATACTTTCCAACCAGACCTATTTTTACAACATCCTTAGCTTTTTTAAGTTTGTCAAGGAAAGTACGCCAAGGGCCTAATTGTGGAGTCTCTCCAATAGGTTCGCCCATTTTGCGCAAAATCGCAACGTCTAGTCCTTGTCCCTGCATGTTTACTGGAACATCATAAATAGAAGGAAGGTCTTCACTTTGAACAACACAGTCAAAATCTACATTACAAAATGCAGCAACTTTTCTACGAATGTTGTCAGACAGATGCTTCTCGGTACGTAACACAAGTATGTCAGGCTGGATACCAATGCTTTGCAACTCCTTTACACTATGTTGTGTTGGCTTTGTTTTCAATTCTTCAGCAGCTTTCAGATATGGAACATAAGTTAGGTGGACGCATAATGCGTTGCTTCCTAATTCCCATTTCAACTGTCTGATTGCTTCAAGGAATGGTGTGGATTCAATGTCTCCGACAGTGCCTCCTATCTCAGTTATGACAAAATCAAAGTTTGATTGTTTGCCAAGTAATTTTACTCTACGTTTAATTTCATCTGTTATATGAGGAATGACCTGAATGGTTTTACCAAGATAGTCTCCACGGCGTTCTTTGTCTATAACAGCCTTGTATATACGTCCTGTAGTCAGCGAGTTTGCTTTTGTTGTTTGTATACCAGTAAATCGCTCATAGTGTCCAAGATCAAGGTCTGTTTCCATTCCATCTACAGTGACATAGCACTCCCCATGCTCGTAAGGATTGAGCGTACCTGGGTCGATGTTAATATACGGGTCAAACTTTTGTATGGTGATATTGTATCCCCTTGCTTGGAGTAATTTACCTATTGAAGACGAGATAATGCCTTTTCCTAGTGATGAAACAACTCCACCTGTAACGAAAATATACTTTGTTTCTGCCACAATATGTTGTTTTTAATTTTTATATTTATCAGTTAATTAAGAATGTGCAAAAGTACATTATTTTTAGGAAAATAACAAATGTTTAATTGAATTGAATCAAATAAAATACATTTTTTTTGTGATTAACTATGTTTTTCTATTCTTTTTCTTAATTTTGCCAGACATTTTGTAGATATGATATTTCTCGTTAAAGTGATTATTTCAGTTTTATAAATCAAGTAGTATTATAATTTGGTATGAATTTACGTTTTTACATTATAGCTTCAATTCTTTTTATCATTTGTGTTCCAACATTGTATGCCCAGCAAAATCTAAAGAGATCAGAGACAAATAATGACTCTATTTCGCTTCTCATAATAGATAAAGTTAATTTGTACGATAGAAAAATAGATACGTTAAAGTTAAAATGTTTTTCTCCTAAAAAAAGAATTCCAAAATATGAAGGTTTATCACCAGAATTATTTGCATATTTTTCACCATTTATTTTTCATGAGTCTGATATAAGTGATAGTTTCAGCCTAAATGCAAAATCTGCATCAGATAAATTTGACAGAGCTAATCTTTTCAATCTTTACATAAATCATTTTGATGTAGTTTCAGCTACAGCAAAGAGACTTCTTGATGAAAATAAAATTAAAACGAGTTATGAGGAACCTGCAAGTCAGCAAGTTGATATGGCAGAAACCATGTCTCCTGCTCCTATAGAGCCAGATATTATTGTTTATTCTCCTGTAGTTAGCAAGCCTAACTTTTGGAAGTATTCTGGCGAATTTTATTTACAATTTTTACAAAATTACATTTCTGGAAATTGGTATAAAGGCGGAGAAAGTAATTATTCTGCATTAGGTAGTATTACTTTTGAAGCTAACTATAACAACAAACAAAAAGTAAAATGGGATAACAAGTTAGAACTTAAGATTGGTTTTATAACATCAAAGAGTGACAGTCTGCATTCGTTTAAAACTTCAGAAGATCTTATTAGATATACTAGTAAACTGGGTCTTCAAGCATCAAAAAAATGGTATTATACCCTACAAATGGTTGCTAATACCCAGTTCTATAAAGGATATAAAAGCAATGATGCAACTGTTTATTCAGATTTTATTTCTCCGTTGAATGTAAATGTTTCACTTGGTATGGATTACTCAGTTGAAGCACTGAATAAACGTTTAACTGGCAATATTCATCTTGCACCTATTGCATATAATTTTCGTTATGTGCGACTTTTGCCTTTGGCTGTGCGATACGGACTAAAAGAAGGTCGTCATGTGCTACACGACATTGGATCTCAATTTACTGCAGAACTTATTTGGAAATTTTCTGATAATGTAATGTGGAAGAGTCGGTTATATGGATTTACAACTTTCAAAAAGGCCGAACTTGAGTGGGAGAATACATTTTCATTAAAGTTCAATAGATTTATTTCGTCGAACATATTTATTTATCCGCGGTTTGATGATGGAATATCTCGTGATGAACATCATGGATATTGGCAGTTGAAAGAGTTTGTCTCGGTAGGCCTAAATTACTCTTTTTAGAATCATTTTTTGTATTTATGTGAATCCTCACTAACATAAAAAGACTTGTTTTTTTTCATTTTGTCAAAATATTTCATAATAAAAAACTGGAACGATGAAGGGTACTGGAACTATTTATTGTTTTTTTAGTTTGGCACGCTGAAAACTTAATATCCATGAAGTTGTTAATCAATATACTTAAAGGTTGTGAATAATTTTAACCGACATTCACGATTGAAAGGTTTGTTAGCGTTTGCGATATGTGGCATATGGCAGTGCGAAACGATACGTTTGACATGGTCAAACACCACATATGACAGTGCGAAAGGGCACCTTTCGCATTTCGAAGCAATACCTATCGTTTTTCCTCCTTTTGCAAATCGTTGAATGATAGGTAATTGCATGAAATTTCTTTTCTAAGCGCGTAAAACCAAGCAGGTGGACAACTGTGAAGACAATGGCAAAACAACCGATTCTGAAAGACTTTTTTCTGCAAGAAAAAGGGTATTTTGTCAAAAAAATTCATAAGATGTAACCTTGAAGGTAATAGGAAACTAATATCTGTAAAACTATATTCGAAAATAAAATATATTTGTGATTATGCTACTCTTGTTTGTTTTGTGTCATAGTTTATAAAGTTAGGATTTTCTGATATGCAAGACGCTCGTCACCATTGGCAAGATATATAATTCCACAATATGTGAATGCATTCTTAGTTATTAAATGCTGCATAATTTTGTTGTCTTTATGCGTGTCAATTCTAATGTTGTCAGTGACGTTAAAAGCAAAGTCTAAGATCATGTTAAATATTCCATGACAATTTGGGGTACTTGCTATTCTATGTAAGACATAATAATCTTTTTTGTCATCAAGCCATTCTCCTTTTTCTATTATTGAGTATGTTGGCTCTGGCGAATGAATAAATGCAAATGTTGCAATGGCTATATTGTTTTCATCTTCAATAATATAGCTGTTGCCGTTAGAAATATCATTTGAAAATATTTCATACGAAGGATAACCTTCATCCCATTGCTTAAAATTTCCGCTTTTACGCATTATAATCCTTGCCTGAGATGCCAATTCTAGCAATTTTGGTAAATCGCTAACATTTGATTTTCTTATAGAGTATTTCATTGTTTTTTTCTTTATGCAAAAATATATATAAGTATACTAAATCGTGAAAGATTTTCATTTATTAACTTTTTTGTTTTTACAATATATATTGAGGGCTTATGACATTTGTCATCATTTATTAGATTCCAATTCATCGCAAATCTAAATTAGCAAACTAAACTTTAGCAAGCTTTAGTTTTGAAAGTTTTTCAGGCTACTTTGCTTTAAGTCTATAAAATTATTATATACCTGTTGGATGAATTAATTTTATAAGATATTTACAATGAAAAAGTTGCACATATCGCTGATTTTTAGTAACTTAGTGGTGTCCAAATCATTAAGTACTATCATCATTGCTATGCACAACTTCATTG
>Ga0256405_10001287_pt1 | contig 69634 bp, 52 predicted proteins | sample RumenRJG_02DNA_FD_189096 | JGI IMG/M metagenome (GOLD analysis project Ga0256405, IMG submission 189096) | Bovine rumen microbial communities from Lethbridge, Alberta, Canada - RJG_02 | ecosystem: Host-associated > Mammals > Digestive system > Stomach > Rumen | place: Canada: Alberta...
GGAATACTTAAAAAGCCTGGTATAATCGTTATCAAAAGAGAAAAAGCAAAAGAGTTGCCCGTCATTAACCGTGATGGGCAACTTCAGTAATGTACTTGTGATAATCTATCTGTTGCTATAACATGTGGTTTCGATGACAGGTTCGCCGTTCCTGTCCTTGTAGGCGAAGTTAGTGGCCACCGAGAAATGCGCGACGCGCGTGTTCCCGACCTTCAGGATGTTGACGTTGCCGACATTCCCTCGGATTTCGATTCTGTTGAGTTGTTCCATAGTTGTAGTTGTTTAATTATCCTTTGCCAAAGCTAGGGGATTTTTCCGTTATCCGAGCGGATGATAAGGATTATCATTGATTTATTTCTGTTTTATTTGCGACCGCGGTTTTTCTTATGGGATTATTAATAAAGATTACACAAACCCCATGGGGGTAATTGGTAAATTCTCCTCCTTCCGGGCATAGGAAGTGTCTTGATGGGAAACTATATTTGGGGCATGGCTTACAAGATAGAGGAAAAGAGGGGTAGATGCCTTGAATGCGGGAATGAGCTTCCCTATGGAAGGAGTGACATGAAGTTCTGCTGTACTTCATGCAAGAGCAGGTGGCATTATGAACATGACGGGGACATCAAAGGGCTCCGAAGGAGGATTATAGGGGCCCTGGACAGGAATCATGAAATCCTGGCTTCCCTTATTGCCAAAGGGGTCACCAGAATCGATATTCCTGACCTTGCGCAGTTGGGATACAATTTCGATTGCATCACATCCTACCACAAGGTCAGGAATCACAAGGAGTACAGATGCTATGACATCAAGTACTATATGTCCGATAGTTCAGTTTTCAGGCTTGAACTGTGCCGGCGGAACGGGCCTTGACCTTCCTCGGATCCTTGAACAGGATCATGAAGAGGATTGCGACCACAAGGGCGTAGGCCGCGAAGATGTACCAGGCATTCGACCATCCTGCAGGGTTCTCGAAGCAGCCGCATTTCTCGACGACCCAACCTGCAGCAAGGGTTCCGATAGATGCTCCTAATCCGTTAGTCATGAGCATAAAAAGACCTTGGGCACTCGACCTGATATCAGTATCTGTGTTCTCATTGACGTACAAGGAACCGGAAATGTTGAAGAAGTCGAAGGCGACTCCGTAGACAATGCATGATAGGATGAACAGGATGACACCAGGCATGTCGGGTGAGCCGAGTCCGAAGAATCCGAACCTGAACACCCAGGCGAACATGGCGATGAGCATGACATTCTTGATTCCGAACTTCTTCATGAAGAATGGGATCAGGAGGATGCACAAGGTTTCAGAAGCCTGGGAGATGGAAAGGAGGGCGTTGGAGTTCTTTACCGCGAAAGTGTTGGCTAGTGCAGGATCTGCTGCAAATGAACCAAGGAAGGTGTTGGCATAACCGTTCGTGATCTGCAGGGCGGATCCAAGGAGCATGGAGAAGATGAAGAATATCGCGAACTGCCTGTCCTTGAAAAGGGTGAAAGCTTTGAGTCCAAGAGCCTCCGTAATGGACTTGCTCCCGGCGTCGCCTTTAGTGGGCACAGGAGGCATCGTAAGGGCGTAGGCACACATGACCAGGGAAATGATGCCGGAGGCGGTGAGCTGGGTGTATGAATCCTGCATGGCAGTACCTCCGATCTTGATCCAGTTGACACAGAGCATGCTGATGATGAATCCTACGGTTCCGAATACACGGATGGGAGGGAAATCTTTTACAGGATCCTTTCCGGCAGTCTCCAGGGCATTATAGGAGACGGAATTGACCAAGGCGATTGTCGGCATGAAGAAAGCCACGCTGATGCTGTAGAGGGTAAACAGGGGACCGAAGGCAATTCCAGTACCTGCGCCCTTGCAGTAATAGCCAGCCGCAATCATGAACAATCCGGCCAGCAGATGACACAGGGAGAGGACTTTCTGGGCTTGAACCTTCCTGTCGGCCAGGATGCCCATCAATGTAGGCATGAATATGGAAACGATACCCTGCATGGCAAAGAACCATTTGATCTGGTTACCCAGTCCGATGTTTCCAAGATATCTTCCCAAGGATGTGAGATAGGCCCCCCAGACTGCAAACTCGAGGAACGAGAGCACTATGAGCCGGAGGGTGATGGATCGGTTATTCATCATTATTGATTATTTAATGTTTGTCACATGGTATGCGAAACGAACAAAAATACGAGTTTTTAGTGTAAAATTCACTATCTTTGAAAGTCAATTTTGTCAGAATGAGATTCACCAGGACAGCAGTCGATCCGGGCAGCAGCGCAAGAACGGGAGTTTTCACCACGGCACACGGTGAAGTCAGGACACCTATCTTCATGCCTGTCGGGACCGTCGGTTCTGTCAAAGGAGTCTATCACAAGGATCTGAAGGATGACATCCGTGCCGAGATCATCCTCGGCAACACCTACCATCTTTACCTGCGGCCGGGACTCGAGACCCTTCGAAAAGCCGGCGGACTCCACAAGTTCGAATCATGGGACCGTCCGATCCTCACCGACAGCGGAGGATTCCAAGTGTTCTCGCTTACACAGATCAGGAAGATAACCGAGGAGGGATGCCGTTTCCAGTCCCACATAGATGGTTCCAGGCACATGTTCACACCGGAGAACAACGTGGACACCCAGAGGATCATCGGTTCCGACATCATGATGGCCCTTGATGAGTGCTGTCCCGGCGATGCCGATGAAAGGTATGCCGCGAAATCATTGAAGTTGACCCAGGGGTGGTTGGAAAGGTATTTCAAGCATTTCACTGAGAGTGAACCTTTGTACGGTTACGACCAGGTGATGTTCCCGATCATCCAGGGATGTGTCTATCCCGAACTCCGCAAACGTGCAGTCGACCATGCAGTGACACTAGTGGGAGACAGCCAGGCTGTCGGAGGCTATGCAATCGGAGGACTCGCAGTAGGGGAGCCTACTGAAAAGATGTACGAGATGCTCGAACTCGTCTGCCCTATCCTTCCGGAGGACAAGCCCAGATACCTCATGGGGGTCGGTACACCTGCCAACATCCTGGAAGGGATAGCAAGGGGTGTGGATATGTTCGATTGTGTGATGCCCACCAGGAACGGCCGCAACGGCATGCTGTTCACGTGGAACGGCATCATCAACATGAGGAACGCCAAGTGGAGCGAAGACTTCTCGCCACTGGATCCCGATGGTACGTCATTTGTTGACAGGGAATATTCCAAGGCATATCTCCACCATCTTTTCATTGCCAAGGAGATGTTTGCAGCGATGGTTGCAAGCGAGCACAACCTTGCCTTCTACCTCGACCTGGTCCGCCAGGCCAGGCGGCACATCGAAGCCGGGGATTTTTCGTCATGGAAGGAAGAAGCTGTCAGGAAAGTGAGCACTAGGTTATAAGCAAGTCACATGGTACCGGGACTCAAGAAGATAGACAAGTACATCATCAAGAAGTTCATCCTGACCTTCTTCATTGCGCTGCTTCTTATCATCGGTATCGTCATAATCTTTGACATAAGTGAGAAGATCAACCATTTCGTAGAGAACAAGGCTCCGCTTCACGCAATCATCTTCGATTATTACGTCAATTTCGCGCCTTACTACATGAACATGTTCAGTCCCTTGTTCGTGTTCATAACGGTGATTTTCTTCACTTCCAGGATGGCTGCCAACAGCGAGATCATCGCTATCCTGTCCTGCGGCGTCAGTTACAAGAGGATGATGGTGCCATATATGGTTTCCGCTGCCATAATAGCATTGCTTTCACTTTCGTTGAGCCTATGGGTCATCCCCAGGGCGAACGTACACCGATTGCAGTTCGAGACCACTTATGTAAAGCACAAGAATCCGTTCAGCAGCAACAACGTCCATTACCAGATCGACACCGGCAAGTTTGTCTACGTAGAGTCTTTCAGCTCCTGGAACAACACTGCATTCGGATTCACCCTTGAGGACATAAAGGACAACAAACTGGTGAGCAAACTCTCGGCTGAGACCGCAGTCTGGGACAGTACCAAGGGAGGCTGGACCCTCCACAGGTATTTCCTCAGGGAATACACTGAGGGCCTTGAAGACAGGGTTACTACCGGAGACCGGATGGACACCGTGATAAGTCTCACGGTGACTGATTTCTACAGGAACAAGAACACTGTAGAGACCCTCCCGATCGGGCAGCTAAACAACCTAATTGCACAACAGAAACTTCGCGGAGATACCAACGTGATGTATGCCCTGATCGAGAAGCATACGCGTTACGCCCTGCCGTTCTCCGCATTCATACTCACAATCATCGGAGTGTCGTTGTCGTCCCGGAAGAGGAGGGGGGGAATCGGTCTTAACATCGGCGTCGGCATTGCGCTCAGTTTCACCTACATACTTTTCCTGCGTTTCAGCCAGATGTTCGTCTATTCCGGAGCCTTGTCTCCGATGGTTGCCCTCTGGCTGCCCAACATAGTGTTTGGAATTGTGGCTGCATTCCTGTATTCAAGAGCATCCAAATAACTGGTACCATATGTCAACACAAACTCTTTCCCCACTGAAGCGTACGATAGTAGGCGTTCAGTTCATGTTCGTGGCTTTCGGGTCCACGGTCCTGGTCCCTCTGCTCGTCGGTTTTGATCCGGCTATAGCCCTTCTGGCGGCCGGTCTCGGCACCCTTCTCTTCCATGGTGTGACAGGAGGCAAGGTTCCTATCTATCTGGGCAGCAGTTTCGCCTTCATTGCTCCTATCGTCAAGGCAACTGAACTCTACGGCATGCCCGGAATGTTCTGTGGCCTTGTGGCCGTCGGCGTCGTCTACCTGCTGATGAGCCTTTTGGTCAAGCTGTTCGGTATCAGTTTCATCAAGAAACTCTTCCCTCCAATCGTCATCGGTCCGGTCATTATCCTGATCGGTCTTTCTCTGGCCAGTACCGGAGTCGACATGGCCAGCCAGAACTGGGTCCTGGCTATAATCTCTCTCCTGGTTGCAATAGCTTGCTCGATCTGGGGGAAGGGACTGGTCAAGATCATCCCGGTGTTCTTCGGCGCGATCGTCGGTTACATCGCTGCCATCATCTTTTACAGGAGCGGAATGGATTTCGCACCCGTGGCTGAGGCAAAGTGGTTTGCATTGCCTCATTTCGCCAAGATGAGTTTCTCATGGCAGGCGATAGTATTCATGGCTCCCGTGGCCATAGCTCCTATCATCGAGCACGTAGGTGACGTTTACGCCATCAGCGAGATTGCCGGAAAAGACTTCGTCAAGGATCCCGGACTTCACAGGACCATGGCTGGCGACGGTCTTGCCTGTATGCTCGCCGCCTTCCTCGGAGGTGCTCCCGTCACCACATATTCAGAGGTCACAGGAGCCGTCTCCCTTACCAAGGTCACCGATCCTTCCTGCATGAGGATAGCGGCCATCGCTGCCATCCTTATTTCACTCGTCGGTAAAGTCGGGGCAGCCATCCAGACCATTCCTACTGCAGTTCTCGGCGGCATCATGCTACTTCTCTTCGGAAGCATCGCATCCGTCGGTATCAACAACCTGGTCAAGGCAAAGATAGACATGAACAAGACCCGCAACCTGATCATCGCTTCACTTATCCTTACTATCGGAATCGGCGGAGCAATCATCAGCTTCGGCAAGTTCTCACTTGCAGGAATAGGTCTTGCTTCCATCGTCGGCGTCATCCTCAACCTCATCATCCCTGACAAGGAAGCTGCTGAAGCTGAGGTAAAAACCGAATAATGACAATGTTGAAAGTCAAGATAGTCAATAAAAGCCGCTGGCCCGATCCATTCTATGCGACCGAGGCTTCGGCAGGTATGGACCTGCGGGCGGACCTTGAGGAACCTATAGTCCTCGGTCCGCTCGAGAGGGCCCTTGTACCTACAGGAGTATTCATAGAACTCCCCGTTGGTTATGAGGCCCAGATCCGTCCACGCAGCGGCCTTGCCACTAAGCATGGCATTACGGTGATCAACAGCCCCGGTACGGTCGATGCCGATTTCAGGGGAGAACTCCGTACCTCGCTGGTGAATCTTTCAAACACTCCCTTCGAGATCGTTCCGGGAGAGCGCATTGCCCAGATGGTAATCGCCCGGCATGAACGCGTCGAATGGGAGGATGTAGAAGTCCTCTCCGAGACAGAGAGGGGAGCCGGAGGCTGGGGAAGCACCGGCAGCAAGTAATTAAGTCCACATGGAAACAGCTAATCTTTATTCCTTGTTCAAGGAATGCTCGAGAGTCTCTACTGACAGCAGGGCGATAGAGGGCGGAGAGATGTTCTTCGCCCTTAAAGGTGAGAATTTTGACGGTAACCAGTACGCCCTCAAGGCTTTGGAACTCGGGGCGCGCTATGCTGTCGTGAATGAGGGAACGCCGGCTTCACAATCAGGTGATTCCCGGGTGGTTCCTGTCCGGGACACCTTGGAGGCACTCCAGGCCCTTGCCCGCTATCACAGGGAAAACAGTTTTGTCGGAGGGAAGAGAATCACTGTCGTCGGTCTCACTGGCACCAACGGCAAGACTACGACCAAGGAACTTATCACCAGGGTTCTTTCTGCGAAGTACAATGTCGCAGCGACGAAGGGCAATCTCAACAATGACATCGGTGTGCCCCTGTCGCTCCTTTCAATCGGGGAGGACACTGAAATCGCCGTCATCGAGATGGGAGCCAACCATCCTGACGACATCTTCAAGCTTGTCAATGTCTGCGAGCCGGACTTCGGCCTGATTACGAATGTCGGAAAGGCACATCTGCTTGGCTTCGGCAGCTTTGACGGGGTGAAGAGGGCTAAAGGACAGCTTTATGATTATATAGCCGGACATGGAGGGGAGATATTCCTGAATGCTGACGATCCTGATCTGACAGCCATGGCGGCGGACCGCAATCTCGATGTGAGGGCCAATCTCTATGGCATCCACTACCAGGGGGCGACGGTTCTCCCTTCAAGTGCGGAACATCCTTATCTCAGGATAAGGCTTTCTGACGGGACACTTGTAGAGACCAATCTGGCAGGGGCATACAATGCAACAAATGTGGCTGCGGCCATCGCCGTCGGCCGTTATTTCGGCGTGTCCCTGGAGGATGCAATCCAGGCTGTGTGCAGTTATGTTCCCAAGAACAATCGTTCCCAGATGGAGAAGACTGGACGCAATGTCCTGATCGAAGACGCATATAACGCCAATCCCACCAGCATGGCCGCTGCCCTGGACAACCTGGATCTAGTCGAGGCCGACCACAAGGCAGCTATGATCGGTGACATGAGGGAACTTGGTGAAGAATCAGTTGCCGAACACTCTAAAGTACTTGACAAGTTGCTCTCGATGAACCTGGATCTTGTCTGTCTTGTCGGAGAAGAGTTCAGCAAGGCCCTTCAAGGCAGGACTGAGGTCAAGGCCAGATGGTTCGCTACTTCGGACGAACTGGCCTCGTGGCTGAAGGAGAATCATGTGAGTGGTTCCACCATCCTGGTCAAGGGATCCAGGGGAATCCAGATGGAAAAGGTCATTCCTGAGCTATAGGGACTGTCCTGCTGATGCAATATCTGGCCGCAGCACCTGCCAGGCAGCCGATTGCGATTCCGATTATTGCGCCGACCAGGACATCGCCCAGGTAGTGTTTCCCGACGAATATACGGCTTATCGAAACAAGCGAAGCCCAGACTAACGCACATCTGCAAAACCAATTGTAGGTGTGCGTACTGTCATTACGGAACCCAATGACAAGACATACAGCCAGCGAGAAGGCATTAGCCGCATGGGCGGAGAAAAAACCGTAGAAGCCGCCGCGTTTTTCCAGGACATTGAGGCCTCTGTCAAGCATCCTGAATGAATAGTTCGGCCTGAGTCTGGAGACGGCGTGTTTTACTATGTTGGAGAACTGGTCGCAAAGTGCGAAAGCGATTGCGGCTGAAGCAAGGACGATCAAGGCCTTTTTCCAGCCAAGCCGGAGGAAAAGGAAATAGGTGCAGATAAGTAAGGCCGGAATCCAGAACATCTTGTCCGACATCATCATCCAGAACGAGTCGGTCGCAGGAGTGCTCCAGTTGTTGATCAGAAGGGTCAGATCCTGGTCGATGCGATGGAGCGATTCTATGATTGAAGCGCTGACCATAGCATGTCCTTGAGTTCCTTCAGGCCTTCACCGGAAACTGATGAAATGAATATGTGGGGAACCCCTTTGGGGAGGGATGGCTCGATCTGGGCCTCGATTTCCTTGTCGATCATGTCGCACTTGGTCACCGCCAGCAATCTTCCCTTGTCCAGAAGTTCGGGGTTATATTCCTCAAGCTCATTGAGAAGGGTCTTGTAGCTTCCGGCGATGTCGTTCTCTTCCGCAGAGACCATGAAAAGAAGGACTGAGTTCCTTTCGATGTGGCGCAGGAATCGTATTCCTATTCCTTTGCCTTCATGGGCTCCTTCGATGATTCCAGGGATGTCCGCCATGACGAAGGACTGGTCGTCATAGTACTTGACTATTCCGAGGTTCGGTTCGAGAGTGGTGAATGCATAATTGGCGATCTTCGGTTTGGCTGCAGTGATGGCTGCCAGCAGGGTGGATTTGCCAGCATTGGGGAAACCTACCAGGCCGACATCGGCCAGAAGTTTGAGTTCCAGGATGAACCAACCTTCCTCTCCTTCCTCTCCTGGCTGGGCATATCTCGGAGTCTGGTTTGTCGCTGTCTTGAAATTGTTGTTTCCGAGACCACCGCGTCCACCCCTGCACAGGACCCTTTCCTCGCCGGGCTCCATCATTTCAAAAAGTACCTCTTCAGTCTCAGCATCCTTTGCAACAGTCCCTACGGGTACTTCCAGAATGATGTCAGCTCCGTTCTTTCCTGTCCTTAGGCCTCCCTCTCCATGACCTCCGTCATCCGCCTTGACATGCTTGCGGTATTTCAAGTGGATGAGGGTCCAGAACTGTGGATTAGCCCTGAGAATGATATGGCCTCCGCGGCCGCCGTCACCTCCGTCAGGGCCGCCTTTCGGGACGTATTTGGCCCTGTGAAGATGCATCGAACCTGCCCCACCGTGGCCGGAGGCGCAGTAGATCTTGACGTAGTCTATGAAATTGCTGTCAGGCATGACCCTTAGATCGTCTCCATCAATGCGGAGATACGGTCGCGGACTTCTTCGATGGTTCCGACACCGTCGATCTCATTGTAGGATCCTGCCTTCTTGTAGAATTCCACCAGGGGTTCGGTCTTCTCGTGATAGGTCTTGATCCTGTTGGAGATTGTCTCGTCGGATGCGTCGTCAGCACGTCCTTCGATGGCGGCGCGATGGCGGATCCTTTCCTTGATCATCTCGTCGGGAATCATCAGGGAAACGACACCGCTGACTTTCTCATCCCTTTTGGCGAGCATCTTGTCCAAGGCTTCAGCCTGTGCGATCGTGCGCGGGAAACCATCGAGGAGGAAGCCGGAAACTCCTTCCACTGTGTTGAATTTATTCTCGATCATGCCTTCCACGATCTCGTCGGGGACAAGTTCGCCAGCCTCGATCAGAGCCTTGGCCTTGAGTCCAAGTTCGCTGCCTTTTGTCATCTCACCACGGAGGAGGTCTCCTGTCGAGATGTGACACAGGTTGAATCGTTCAGCCATAGAGGCTGCCTGGGTGCCTTTGCCCGCACCGGGAGGGCCGAAAAGAATGTAATATTTCATGGTACTGTCCAAAACGTAAATGTCCTTGTTGTTCCTGCCAAGACCGTCATAGTCGAGTCCGAAGCCGACGATGAAATCGTCCGGAATCTCCATGGCCACATAGTCCAGTTTCTTGTCCAGCTTGTAGCATCCGGGCTTGAAAAGCATTGTGCAGATTTTTGTCTCGGTAGCTCCGTTCGCCTCCATCATTTTCGTGAGATTGGCGATCGTCCTGCCTGAATCCACGATGTCCTCGACAATGATCACCCTCTTGCCCTTGACATTGCCGGTCATGCCGATGATGTCCCTGACCTCTCCCGTGGACTTCATTCCAACATAGGAAGAAAGCTTTATGCAGACGATCTCACAGTTGAAAGTGAGTCTCTTCATGAGTTCGGCGGTGAACAGGATGGAACCGTTCAGGACACACAGCAGGACAGGAACGTCCGTGCAGCCTTGGTAATCGTTGTTGATCTTTTCCGCAACCTGGTCGATAGCCTTTTCTATGGCATCGTACTCGATAAAAGGACGGAAGGATTTGTCGTGGAGTCTGACGTTGCTCATTGCGCAGTGTTATTTTGAACAAAAATAGCACATTCCTTAAAAAAACAGAAATAATCCCCTTGAGTTTTATTAACATCTGTTGTTATTAAACATCCCGCACCTAACTTTGCATGACTTTGACATGGACTATGAAAACTTTATTGGGAATATTGCCTTATCTGATCACGGCCATCCTTCCATTCGCCTGTGTTCCGATCCCTGTACCTGCACAGACCGACTCTCAAATGATGTCGGTTATGGCCTTGGTCGGAGCTTCCTCTGCCGAAGAACTGGATGAACAGGAGATGGAACGTTTCGTCCACTTCCTGAACCATCCTCTTGAAATCAACCTCGAAAGTCACGCTAAACTGCTGTCCAGCGGTTTGCTTTCCCGTTACCAGGTAGCAAGCCTGGAGGATTACCGATTGCATAACGGAGAGGTACTTTCTTTCACTGAACTGGCATTGATAGAAGGCTTCAGCCAGGAATATGTCAACGCTCTGAAACCCTTCTTGTCCCTGAAGGGGAAAGAACCTCCCGGTCAGGCAGGACAGGAAGACCATACTGTCCGGCAAGACATCCTGGGAAGATTGTCGCAAAGGGGAAAAGATTTAAGCTATGGACTGAAATACAGGTTGTCATCGGCAGATGCGGCTGAAGTTTCCTTAGCCGGGAGAACGTCTTACCAGGACAATGCCCAGTGGCCTCCATCTTCCTGGTCGGGCTGCGCAGCATTCTTCGGGCGCAGGAAACCATGGAAGGTAGTATTGGGGGATTATAATCTGAGATTTGCCCAGGGGCTGGCTCTGTGGAGCGGCCTTTCCCTTTCAGGGTTTTCCTCATCTTCTTCTTTTTACAAGCGTGCCACCGGACTGTCTCCATCATATTCCTGGTCCGGTGTCGGGACCCACAGGGGAGTCGCTTCCGACTTCCAGGCCGGTCGTTTCGTTTTCACTGAATTCCTGTCCTTCCCTGGCCTTAAAGACAGGATGGAGGGAAGAAAGTCTGTCCCGGGATGGCTTGCAGGAGCGAATGCCGGCTATTTCGGGAGAGAAGGACAGGTCTCCGTCACTATTTATGGCGGCAGTAGCGGAGGTCTGCTTTCGGCGGACTTCCGTTACAACCGGAAAGGGGCGGATTATTTCGGAGAAGTAGTCGTGCTGTGTCCGGAATGGGGGCTGGGAACTGTAGCTGGGGCCGTCGTCCCCATTTGTCCGGACTGGAAACTGAGCGGTGTGTTCAGGAACTATCCGTCTTCCTTCAGCTCGCCTTATTCAGGAGGAGTAAGAAGCTGGAGCAAGACTTCTGATGAGACCGGAATTGCTCTTGGTTTGGAAAAACACGGTTTTGAGTTCACAGCTGACCTGGCGGCAAAACAGGAAGATCATGCGGTCAGGCAGGGGAAACTGTTCTTCACCTGTCCTGTCCAAGTCTCGGACAGGACCATCCTTTTGTTGAGGGCCACGGAGAGGTTCAGGCCTTATGAAGAATATCTCCGTTTCAAGACGGGAACGAGGGTGGAGCTGAAATGGTCAAGTGCCGGGATTTCCGCACGTTATGGAGAATCAGACGGAGACGCCTGGAGGGCAGGGTGGAGAATTGAAGGGATGCTGTGCAGGTCCCTTGCCGGTCTGTCATATCTGGAATTCGGGCGCAAGGCCGGAGACTTCTCAGCCTGGGGCCGCGGAACACTTTTCATGGTGGACAACTGGGATGACAGGATATATTCCTATGAACGGGATGTGCCAGGTGGTTTCACCGTACCAGCCTACTACGGAAGGGGATTCAGCGTCACAGCCTTGGGCGGAGGACGCTTCCGTTTCGGGAAGGATAAAAGAAAGACCCTGAAGATTCATCTCAGGGTCTCTTCGATAAGGTATCCATTCATGAAGGAGCCGAAACCATCCAGAAACGAAGCCAGGATCCAGCTTACTGCCTCCTTATGATTTGGACGGAATCTTTATAGTCTGTCCTTCACGGATGCTTTCTCCTATGCCGTTGAATTTCATTATGGCAGAGGCAGAGACCCCGAACTGCTTCGATATCTTGTAGAGGGTATCTCCCTTCTTGACCTTGTAGATCGTCCCTCCTTCTGATGACGCTGCAGGAGCCTTTGCAGGTGAAGCCTGGGTCTTTGAGCTGGATGTTGAACTGCTGGAAGAAGATGAGACTGAAGACCCACCTTTGTAGATGTATAGCCTCTGTCCGACGCGGATGGTATTGCTCCTCAGATGGTTCCACTGCTTGAGCTGGGCCACGGTGACCCGATGCCGGGATGCTATCTTTCCAAGAGAGTCTCCGCTTCTGACCTTGTAGGAGATACGGCTGCCCGAAGAACTATCTTCAGATGAAGAAGATTTAGAGCTGACGAGAGTCTGAGGGTTGAGGAGTTCTTCCGCACGGTGGGTGTAGATGGAGTCCTCATTTGCGATGAAGGAACTCGAATAGTTGTAAGGCAGCCTGAGCACGTAAGGCTTGCTGTTGCCCGGAATGATGTCCTTTATGTACTGAGGATTAAGTCCTTTCAGTTCTTCCAATGGGATTCCGACAAGGTCGCTGACCTGCTGCAGATGGAGGTTCCTGTTGATCATGAATGTGTCCACCTGGACGGGCATCTGGACATTGTTGGGGACTATCCCATATTCCTTGCTGTACTTGATGGCATACATGGCTCCAACGAATGCAGGAACGTAGCCTCTGGTCTCCCTTGGGAGATATTCGTAGACCGACCAGAAATCCCTCTTGCCGCTCCTCCTGATGGCCTTGTTGACGTTGCCAGGGCCGCAGTTGTAGGAGGAGATGGCAAGGTTCCAGTCTCCGAAAAGGTTGTAAGAGTCTTCGAGGTAGCGGGCCGCTGCATCGGAAGACTTGAAGGGGTCGAGCCTTTCATCGACATAGGAGTTGATCTCCAGTCCGTAACTCTTCGCTGTCTTGGTCATGAACTGCCACATGCCCTTAGCTCCTGCCCTTGACACCGCGGTCGGATTGAGGGCGGATTCTATTATGGCGACGTACTTGAGCTCATCCGGGAGGTTGTACTGGCTGAATGTCTCTTCGAAGATCGGCATGTAGTACTGGCAGAGCCCGAGGATGTTGCTCATCTTCGAAGGCATCTTTTCGGAATATAGGACCATGTAATTCCGGACCTTCTCGTCGTAAGGGAGGGTGATGTAGGAATTCATGTTTTCCAGCCTTTCCCTCATTACTTCATCTGACACGTTTGAAGAGAAGCGGACTGAATCCATGTCGTACTCTTCATTGCTGCTGTCCTCGTTGACTTGCCTGTGGAGGTACCAGATGTTCAGAAGGCTGTCAGTTATCTCGGGGCTGTAGTCCTCCGGGTTGAGTCCGGCTGCACTCTTGTCCTCGTTCTCCTCGTAGATGCCAAGCATTTCATTGGCTACGCTGTCCTTGAGGAGTATATCATGCTGGAGGATTTCTATTGTTTTCTTGAGGGAGTCTATCTGTGCCCTCAGGCTGTCATTTTCCGTTCTTAGTCTGTTCCTGAACACCTGTGCATCAGCTCCGCCGGGCAGGAGGAGCAACATCGCAGCTGCGAGGAGTATTGATCTGAGTGTCTTCATCCTTAAAAAGTGAACCCTACCTTCAGGCCGAGGGCGCTGTTGCCCAGCAGGGCATATTCATTGTTCTGAGGTATGACCGCCGGTCCGACTCTCATGGACAGGTCGTCATTGACCTCGAAATCTTGCATGTAAGAGAACACGTTGGCATCTATGACCTGAAGCAGGTAGCTTCCCACAAGAGCAACCATGGAGTAATCCCTGAATCTTCTGAAAGCATTCCTGTAGTAGAGGGCCCTTTCTGCCGGAATCAGGCCTTCATAAGTGCTGTCTTCGGCTGTCGCCTCATTGTGTATCCTCTTGTATCTCTTGTAGTTAGTATTGTTCGTAGACCAATAGTGATAGGATCCGATCATGGCTCCCCAATAAATAGGGATCTTCCAGAATTCTCCGTTGTAGGCCTGGCCGAGACCCGGGAGCAGGATGGAATAGATAGTGGCCTTTCCAGCCTGGTTCTTGACGTCACGCTTATAGTTTACGACACCGTCCATCAGGCCTCCCCAGTAAATCAGGCCTGCAGCGGCGAACATGTAGTTGGACATGCGCCTGGCATCCTGATCTATGGTCAGGGTAGTCTCAGGGTCTGTCTCATAAGCAGCGTCGTAGGCACGTTTGGATGCCTTGTACTGCTTGTTGTACTTAATTCCCATTCCTATTCCGGTACCGATGCCGGCGTAGATGACGGGAATCTTCCAATACTGTTTGTTGTAGAATTGTTCGGCTCCGATAAAGACGGTGGAACCGGCGAACATGGATCCGATCTTGAGGGTGCTGTCATGCTTTGCAACCCCATGGAAAAACTCCTTGAATGTCCACATCTGGTCCACAGAGTCCCTGGAAGCCAGGGTGTCCGCAGGATTGTTGTAGCTCTGGCTGAACGCCTCTTCCTTGAACTGTGCATTTGCACCAAAGGAAAAAGCGGTGGCGAGGGCCAAGACAAGCAATATCCTTAGAACCAGATCCTTCATTATGACGGTTAAATGTTCGAGTCCTCAAGAACCTTGAGGAACTTGCTCACTTCCTCGTCTGAGTTGAACCTGATGGTCATCGTTCCCTTTCCGGAGGGTGAGCGTTTCAGGCTTATGCTGTTATCAAAAAACTTGCCGATGTGTTCCAATATACGGTAATAGTCTTCCGGGAGGTCCTGCTGACGCGGTGCAGGGGAAACTTTCCCGTCTCCACCGAGGCGACGGACCTTGTCTTCAAGCTGGCGTACTGAAAGCCCGTCCTTGATGACCAGGTCGCATAGAAGTTCCTGGATGTGCGGGTCTTCTATTCCGAGTAGTACCTTCGCGTGGCCTGTGCTGAGCAATCCTGCCTTCAAGTCGTGCTGGACCTTGGCAGGAAGTTTCAAAAGCCTGAGGAAATTGGCTACGGAAGCACGCTTCTTGCCGACTCTCTGGGCCATCCTTTCCTGTGTCAGGTTGCATTCATCCATAAGGCGCTGGTAGCTCATGGCAATCTCGATGGGATCGAGGTCCTGCCTCTGAATATTCTCGACAATGGCCATCTCGAGCATGCCCTGGTTGTCGGTGGCCCGTATGTAAGCCGGGATGACATCCATGCCTGCAAGCCTGCATGCCCTAAACCTCCTTTCTCCGCTGATGATCTGGTAGCGGCCGTCAGGCTGCTTCCTGACAGAGATCGGTTGTATCAGGCCGAAAGTCCTGATGGATTCGGCCAATTCTTCCAGGGAGTCGTTGTCGAAAGCCATTCTGGGCTGATAGGGGTTGGGGTCGATGAGCCCGGCTGGGATGCGAAGGACATCTCCGTAATCCTGGACCGGCTTTGCTCCTGCGATCTCCTTGTTGATGTAGCCTACCGGCTTCCTCTCAGGGCTGCTGAGGGACATCTCGCCGAGAAGGGCGCTGAGACCTTTGCCCAGCCTGCTTTCCTGCTTGTTGCTCATATTACTTTTCGTTCTTGTCAAGGACTTCCTTGGCGAGGTTCATGTAGTTGGACGTGCCGTTGCTTACTACGTCGTAGAGGATGATGGGCTTTCCATGCGAAGGGGCTTCGCTCAGGCGGATGCTCCTCTGGATGATCGTCTTGAAGACCATGTCCTTGAAATGCTCCCTGAGTTCTCCAACAACCTGGGCGTGGACTTTTGTCCTGCCGTCGAACATCGTCACGACGAAACCTTCGATCGTCAGCGCGGGATTGATCTCATGCTGGACGAGCCTGATTGTCTGGAGAAGCTTGCCGAGGCCTTCAAGGGCGAAGAACTCCGGCTGGACCGGGATCATGACGGAGTCTGCGGCCGTGAGCGCGTTGATAGTGATGAGTCCCAGGGAAGGAGAGCAGTCGATGATGATGTAATCGTAGTCGTCCCGGATTGGAGCGAGCCTTTTCTTCAGGAACAGTTCACGGTTCTCCTCGTCTATCATCTCGATCTCTGCACCTACGAGATTTATGTGGGAGGGGATCATCTGAAGGTCGGGGATCTCCGTCTGGATCAAGGCGTCACGGACATCGATCTTGCCTATCATTACTTCGTAGATCGTCCTCTTCTCGTCGTTGTCAGGAGAAAAGTTCAGTCCGGAAGTTGTGTTTGCCTGGGGATCGGCGTCAATGATCAGCACTTTCTTCTCCAGGACGGCAAGCGACGCTGCAAGGTTTATGGCAGTTGTGGTCTTGCCCACACCGCCTTTCTGGTTTGCTATTGCTATGACTTTTCCCATAACTGAACTATGATTCAAACTACAAATTTAATAAAAATAAATCGCTTCTCAAACCGGGTCGACGTCCAGCGAGGCGTGGCCTGGATATTTCCTTTCCTTCTCGAATCTCTCCAAAGTCTCTGGGATGATCCTTTTGTTGCCTTTCAGGTTCCTGTCCTTCGGAAGCAGTACTCTGATGATTCTGATGTGTTCCCTGGCGACTTTCTCGACCGGTGGAGAGTAAGGGCCTGCGATCGAAGAACCCTTTGACAATCCGGATCTTGAAATGGCATCTGCAAGCGACCTTGCCATCAGTTCGAGCCTTTGCAGGTTGTAGTCCCTGACGATTATGTTGATGACGCGGGAATAGGGAGGATAACCGAACAGTTTCCTTTCAGCGATAAAACTTCCGGTGTCCTGTTCAGTCCCGAGAATGGTCTTGTAGACAGGGTGATCCGGCTGGGATGTCTGGATGACGAAAAGTCCCTTCTCCGATCTCCTTCCGCAGCGTCCCCTGAACTGTTCAAGCAATTGGACTGCATGCTCGTCAGCCCGGAAATCCTGCTGTCCGAGCAGGGAGTCGGCCTGAAGCACGGCCACAAGGGACAAGCCGCTGAAATCGAATCCTTTGGCAACCATCCTGGTGCCTATCAGGATATCGATCTGCCCGTTCTCGAACTGTTTGATAATGTCTGCTTCGGAACCATGATTGTCGCTGTCCAGCCTTGCAATCTTAGCTTCCGGGAAAAGTACCCTGGCCTCTTCTTCAATTTTCTGCGTACCCGCTCCTACAGGCAGCAGTTCACCTCCGCATTCAGGACATTTGCCAGTGTATTCCTTCACTCTGCCGCAGTAATGGCAGACCAGCTTTTCACTGCCGTCCAGGCGATGATGGAGGCTGAGGGCGACATCGCATCTGTCGCATTTGAGGATGGAACCGCATTCCTGACACTGGACGACGGGGGAGTAAGACCTTCGTTCGCGCAGGACCGCGACCTGCCCTCCACGTGCCAAGGTGCCCTCAATGCGTTCGATAAGTTTCCTTGAGAAACTCCCGACCATACCGTTCTTCTTCTTTTCGGCAATAGTGTCTATCAGCTCCACGTCAGCTTCTGCGGCATCAAAGTATCTCTTCGTAAGATCCACCTTTTCGAAACGTCCTGCGGAACAGTTGTAGAGTGATTCTAGTGATGGAGTGGCCGATCCAAGGATCACGTTGGCTTTGAATATATTTGCCAGCATGATGGCCGCCTCGCGCCCGTTGTATCTCGGCGATGGATTGTCCTGTTTGTAGGAGGAGTCGTGTTCCTCATCTACGATCACAAGTCCGAGGTCCCTGTGGGGGAGGAAGACGGAACTCCTGGTTCCGAGAACCAGATACTGGCTCTGTCTCATGAATAACGATGTTTCGATCCGCTTGGCGGCTGTTTCAGCAGAGTGGAAAACCTGGAGTTCTTTTGGGAAGACAGATCTTATCCTTTCTTCCAGCTGTCTGCTGAGAGCGATCTCCGGGACCATGAACAGGACATTCCTGCCGTTGTCGAGAGCCTCCCTGGCGAGTTTCATGTAAACTTCCGTCTTTCCGGAACCGGTTACCCCATGGAGCAGCGCCGGTTTGCCATTCTTGAATACTCCTTTGATCCTGGAATATGCTTCCGCCTGGGCGGGGGACAGTTCCGGTACCAGTGACGAGAATGTCCCGCTGTACGTTCCGGCAGGTCCATGATCCTGTCGAATGGACAAAAGTGCATCCAGTTGTTCGGCATATCTTGCCCTCGTGTCTTCACGCCTTGCCTTGGCAATCTTATCCTGGAGCTTTGCAATCCTGTCCTGAAGCCTTTCCCTCAATCTTGCTTTGACCTGCTCCTCTTCGATCTTGCCCATCGGATAAGCGGCTTTGTAGACCTCTCCGGGTGTGCACAGATAGTAGTCGGAAACCTGCATCCAGAGTTCCAGTTCTTCCTTTGATATGGGATTAAGCTCCGTTAGACATTCTTGGACAGGTTTTATCCTTCCGGGGTCTATTCCGGCTGCAGCTTCAGATGCGTCGGTGGCCGTGACGACTCCGACATATTCCTTCCCGGCGAATTCAACCTTGACCCTGTCACCGACAGACACGGAGGGGGATTGGATCGAATACACCGGCTCCCACTTGAGTTTAAGCGGGAGCAGTACGTGTATGAAGATTGATGCAGCCATAAGGCGAATTTACCAAAATATTTTATTACATTTATGTTCTGTAAACCGATTATAATTGTACTGACATGAAAAAGTTTGTCCTTCTTCTTGCTGTCATCGTTGCCTTTTCCTGCACTTCTCAGCGGGCTGACCGTCCAAAGGTATTGGCACACAGGGGTTTCTGTACCACGGGTACTGAATTTACTACCGACGAGAACACTATCGATGCCTTGATCCGCGCCCAGGAAAAGGGATGTGAAGGCGTCGAATTCGATGTTTTCATGACGGTGGACAGCCAGCTGGTCATCAAACATGATAATGTAATCGTCAAAGACCTGCTCACATGCACGGGAAGCAAGTTTGAAGATATCCGTGCCCATAGGCTTCCATTCGGACATCAGATCCCTACGCTTCGTGAATGGCTCGAGCAGGCCAAGAAAACTCCCCAGATGATCCAGTTCCTTGAGATCAAGGCTCAGGATCCTGACAAGGAGAAAGAGCTGATCCGGCAGGCCCTGGCCATGATAAAGGAACTTGACATGATGGATCAGGTCTACATCCTCTCTTTCAGCAGCGAGACTCTCGATGAGGTCCTTCGCCAGGAGCCCAAGATGCGGGTCGGACTCAATTCGTCCAGCCTGCACGGTTCCATGCCGCCGCAGGAGGTGAAGGAGCACGGGTACGCAGGCATTTCCTACAATTCAAACGTCATCCTGAACCATCCGGACTGGATCCGCGAATTCCAGGAACTGGGCATTGACACCTTCCTCTGGATGGTCAACAGCGACTACATGAAAAAGATCGGCGAAGAACTCGGCTTCACCTGGATGACGACTGATTTTTACGATGTCATAGGCTACTAGAATAATTATGAATCTGATAGAACAGGCCCTGAAAAGGACCACGGACACTAAGGCGCTTATCCTCGAGAGAGGCGCGATGGAGAAGACTGCAACCATGTTCATGGAGCTGTTCCCCGGGAAGAAAGGAGTGGTCGTCGCTGACACCAGGACATTTTCGGTAGCGGGGAAGAGGGTGGACACAATCATGGCAAAGGCAGGCCTGAAAGCAGCCGAGCCTTTCATCTTCGAAGATCCCGACCTGTTCGCCGAATGGGGTTTTGTCTGCAGGTTGAAAGAGTACCTTTCCGGAATTGACGCGATTGCGGTCGCTGTCGGCTCAGGTGTCATCAATGACTTGACCAAATATGTGTCCAGTACTCTCGGACGTCCTTACATGATAGTCGGGACTGCTGCCTCGATGGACGGTTACACTGCCTACGGAGCTTCTATCAGCATCGATGGTAACAAGCAGACCCTCGATTGCCCGGCTCCCATGGGCATGATCCTGGATCCGGTTATCTCGGCAGAAGCTCCGAAGGAACTTGCCGCATCCGGCTATGCGGATCTGATCGCAAAGGTTCCTGCCGGAGCCGACTGGATCATAGCAGATGCCCTCGGGGTCGAACCTATCGACCCTTTCACCTGGGATCTCGTACAGAAGAAACTGCGTTTTGCCCTCTCAGATCCAGATGGAATACATGCCGGTAAAAAGGATGTCACGGAGGCTCTTGCAGAAGGGCTTATCATGAGCGGATTCGCAATGCAGGCCTTGCAATCCTCGCGGCCTGCTTCAGGTACTGAGCATCAGTATTCTCATTTTTGGGATATGGATGGGCTCTGCATGAACGGGAAACATGTTTCCCATGGCTTCAAGGTCGGTATCGGTACCCTGGTCTCCACGGCCAGCCTGGAATTCCTGATCGATCTTCCTCTCGATACCATCGATATTGACAAGGCGGTCTCCCAGTGGCCTGAATGGGATGGAATGGAAACGCGAATCCAAGAACTGTTCAAGGACAAGCCTGCCCACATGGCCCGAGCACTAAAGGAGACGCGTGGAAAATACGTAGATAAGGAAGCCCTTCGCAAGGAACTGGAATGCTTCGTCGGTGTCTGGCCGACCCTAAGGGAGAAAGTCCGCGGTCAGATATATTCATTTGACACCGTCTACGACTATCTCAAGCGGGTCGGAGCTCCTTATGAGCCCGAGCAGATCGGAATCAGCCGGGAGCGTCTCCGCTACACCTTCCGCAGGATTCCGTACATGAGGAGCCGCTACACCAACGCCGACATTATCCAGCGGCTGGGTGTGCAGGACAGGTTGGAGAAGTATCTCTTCGGACCCGGAGGTCACTGGGAGATTCTCCAATAATCAAGTTTCTATAAGCTATTCTTCGTATCCGGTTGCCTTGGCGCTCCAGATGGTCGCCAGGACACCTACTGTGACTATGGCTGCAATAACCACGGTCAGATAAGTGCCTTCCCATCCGTAGTGGTCTGCTACGAATCCGAAGCCTACACCGGAGATAACCGTGCTCGCGTAGCCGAAGATGCCGAGGATGCCGTTGGCAGTCGCTGAAGCGCGGTTTGTCGCGTGCTGGGCCGCACAAATGCCAAGGAGTGCCTGGGGACCATAGATGAAGAAGCCGATAAGCATGAACGGGGCGAGGAGTGCTATCCAGGATGTCCCGGCAGGAAGTTTCCAGAACACGAAGACGCTCAGGATTACTCCGATCATGCAGACCAGGCTTGTGTGATGGGCCTTGTTATGGAATATATGGTCCGTGGCCCATCCCCAGAACAACATGCCCAGATTGCCTCCGACAAGTTCGAAGAACAGCATCACAGTCGTGGCAGAAGCCATTGAAAGGTTCTTGTTCTCCGTCAGGATGGTCGGTCCCCAGTCGAGACAGGCGAATCTCACGACGTAAACGAAGAAATTGGCGATGGCTAGGGTCCATATGACACGGTTACCGTAAACATGCTTCTTTACAAAGGCTGAATGCTCTGCCGCCTCTTCGGGAGTGGTTACAATGGCCTTTTTCTTGCCGACCACTTCCGGGAGTCCGACGTCGGAAGGAGAGTCTTTCATGTTGAAATATAGCCATACGGCACCGATCAATGCGACAAAAGCCGGAATCAGGAAGCACCAGCGCCATGCTCCGTAATGTGCGGCGAACTGGAGGACCTTGGGGTCTGAAGCCTCAAGGCCAAGGTTGTCTGCAATTGCCGAAACCGCAGCAGCATTCCCGCTGAGGTCTACACCAAGATGTGGCATGACGACCCAACCGCAGAGGGCGATTGCGAGACCGGCCCCGATCGAGTGGGACATGTTCCAGATACTCATCTTTGTCGCAAGCTCCTTAGGTGGGATCCATTGGGTCAAAGTCTTTGTACATGGAGGAACACCCATACCCTGGAGGAAGCCGTTGACCAGCCAGAGCATGCCCATGATGTAGACAAGGACGGATGCAATGGCAGCACCGTCGCCGGCTGTGGCAGAAACTCCCATTATCAACCTGGTCATGAAATCGGATGTTCCGAACAGGATGTTTACGATTGCGCAAAGCATCAGACCGAGGCTCATGATCTTCCTGGCACTGTTACGGTCCGTTATTATTCCTACGACATAGCGGGAGAGGCCGTAAATGATTCCGTGAAGGGTCAGGAACAGACCCAGCTGGGTCTTGGTAATGTTGAATTCGGCAGCCAGGCCTGGCATTGCAAAAGAGAAATTCTTGCGGACTAGATAAAAGACTGCGTAACCGATCATTGTAACGATGATGGTCCGCCACTGCCAGTAGCGAAGGCTTTTCTGGGTTTCGGTAGATTTCGTTTGCATGAGGCGAATTTACCAAAAAAAATTTGTAACGAGAGGATTTTTGTCTATATTTGCAATCCCAAATCGCCACGGTGCTGTAGCTCAGATGGTAGAGCAATGGACTGAAAATCCATGTGTCGGCAGTTCGATTCTTCCCAGCACCACACAGACCCGCCGGAACACGGCGGGTCTTCTTTTTTGTGCCTGAAGAATAAAATAGGTATATTTGACGGATTCTTCATCATCTGATAATAACATCGTTACGATATGAAAAGAGTTTTATTCTTTATAGCCTCGGCTTTGCTGGCTATTTCCTGCCACAGCGGTTATACCGTCAGGGACGGACAGTTGACCGTTACCTGTGAGAACTCCGTCGTGAGGCTGCAGGCCGTGTCGCCTGAAATGATAAGGGTCTCCGTCACTCCTGACGGCCGGTTCTCTGACAGGAAAAGCCTTGTCGTGGTTCCACAGTCCGGGTTCTCCGGTTTCAAGGTTGTCAGGGAAGGGGATAATGTATGCTTGGTAACTTCTGCAATGAAGGCTGAAGTTTCGCCTGACGGGAAAGTCGGTTTCTTTGACAGTGAAGGCAAGGCCATCGTTGACGAAGGTCGCTTCAGCTTTGATCCGATAGAGGTAGAAGGCAAGAAAGCCTGGTCTGTAAGGACATTCTTCAACTCCACTCCTGACGAGTCTTTCTACGGCCTCGGACAGCAGCAGGCGGGTGAGTTTGACCACAAGGGAAGGAGTGAGGAACTCTATCAGTACAACACTAAGGCCAGCGTGCCCTTCGTCGTATCGACCAAGGGGTATGGGCTGCTTTTTGATGCCTATTCCCTCAGCCGTTGGGGCAATCCGAATCCTTACCGCCAGCTCGGTGAAAGTTTCAAGCTTTATGACAAGGATGGAAAGGAAGGCGCCCTTACAGGTACGTATATTCCTTCAAAGGGGAGGCCTCTTGTACGCCGGGAAGATTCCCTGTATTTTGAGAATGAATTCGCGATAAAGAACCTTCCTGAAGTTGACCTTAATGGTTCCAGGGTTGTCTACGAAGGCTTCATTGAAGCTCCCCAGACTGCCGATTATCATTTCATCCAGTATTATGCAGGCTTCCAGCGTACCGAGATCGGGGGAGTCGAGACCATGTCCCGTCGCTGGCGTCCGGCTTGGAATCCCAACAGCTACAAGTTCACCGCTCATCTTGAGAAAGGGGAGAAGACACCGGTCCGTATCGAGTGGGAACCCGACGGGGGAGTCTCATACATCGGACTCAGGGTTGCTGACCTGATGACTCCCGAAGAGGAGGCCGGGATAAGTTTCTGGTCCGAATTCGAGCCCCAGGTCGATTTCTATTTCATCGCGGGAAACAATTACGACGATGTGATCCATGGCTACCGCACACTTACAGGGAAAGCCCAGGTCATGCCCAAATGGGCTCTTGGCTTCTGGCAGAGCAGGGAGCGTTATTCCACTCAGGATGAACTGGTAGAGACCCTCGCCGAGATGCGCCGCAGGCATATTCCTGTAGACAACATAGTCCAGGACTGGCAGTATTGGAAGGACGACCAGTGGGGAAGCCATGAATTCGACGAGGAACGTTATCCGGATCCGGAGAAGATGCTGGATGACGTCCATGCCATGCATGGCAGGTTCATGATCAGTGTGTGGCCGAAATTCTACACCAACACCGAACATTACAAGGAACTCAAGGAGGCCGGATATGCCTACACCCACGCCGAGGATGTGGGCCTGGTGGACTGGCTCGGTCACAACCAGACTTTCTACGATGCCTATGCCGAAGGCGGACGCAAGATGTTCTGGAGGCAGATGGACGAGAGCCTCTATTCGAAGTACGGAAAGAAGATAGATGCCTGGTGGATGGATGCCAGCGAACCAAACCTGAGGGACTGCCTCCCTATGGACTACCTCAAGTGGCTCCTTACTCCTACCGCCCTTGGCCCTTCCACTGAATATCTCAACGCATATTCAATTGTCAATGCGGATGCCATCTACAATGGCCAGAGAAGCGTAGACCCTGACAAAAGGGTATTCTTGCTTACCAGGAACGGTTTCGCAGGCCTCCAGAGGTACTCCACTGCTACATGGAGCGGCGACATCGGGACCTCCTGGACCGACATGCGCATGCAGATGGCTGCAGGTCTCAACTACTCGATGAGCGGCATACCTTTCTGGGGAATGGATATAGGAGGCTTCTCCGTCATGGGCAAGTTCTATGATCCGAAGAACGCTCCCGAATGGCAGGAACTCCAGACGCGCTGGCACCAGTTCGGTACCTTCGTGCCGCTCTTCCGTGCACATGGACAATGGCCTCGTCGTGAGCTTTGGAACATTGCTCCTGAAGGATCCCCGGCTTACGAAAGCATCCTGTGGTATATGAGGCTTCGCTACCGCCTGATGCCTTATCTATATTCATTGGCAGGCTCCGTAAACCTTGAAGACTATACCATCATGAGGGGACTCCCGATGGACTTCCCGGATGACCCCGCCGTTCGTGACCTTTCCGACCAGTGGATGTTCGGCCCGGCCTTCATGCCCTGCCCGGTCTATGAATATGGTGCCAGGAGCCGCGAGGTTTATCTCCCTGAAGGAAGCTGGTACGATTTCTATTCCGGAGAGTACCTTAAGGGATCCAGGACCATCACTGCTTCAGCCCCTTATGAGCGTATGCCGCTATATGTCAGGGGTGGCTCGATCATACCCTTCGGCCCTGAGATGGAATGGTCTGACGAGAAGCCGGCAGACAACATCAGGCTATATGTCTATACCGGTGCCGATGCCGACTTCACGCTATACGAGGACGACGGCCTGACATATTCCTATGAGAAAGGAGCCTTCGCCACTATCCCCATCCATTGGGATGAGGCTTCGAAGACCCTTACGGTAGGGGACAGGAAGGGAACCTTCCCCGGCATGCTTGAAAACAGGAAATTCCATGTGGTTGCCGTCACTCCCGGCAGCCCTGCAGGATATGACCCGGATGCCGAGGGTACTGTCATTGAATACGTCGGGAAAGCCGTATCATTGAAACTCTGATAATCCACGCCATGAGAAAAGTCACATTCATACTTCTTGCCCTCATAGCTTCCATCAACCTTCATTCGCAGGAGAAGTTGTTCGATGACGGTTGGAAATTCGCTTTCGGAGACGCCTCGTCCCCGGAAAAGGATTTCGGACGTGGTACAGAGTATTTCAACTATTTTACCAAGGCAGCTTCAATCCATAACGCCGGTCCTTATTCGAAGGATTTTGATGATTCTGCCTGGAAGGAAGTCCAGATCCCCCATGACTGGGTGGTAGACCTCCCCTTTACACCGGAGGCAAGCCACAGTCATGGCTACAAGACAGTAGGCTGGGCCTATCCGAAGACCAGCGTGGGCTGGTACAGGAAGCATTTCAGTGTGCCGCAGGAGGCGAAGGGCAAGCCCGTTTCCATCCGTTTCGACGGAATATTCAGGGATTCAGATATCTGGGTCAACGGTTTCTGGCTAGGCGGTGAAAAGAGCGGCTATACCTCTGCTTCTTATGACATCGCTCCTTATCTGAATTATGGCGAAGACAATATAGTGGCCGTCCGAGCCGACGCTACTTTCGAGGAAGGATGGTTCTATGAGGGAGCGGGAATCTACAGGCATGTATGGCTTACGATCGGGGAGGCTCCTTCAAAACCTTCAATGAGACTTCCCAGGATCGAGACCGATCCGGACAGAGGAATCCTGATAGATGGTGTGCCCGTCCGCCTGAGGGGATGCAATCTCCATCAGGACCATGCCGGTGTCGGAGCTGCCATTCCGGACGCTCTCTATGAATATAGGGTCCGTGAGCTTAAGAAATATGGATTTAACGCGATAAGGACCTCACACAATCCGGCTTCTCCAGTCCTTCTCGACATCTGTGACAGGCTCGGTATGTATGTGATAGAAGAGACCCGCTTGATGGGAGTCAACGAAGCCCAGCTCGAGCCGCTCAGAAAGATGATCGAAAGGGACAAGCACCACCCATGCATCATCATGTGGGGCGTAGGCAATGAAGAGTGGGGAATCGAATGGAATGAAAAGGGAGAGGAGATAGCCAGGGTGATGACGGAGTTCTGCCATAGCGTAGATCCGACCAGACCAGTCGTGGTGGCGACAAGCAGCGGTCCCGAAGTGATCAAGGGCACTGATGTCGCAGGCTATAACTACATCCTCCAGAATCCCATCGACAAGCATAGGAAGGATTATCCTTCCAGGATTGGTGTAGGGACTGAGGAAACGTCAGGTTGCGGAACACGCGGGATCTATTTCGATGACATCGAGAGCGGAAGGATGGCATCACTGAACAGGAAACCCAACGGACCTGACAGCCTGTATAATTGTATTGAAAGGGGACTCAAATTCTACGAAGAAAGACCTTGGCTTGCCGGTTTGTTCTATTGGACAGGCTTTGACTACAGGGGAGAGCCTAATCCGCTTTCCTATCCCGCGACAGGATCCGAATTCGGAATCCTTGATTATTGCGGGTTCCCGAAGGATGAAGCTTTCTACCTGAAGTCCTGGTGGACGGATGAAACGGTGCTTCACATCCTGCCCCATTGGAACCTGGCCGGACATGAAGGCGAAGAAGTCTCTGTCTGGGTCTACAGCAACTGCGATGAAGTTTCCCTGCAGGTCAACGGCAAGAATCTCGGCAGGAAGAAGATGCCTCATGGTGGCCATCTTGAATGGAAGACAGTCTACGCCCCTGGCAGCGTGAAGGCTGTCGGTTACAAGTCCGGTAAGAAAGTCTGTACTGAGATCGTGCGCACTTCTGGCAGTCCGGCCTCCATCCAGGCTTCAATTGACCGCCCTGAGATCAATGGTGACGGACAAGATCTTTCTGTAATCAATCTGTCTGTGCTTGATGCAAAGGGTAATTTCGTTCCGGATGCCTGTGTCCCGGTGAAGGTGAGTGTCGAAGGACCGGTCAGGATCCTCGGCGTCGGTAACGGCGATCCTGCCATCCGTGCCAAGGAACGTCCGGAGGAGCCTTCTGCCAGGTCGTTTACCGTCGATACTTTCAACGGCCTTGCCCAGGTGTTGATCCAGAGCGCAGGGGGTGATGGGAAGGCGGTAGTGACCTTTTCAGGATCTTCGCTCTCTCCTGTCAATGTCGGAATAACCATCAGATAATCAAATAACTAAATTTATAACAAAGTGAAAAAAGCATTTATCCCAATTGTCCTGGCTATTGCAGCCGTTTCCTCCTGCGCCAGGAACGAGAGTACAAAGCCGGCCATCACTCCTGACAAGGATGTTGAGGCCAAGGTTGAAAGCGTACTTAAAGGCATGTCCCTTAAGGACAAGGCCGGACAGATGGTCCAACTTACGATCCTGTCCCTTGAGGATAAGACCAGGGAGGCTCTAGATCCCGAGAAGCTGGACAAGATCATAGGAGAGTACAGGGTCGGATCGATCCTGAATGTCATGCATGATGCTGCCCATTCGAGGGAGAAGACAGCGGACATGATCAGGCAGATACAGGAGAAATCGATGGAGACCATCGGAATCCCATGCATCTACGGTTTGGACATGATCCACGGAGCTTCCTATCTTACCGATGGCTCACTTTATCCCCAGGAAATCAATCTTGGAGCTACTTTCAACAGGGAGTACGCCAGGATGATGGGTGAGGCCATGGCTTATGAGACCCGCGCCGCGCAGGTGCCTTGGGTTTTCTCTCCAGTGATGGACCTAGGACGCGATCCGCGCTGGTCAAGGATATGGGAGAGCTGGGGAGAAGATCCTTACCTCCAGTCGGAAATGGCTCGTATTGAGACGGTAGCAATCCAGGGAGAAGACCCCAACCACATCGACCTTGAGCACGCTGCAGTCAGCATCAAGCACTTCATGGGCTACGGCGTCCCGCACACGGGCAAGGACCGCACCCCGGCTTACATTGCGCTCAATGATTTGAGGGAGAAATATTTCCGTCCTTTCAAGGAGTGCTTCGAAGCGGGTGCCCTCACGGTAATGGTCAATTCGGCATCCATCAACGGAGTGCCTACCCACGCCAACAAGACCCTTCTTACCGGCTGGGTGAAAGAAGGACTGAACTGGGACGGAGTGGTCGTGACTGACTGGGCTGACATCGACAATCTCTACACCCGCGACCATGTGGCGGCTGACAAGAGAGAAGCTGTCGCCCTCGGAATAAATGCCGGTATCGACATGATAATGGATCCCTACGATCCTGAGTGCGTCAACGTAATAGTGGACCTGGCTGAATCGGGAGACATTCCCATGTCCAGGATCGACGACGCCGTCCGGAGGATCCTTCGTCTCAAGGTCCGGCTCGGGCTGTTCGACAACCCTACCTGGGAGTATGATTACAAGGATTTCGGCTGCGAGCGTTTCGCCAAGGAATCTTACGCAGCTGCCCTCGAATCGGAGGTCCTCCTCAAGAACGAGGACGGAATCCTTCCTCTGAAGGGCGATGAAAGGATCCTTGTCACAGGCCCCAATGCCAATTCATTGAGGACCTTGAATGGCGGATGGAGCTACACATGGCAGGGAAGTGCCGACTATTTCGTCCCCCAGTACAACACGATCCTTGAAGCTGTCCAGAACCGTTTCAAGAATGTGAAATATGTACCAGGAGTCGTCTATGATGAGAATTATGGACAGTGGCAGAAAGACAATGTCGTGAGCATCCCGCAGGCTGTGGCAGCAGCAAGGGCCTCCGATGTGATCATCGCCTGTGTCGGTGAGAACTCTTATTGCGAAACTCCCGGTAACATGGATGACCTCAATCTTTCGGCTAACCAGAAGGACCTTGTAAAGGCTTTGGCCGCTACAGGCAAGCCCATCATCCTTGTACTCAATGAAGGCCGTCCGAGGATTATCGGTGACATCGAACCGTTGGTGAAGGCTGTCGTCGACGTGATGCTTCCTTCAAATTATGGAGGAGACGCCCTTGCGGCACTTCTCTCGGGAGATGAAAACTTCTCCGGAAAACTGCCGTTCACTTATTCAAAACACATCAACGCCCTGCACACCTACGACTACAAAGTCTCCGAGCACAGGGAGATGATGGAAGGCTCCTACAACTACGACGCCATCATGGATGTCCAGTGGCCCTTCGGGCATGGCCTCAGTTACACCGAGTTCGCATATTCCGACTTCAATCTTGAAGGCCCTGCCGAGTTCAAGGCAGGAGATGTCCTCAAGCTTTCTGTCAAGGTGACGAACGCAGGTTCCCGTGCCGGCAAGGAAGCCGTCCTGCTGTACAGTTCCGATCTGGTTGCTTCCCTCATCCCTGACGTGAAGCGCCTGCGTGGTTTCGACAAGATATCCCTTGAACCAGGGGAGTCTAAGGTGGTTTCATTCGAACTACCTGCAGAAGAACTGGCATTCGTGAATACCGAAGGCGACTGGACCCTCGAGAAGGGAGATTTCCGCCTTTCATGCGGCGGCCTGGCTCTCAACGTCAGGTGCACCGAGACTAAGGTCTGGTCCCCTATGCCTTAAGCCATTCGTACTTCTCGACGCTGTAGATCGGGACTAAGGGCAGGAGGATAGGAGTGTTGCGGACATATTCCTGGTACTCGGGATCCTCTCCATAATTGGCATTCTGCCTGATCTCAAGGCGCCGGGCTCCGCTGAACATCACGTAGACGATTCCGGCATAGCCGATCAGGGCGATTATCCACTGCCAGACGGTCATGCAGGCACCGATGCCTGTTAGGAGACAGCCTGTCCAGATTACGAGTTCCCCGAGATAATTGGGACAACGGACTATCCTGTAGAGTCCCTTGTCAACGAATCTTTTTGGATTGGCCTTCTTCGCTGCATTTTTCTGAGCGTCGGCACCGGCTTCCAGCAGGACTCCGCAGAGCATGACAACCGCTCCGATCCAGACCCAGATCTCATAGACAGGCTTCCCGGCTGTCATGTTACCCAGCCTGAATGCGACAGGACTTACCTGGCAGACGTAGAGTAGGGCGCAGAAGATCCATACGGAAAGAATCACACCAAGCGGTTTTTCCTGTTTCAGGAGGGGATCGAAGAGTATCTTCCTGTAGGCGGCAGCCTTGCGTTCGCGGAAGAGCAGATAGCCTCCAAGACGGCATCCGAAGATCAGGAGTACGGCACAGGCCAGGGCCGTGGCCGTGGTGATTGCCGGATGGAACATGATGAACATGGTGATTGCCAGGGCTGCGATTGAAAAGCCGTAACCGAGGCTGAAGAAATAGATGAAATACTTCCAGCCGATTGCTGAGACGGCCAGCGAGACTGCTAGGAGAATCCAGAGATAAGACATTTTTGATTGATTTTTAGAAGTTTGTAAATATACGAAATTATTGTCTATTTTTGTCCGATAAGCACTTATATGTCATGAACAGAATTACCACCAGAACCGCCATCCTGATGATGGCATCCTTGCTGACCGTTTCACTCTACGCGGTTAATCCCAAGGTCAACGTTAAGACTTCAAAGGCCAAGGATGTGTCCCGCGTCCTGTACGGATGGCACTATGAGGAAATCGGTATGATAGGAGACGGAGGGCTCTATGCCGAGATGGTCAGGAACCGTAATTTCGAGGAGTCCAATCTCCCCGAAGGGCTCGTGATTGAAAACGGGAAGTACAAGGACATCCCCGGTGCTGCCAGGGGAGAGAAGGCGATCTACAAGATAGATCCCCTCGTAGGGTGGGTGACCACCCCTCTCGGCTGCAGTCCGATCCGTATCTCGTTGACCGACAGGAATCCATTGAATGAGAACAATTCCCATTCAATGGCTGTGAACGTCTTGACTGACAGCGACTCACCACTGACGGCCATCCACAACAGGGGGTACTTCGGGATGGCTTTCAAGAAGGGAGTTCCCTGCAGGCTGTCTTTCTATGCCAGGTCTGACGGCTATGAAGGAGAGTTGGTCTTCCGCCTTTCAGATGGAACCGGGGCACCTTGCTCCGCTCCAAAATCTTTCGGACGGATAGGGAAGGACTGGACAAGATTCGAGGCAGAACTCATTCCGGAACGGGATGAGGCTGCAGGAATGCTGTCCATCGTTCCTACCAAGGCCGGCCGCTTCCAGCTCGACATGGTGTCCATGTTCCCTTCGGACACTTACGACGGTGGCCGTTCTGTTTTCCGCAAGGACATTCTCCAGAATCTTGTGGATTACAAGCCGGACTTCCTGCGCTTCCCCGGAGGGTGCATCGTTCACGGAGTCAATGCCGAGACCATGTACCACTGGAAGAAGACCATTGGGCCTCTTGAGAACAGACCGGGAGAATGGAGCAAATGGGATCCCCATTACCGCACTGACGGCATCGGCTTCCATGAGTTCCTCCAGATGTGTGAATATATGGGCTGCGCTGCCATGTACACGGCCCCGGACGGTATGGTCTGCTCAGGATGGGTCGAGCGTGACAAGGACGGCCACCTGATGCACAAGGACTACGATGTCAATTATTACATCCAGGACCTTCTGGATGCCATTGAATATGCCATCGGCCCTGTGGACAGTCGCTGGGGGAGTGAAAGGGCGAAGAACGGCCATCCCGCCCCGTTCCCGCTTCAATATATTCAGATAGGAAACGAGGACTTCGGTCCCGAGTACTATCGCCGCTATCATGAGATCTATTCTGCCGTAAAGGCACGTTACCCTCAGTTGAGGTTCCTTGCGGACAGCCCTCTGTCGCCGGACGACAAGGAGAGGTTCATCGACGATTTCGTGGACAAGAGCGAAGTCGAGATCTATGACGAGCACTATTATAAAGGTGTTCCGTGGGCTGTGGACAATTTCCATAAATATGACAGCTACAAGCGGCAGGGTGTTGACATCTGCATCCTCGAGCTCGGTATCCAGAACAACGGAGTAGGCGGGCCTCAGGGTGCCTATCCAGGCAGCATACTGGCCGAAGGAATATTCAAGATGGGCCTTGAGAGGAACGGGGACCTCAATCCCATCATGGCCGACCGTCCGCTTATGCGCAACTGGGAATGCATCGAGAGGAACGAGATGGTGCCCATGGTCCTGAACAGCAGTACCGTAAGTGCCAGGACATTCAATTATTGGATGTGCAAGATGATGAGGGACAACACGATGGACAGGGTCTACAAGGTGGAGAACACGGAAGGGGAGAGGACCCTGTTCGTAACCTCAGGTTATGATTCCGCTTCAAAATCCACTATTGTGAAGGTCATCAATCTGTCGACCGAACCTGCATCCTTCAACTTGTTTTTTGACCGTTCCATCAGGAAGAAGTCTGCCGTTCGGACGACCCTTACCGCAGCCCCTGAACAAAGGGTAACACCTCTTTCTCCTGATGCCGTAGCACCCCGGACAGACCGGATCACGGTTTCATCTGGAAACATCATTGAGGTAGCAGGTAGCTCTTTTACTGTTATAAAGTTTTGATATAAAGTTCTGATTAATTGTCAATAACGGATTTAGAATTTGTAATTAATCAAAATTTCCCTAAATTTGGCGACTTTTTATGCATTTAATGCAATAACTCATTTTTTATTAATACTATCAGCAACATGAAAAGTAAACTTTTTGCTTCACTGATGCTGCTCCTTTTCGGTTTTAGCGCAATGGCGCAGACTGTCCAGATCTCTGGTACGGTCAGCGACGCGATAGGACCTGTGATAGGGGCAAGCATCATCGAAAGCGGAACTTCAAACGGGACCATTACCGACATGGATGGAGCCTTCACTCTCACCGTCAAGCCCGGTGCGAGCATCGAGATCTCATCCATCGGTTACAAGACCCAGGTGATCGCCATTGGCGACCGCACCACTTTTGAAGTTATGCTTGAGGAAGATAACGAGCTCCTCGAGGAAGTCGTGGTTGTTGGTTATGGTGTCCAGAAGAAGAAACTCGTGACCGGTTCTACTGTCCAGGTCAAGGGTGATGATCTGGCCAAACTCAACACAACCAGTGCCCTCGGTGCCATGCAGTCTTCCACTCCAGGTGTCAGTATCATGAGTTCGAACGGTCAGCCTGGATCAGGCTACAACGTGAACATCCGTGGTATGGGTACCATTGGTTCCTATGCACCTCTCTATGTAATCGACGGGGTAACTGGCGGAGACATCAACTCCCTCAACCCCTCCGACATTGAGAGCATCGACGTCCTTAAGGATGCTGCTTCCTGCGCCATCTACGGTGCACGTGGAGCCAACGGTGTCATCCTCATCACCACTAAGCAGGGTAAGTCCGGCAAGTTCACTGTTACTTATGATGGATTCTACGGTGTCCAGAATGTCATGAGGATGCCAGAGTTTCTGAATGCACAGCAGTACATGGACATCCAGGACCAGGTCAACTTCAACATGGGCAAGGATCCCATCGATTGGGCCGGTATCCTTAATCCTACTCTCTACAACAGCATCAAGGACGGTTCCTTCGTCGGAACCAACTGGCTCGAGGGCATCCGCAACGAGAACGCTCCCAACCAGAACCACGCCGTGAACATCGTCGGTGGAACTGACGTTTCGAAATTCTCCATGGGTGTCAGCTACACTGACCAGGAAGGTATCTTCGGAAAGCCTGTGGCTTCCAACTACAAGCGTCTGACTGTGCGTCTTAATTCCGACCATGTGATCTGGCGCAAGGGTGACCTTGATGTTATCTCTTTCGGCGAGAATTTCACTTACAGCACGAACCAGCATGGCGGTATCGGTACAGGCAACCACTACTGGAACGATGTCTACAACATGATGTCGGCTAATCCCATGGTTCCCATCTACCAGCCTGACGGATCTTACACAGGGTACGACTGGTTGTCTGGCAGCGGAATCTGGACTCTTGACTCTTACACCAGCAATCCTATTGCTTCGATGGTCTATTCCAGCCGTGGTAACAACGACAGTCACAGCTACGGTCTGACCATGTCCGGCAACCTGAGGGTACAGCCCATCAAGGGCCTCACCTGGAAGAGCCAGTTCAACTACAGGATGAGTGCAAGCACCTACCGTCAGTACGGCTTGTCCTACAAACTTACCAACTATGCTTTCTCTGACTCTGACAACGTCAGCCAGAACGCATCTGCTGGCTGGAGCTGGTCCTGGGAGAACACTGTCAACTACGTGTTCGATGTCGCCGGCAAGCATCATTTCGATGCCCTTGTCGGTAACACCCTCGAGCACAGTGGCTTCGGCGAGAGCGTGGGAGCTGGCAACAGCAATGTCCTCTGGCCCAACAAGTGGGAATATGCCTATGTCAGCAACACTTCGGGAGTCCCTTCTCTGACTGACATTTCCGGTTCCACTTGGGGTGATAACGGCCTGGTTTCCTTCTTCGGCCGTGTCAACTACAACTACGACGAGCGTTACATGCTCTCTCTCATCCTCCGTCACGATGGATCTTCCAACTTCATGCGCGGTCACCGCTGGGGTACCTTCCCTTCAGTTTCTGCCGGTTGGGTGATCTCCAATGAGGACTGGTGGCATTCCAACCTCGTCAGCTTCCTCAAGCTGCGTGGCAGCTGGGGCCAGAACGGTAACTGCAACATCGACAACTTCCAGTACCTGTCAACTATTTCCGTAGGTGCAGCTGACGGTGGTTATTCATTCTATACCGGTCCGACCGCCACCAATTCCGGTACCGGAGCTTATGCTGATAAGCTGGCCAACCCCGACATCACCTGGGAGACTTCCCAGCAGCTTGACCTCGGTTTCGATGCCCGCATGTTCGGAAGCAAACTTAATGTTGCGTTCGACTGGTACCAGAAAGACACCAAGAACTGGCTCGTCAATGCTCCTATCATGGGACATTTCGGTGCCAATGCCCCTTATGTCAATGGTGGTGACGTCCGCAACTCCGGTGTCGAGCTCGCGCTCAACTGGAACGATGCCATCAACCAGGACTTCTCCTACAGCATCGGCGTGAACGGCTCTTACAACAAGAACCGTGTTACCCGTATTGCCAACGATGAGGGTATTATCCATGGTCCCGGCAACGTGGTCCAGGGTATTGCCGAGCTCTATCGTGCCCAGGTCGGTTATCCTATCGGTTACTTCTGGACCTATGCCACTGACGGTGTCTTCCAGAACCAGGAGGAGATCGATGCATGGAAGGCCCAGGGCCTCGGCACCATAGTAAATGAAGTGGTCCCCGGAGACCTCAAGTTCGTCGACCAGAACAAGGACGGTGTCATCAATGACGCTGACAAGACCATGACCGGAGATCCTAATCCGGATTTCAACCTTGGTGTCAACTTCTCGGTTTACTTCAAGGGGTTCGATTTCGCAGCCAGCGGCTACGGCATGTTCGGACAGCAGATTTTCCGCGCTTACCGCCGTTATTCAGACAGCCAGTGGAACAACTATACCACCGAGGTTTACGGTTACTGGCATGGAGAGGGAACATCCAACCACTTCCCACGTCTGGTTGCAGGTACTAACTACAACTTCATGAACAACTCTGACATCTTCATCGAGGATGCCGACTTCTTCAGGATCCAGACCATCACCCTGGGTTACGATTTCAAGCGCCTCTGGAAGGATGCTCCTTTCGGACAGTGCCGTCTCTACGTCCAGGCACAGAATCCTTTCTGCTTCACCAAGTTCAAGGGCATGGACCCTGAGGTCGGATCGTCTTCCGGCTTCGACGGCTGGGCCAAGGGAATCGACCTTGGTTACTACCCTCAGGCTAAGGGCCTCCTTGTTGGACTCAATCTCAAATTTTAATTCGGATGACTGATATGAAAAAGATAATGAAACTTGCGGCTGTCGCCGCCATGGTTTTCTCGTTTGCCTCTTGTGAGTCATTCCTCGACACCACCAACTACTGGTCCAAGGACAGCAGTAACTTCCCGGTGAATTCCACCGATGCTGAGCAGATGCTCGCCGGTATCTACAACAACCTCAATGTCTCTATCGGTAACAATGTCCATGTCAACCATTTCCTTTGGTCCATCGCTGCATCCGACGATGCGCTTGGAGGCGGTGGCCAGAATGACCAGACGATGCAGGCAGAAGACCTTCTCCTGAACTTCGGTACTGACATGTACAATAACTTCTATCAGGACCGTTACAAGGGCATCGCCCGTGCCAATGCGGCTATCGAATCCCTGCCAAACTGTGGTGTGGAAGACAAACTTGCCCAGTACATGGGAGAAGCCTTCTTCCTCCGTGCCTGGTACTATTATGAGCTTGCTTCCATGTTCGGCAACATCCCTTGTCCTGTCACCACGACAGCGGATCCTACCCTGCCACAGATCAGCGGTGAAGCTCTTTGGGGACAGATCATCGAGGACTGCAAGATAGCAGCTGACATCATGCCTGCCAAGCAGGCTACTGGCGACGGTCACGTCGACAAATATGCTGCAGAGGCTCTCCTTGGCCGCGCTTACCTCTTCGCTTCTGGTTTCTACGGAATAAGCGACATCACCCTTCCGGCTTATGAGAATGAGGCAATCGGTTTGAGCATCGCTGAGGGAACCAAGATCACCAAGGCTGAGGTTGGAAGCTATATCACTGACTGTGTCAACAATTCCGGCTACACCCTCGTAGACGACTTCCATAACCTTTGGGCCTACACCAACCGTTGTTCCATCAACGATCCCAAGAATCCTTGGGCAGGTAAAGGCTACAAGTGGGTCGAGGACGACGGTGCCCGTAATCCTGAGGCACTTTTCGTCATCAAGTTCAACACCCAGCCTTCATGGGATACTACAATCGGCTATTCCAACCAGACATGCCTTTTCCTTGGCGTGCGTGGCCAGAATGCTGATGATTATCAACTTGGTAATTATGTACCTTTCGGTGTTGGTTGGGGAATGTGCCCGGTTTCTCCGGCATTTGTTGATGATTGGAAGACACTCGAGCCCAATGATCCCAGGCTTGATGCATCCATCATTCCTGTGGGAAATTTCAGCGGTAATTATGTGTTCGGCGGTGATTCCAACATTCAGGAATCCGGCTACTACCAGACCAAGAACATGCCTGTCATGGCATGGAGCGAGGACAAGGGTAAGTACATGGCTACGTTCACCAATGTAATGTTCCCTGACTTGACCTGGTCTTCAGGTAATGAGGATAACTTCCAGCTCAATGCGGTCAATGACATGGTCCTTATCCGCTTCGCCGAGGTTCTCCTCATGGATGCCGAAATCAATGGTAACCAGGCCTCATTCGACAGGGTCAGGAACCGTGCGGGTCTTCCTTCCAAGCCGATCAATGATGAGAACCTTAGGAACGAGCGCCGTTGGGAACTTGCCTTTGAAGGCGTCCGTTTCAATGACCTCCGTCGTTATGGCGAAAGCTATGCTGTCTCTGCTCTCAACAAGCAAGAAGGTGTCAAGGTCTGGAACAGTGGAGTGGAAGGTACCAACAATGCTTCCAAGTACAATGGCGGCTATGGTGAGCGCTACAAGGCTACCAAGGGCTTCGTCCCTCTTCCCAGCAGCCAGATTTCACTGTCGGCCGGGGCTGGAGAACAGTACAAGTTCACCCAGAATGAGGGTTGGGGCTCCCAATTCGACTATCCCGGATGGTAGTAGATTCACAATAATGAAATATTACGCGATATGAAGAAATTAATATATTCCGCAATTGCCGTTTTGGCCGGTGCGCTTCTGGTCTCTTGCGAGCCTTCACTCATCGAGGGCCCCAAGGCTGACGCTCCCATTGCTGCGAGCGAGCTCCAGAGTGGCTTTGTCATCGACGGTCAGTTTGCAGATGCTGCCTGTACGGTAGCCCAGCCCGACGGTAACTACATAAAGTACCACACGTCGCCGGCCCGTACCGTCCAGGTCTTTACGACCAGGGAAGATGGTTCGAGGAACGTCCTCGCAACCGGATCTACCGGAGTGTTCAACATCACTCCCCGCCGCGGAGCCGATTCCAACCAGCCGTACTCTGTGGCTACAATCAACCAGGATGCTTCAGTAGTCTCGTTTGACTCTTCAGTCAATGTCTACGTTCCTGCTGACCTTGCTCCCGAGATCAAGGTTCTCACCGGTGAGTCCGGTTCCAAGGCTTGGAAGTGGTACACTGTCGACGGAGCCTGCTGGGGCAATGCAGGTTTCAACGCCGGTCATGCCGCATCTCCGACAGATGTCCCTGGAAAATGGTGGGGTTGCACTCCCGAGCAGCTTGAGACCGAGCAGATCGCCCACTCAGGCAACACTGTCTACGGTTACGGTGACCCTGAGGCTTACATGGTGTTCAACGAGGACGGAGAATGCATCTCCTACAAGTCCGACGGAACACAGATTGCCAAGGGTACCTACAACTTCGAGAATTACAATCCCGAAGGTACCGGCCCCGGTTATGGCTACGGCAAGATCACCACTACCAATGCTCCTATCCTTTTCCCCTTCGACATCAACACGAACGGAGGACGCACCAATGATTTCCATGTAGTCTATGTTGATCCCAACGTCCTTACCCTTGTCAGTGATAAGGGTTTAGGTGACTGGGGCGAGAGTACCTGGTGGAGGTTCAAGAACGCTTCTGATGCAGAGGATGCCCTCGCAGGAAGCAAAGAGCGTGCATGGACTTGGTACACCATCGACGGCGCTACCTGGGGTAATGCAGGTTACAATGCAGGTCTGGCTAATGCCGCAGGAGAAATCCCCGGAAAATGGTGGGGCTGTACTCCGGAGCAGCTTGAGACCGAGCAGACCGCCCACTCTGGCGGTCAGGTTCTTGGCTATGGCAGCGACGATGCTTACATGGTGTTCGACAGGGACAACGGCATTGTCACATCCTACGAGGGTGACGGCACCAAGATAGCCTCTTCGACCTATGCTGTCGAGAACTTTGAGATGAATCCCAGTGCTTACAGCAAGGGTAACATCACTACTACCGGTGGTTCCGGCATCCTGTTCCCGTTCGCCATCAATCAGGGCGGAAAGGTTGCTACCAACTATGAGATCGTCTACGTTGACGGTACCATCCTTTCGCTTGTCAGCAACTATGCCGGCAATGGTGACTGGGGTGAGTGCACCTGGTGGAGATTCCAGCCCAAGAATTAATTTAGTTCTGTAATTATCAGGCAGCCGCTTTCGGGCGGCTGCCTTTTTCAAATTATCAAAGGTCCTGATGGGCAAGATAAACAGATCAGCAATGACAACCCTGTTGGGGGCGGCCGTTTTTTCCTTCTGGATGTGGGCCTATCCACAGGCGTTGAACTACCATGAGCAGAACCAGCTTTTCCTCTGCACATGGGAGTACTTCCGGGAGCGCTTGGCCCTTCCGGGAGGCTTCGCTGACTGGCTGTCCGAATTCCTGGTGCAGTTCTTTTTCCTGCGTTGGTCCGGCGCCCTCGTGCTTGCCATCCTGGCCGTACTGATCCAGCTTTCCGTCTGGAAGGCGGCACGGAGCATTAATCCAGAAGGAAACAGGAGCTTTTATTCATTAAGCTTCGTGCCATCGCTATTGATGCTGGTACACATGGGCAACATGGAGGTGCTCGTTAGCTATCCTGTCGCCCTTCTGCTGTCGGTGGCGGTTTGCCCGTTCTTTGTGAAGGCAGGCTGGCACCGTCTCTGGCTGATTCCTCTTTTCTGGTGGCTTCTGGGGCCCGTAGTAATAGTTCCGGTCTTGTTCTCGGCCATTGCAGGGAGGAAGACTTCCGATCTGTTGCATCTTGTTTACACCGCCCTGGTTTTCTATGCCGGCTACAGGCTTCTGGCTTCGCAGTATCCTGCGCACGATGCCTTCTTCGGAATTAACTATACCCGCATTCGCGAGATGCTGCCAGTCCTTCAGGTCGTCATTCCATTCGTAACCCTGGGATGCATCTTTGCCTGTGGACTGGGAGCGAAACTAAGACATCCGGTGACGGTTGACTGGGCCATCCTTGTGGTTCTGGCCATTGCAACGGCCGGCTCAGTGAGGCTTGCCTACGACAGGGACGCTTACGAGGTCTTGGCTTACGACGACCTCATCCGCCACGAACGTTACCAGGATGTGGTCAAAAGGGCTGAGCGTTATCAGCCTCACAACCCTATAAGCGCATGTTCGGTTAATTTCAGCCTGTTCATGAATGGTCAGCTCTCTTTGCGCCTGGACGAGTTCTACCAGTGCGGGACCCAGGGGCTTGTCCAACCGTCCATTCGTGACAATGTTTCGGATCTCACTTCGGCCGAACTCTTGTGGATGATGGGTATGCCGAACATCACCCTCCAGTACTATTTCGATTCTATGGAATCTATAGAGAACGGCCGTCTTAGCGGGCGTTACCTCTCGCGCATGGCCGACTGCAACATCGTGAACGGTTGGTACGGGCCAGCAGAAAGGTATCTGGACCTCCTCTCCCACAGCCTTTTCTATCGCAAAGAGGCTCAAAGGAGAAAGGTTATGATCAGGAACGAGGCCGCTGTCAATTCCGATCCGGTCTATGCCTATGTCAGGTCGGTCCGTTTCAAGGATGACTTCATAACAGGCTATCAGGGCCTGGACATCATGATGGCTATCCTCTACAACCAGAACAAGGATAATTTCATGGCTGCTGAATATTATACCGTGTGGCAGCGGCTCAAGCAGAGGGAGGGAGCAGAATGAAAAGGTTGATTACACTTGCGGCAGTTGCTTTGCTGCTATCCTCCTGCAAGGGAAGCACTTCATTATCTGACACGCTTCCTGATATCTATCCGGATTACATCGGAGTGACCGTCCCGGCCGGGATAGCGCCGATGGATTTCAATATTCCAGAAGAATATGACCGCGTCTTTGTCCGGGTGACCGGAAGCAACGGCGGTCTTCTCAAGACAAGGGGCCGTTGGGCCTCTTTCCCGGTCCGCAAATGGCATGCTCTTACGGAGCAGAATGCCGGCGGCACCCTGACTTTCACCGTCCTCGGAAAAAAGGACGGAAGATGGACCCAGTGGCAGGATTTCATAATGTATGTCAGTTCCCAGCCTCTGGATGACTACGGCGTGACCTATCGCAAGATTGCTCCTGGCTACACTACTTACAGCCACATCGGCCTTTACCAGCGTGACCTCCATGGTTTCCGCGAGGATCCGATTATCGAAAGCACACTTACACCTGGCCAGTGCATGAACTGCCACACTGCCAATGCCACTGATCCAAGGCAGTTCCTTTTTCATCTCCGTGGCAAGCACGGAGCTACCATGATCCAGCAAGATGGACGCCGGGAATGGGTGACAACGAAGACAGACAGCACCCTGGGCAACATGGCCTACTGCTACTGGCATCCTGAAGGCCGCTGGCTGGCCGGTTCGATCAATCCTGTCAAGCAGTGTTTCTGGGCAGGAGACAGGCAACCGATCGAGGTCTTCGACATGGCTTCTGACCTGGTCATCATGGACATGAATGATCACTCCCTGATAGTGGACCCGCGCCTCAACACTAAGGACTTCCTGGAGTCTTCACCTTCCTTTACTCCAGACGGAAAGACCCTTTATTACTGCAAAGCCAAGGCTTATGATGTTCCCAGGCAGGTGGACAGCATCCGTTACGACCTGATGCGTGTCTCGTTCGATCCTGAGACCGGAACTTTGGGAGACATCGAGACTGTCATCCCGGCAAGCCTTCATGGACAGAGCATCAGTTTTCCCCGCCCTTCTTACGACGGTCGTTGGCTTATGTACAACCTGGCCGACTTCGGAGTCTTCCCGATCGATCACAAGGAGGCTGATCTCTGGCTGATGGATCTTAAGACAGAAGAGACGCGTCCGATCGACGAAGTCAACAGTCCGCTCTCCGAGAGTTTCCACAACTGGAGTTCTGACAGCAGGTGGTTCCTTTTCTCCAGCAGGAGGGATGACGGTCTCTATGTCCAGACATATATTGCTTCAATTGATGAAGAGGGACACTGTACCAAGCCGTTCGTGCTTCCGCAGCGCAATCCCCGCAAGTTCTACCATAGCGTAATGTATTCATACAACGCCCCAGATTTTACCAAGTCAAAGGTGCGTTTCAAAACCCACGGTGTTTACCGGGAAGTATTTTCCGATAGGCGCGTTCAAGCAACTGTTAAATAATGAATAGATTATTGATTATTTCAACTGCCCTGGCGGCTCTTTTGCTCTCATCCTGTTCCGGCGACCAGTACAGGATCCATGGGAGGGTGGCGTCGAACGACCTCGAGGGCGTCCAGATATTCCTCGTACCGCTCGGACACGAAACTGCGGAATTTGTCGATTCAGTCCACATCCACAATCATGAGTTTTTCTTCAAGGGAAGGGAGCATTGGATGTGTGAACTGAGACTGAGCAAATACGAGCGTCACAAGGGGCAGAATCTCCTTGTAGTCACCGAACCCGGGGATATATATGTAACAATCGGTCCGGACAGCAGCGGAGGCGGGACACCTCAGAATGACAGCCTCCAGGTCTGGAAGGACCTTACCATTCAGAGGAACAAGGTATTCGGTCCGCTATATGATGCCGGAATGAAGGAACAGGCCGACTCTGTCCATGAAGCCTACAAGGAACGTACACGGGCAATGGGGCTTTCTCTTGGAGAGGGGAGCATCCTCGGTGAATTCTTGCTCGGTCTTTATCCTGTTTCAGAATAGTAAACCATGGGAAGAAAAGGATGGCTCACATTTTTTATCACGCTGGCTGCGGTTCTGGCCGTTGCCGGCGCGAGCCAGGCCTTTTTCCTTGCCAGGTTTCCATATTTCCGTAAATATGCCGCCCAGAATGGTGTGAGTCTCGTTCAGGCCCGAAAGGCATGGGGCCACCCGGACAAGATCTCGGAGAGAGTCATGGGAATGGCCGTCGAGGCTTCGCTGGAGAACTGGACGAAAGTCTCGGAGTTGGCTTCAGTCGACATCAAGTCGAGGATAGCTACTTATTATTACAACATTGCCAATGCCCACCGTGACCAGCTCGCCGACAAGCTGATGGAGTATTACCAGCCTTTTGAGACAGGCTTATTCCTTCCTGTGGGAGAGAAGTCTTCCCCTTTCCAGATCGGTTGTGCAGGCGACGTATGGTTCGCCCTTGGTGAGATGACGATGGCTGAACGCGATGCGATGCTGGGCATGCTGTTCTCTCCTGAGCATAAAGGATCCCGGTACCTGCGCCGTCTTGCAGAGACAAATCTGGTGATCGGGGACTTCGAAGCTGCATCTAAGTATCTGCGGATGCTCCTGAATTCACCGTCAGACCGCAAATGGGCGGAGGAGCGTCTTCCGGGATCATGGAGCCCGGAGTTCAGGTCTTTCGTCGAGAATAAGAGAAAATACCTTCCCCGTACGGACCTAGTCCACGGGATGGATCAGAACCAGCTCATACTTAGGGTGCTTCTCAATTCGAACCCTTCCAACAAGATGGCTTTGGATTATCTGCTCTGCTACGACTTGCTTACAAAGGACCTGGATGCATTCGTCGCGGATTATGATCCCTCACTGACGGCCTCACATCTTTATGAGGAAGCGTTGTTGATTTTCCTTGCATCAAAGGGAGGGATGGACCAGGAGAATTTCATCCATTACAACATTTCTCCTGCGACCCTGGAGAAGTTCAACCGTTTCGTCACGATCTACAAGCGGGACAACGGATCGGGACGCAACCTTACCGATGAATTCGGAAAGACTTATTGGTACTATTTCTACTATGCCGTCAAGAATGAGAAATAGCAAGGTCATATCGTTCTGTGTTTTGGTCATTTTCCTGGTAACCGGCTGCGATTCCAGGGACGTACGCCCTGCAGGGGACCATACGGACCGTACTTCATTCGTGTTCCCGGATTACCAGGAGGTGACGATCCCTTGTAACATAGCTCCGCTGAATTTCTATTATACCGATCCTGATCTCAGCCGTGCAGTCACGGTCTTCTCTTCAGGTGAGGTGTCAGTAACCTTCAAGGGCAGGGAAGTCGTATGGAAGGAAAAGGTGTGGAAGCATCTGGTCGCTTCAGCCTCAGGATCTGAAATAGAGGTTGTTTCGACCTTGAAGTCAGGGACAGTTGAGGAGAAACGCTGGAAGATTCACGTAAGCCATGATCCTATCGACCCTTACCTTACCTACCGCCTGATTGAACCGGGATTCGAAGTCTGGGATGACCTGGAGATCGTCGAAAGGCATCTTGAAAGTTTTGAGTCAAAGGTCATTTCGGATTGGAGACACACTGCCAACAAATGCATGAACTGCCATATTCATTCGCAGGCCAGGGGAGACCTCAGCATGTTCTATCTCCGCGGGGAGGGAGGCGGAGCCATCCTGAACAGGAACGGGACGCTCAGGAAGCTTTCGCTCCGGGATTCATCGATGATTTCTACTACAGTTTACGGAGAGATACATCATGCAGGACGTTTCGGAGTCTTTTCCACCAACATAATTATTCCCGGCATGCATTCTTTCGCCAATCGCAGGATGGAGGTCTTCGACACTGCTTCCGATCTCTGCGTGGCAGACTTTGACAATAACGAGATGATGTCTTTTCCTGCCACTGCAAGGGATGACGTCTTCGAGACCTTTCCGGTGTTTTCAGCTGACGGGAAATGGGTTTATTATTGTGCGGCTCCTGCCAGGCCTGTTCCTGCTGAAATAAACCAGCTCATGTATTCATTGGTCAGGGTACCCTTCGATGCTGCCACAGGCACTCTTGGGGCCCAGGCAGACACAGTCTGGAGCGCTTCGGCGCAAGGTCTTTCGGTCTGTCATCCAAAGGCATCACCTGACGGACGCTGGCTATTGTTTACTGTTGCGGATTATGGAACCTTTCCAATCAACCACAGGGAATGCGACCTTAGGATGCTTGATCTGAAGACAGGGAATATATTCACTCTCGATGAGGTGAATGCAGATGGATCCGACACCTACCATAGCTGGTCTTCGACTTCCAAGTGGTTTGTCTTCGCCTCCAAGCGGGGAGACGGGATGTTCGGAAAGCTTTGGTTTAGCCACGTCTCTGAAGACGGGAGTGTGACGAAACCTTTCCTGCTTCCGCAGGAAGACCCTCATTTTTATGACAACATGCTGCGTTCCTTCAATGTACCGGATCTGGGCAGTTCCTCAGTGGGATTCGATGCCGAGGAAATAGGCCGGGTCTGGAGGGAAGTGCCCGCAGAAGTCTTTAATTGATAATTATAGCTTATGAAATCCATTAATCTGTTGATGATGGCCATAGCCACAGTCATGATGGTGGCTTGTGGAGAAAAAGAACCGGCCGGGGAAACATTGGTGACCCTCGTCGCCAATCCATCGGAACTCGTGTTCGACTCAGCCGGAGGGACCAAGGACCTGACCCTCACCAGCGGAATCCAACCGAATGTGAGTTGTTCTGACAATTGGGTGAGCCTCAGTCAAGGAGCATCTTCAGGCAATACCTACAAGTACAGCGTAACCGTCAAGGAAAACGCCGGGACGGATGCCAGGACCGCCAGCATCCGTGTGATAGGTGACAAGCAGAGCCTGATGATTCCAGTGACCCAGAACATCCCTCAAGTCAAGCTTTCAGTTGACAGGACATCTCTTTCTTTCGACCGTTTCGGAGGAGAGGAAACATTGACAGTTACCTCATCCTCTCAACCTGAGGTGGTTGTGGATGCTGCATGGTGTGGGGTCAGTGTCGGGAAGATCGACTCATCCCACAAGACAACCGTGGTCGTATCCGCTGCTGCCAACAGGACCGATCAAGCGGGAAGTGGAACAGTAAGGATCTCTTTCGGAGGAGAAAGCGTTTCCGTGAAAGTCTCCAGGGAAGCCTTCGCAATCTCCAAAGCCAGTACCTCGGCGATTAATCCTGAGATTGTTTTCAATGCAATGGCACCAGGGTGGAACATGGGCAACCAGATGGACGCAGTCAGCAATGGAGTGGCAGGAGAGACGATCTGGGGCAACGACAAATGTACCCAGTCCACTTTTGACGGCCTGAAGGCTGCAGGATTCAAGGCTGTCCGTATCTGTGTTACCTGGGCTGGCCATATAGGTGAAGCCCCTGCTTACCGCCTTGATGACAAATGGCTGTCCAGAGTCGAGGAGATTGTCGGATATGCTGAAAAGGCTGGCCTGGTTGCCATAGTGAATACCCATCATGACGAGAGTTACTGGCTGGACATTAAGCCTGTCTATAACAATGCGTCTGCCCACGAGAAGGTCAAGGACGAGATATTCTGCGTCTGGACCCAGATCGCAAACCGCTTCAAGGACAAGGGAGAATGGCTTGTGATGGAATCGTTCAACGAGATCCAGGACGGTGGCTGGGGATGGAGCGATGCCTTCGTCTCCAATCCGAATGCCCAGTACAAGGTCTTGAACGAGTGGAACCAGGTGTTCGTGGATGCGGTCCGCTGTACCGGAGGGAATAATGCCACACGTTGGCTCGGTATCCCCGGTTATGCAGCTAATCCAGGCTTTACGATCGCAGGAATGGTCCTTCCTGAGGATTACACCGACGCCAACCGCCTGATCGTAGCTGTCCATGATTATGATCCTTACAATTACACCCTGGCAAATCCCCTGGTCCGCCAGTGGGGGCACACGGCTGATGCAGACAAGCGCGTGAGTGCAGCTGACGAGGAGAACGTGGTGGCAGTTTTCGATAACCTGAAGGCGGCCTACCTGGACAAGGGCATCCCCGTCTATCTGGGAGAGATGGGGTGTTCACGTCATTCTGCGGAAGACTTCCCTTACCAGAAGTATTACATGGAGTATTTCTGCAAGGCGGCAGCGGATTATCTCCTCCCGATGTATCTTTGGGATAACGGAGCTGTCGGAGTCGGTTCTGAAAAGCATGGTTACATCAATCATGGCACTGGGAAGTTCGTGGATGATGATGCCAAGACCCTTGTGGACTTGATGGTGAAGGCCGTGACAGAAAGGGATCCTGCCTACACTCTCAAGAGTGTGTATGACTCAGCTCCAAAGGTGCAGGAATAAATACTATTTCGACCAGCGGAAACCGAATTGGACGCGCTCAGGGGCATTGATTGCCTTCTGGGCGCGTATCTTATTCATCTTGACCGGCCCGGTTACGAACTCGGGAACATTGAAGGATCGGAAGAGGTCTTCGTAATAGTTTGCAGGATCTCTTTGAGGCAGCATGAAAGGTTTTCCTGCCACTCCGTTTTCGTCGAAGTGGGCGATGTAAGGACGGGTGAAAAGACCGTCGTCCCTGCGGCTTGAAAATACGAACCAACGGGAATTGGAACTCCAGTTGTGATAGCTGTCCGTGTCATCGCTGTTTACTTCATCAATCGGTCGGGTCTCCCCAGTCTGGATGTCCAGGAGCCAGAGATCCGATTCATGATGCCAGATGGAGAACGTCCCATAGTCACATAGTGTGTACATCAGGTAACGTCCGTCGTAGGAAGGCTTTGGGAAACAGACGCTTTTCGACATTGAAGCGGCATCTATGACCAGCTCGACATCATTTCCTATGGTTCCGGTCTCCGGATCGAAACTCACTTTCATCAAGTTGTAATGGGACTGTGTCAGTTCGCCGGGGATTGCTATAGCTTTGGCTGCCGTGAAATAAAGGGTGCGCCCGTCGGGAGTGAAGGCCGGGAAACTTTCCCAGATACCCTCGCGCTTGATCTGCGGAGCAGTGATGATCTGGTTGTTCCTGACGTCATAAACCTGCATGTCGGAATCCAGGTCGAACACCTCGATTATCTTATCAGGCTGGACGTGGAATCCCTGGCGGGTGCTGTTTGTTGAGAAGGCAATATAGTTCCCTGAAGGGTGCCAGTAGGGATAGACGCAGAAGCCAAGGGTGGAATCTGTCTTTGTGTTGTACGCTGCCAGTTTGCCGTCGAACTGGAGAAGGGTGGCGCCATGTTTTCCACGGATGTGCAGGCTCATGGCGGAAGGGTCGTTGTGGTTGAAAGAGTGGCAGTTTACGCAGCCGTCGAACTGGGTGTTCTCGATGATGGCTCTCTGCTTGAAAGTCGAGAGCTCACGCTCGTAGATTCCCATGTGGCTGTAGATTTCATATCCAGGTTCAAGGAGGCGGTAGTCAAGTCCGTAGTCGATGGGATCAGGTGAGACATACATTCCGAATGGCTCGTAAGATTCCCATTTCCCGTTCTTCCTGGCGGAGACGGAGACCATGACGGAGTCACCTATGCTTTTCTGGAGAAGCCTGGCCCATTTCTTTATGGGGAACTTCGTAGAGGTTTTTCCTCCTGACCTGAGTGTCTTGCCGTCAGGGGACTTCAGTACGACGTCAAGGCCATCGGTCCCTTTGACCGTGAAATCAAGCGGTGAAATTCCGGTAGGGATAGTCACCCCGACGTAATCTGGATATATGTCCGGTCTGGCCGCAACTTGAGAAGCATTCCTTGCTTTCGGGCTGCAGGCTGCCAGTACTAATGTAGCCGTGATTAACAGGGATAGTGTCCGTTTCATGTCGCGGGTCATCTTGTCAGCTGCGGTATCTGAAATAGTAGTAGAACCAGTAAGTGTCACCGTAGTCGTGGCGCATCTGATCTTCTTTCTTGCCGGCCTGAAGGTCGTTTATGAACCTGCTGATGCGCTGGGCATGGGCAGGAAGGAGGTATGAGGGGAGGCCTTCGAAGCTGTCATGGGTAAGGACCCAACGCAGCAGCAGGGCTTCCTGGTAGGATTTAGGCATCGTAGGAGCCGTGACCATACCTATCAACTCCACGAAACGTCCTAGATCTTTCTTGAGAAGGCACCAGGACATCATGTAATCCAATGCTATGTCATTCGAAGGATTCTCAACGCGGAGCAATCCCAGCATGGAGTCCATTTCAGTCTCGCTGAATAGGAAATCATGTTCCTTTAGGCGAAGATCCCTGGCCCTTGCAAGTTCCGGTCTCTTTTCGAAGATCTCTCCGGAGTCGAGGAGGGCGACAGTCTCGTCTGCCCAACGGCGGTAGAAAAGAGTGTTATGGAGGGACTTGAGATATTTACGTGCAACTCCCCAGTCACCGTTGACGATGTTTGTCTGGGCCAGGCGTTTGTACAGACGCGCACTCTTCTGGAAATCCGGGATGGCCTCCTGGGCTTCGAAAGCGTAGTGCTGGGCGGTGTTGACCATGCCGAGATGCCAGTAAATCTCTCCGGTGGGTACAGGGCTGGTGAAGTCCCCCTTGAATGCAGGAATGAGTCCTTCAGGTCCGTTCTGGAAATAGTCGAACTGGTGGTCGCTCATCCTGCCGGTCTTGGAGAGGGCAAGATTGAGGCAGGAGACTGTCATTGGCTTGTCAGGATTCTTCCTGTCAGCTGTCATCATTATACGGTTCCACATCTCCATCCTGACCATGAAATCATAGTGCATCCACTCTTCCTTGGCCCAGTCGGCAGACTTTATGGTGAGGCCGGTTCCAAGTAGGACAAGAAGACAGTAGATAAGCGATCCCGAAAGGATGTGCTTCCTGGATAATCCGTCCCAGAATTCCAATGAACCCAGGCATGCCGTCACAGCAGTGAATAGACCGGCAACCCAGAGCATTACCGGAAGGATGTTGTGATAGCGGTAGTAGTGGACTCCCAGTACAAGGCGTTCCAGGACATATGGGAATATATGTACTGCTATTAATGGGCAGGCGACAGCAAGTACTGTCGAAATCAGGGCAAATGGCAGTGCCTTGGCCTTGTTTTCAATACATTCGCAAAGGATTGTGATCAGGACGTAGAAAACAGTCAGGCTTCCACAAGCCATGTACAGTACAGGAATAAGTGCGGCTTCTATAATGAGCCGGAGCCTCCTGTCACGAATCTGCCTGCACAGGGCACTTGCCGCAAGCAAGATGGCGATAGCAACTGTCCCTCCTAACAGCGCATTCTCATCGCAATAGAATGCCATCAGGGGAATGACAGGGAGGAAACTCAAGGCATAAGTCGACAGGTTCTTCTTCCTGGCTGCAGCGAAAGTCAGCAATTGGACTGAGCAAAGCAGCAGGGCGATAACTGCTGCTCCGGCGGGAGCATAGTAGCAGAATTGCGTCAGGAATCTTCCGATCCAGTCAGCCAGACCTCCAGGGACGCTGGAGACGCTGAGGAAATAAGCCCAAGTAAACTCGAAGAGCTGGTATTGTTCCTGGAAGTGCAGATGGTAGGGGTATTTCAGAGAGTAGAAACAATAGATGGCGATGCCAGAGAGCACCGTCATCCCGATTGCTATGATCCTGCGAATCCCGGACATCCTTTTGTTTGACCTTTATATTCCTGAAACAAAGATACTTATTTAGAAATATAAAACAAAAAACCACGCTAGTCAGTGGTGATCACGCAGTCGCCGGGTCCCTTGATGTTCCCGTCGATTATTATCTCGCCCACGCTTCCCGCATGGATGTGACCGGTACGAGGATTCTTTATGGAAACCACGTGCCCTTTGACGGTGGCATTGACGGATGAATACTCAAAGACCAGGTCGCTGTCGGACCCGAAGGTGCAGTCTTCGAGAACCAGGTCGTCGCAGTAACAGAGCGGCTGTGTCTCGGTTATGTGGCAGCGGACAAGCTTGACGTTCTTGGAATACCAGGCAAGGTATTCTCCGTTGATTACGGAATCGTACACTGTCACGTTTTCAGCCTCCCAGAATGAGTCTTTGGAGTTGAGCACGCAGTTGTGGATCTCGACATTCTTGGCGTACTGGAAGCCATAGTTGCCCTGGAGCTTGACATTCTCAAGAAAGATGTTCTCGCAGTGCATGAACACGTAGTCGGCCCTTTCGATCACACAATCCCTGACGTCGATGTTGCTGCAGTCCCAGAAAGTTTCCGTGCCTCCTGGAATCCAGCAGTCTTTCATCTTGATGCCGTCCATCCTGCGGAAGGTCTTCGGTGCATCGATGATAGTATTGTAAAGCTCTCCGTTGCGGGAATACCAGAGTCCGGAACGGGCTCCTACGGTGAGTATGCTGTCCCTGACAACGAAACCGTCGCATTCCCAAAGGGGATACTTGCCTTCGAAGCGGCACTTTACGGCAGTAATGTCAGCCGTCTCCTTAAGGCCTGACTCCCCGGCGTGGATGATTACATTCTCGAGATAGAGGTCTTTCTTGCAATACAACGGCCGTTCACCGCCAAATTCCTGGTTTACAATTCTTTCCATTTATCGTTCGTTCTGTTATATTTCAACGTATTCCAATGCGCTTTCCTTCCGGTCTCCGGTGACCTTGTGCTTCATCCATTTCTCACCCCTCAGGCGCCAAAGGAAGAGGATGCCCCTGACATTCAGTTCCGCGCACATGGCGATCCAGTAACCGACAAGCCCGAATTTCGGAGTCAGCACGAAGGCCAGTCCTATCCTCACCAGCCACATGCTGATGAAATTCATCAAGCTTGGTACCAGGGTGTCTCCGGCACCGACGCAGCAACCATAGCCTACGATCGAGAGGGAGTACATGGTTTCTGCGAATGCTTCGATCCTCAGGACCTTTGCTCCCAGGGCAACGACATCCGGGTCTATGCTCAGAAGCCCCATAAGTTGAGGTGCGAATATGAACATCAACACGGCAAGGAAGGTCTGGATCAAGGCTCCCATCGTCATTGTAATCCTGGAGAACCTCTTTGCAATGTCTCTCCGCGCAGCACCAAGGCTTTGGCCGATCAATGTCGTTGAAGCTTCCTCGATTCCATATGACGGCATGTAGCAGAAACTCTCCGCAGTAATAGCAAAGGCATTAGCTGCTATGGCGATAGCCCCCAGAGGAGCTACAATAATCGTACTCATTACATAGGCCCCCCTCATGATTATGTTCTGGAGCCACATAGGAGCGGTAATGCTCCATGCGTTGTCAATGGTATTGCGCTTGGGTATGAAAGTCCCCGGCTCTCCTTTTATGTTCAATTCCTTCGACCTGAAGAGCACGTACCAAACTGAAAATGCCGAAGTGACCAATTCGGAGAGGCCTGTTCCCAAAGCTGCACCAGCAACTCCCATATCGCAAAGGAATATGAATATGTAATTGAAAATCACGTCCAGAATACACATCCCTGTGTACATGAAACTGGGAATCTTCATGTTGCCGCTGGCCTGGAGCATTGCACTGGCTGCCCATCCGGCTGCACCTACAGGGATGAAGGCGGAATAGATAAGGAAATACTTCGATGCATCTGAGACTATTTCCGGACTGCCTCCAAGCCATCTGGGAAGGGGACCGCTGAGAGCTATCCCAATGGTAGCCAGGATCAGACTGAGGATCAGGACCGACGTCAGCCCTTGCCTGAGGACTGCCCTCGCACCTTTGAAATCCTTCGCTCCGCAAAGGTGGGCAACTTGTACGGAAAAACCGGAGCATGCACCAGCCGTAAAGCCTCCCAGGATCCATGTGCTTGTGGAGATGAGGCCTATGGATGCAGAAGGGTTCGCCCCAAGGCGGCCGACCATGCCGGCATCAATGTACTGCATCAGCATCGATGAGGTCTGGGCCAGGATCGCAGGAAGACTGAGCATAACAGCCAGCATTATCTGCTGCCTGATGGTCATTTGCCGGCCACCACGGATCATCGCCAGCAATATGTCCTTTCTGCTTTCAGCCATCGGTTTCAAAGGGAAACCTACAAATATAACTATTTTTCTGATATGGATTGCGCTACACGGTAACCCATTGACCATGCAGCCTGTAGATTGAATCCTCCGGTGATAGCATCGACATCCAGGACTTCCCCTGCGAAATAGAGTCCGGGACGGCTCTTGCATTCGAGAGTGTTGTAGTCGATATTCCTTAGTGAAACACCTCCGCAGGTCACGAATTCTTCCTTGAATCGGCTTTGGCCACGCACCTCATAAGTGTCGTTGAGCAAGGTGTCCACCAGGCGGTTCATGCCTTTAGGACCTATCTCTGCCCATCTGGAGTCCTCTTTAATCTTGCTTTTTGTGACCAGGTAAGTCCATAGCCTGGAAGGGACAGGCTCCGGACGGAAGTTGACGACCTGCTTGAGAGGATTCTTCTCTGCTATGGCCCTGAGAATGTCCCTGGCGTTTCCTTCTCCAGCCCCGCCAAGCCAGTTTACGAGAAGGGTGGACTTGTAACCAGAATCAGAGAGATGCCGTGCTGCGTAAGAAGACAGTTTCAGGATGGCCGGGCCGCTCATTCCCCAGTGGGTGATGAGCAGAGGGCCTTCTGCTCTGAACTTGGTACCGGCAAGTGAGGCTACGGCATCTTCCACAACGGTCCCCATGAGTTCACGAACCGGACTTCCAGGTAGATTGAACGTGAACAGGGACGGTACAGGCGGAACTATTTCCAAGTCGAGGCCATCGAACATCGAGTAGCCTTCCGGCTTCGGTAAACCTCCTGGTGCCACTACGACTGAATCATATTCCCCGAACAATTCTCTGATGCTATCCACTTTCCTTCCGGTGAGGACGTTCACACCAAGCTGCCTCATTCTCTGAAGAAGCAGACTTACGATCTGCATGGCATCCTGTGAAGCCGGGAAATAGCAATGGTCTTCCTGAAGGACAAGTTCGACACCTTCGTCCTCAAACCATTTTACCGTGTCTTCAGGGCTGAAGGAACGGAACACCTTCCGCATTAGTTTATCGCCGCGTGGATAGGCTTCAGCAAGGGAAGATATTCCTTCGAAAGAGTTGGTCAGGTTGCAGCGTCCGCCGCCTGTAACAGCGACTTTGGCCAGTGGTCTGCTCCCTTTTTCAAGGACATCTACCCTGGCCTCTGGCAGCCTTCGCTTCAGCTCTATTGAGCAGAAGCATCCGGCAGCACCCGCTCCTATGACCGCAACTCTCAATCTTCCTTGGGTTTCTCAAGCGCTTTCTTGAGCCCTGCCTTGACATTGGCGATCAGAGCATCAGATGAGAAGGTAGCTCCAGTGATGGCATCCACTTCGAGGTCTAACCCCTCTTTTGGGGTGAGACCTATCCATTTTTCCAGGACCTTGGCAGCCTTAGCAAAGTAGGCCGGAGTCTCCTCGTTGTCAAGCGCTATGATGTCTGTTATCGTGTCGTTCTTGATCCTGATGTCAAGAGGAGTGGGGCCGATGTAACCCTCGACGTCTTCGCAGAGTGTCTCGGTAAGGATTGAAACAAGACCTCCTCCCAGGATTCTCTTTGCCGGATCTTTGACCGGTGACTGCGCCGTGAGGATTGCCCCTCCCAGTAAAAGAGCAGCTGCAAATGCAATATTTGTTAGTTTAGTTTTCATGCTGCAAAAATAATTATTTGGCTTGAAAAGATAAAAAGCCGTATCTTTAGAATACCAATAAATGATGATGGTATGAAGAGAGTTTTAACCATATTCACGGCTCTTGCCCTCTCTGCGGCAGGCCTGTTCGCACAAGGCATTTCCGGTGTCTGGAACGGAGAGTTGAACCTTGGTACAACGAAACTTGCAATAGTCTTCCACTTCGAAGATGGGAAGTGTACCATGGACAGCCCCGACCAGGGGGCCTTCGACATTCCCGCCGACGTGGAATTCATCTCAGCCGATTCGGTCAGTGTCAGTCAGAAGGACATGGACGTAAAGTACCATGGACGACTCTCCGATGGGAAGATCAAGGGTCGATTCTCACAAAGGGGGCTGTCCCTGCCTTTGGACCTCGTTCCAGGGAACAGAGTCCTCTCAAGGCCACAGACTCCCGCCGGGCCTTTCCCCTACAAGACTGAAGAAGTGACTTTTACCAACGGGGAGGCAACTCTTTCAGGGACCTTGACCTTCCCGGAAGGATGGAATGGCAGGAAGAAGGTTCCGGTTGCGATAATGGTCAGCGGGAGCGGTCTCCAGAACCGGGATGAAGAACTGTTCGGCCATAAGCCCTTCCTGGTGATAGCCGACTATCTTGCCAGGCGTGGCATAGCGACACTCCGTTATGACGATCGCGGTACCGGAGAATCCAAAGGAGACGCATCGAATGCCACTACCGAGGATTTCATGGAAGATGCGATTGCTGGCGTGGACTTGTTGAAAAGCAGGAAGAAGTTCAGCAAAGTCGGGGTGATAGGACACAGCGAGGGAGGGGAAATAGCCTTCATGCTCGCTTCCAGGAAGCAGGTGGATTTCCTGGTAAGCCTGGCCGGTCCCGGAGTCCAGGGGGACAGCATCCTCCTGCTGCAAAACATCAATGCCCTCCGGAAGGCAGGGTACCCCATGACACCTACGAAGGAGCAGATCCGTGAGAGCATAAAGGCTCAGAAGAATCCCTGGCTCGATTTCTTCATTGACTATGATCCTGTAGTCGACATCCGTGAAATCCGTGTTCCGGCATTGATCCTCAATGGGGAGAAAGACACCCAGGTCGAAGCGGCAGTCAATGTCCCCACGATAGAGAAGAACCTTCCACGTGGCAGGAAAGGGAATTATGCATCGAGGAAGACCAAAGTGAAGGTCTATCCTGACCTGAACCATCTCTTCCAGCACTGTTCCACAGGCCAGGCAGAGGAGTACAAGCTAATTGAGGAGACGATCTCGGAAGAGGTCATTTCCGACATTGCTGCGTGGATAAGGAAGCTTTAAAAATGTTACCTTTGTATCATGTTTACTGAAAAGATAGTCTCGATCGTAAAGGAAGCAGCTTCCCTGATGGTACGTTCCGGGTTCGACGTGATGGAGAAAGGGTCCTCCGCGAACCTGGTCACAAGTTCCGACCTAGCAGTACAGCATTTCCTCGTAGAGCGCCTTAGCGCCCTGGTGCCAGGCTGCGGTTTACTGTGCGAAGAAGAGGATCTGGATGACATCGCTCATGAATATATCTGGATAATAGATCCCATCGACGGAACAGCCAATTACGCGAGGGGAGGCCAGGACTGCTGCATCAGTGTTGCACTTGCCAGGAACGGGGAAGTCTGCGCCGGAGTCGTTTATTCTCCGTGGCGAAATGAACTCTACACTGCCGAAAAGGGCACCGGGGCATTCTGTAACGGCAATCCTTTGCATGTCTCAGGGAGAGCCTTTGAAGACGGAATATTCTGCACGGCTATGAGCACCTACAGGAAGGAGTTCGCCAAGACTTGTTCTGATATTATCTACGATGTCTACATGCGCAGCAACGACTTCAGGCGTTATGGCTCTGCCGCCATCGAACTTTGCATGCTGGCATCAGGGAGCATTGAGCTTTATTTCGAGATGAGGCTCCAGCCTTGGGATTTCGCCGCTGCCAGCCTGATTGTGACAGAGGCGGGCGGTACGCTCTGTGGTTTCGGAGGCAGGCCCCTGGATATTTTCAAGCCTGGGATGGTCATTGGAGCCAACAAGGAGTCCAGCTGTGCGGAACTCGTCTCAACGGTCTGCCGTTATCTTCCGGAACTCCCTTATTGAGACATGGCCATGGAATTGAACCCGGGATTGAAAGAATACGTCGAGAGAAAGATTATCCCTCGTTATTCATCTTTCGACAAGGCACACAAGGAAGACCACGTCCGAAGCGTGATCGAGGAGGCGCTCTCATTGGCCGGGCACTATGACGTGGATCCCGACATGGTCTATGCTGCAGCGGCTTTCCATGACACCGGCCTGGTGGAGGGCAGGGAAGTCCATCATCTTGCTTCCGGAAGGATAATCCGGGAAGACCCTCGCCTTGGAGAGTGGTTTACCCAGGAGCAGATCGAAACCATAGCCCAGGCAGCTGAGGACCATAGGGCATCAAGCGGAAGCGAGCCCCGAAGCATCTACGGCAGGATAATCGCCGAGGCTGACAGGGATATCATCCCCATGAAGATCCTGCGCAGGACTGTCCAGTTCGGCCTGGAGCATTATCCTGAACTCGGCAAGGAGGAGCATTGGAACCGCTTCGTCAGTCACCTGCATGAGAAATACTACTACGGTGGCTATCTGAAGCTGTTCATACCAGAGTCACGCAATGCCGCGAGACTGGAGGAATTGCGGCAAGTCATTGCAGATGAAGAACGTCTCCGTTCAGTTTTCGAGGAAATATTCAAGGAAGAAACTCAAAACAAATAACTATTGAATTATGAAGCACATCAGATTTGTCATCTTTGCGCTGGCCGCCGTCCTGACGGCATCATGCTGCAACAAGGAGGTCAAGCCTTCCGATCCCGCCGAGGCAATGGCCATCCTGAAGGATCCTTCCTCAAAGAAAGTCCTAGTGGCCTCGCACAGGGGAGACTGGAGGAATTATCCTGAGAACTCCATCCCTGCGATTGAATCGATCATACGCATGGGCGTGGACATCATGGAACTCGATGTCGCAATGACGTCAGACAGCGTCCTCGTGCTCAGCCATGATGCTACCGTTAACAGGATGACCAACGGAAAAGGCCCCGTTTCTTCATTTACTCTTGATTCGCTTAAGACATTGAAACTGAAGAGGGCACATGGGGTGACCACTGATTCGCTCAGGGTTCCTACCCTCGAAGAAGCCCTGATGGTTTGCAAGGACAGGATACTCGTCAACGTGGACCATGGCTGGAACTATTTCGACCAGGTGATGGAAGTCGCCCAGAAGGTGGGCTGCGTAGACCAGATCATATTCAAATCCGGAGGAACCCGTCAAGCGACGGCAAAGGCCATGCAGCAGTGCAAGGATGCCGGTATCTTCTACATGCCCATCGTTACTGTGGTGAGGGATGGCTCTTCACCTACTATTGACACCTATCTTGACGGCGGAGAAATGCCGGCGATGTTCGAAGTTTGCTTCACTCAGGACATCCCTCAGGTTGCCGCCTACACAAAGGCTATCCAGGATGCAGGTTCCAAGGTATGGATAAATTCAATCTGGGGTTCGCTCTGCGGCTACAATGATGATGACAGGGCATTCCAGAGCCCTGAGGAGGCCGAGAAGGCATACGGCAGGCTTATCGAATTGGGCGCCAAGGTCTTCCAGACTGACCGTCCTGAATATCTTCTCCAGTACCTTAGGAAACACAATCTCCACGATTGATCCCCTTTTTGAAAAAACTCAAAAAAAGTAATTGGATTAACCAGAAAATATTTATCTTTGCAGTCCCGTTGGGATGCACAGGGGCGTAGCTCAGTCGGTTCAGAGCGCTTCAGTCACATTGAAGAGGTCATCGGTTCGAGCCCGATCGTCCCTACAGATAGAAGATTAAATCTGGATGTAGCGCAGTTGGTAGCGCACCTGGTTAGGGACCAGGAGGTCGCTGGTTCAAGTCCAGTCATCCAGACCAGGGTATGGCAGAAATACTTTCCGTCATACCCTTTATAGAATACGGTGAGTTGTCCGAGTGGTTGAAGGAGCCTGCCTCGAAAACAGGTGTACGGCAACGTACCGGGGGTTCGAATCCCTCACTCACCGCAGTTTTTTCTTCAGATGCTTTCTTGTCGGATTGCATCATTTCAAAAGATTTTGAATAACAACTTAAATTGACTATCTTTATTGATTAGTGGCACTAATGCTAATCAATAATATGAAGAATTATATCTTGGCCCTTGACCAGGGCACCAGTTCTTCCCGCGCCATAGTTTTCGACAAGGCCGGGTCGATCATGAGCGTAGCACAGAAAGAATTCACCCAGTATTTCCCAAGTCCAGGTCTTGTCGAGCATGATCCGATGGAGATCTGGTCTTCAGAAAAAGAAGTCGCCGTCGAGGCATTGAAGAAGATGGGAATATGCGGGGCTGACCTTGCGGCGATAGGAATAACGAACCAGCGTGAGACCACCATCGTATGGGATGCTGCCACCGGACTCCCTGTCCACAACGCGATAGTCTGGCAGGACCGCAGGACCGCTCCGTATTGTGACAGCCTTAAGGCCAAAGGGTTGACTGACGTGATACGTTCAAAGACTGGACTCATCATAGATGCATATTTCAGTGCAACCAAGGTCCGCTGGATCCTTGAGAATGTCCCCGGGGCCAGGGAAAGGGCTGAGAAGGGTGAACTTCGTTTCGGGACCGTCGACTCATGGCTTGTCTGGAACCTCACAGGTGGGAAGACCCATGTCACTGACGTTACAAATGCTGCCCGTACCATGCTTTTCAACATCCACTCTCTTGAGTGGGACAAGGAACTTCTGGAGTTGTTCGGTATTCCCGAGTCCATGCTTCCTAAGGTCTGCTCGAGCAGTGAGGTCTATGCAGATGCTACGATATTCGACGTCCCCGTGCCTATAGGAGGAATCGCAGGCGACCAGCAGTCTGCACTCTTCGGCCAGATGTGCACGGATCCGGGAGCAGTCAAGAACACCTATGGAACCGGCTGCTTCCTTCTGATGAACACAGGAGAGGCTCCGGTCGTGTCGAGGAACAATCTTCTTACTACAGTAGCATGGAAGATAGGCGACACCGTCAACTATGCCCTTGAAGGCAGCATATTCGTAGGTGGTTCTGCAGTGCAGTGGCTCAGGGATGGCCTTGGCATCATCAAGTCATCTTCTGAAATCGAGGCTCTGGCATCTACGGTACCTGACAGTGGCGGAGTCTACTTCGTCCCTGCTCTCACCGGACTCGGAGCCCCGTACTGGGACCCCAACGCCAAGGGAGGAATCATTGGCATCACCCGCGGTACTACCGCAGCCCACATCGCCCGTGCCACTCTTGAGGGAATAGCCTTCCAGACCATGGACATCGTAAAAGCAATGGAGAATGATGTAGGTGTCCCCATCGCTGAACTGAAGGTCGACGGTGGCGCTTCAGCTGACAACCTCATGATGCAGTTCCAGTCCGATATCCTGGACACTTCCGTGATCAGGCCCAAGGTTACAGAGACTACGGCTCTTGGAGCATGCTATCTGGCAGGCCTTGCAGTTGGATTCTGGAGCGGCCTTGATGAAATTAAGAGCCAGTGGCAGATCGACCGTACATTCACTCCTCAGGCTACAATCGAAGAGGTTGCTGTAAAGAAGACCGGTTGGAGCGATGCCGTCTCAAGATGTCTTTCAAAGTAAAACACAATAAACATTAAAACATGGAAATAACCCTTTTTCAGAAGTGTGTCTTCGAATTCCTGGGCACTCTTGTTCTAATCCTCATGGGTGACGGCGTTTGTGCCAATGTCAGTCTTGAAAAGTCAAAGGCCAAGGGAGCCGGATGGGTCGTCGTGGCCATAGCCTGGGGTCTTGCAGTCATGATGGGAGTATTCATCAGCGGACCATATTCAGGAGCCCATCTCAATCCTGCAGTCAGCGTCGGTCTGGCACTGGCCGGCAAGTTCGCTTGGTCAGCAGTCCTTCCTTACTGCATTGCCCAGCTTCTTGGAGGTTTCTGCGGAGCCGTACTGGTCTATCTCTTCTTCAAGGATCACTATGATGCTACGGCAGACCAGCCTGAGGTTATGCTTTCCACCTTCTGCACCATCCCGGCCATTGCCAACAAGTGGAGGAATTTCTTCTGTGAGACAATCGGCACCTTCGTGCTGGTGTTCATCATCCTCTGCTTCTCCACATCCGGCAACACTCCCGAGGTGGGTATGGGCAGCCTGGGTGCCATTCCTGTAACCTGCCTGATCATTGCGATAGGCATGTCTCTTGGTGGCACCACCGGTTATGCCATCAACCCCGCACGTGATTTTCCTCCCCGCCTTGCACATGCTATCCTTCCCATCAAGGGGAAGGGCGGAAGCGGTTGGAACTACAGCTGGGTCCCTATCCTTGGTCCTATAGCGGGTGGAGCACTCGCTGCAGGAATATTCCTCCTAGTCTTCTAGCGAAGGGAAGTTGATTTCGAGCTTGTATTTGGGAATGTCGATCACAGAGTCCTCGTGATTCTCCCTGACTATCTCCCACATCCTTTTTACGATCTCCGGATGATCGGCTGCCAGGTCAGTCGTTTCCCGGGGATCGTCTTTCAGATTGTAGAGTTCCATCTCGTTATTCCCCTTGTTGACCTTTTTGAGCAGGCCTTTCCAATCTCCCATCCTGACTGCGACCCATCCGTTCGACTGGGGATATTCCCAGTAGAGGTAGTCGTGCTCGGCCTGCCTTGAAGGCTTTCCGTTCAGGATAGGGAGGAAAGAGATACCGTCGTTTTCAGGGGCCTGAACCCCGGCCAGTTCGGCAAAGGTCGGCATCAGGTCGGCGAAATATGCCACATGGCCGGTTGTGGATGCCTTGATGCGGTCTCCCCAGGAGACGATGAAAGGCATACGGATCCCACCCTCATGAAGCGAACTCTTTCCCCAGCCTGCAGCGCAGCTGAAAGGACCTCCACTCTGGAAATATTCCATCGGGGAGTTGCCGTTGTGCGCCGGACCGTTGTCCGAAGTGACAATGAATATGGTATTGTCCCACACACCGAGTTCCTTAAGCTTGGCGACAAGTTTTCCGACCTGGGTGTCGATGTGGGTGACCATCGCCGCATAGGTAGCATGAGGGTAACGGTTGGGGAGATACATGCCGGGATTCGTGCATGGAGCTTCGTCCCCGAGCTTGTCCACGTAATGCATGACTTCGTCAAGCGGGGCCTGTACGGCGCTGTGGGGTACCGTGGTGGTCCACATGGCGAAGAAAGGACCGGAAGCGTTCTCGGTTATGAACTTCTCGAGCTTGTCGTACATCAGGTCTGGACTGTAGAACTGTCCTCCGTAACGGGCGTAACTTTCAACAGCTAGAGAGTCGAGACCGGCCGGGAGAGGTTCTCCCTGCATGACCTGGACATTCCCGGTCTTGACAACCTTGTCATTCTCCCACAGCTCGGAAGGATAGTAGGTGTGGGCGAGTGCCTGGCAGTTGAAGCCGTAGAAATAGTCGAATCCCATCTTGTTGGGTGTAGACTCGCTCTCAGGGAAGCCAAGCCCCCATTTGCCTACCATGGCCGTCTTGTAGCCTGCTTCCTGCATCATTTTACCGATTGTCGGAGTACCTGCGAGCATGGGCTGCTGGCCCTGCATCGTCGGATCTTCGAACAATCCGTTCCAGCCTCGGTCATCAGTCGGGACATAGCGCTCCTGGTTGCCCCTGATCTGGTTGTGTCCCATGTGCTTGCCAGTCAGGATGGAGCATCTCGATGGAGCAGAAAGAGGAGCGGCTGAATACATGTCCGTGAACAGGATCCCCTGTGACGCGAGGGCGTCGATATTCGGAGTCTCTATCATCTCCTGGCCGTAGCACCCCAGATCCCCATAACCTAGGTCGTCAAAGAGCAGGAAAACTATGTTGGGTTTCTGGGGAGCAGTCTTGTCAGCGCTGCAGCCGCACACTGCAGCGGCTCCTATGGCATAAAGCAATCTTCTGGTGTTCATGGGAACTTAATTCTTAAGGGTACTTTACGCAAATATCGGAATTTTCCATTAAATTTGAGAGTTTACAACTATTACTCGTTAATGAAATGATTCCAAAGAGATTCTACCCTTGGATAGGGACTATGTTCCTGGCCGTTCTCTTCGGTTGTTCCGGCCAAGGCGGCCGGACCGTCAACATCGCGGAGTTCAAGGCGGCCACTGCTTCTTCATCCTATGACTACAATCTGGCCCCACAGTTGCTTACTGACGGACGCATCGTGACATCCGAACCGGCCTGGCTCAGGGTTTCCACTGCTGCCGGAGAGCTTCCGCGCAGGGAGAAAGAATGGACCCTTGACACGGGACCATATTCAAAGAACACCCTGAAGGGTGGGAAGAATTTCCTGGAATATGAGTGGAGCGCCCAGAGATTTACGGCTGCCTGCGTGAGGATAGTAGGAACGGTAGTCTATAAGGAAGGTGCTGAGGGTTGGTCGATAAACTGCCTCTCCGGCGGCGAGTCCATGAAGACAGCCGGAAGCATCGAAGGAGACGGTCTTCCCGGTGAGCCGAGGTGGCCAGTAAGGGTGACCGACCCTAACAAGCAGTCGGAAGAAACCTTGTATCCTTCACGCTCACTGAGATTCGTCATTCCTTTGGACGGAGCCGTGGATTTCAATAAGTTCAGGATTGATTTCAACATGGATGGCGCCCTCTATTGGGAGGTCAACTCGGTCGATTTTTCCCATGCCGACGGTTTTGGTGACAACACGGACACAGGCCCATTTGATTCCCCCGAAGCACGTGGTTTCAATGTCCTTCCTGCAGAGACCTTCACAAGCGCCTGGATGAGTGCCGACGGAGAACCTCAGTGGGTGAAGATCGACCTCGGAGAGAGCCGCAGGATCTCATCTGTCGACATCCATTGGCTGCACGGAGCATCCAATACCGAGTTGAAGGTGTCGGATGACGGAGAGCGCTGGAGGCCTATGAGAGCAGGGAAGGGAACAGGACGTTTCGTACGCATCGACATGGAAGGTGCCGATGAGAGCGGACACTTTGCAATCAGCGAAGTGGAAGTCTTCGGCCCAGCAGATGATGCTGTGACTGCTGAAGAACCTGTGTGGAGGCTTCAGAGGGCCGACATGGTAAAGGATTCTGGCGAGGCCATTTCTTCGGCCGGTTATGATCCTTCCGGATGGATGCCTGCAGTCGTCCCTGGAACCGTGTTGTACAGTTACATTGCTGCCGGAGCGGTACCCGATCCCGCCATCGGCGACAATAACAACCAGATTTCAGAGTCCTACTTCAACAGCGATTTCTGGTACCTCTGGAGGACTTCCGTTAAGGATTCCGATTCCAAGTCCGGAAGGACTCTCCTGTCCTTCGACGGCATTAACTGGAAGGCGGAGGTTTTCATGAATGGCAAGAGACTTGGAGACATTGCAGGCGCTTTCACGAGGGCCAGTTTCGATGTGACTGATATAGTCAGCAAGGACAACTGCATTGCAGTGCATGTCATAAAGCCTGCCCATTATGGGGCTGTCAAGGAGAAGAATGCCGAGAGCCCTGATTTCAACGGAGGACAGCTCGGGGCTGACAATCCTACGTTCCATGCCACAGTCGGATGGGACTGGATTCCCACAGTACGTGGTAGGGACATGGGAATATGGAATGACGTGCATCTTGATTTCGTGGATGACGTGGTGCTGGACAATCCTTTGGTGCAGACCAAACTGGCCAAGAATGACACCCTTGCCACAATGACTATGTCAGTGGATGTGAAGAACCTCTCCGACAGTCCTGTGAGCGGAGTGCTGGCCGGTACTTTGGCATCCATCGAATTCAAGAAACCAGTATCTCTCAAGGCACGGGAGACGAGGACTGTGACATTCACTCCTGCCGAGTATCCCCAGCTGAGGAACCAGAGGATAGCCCTTTGGTGGCCTAACGGCTATGGCAGCCAGGTCCTGCATCCTGCTACCTACAAGTTCATTCCGGACGGGCGCGGGCAGAACGTGCAGGACAATCGTCATGATCTCTTCTATCTGGCAGGTGTCCGTGAGTTTACTTTCCAGGACACGATGTCTGATTTCAAGATGTTCATCAACGGCCATCGTTTCCTTCCCAAGGGAGGTAACTGGGGCTTCAGCGAGTTCAACCTAAGGTACGGTGCGAAGGAGTATGACACTGCTGTCTCTCTCCATAAGGAGATGAATCTCAACATGATACGAAATTGGGTCGGCCAGACTGGAGACGAGGAGTTCTTCGAGGCCTGCGACAAGTACGGAATTGTTGTCTGGCAGGATTTCTGGCTCGCCAATCCGGCTGACGGCCCCGATCCTGACGATGAGGACATGTTCGCCGATAATGCCAGGGACTTTGTCGCCAAGATCCGCCGTCATCCTTCCATCGGCCTATATTGCGGCCGTAACGAGGGTTATCCTCCTGCAACACTCAATGCAAGGCTTAAGGATATCGTCGCCACCTTGCATGGTGACATAGTTTATATCCCCAATTCCGCGGAAGACGGTGTGTCCGGTCATGGACCTTACCGCGCGGTCGAACCTGATTCCTATTTCATGATTCCTGCACTGAAATTCCATTCGGAGAGAGGAATGCCCGCAATCATGAATTATCCCAACCTTCTCAAGACTGTGACCGCCGACCACATCTGGCCTTCGGATGATGTCTGGGGGCAGCACGATTTCACAAGGACCGGTGCCCAGGGTGACACAGCCTTCGTCGGTATGGTTGGTCGTAAATTCGGCGAAGAAGCCCTTTCTTCGGGAGAGAGCTTTGCCCACTATGCACAATTCATCAACTACGATGGTTACCGTGCAATGTATGAAGCCAACAACGCCGGGGGCAAGGGCCTTCTGATCTGGATGTCCCACAGCTGCTGGCCAAGCCTGGCATGGCAGACCTATGACTATTGGTTCGACAAGACTGCTGCATTCGAAGGTGTACGCAAGGCATGTGAGCCGGTCCATGTCCAACTCAATCCTGTCAGCAAGGCTGTCCAAGTCGTAAATTACGGGATTGGAGACCTTTCAGGCTTGAAAGTCACAATGACCCTCACAAACCCGGACGGCAAGGAGACATTCCGCAAGGAGGAGAGTGTCAGCGAGTTGAAGGAAGGGGGCAACGTCCTTGTAATGGGTTATTCAGATGTTCCGGATGGCCCTGCTATCGTGGAACTCAAGCTCCTTGATCCATCAGGCAAGGTCCTCTCCGTCAATCGCTACATGCGTAACTTCTCCGGAGGGAAAGACACCGGAGACTACAGGAGTATCGTAGGGAAATTTACTTTGTAAAGCCTCCAGTAACTGGATAAGACTCTGTAGCTTTGAACTCTCCCTTCCATGAGGGGAGAGTTTTTCCGTTTACGGTCTTGATGTCCCTGACCTGCTTCACAGCGATATCGGGAACGGTTTTGATCATCTTGAAGTCGATCTTACCATCGTCTGAAGAGTTGTCTCCTTCCTTGAGGAGAACTACGACGAAAGACTTGCCGTCAGCAGCAGTCTCTTTGCTGAAAGGGTTCGATTTCGACACGAACACTGATCCGATCTCGCGTCCCTTTACTGAATAGGATGCCGGATTAACCGAAGCCTTGTCGACATCAGCCTTGTAGCTGATGACCAGTCCGGCGGGGATATAGTCCTGGTTGACCAGTGCAGCGACATTTTCAGGTCCGTTCTTCTTGCAGGACACGAGGGCTGACATCATTCCTATGACTGTCAGGCAAAGGACTAAGCTTCTTTTCATGGCTATCTGATTAAAAACAAGGATGCTGCCACAGACAACATCCTCTACCTGTGGAGCATAGGAGGATCGAACTCCTGACCTCCAGATTGCGAACCTGGCGCTCTACCAGCTGAGCTAATACCCCATTGTGGACTGCAAATATAACACTTTTAGCCCAACAACAATGAAAAATTCTCAAATTAATCTCTGCTCCTTGCCTTGAAGTCATTGTACTTTTCAAACTTGTCAGGCAGAGGCATACCATAGACTTTTTCCCTTAGCCAACTTCCGAAATCATCCTTGTGGGTGAGCTGCTCATCGACACTTAACGTTTCACCGATTCCAACCCTGATCCTGCGGTACTTCTTGTTGACGATTTCATGAGGGAGCTGCAAGGTACGGATCCTCCAGTCCAGGAGACCCAAGTAATAGAACCACATTGAATTGTGGTCGAAGAAGCGGATCGGAACGATGGGGACCCTTGCTTTCTGTATCAGTCTGATGACTGGCTCCTGCCATTCCCTGTCGCGGATTCTCATTTCGCGGAGCTTGAGGTCGGAGACGGCGCCGGATGGGAAGAAACCGACGGGATGTCCTCCGGCAAGGTGTCCGAGAACCTCCCTGACTCCGTGGATATTCCGGGCTGTGACTTCTTTTTGCAGTTCATTTTTCGGGTTGACGGCAATCCAGGAAGGGGCAAGCCCTCCGACCAGATTGAGAAACTCGTTGACCATGACCTTGAAGTCATTCCTGAGGTGGCCGATGAGGTCTACGAGTATGATTCCGTCAAGACCTCCATAAGGGTGGTTGCTTATGGTAATGAACGAACCTTCCGGCAGGCTCAGGATCCTGTCGGAATGACCCAGGTCGTAATTGAGTCCAAGTTCATCCAGGAGAGCTCCTGCAAATGCAGCTCCCTCCTTGTCATCAATCCGGTCATTCAGATCGGACAAGGTCTTGATTGAGAGTACTCTCCTCAGAAAACCGGCAAACGCATTCCCTGCCTTTCCCCTGAACACAGGGGAAAACTTCTCGAACTCGCTGACCGGGAGAAGGGGCATGGTCACTCCTCCTTCCCGGGAAGGGGATCCATCTTGGAATACCCCTTGGCATCGGTGATCACCGTGTTGATGTAGATTACTGCCAGAACAATTAGAATCACCAGACCTGCGATGTCCAGGCTCGTCATTCCTATGCTCCTTCCGAAAATGTGGAGAGTCAGGTAAAACTCCCTGATAGGCGTAATGTAGATGACAGCCAGGATGAGCAGGCAAGCTATCACCCTGAACTCGGTGGGCCCGAGTTTCCCGTAGGTGAGCTTGAATTCACTCTTGAGATGGGCATTGATGCTGACATTAAGAGTCAGGCACAGATACAGGATGAATATCATCAAAGCGATGTCGAGTCTCATGAGATAGGATATTCCTATCCCTATGAACATGAACGCTTCATTGATGATATCCACCGTGTGGTCAAGATAGTAGCCGTAAATCGGTCTCTGGGTGTCCCTGACCCTGGCCACTGTCCCGTCCAATGAGTCTCCGTACCAGTTGACTATGAATCCGGCGATGCTGAGCCATAGCCAGTTGATGTCGTGATTGCTTAGAATGAATCCTATAGCTATCATAACCGACCCTATGATACCGATGATGGTAAGGGTGTCGGAAACAACCCATTTGGGTTGTCTGTTCGCAAGCCACACAAGGGCTTTCTTTTCTACTCCGTTCAGGATCGAAGTCTGGATCCTGACTGCTTTCTTGTCTTCCATAGATAATTGGCCAATTAAGAGTTAGGAAATTGTTTTTACGTAAATCCTGGCCCTCTTGTGGAGATGGTGTTCGAATCTTCCCCAAAGGTTCTGGACGTTGTGGTTCTCTTCAAGCTCGCGGGTGCTTTCGACGTACTTTATTCCGTTCTTGTGCATCCCTTCACCGATCTTGGAGATTATCATGGCGTTGACTCCCTTGTCCTGGTACTCCTCAAGGATGGCGATCAGCAGGGCGTCGATAGTGTCGTTTTTCCTCAAAGCCTTGAGGATGTGAATGAAACCGAAGGGGAACATGTGGCCCTTCGCTTTCTGGAGAGCCAGCGAAAGGGAGGGAAGTGTGATGCCGAATCCCACCACCTTGTCATTCTTGTCCACAATCACAGAGACATAGTCCAGGCGCAGGTTCGGGAAGAACTGGTCCTTCAGGTCCTCGCACTGGGCAGGGGATAGCTCTGAGAATCCGTGGAGCTTGGAATAGCAGGAGTTCATCACCTCGAAAATCCCGTCCGCGTACTTGTGAAGGAGTTCGCTTTTGGAAGAGTAGTTGCCTTCCCGTAGGTTGTAACGCTCACCAACTGCTTTTGCAAATCTGGTGTAGCGTTCGATATTGTCTGGGACTGTGATCCTGTATTCGACGAAATCAGTCTCCTTGACATAACCCTCTTTCAGGATCATGGGTTCGTAGTAGGGGTGGTTGTACTTTCCGTAGGCGGTCGGTATCTGGTCGAAACCTTCAACCAGCACTCCTGAGATGTCGAATTCCAGGAAGCCCACCGGGCCCTCGATGACATCCATGCATTTCGTCCTGGCATATTCCTCGACCTGATCCATCAGGGCGCTTACGACTTCCTGTGATTCGATGAAATCAATCCATCCGAACCTGCAGATACGTTTGCCTACCTTCTTGTTGTACTTGTGGTTGATGATTCCTGCAACCCTGCCTACGACCTTGCCCTCGTCGTTGATGGCGAGCCAGTATTTGCCCTCACAGACTTCAAAGGCCCTGTTCTTTTCCGGAGAAAGGGTGTCGATTTCCATCGATTCTATCTGGGGAACATAGTACCTGTTGCCAGCATAGAGCTCGTTCGGGAAACGTACAAATTGTTTAAGGCCTTGCTTGTCAGTTACTTCCTTGATAGTAATAGCCATTTCTCTTCAGTTAACCGTTCGCTAATATACGAAAAAAAGACAAATCGGTTGATAACTATGTTGGTAACCTCTTGGTGCAAAACGTGTGCAAAAAGGAAAAAACATTAATTTTGTATCCCGGTTAAGACTAATCGGAATTACCAAATGAAACATAATCTTGATGACGCGGTTCTGTCCAAGACAGGACATCAGGGTGTCTATAAGCTGAAGGCAGAAGGAATCTCCAATGACTATCTGATTGTCAGCGGCGATGGCACGCGACGTCTGATGGCTTCTCCCGAGGTGGTTGGTTTCGGATCGTACCAGAGCATGGTTCCTGCTACCATGAGGGGAATGCAGTATCTGGTTGACAACGGTGTGACAGGAGACGTCAACATCCTGACCATCCTTCGCGGAGGACTCAACTATCCGATCGAAGAATGTGCGTTCAGGGCTGGCCTGAGGGTCACGAACATGGACTTCCTGTCCTGTGAGAGAATTATCGAGGAAGACGTGATAAAGGGGCTCGATGTCCGTTACCAGAAGGTCCGCACATGCAAGGACTGCGTGCTTATGGTAGGAGACATCATCGCATCTGGAGCGACCCTGAAGATGTGCATGGACCATGTTATCGAATGGTTCCGGGACCATGGCGGCAGTTTCAAGAGGATCATTTTCTTCACTATAGGAGGCTCCAACGCCATCGACCTCATGGAGGATCTCACTTCGAAGATAAGGAGTTTCTCTCCAGGTTTCGAAGGATTCGTCTGCTTCTTCTACGAAGGAATATTCAATGTCTACCAGGACAGGGGAGTACTTGGCTTCCAAGTTCCC